>ERZ1106943.538-NODE-538-length-49290-cov-8.833249_pt1 | contig 49290 bp, 32 predicted proteins | sample MGYA00403671_ERZ1106943 | MGnify/ENA primary metagenome ERZ1106943 (study PRJEB35170, sample SAMEA104062427) | human gut metagenome | biome: human gut; feature: human-associated habitat; material: faeces | place: Denmark | collected 2012-06-14 ...
ACTCTAATTTAACATATAGGCGCCACAATCGCCCGCGCGGTTAACATAAGTTGACGCTTGCCGCCCCTCTGATACGATACTCTTTCCGGAAACTATAATATTTGACCGGTAAAAATTAAATCAAGGCATGGGAGGCTGAGGACGAAAGTGCTTCTCTTTGCGATAAAGCAGATCTATCTGTGATGCGGTAAGAATCTTGTTATATTTTTTATAATACTTCTCACGAATATCCATGATCGCGCGGGCTATATGAAAACGATTATCGTTATTCTTTTTCAACTGGGCATCCGTGAGACTTTCGCCTTCAGAAGGGAAGGTGATGGGATATTTGCTGAACACTGCTTCTATCTCGGAGCAGCAACTAATATATAATGGAACAAATTTTGCACTTACAGCATCTGAAAGATTCATGGCCGTGGAAAGGCGAGCGGCCTGCTCTGCTGGAGTATATTTAGGTACTCGATCGGCTTTATGCCGATGCCCACGATTAGATTTAGACGTACGAGAGGCCTTTGGCACCTTTGGCGCACGCTGTACCTGAACTTTATGAGTCCTCGGTTTCGGACACTCCGAAGTTTCTGCCTGCGCGGGAGCAAGCGCGAAGACAAGTGCAAAAAGAATAATGATGAATTTTTTCATTGATGTCGAAAAAAATGAGGATTGTATAAAAGGAGAATGGACGCAATATATATTATCGCTTAATATAACCAAAGGAGAATGTCGGCAGATTCCGTTTCGTCCGAGCGGGTCCATTCATGACTAGATGCAGAACGGCTGGAATTATCGGCTATATCAGCGCTATGATACTGAACGGCAGTGGAATTTGCCGGAGTGGGCGGGGGAGTAATAGTCTTATCGACTTGATGAGACGTAAACATCAGAGTTGCCGAAACGCCGACAGCAACAAGCAGACAGGCGACCGCAGCCGCAGCCGACCAACGCATTACCACACGACGCAAAGTTATTTTGCGGGACCTGCGTGCGGCGAGACGCATCTGCCCGATGATGCGCTGCCTTTCACTGTCAAAGAAATCCTCGGGTACAGTATAAATCTCTCCACGGATCAACAACGGGTCATTATCCCGGACGAATGTTCCAAGAGAATCACTGTAAGAAGATGTGTCTTGCTTTTGTTTCATTTAAGGGAAGTTTTGAAAAAAATTAAGGAGAGAAGGATAAAAAATCCGGAGAGAGAAGAATAAGTTGAGGAGTGATGAGCCGTATTTCAAGTTACCGGCTCAAGGAGAAATTTCTTGATTTTTTCCTTAGCGTGATGGTAAACCACGCGAATGGTATCCGGAGAGCCGCCGACAATCTCGGCAATCTGAGCGTAAGACATCTCGTCATAGTGACGGAGATTGAATACAGAGCGCTGAGCCTGTGTAAGATTCAGCAAGGCCTGATTGAAGCGGAGGAGCCTCGGATCAGGGTCCGTGTCACCAACCTCATCGGCAAGCCGCTCGGCCAGATGTTCTGACACCTGTTCATCCGACAAATGGCGCGAGGAAAGTAAGCGCATTGCCTCGTTTGATGCGATTCTGTAAAGCCACGACTGCGCCGCCGCCGGCTCACGAAGCGAAGAGAACGCTCCGACAGCGCGCAAAAAAGTCTCCTGACACACATCGCACGCGTCATCATGACTGACAACAAGACGGCGGACGTAGCGATATATTGGCTCATAATAACGCTCGGCCAGTTCGTCAAGAGTAATTCGGTCGTCAGGTTGCTTTTTGCGGAATAGGCTCATGCGCACTAATTATAGTATGGACCCGCGCAAACGAGTCAGGTAAAAAATCCGATTGGTTCATTTGATAAGACAGATAAAAGATAAAAACATATACTGGCCCAGCATAATTTTAAATATCATTAACTATTGGCGCGAGGTTTTGACTGACAGAGTGTCGAAAAGTCAACGAAGTTCGGGAATAATTCTTAAATTTGCACATTAAAAGCCAGACGAACATGGACGTCAACGAAAATAATACGAAACAAAATCAGTTATCGGTTTACAGGCGCGGCGCTGAAGACGGCCTAGGCTTCGGCATCTATCTTTCATTTCTAATGCTCGCCATGATGCTGACCTTTCATGAACCGTTGCTGTCACTTGTGTCACTTGCCATGATCATCGGTGTTCCCTTCATCGCTTACCGCAGTCTGAGAAGAGGCGTTCGCGGGCGTCTGTATGGCGGCCGATTCTCCGAGGCATGGATGCACGGAATTTCGGTGTTCTTCTTCGGAGCACTGATAATGGGTCTAGTAATGTACGTCTATATTCGTTTTTTTGATCCGGATTATATAGCGGACAATGTGCGGCATGCCATTGTTGTGCTACGCGACAACCCTTCGGCGGACAGCATGGAAACCGCCCGCAGGCTACAGATGATGATTGACAAGAAACTGTTGCCCGGACCAATCCAACTGGTCTTTGCCACGATATGGCTTGTTGTCTTTACCGGCTCGCTGCTGTCGATGCTGCTGTCGATGATCGCCATCAACAGCGAACGCAAGCGTAGCATAGAGAAACGTTCTGACAATTCCAAATAAGTAAAATACAATATAATATTTAGCAATATGGATATTTCTGTTGTCGTTCCACTTTACAACGAGGCCGAATCCCTGCCTGAACTCGAAGCATGGATACGCCGCGTGATGGACGAAAACCACTTCACATACGAGATAATCTTCGTGAACGACGGCTCGACTGACGAATCATGGGAAGTCATCGAAGGACTCGCAAAAGAGAATCCCAATGTGAAAGGCGTATCGTTCCGCCGTAACTATGGCAAGAGCCCGGCTCTTAACACGGGGTTCGCACGCGCCGAGGGTGATGTGGTGATTACTATGGACGCCGATCTACAGGACAGTCCGGACGAGATTCCCGAACTCTACCGCATGATTACAGAAGACAAGTACGATCTGGTTTCAGGATACAAGAAAAAACGCTACGACCCCCTTTCAAAAACCATCCCCACGAAACTGTTCAATGCCACGGCACGCAAAGTATCGGGCATCAAGAATCTTCACGATTTCAACTGCGGTCTGAAAGCATACCGCAAACCTGTGGTCAAGCACATCGAGGTCTACGGCGACATGCACCGCTACATACCTTATCTTGCAAAAAACGCAGGTTTCGGCAAAATCGGCGAGAAGGTCGTACATCACCAGGCACGCAAGTATGGCAAGACCAAGTTCGGTCTCGACCGATTCGTCAACGGTTACCTCGACCTTGCCACACTCTGGTTCACAGGTAAATTCGGAGCAAAGCCCATGCATTTCTTCGGCCTCATGGGTTCGCTGATGTTCTTCCTGGGCTTTATCGCCGTGATAGTCGTTGGCGCCGTAAAACTCTACAATATGTATCACGGCAACCATTATATTCTGGTAACCGACTCGCCGTACTTCTATCTGTCGCTGACACTGATGATACTCGGCTCGCAACTCTTCCTTGCCGGTTTCGTAGGTGAACTTGTTGTGCGAAACTCTCCGCGTCGCAACGACTATGAAATAAACCACGAACTGAACATCGGACAGATCGGAGAGAAGGATTTTTAAAAGACATAAATCATGTATACACAATTTTTAGACCTCATACACAAACGTTACTCATGCCGCAACTTTATGCACGATGAAGTCAACGACGCCCAGATAAGCGGTGTTGTCGAGGCTGCCCGTCTTGCTCCATCGGCCTGCAACCGCCAGCCATGGACTTTCGTCGCCGTTCGTGACAAAGCCACCCGGGTGCGTATACTCGCCAAATCCCGTCCGGCATTTCTCGATGCACCGGTTGTCATCGTGGCCTGCGGTCACCACGACGAGGCGTGGCACAGACCTTCGGACGGCAAAGACCACACGGATGTTGACGTTGCGATAGCAGTGGAACATATGTGTCTGGCCGCCACTTCAATGGGTCTTGCCACATGCTGGGTTTGCAGTTTCGACACTGATGCCACAAGGGAGGCTCTGGGACTTCCTACATATGTCGAACCTATTGCGCTTCTGCCTTTGGGGTACAGCGCAGACAGCGAACCCGCTCCCGCCAAGACACGCAAGAATATCGACGATGTACTCCGACTGGAGAAATATTGAACCATGCGCAAATCAATTGCATACATATCATTGAGCGTAATCGCCGGTCTCCTGGCCGCACTTTCGGGTGTATCATGCAACACTCAGGGTTGCACAGACAACCGCAGTTCCATACCTCTGGCGCAATTCTACTCCTATTCCACGCTGGAATCAATTTCGCTTGATTCGCTCGAAATCACAGGAGTCGGTGCCCCGGACAGCGCTATCCTGCTTGGTCCCGGCAGTCGCGTCAGTGAAATACACCTGCCGATGCGTGCCTCCGAGAACAGCACATCCTGGTGCTTCGCATATCGATGGAAGGCTCTTGACGATGAGCGCAACAACGATACCCTAACCTTTGTATATGACGCCATACCATACTTCGCGTCGGACGAGTGTGGCGCCATGTACCGTTACCGCATCACCGAAGTGCGATATACACGTCACCTTATTGATTCGGTAGGAGTGATTGACTCCCTGATCACCAATGTCAACGATGATGACATCAACATCTACTTCCGCACTGCTGACGAGAACACCCGTTCGACAGACAGACACAAAATCAGAATGAGATGAAACGACGTCAACCATTTTACATAGTTCTCGCTGTCTGTGCACTCTGCTTTTCCGGCTCTATTTCGGATATCTTCGCACAGCGCCGAATCACTCCCGTTCAGGCTCCGTCAGCCCAACGGGCGCCTGTTGACTCGGCTTTGATACGCGAACGCGAACTCAAGGCCCGTCGCTCACGGTCTGTACACTACCATGACGATCAAGGACGCATTATTATGGTGGACACGGTGACAAACACCGAATGGGTCGACTCCACCATGCTCCCCATACCGCCCAAGATGCTTTATCCACTTGTCCAGGATCTCAGCATCGGAGTCAACATATTCGATCCTCTGATGCGTGCTTTCGGACAGAAATACGGCGGTGCAGACGTCTCGGCCTCGCTTGCGATGCACAACCGATATTTCCCTACATTTGAGTTCGGTCTCGGTGCCGCCAAGAACACACCTTCAGGCAACAACTTCACATACCATACACCTCTTTCCCCCTACATACGTTTAGGTGCCGACTATAACTTTCTGTACAACTCCGATCCGGCCTACCGTCTCCTCGCCGGCATCCGCTATGGTTTCTCAATATTCAAATATTCGGTAGACAATGTGACACTCCCTGACAATTACTGGCAGGAAGAAATCATAATGTCGATACCTTCCACATCGGTTACCGCAGGATGGCTGGAAGTCTCCCTGGGACTTAGAGTCAGAATCTGGGAGTCCCTGTCTGCCGGCTGGCAGGTAAAATACCACTCCATACTGCATCAGACACATCCCGTTTCGGGTAACGCATGGTATATACCCGGCTATGGGACATCAGGGTCCGCCATTTCGGCCTCGTTCAGTTTATTCTACACGTTCGACCTGAACAAAAAGAAGAAAGCCGAAGTTAATAATACAACGGAGGACGAGCCCCAGGAAGCTCTGCCATGACAGGTCTACCCTTTAGGCCGTCCCCCACATACATAACTAACACACAAACTCCCCGCTATGAAAAAGATAGTTATAGTAGGCGCATCTTCAGGCATGGGGCTGCAGATAGCACATGACTTTGCCATCATGGGCTGGCGCGTTGGCATGGCCGCAAGACGTACCGAGCCTATGGCAGCCCTGAAAGAAAAGTTTCCCGAACAAATTGAATATGCCGAACTGGACGTGACAGCCACCGATGCCGAGAAGCGCTTCTACGACCTTGTCGAGAAGATGGACGGCATGGATACTATGCTCTATTGCGCAGGCTGCGGATGGAACAACCCCGAACTCGACGAGACCCGCGACATGCAGACGCTGGAGACAAATGTCATAGGTTTTACCAAGATTGTCAACGCAGCCTATAAGTACTATAAGGCAACCGCCAACGTCACTCCCGGTCAGATTGCGGCTATCACCTCCATCGCCGGAACCAAAGGCATAGGTATCTCTGCCACTTACTCCGCATCCAAACGCTATCAGAGCATATACCTCCAGGCAATTGACCAACTCGCCCACCAGCAGCACGTCGATGTCGATGTCACGGAAATACGTCCGGGATTCGTCGAGACACCCTTCCTTAGTACCGCTACTTCGGAATATCCGATGACAATGCCGGTGGAATATGCGTGCCGGAAAATAGAGCGTGCCATACTTCTGCGCCGTCACCGTGCAACCATCGATTCGCGCTGGGCCATTGTGACAGCCCTTTGGCGCCTTATTCCCGCCCCACTCTGGCGTCATATCGGACTGAAATAGAACTTCATCCAGTACGTTTTTCCTTGACAAAAAGTGAATATGCACTGCATATACGGGTTGAAAGTTGCACAATCCAAAACTATTGCCTAACTTTGCCAAGCAAAAGAGATGTGATGATTTCCGTCTCTTATGTAACGCCCTGATGGCGGAATCGGTAGACGCGACGGTCTCAAACACCGTTGGAGCAATCCGTGCCGGTTCGACCCCGGCTCAGGGTACCTTAATGGCAGGCCGACATATTTCGAGTATGTCGGTCTCATCATTTTAAAATATTACGACCCGGTTCCATTCCTTATGGACCGGGTCGTGGTGTATTAGGGTTTACTGTGCGGGGAGGTTATCTCATTTCGGTGTAGGTTACTTTGTCCATGTCGCCGTAGTCGAGGTTCTCGCCACCCATGCCCCAGATGAACATGTAGTTGGAGGTGCCTGCGGCAGCGTGAATCGACCATTCGGGAGACATGACAGCCTGCTCATTCTGGAGCCAGATCAGACGCTCTTCCTGTGGTTCGCCCATCAGGTGGAGGACAGCGTTACCGGGCTTCAGGTTGAAATAGAAGTATGCCTCGACGCGACGGTCGTGTGTGTGTGCGGGCATTGTGTTCCATACCGAGCCGGGCTTGAGTTCTGTCAGACCCATCTGCAACTGGCAGGGACCCTCCTCAAGGACGTTGGAAACAATAAGTTGGTTGATCTCGCGGTCATTGCTCTCCTCGAGCGAGCCTGCCTTGATGACATTGGCCTTGATTGAGCCTTTGCGACCGTCAATGGTGATGAGTTGGGTCTTGTAGGCCTTGTGAGCGGGTGTCGAGTTGATGTAGAACTTGGCGGGGTTTGCGTTATCCTTCGAGCGGAAGGTGACTTTCTGATTGCCACGGCCTACATAGAGGGCATCCTTGAAATGAAGTTCATAGTCCTTGCCGTCGACATTGACTATACCGTCGCCACCGATGTTGATTACACCGAGTTCGCGGCGCTCAAGGAAATATTTTGCCTTCAGGGGATCGATTGTCTCGAGTTCAACAACCTGGGTAGGGATGACACCGCCATAAATCAGACGGTCGTACATCGAATATGTGAGGTTGATGACATTCTCCTCCATCACCTTGGGCATCATGAAGTGCGAGCGAAGTTGCTCGGTGTCATAGTGCTTGACATCATCGGGATGGCAGGCGCGCAGGATGGTGTAATTAGTCTTGGCTGAAGCAATCATGGCTGTGAGTGCTATTGCTGCGGTTAAAATTATTTTTTTCATTGTGGTTTATTTCTTTTGCTTTGCTTTTTTCTGATTTTTCTTTTCGTCCTTTATTTCCTCACGGGCCACAATGCGCTCATCACGGACAAGTTCGGCGGGAGCAAGGCGTATCATGCGGCGGCGGTTCCATATCACCAGACCCAAGGTAGCCAGGGTGAGAAGGGCCGCGCCTATCCACTTGAGCGAATTGACACACCAGAATATAACCAGCGAGAATGGACTGCCGGCGAAGTCAAGACTGCCGGCCTCAAAGCCCGCAGGAACCTGTACAGACGCGTCGTCGGGATGCATTGCAGCCACGTCGCGCGCGGCCTCGGTGAAATAAGGTGCGAGATAGGTGGCAATGTAGAGCGCCATTACTATGGCCACGATACCCACTACTATAGTTTTAAACACGTTACCCTTTGTGAAAGGCAGAACGAGCGGGAAGATGTAGAACATACCCGCAAGCGATGCCAGAGGCAGGAACTGGTTGCCGGGCATAAGCACGGCTATAACCAGGGTGATAGGAATCAGGATAATCGAGGCAACAAGTGTAGCGGGGTGTCCGATTACGAGTGCCGGGCTCATACCAATCGACAGCCCCTCGGCTCCCTTGAATTTGGTGGCGATGAGTTTGCGGGTAGCATCGGAGATAGGCTTCAGGCCCTCGATAAAGAGCACTGTCACACGCGGAATAAGTTCCATCACGGCGCCCATCTTCACGCCAAGCGTGAGTATGCCGGGAATATTGTCTACAATCTTAGTGAAATTAAGTCCATACGAGAAGCATCCGATGATGATGCCCACAATCACACCGAGGAAAAGCGGCTCACCGAGTAGGCCGAAACGCTTTTTCATGCCATCGGCGTCGATATTGAGTTTGTTTACGCCGGGGATTGCATCGAGCACCTTGTTGATAACCCAGGCAAAAGGCGCGTAGGCCGCACAGAAAGGCTGAGGAATGCTGATGCCATCGACATCCTTATAGAATTTCTGGAAACGTGGAGCGGTGACATCGGCGATCACAAGAGTGATTATATAGCAGATGATTGCGGCGAAGAAGCCCCACGCCACACTGCCCCCTGTAGCGAAATACACCACGCCTCCGATAAAGGCGAAGTGCCAGTAATTCCAAAGATCAATGTTGACTGTGCGGGTGCCCTTGCAAACAAGCAATAAGATGTTGACAAGCAGGCAAACCGGAATAATAAACGCGCCTACAGCCGTGTTGTATGCCACTGCGGCGGCTGCAGGCCACCCCATGTCAAAGACCTGTAACTGCAGATCATAGATTTCGGTTACAGCCTTTAGGGGGTCGGTCATCGAGGTGGTGAGCAGCGCTGTCACGATGCCCAGACCAATGAATCCGACACCAACCTTCAGTCCGCTCATCAGTGACTTTTTGAAACTGAGTTTGATGCACAGACCGAGAATGGTGAATATAATAGGCATCATCACCGCCGCACCGAGGGCAATGATGTATGCAAATACTGAAGCGGCTACTTCCATCATTAAGGCTGTTTACCTATGTAGGCCAGGATGCCGCCGTCGACATAGAGGATGTGGCCGTTTACGAAGTTGCTGGCATCCGAAGCGAGGAATACTGCGGGACCCTCGAGATCCTCGGGAGTGCCCCAGCGGCCGGCTGGTGTCTTTGAGATGATGAACTGGTCGAAGGGATGACGGCTGCCGTCAGGCTGACGCTCGCGAAGGGGTGCGGTCTGGTCGGTGGCGATATAACCCGGGCCGATACCGTTGCACTGTATGTTGGCGCCGCCGAACTCAGAGCAGATGTTGCGTGTCAGCATCTTCAGGCCACCTTTGGCTGCGGCGTATGCGCTGACAGTCTCACGACCGAGTTCGCTCATCATCGAGCAGATGTTGATGATCTTGCCGTGGCCTTTCTTGATCATGCCGGGGATACATGCCTTGGCTACAATGAAAGGAGCAATAAGATCGACATCGACTACGCGGCGAAAGTCCTCGCAGGACATATCCTCCATCGGGATGCGCTTGATGATGCCGGCATTGTTGACCAGGATGTCAATGGTACCGACTGTCTTTTCGATATCGGCGACCATATTCTTGACAGCCTCCTCGTCGGTTACGTCGCAAAGATAGCCCTTGGCATCGATACCGAGTTCCTTGTATGCTGCGAGACCGCGGTCAACGGTAGCCTGACGCGAGCAGTTGAAAACAATCTTTGCGCCAGCCTCGGCGAAAGCCTTGGCGATGGCAAGCCCGATGCCATAAGCGGCGCCGGTGACTAAGGCAACCTTGCCTTCAAGTGAAAAGTTTACCATAATATATTATAATTAAGGTGTAAAGTCTTGTTTGTAATCTTTTATAGAAATTCAATAATATGGGCACATGTCAGCCACGATTATTTACTCTGCCATCTGCTCCATCTCGAGGGAGGCCCAGATGAACGGGCCGAGGCCCTTGGCGTCATTGTCGCGGACAGGCTCGCTGAGATAGTAGGCAAACGAGCCGTCGCGTCTTGGATTCTTTTCCGGGCCGAGGCCAGCTACAGCGCAGCAGTCGGTCAGCGAGATTGTCTTGTCGGGATTGACACGGATGAAGGTGTCGAGAATGGCCTGATAGGCTTCCTTGCCTTTTTCAAGATATTTGGGGTCGACATAGCCCTTGCGTGCGGCTTTGAGCATCGAATATGCGAACATCGATGATGCGGTAGCCTCGAGATAGTTGCCTTCACGCCCGGGAGCGTCCATGACCTGATACCAGAGTTTGCTCTTCTTGTCCTGCCATTTCATGATTCCGGCAAGGCTCTTCTCAAGAAGTTCCTCGACTTCGCCACGACGGGCATAGTCGGCGGGCAGAGCATCCAGAACCTCTACACAAGCCATTGTGTACCAGCCCTGAGCACGTCCCCAGCAATGCTTCGAAAGACCCGTCTCGGGATCTGCCCAGAAAATCTTGCCGGTCGAGTCCCAAGCGTGACGGTTAAGGCCGGTCTTAGGGTCGAATGTACGGTTGTAGGTGGTGACAAGCTGGTCTACAGCATCGTCATAGATGGCTTTTGCTTTTTTGGGCGAAAGTTTCGATGCATTCAGCACACGGAAGGGGAGACCCATGAAGATGCCGTCAAGCCATACCTGATGGGCATAGATGGCCTTGTGCCAGAAAGGACCGTCCTGTGTACGGGGCTGTTTCTCGAGTTGCGACATAAGGGTCGCAATGGCCTTGGCATTTTTTTTTTGCGGGAAGTTCTTCTCGTAGTTTGTCAGAAAGTGCCCGGGGCGAATGTTGTCGAGGTTATAGTCCTCGATTTTGTAACCGCGGATTTTTCCATCCTCATTAATCATTGTGTCTGTGTACAAGGTACAGTAGTCGAGAATATCCTTGTCACCGTATTTCAGATATGTGTCGAACAGGGCGTCAAGTTCGACACCGATTGCGTAACTCCATTTCGGACGTGTCGAGTAGTCGAGCATGTAACTTTTGGGCTGACGCTTCATTTCGGAGGCGGCCATCCAGCGGCTGTACTTGCCATCGTAGGGCTTCTCGGTGAGGACAAGCGAGTTGTTGATGTAGCAGTTGTTGAAATAGAGGCCGTCAACCTTACCCTTGATGGAGTTGCCGTCGGCTACGCCATTGAAGTGGCAGTTGTCAAGATGTATGTTGCGTACGTTGGCCACTGTGTCGAGGCCGATGATCATGACACCGTATTTGCTCTTCTGGCAGGTAACGTTGTCAAGATAGATGTCACGGACAGTGGGCAGATATCCGCGGCAGCAGATTTCACGGTTCTCATAGTCGAGGTTGATTTTCAGGACGGCTTCCTTGCACTGTCCGACAGTGATGTTGCGGACATAGAGTTTCTCAACGAGACCGCCGCGGCAGGTATTGGTCTTGATGCGGATTACACGGTCGAGATTAGGACTGTCCATATTACAGTTCTCGACAAAGATGTTACGGCATCCGCCGGAAATTTCGCTACCGAGCACAAGGCCGCCGTGGCCGTTGCGCATCTCACAGTTACGGACGATCATGTTCTGGGTGGGAGTATTCCAGAGTCGCCCGTCGGCATTACGGCCGCTCTTTACTGCGATGCAGTCATCACCTGTGTTGAAGTAGCAGTTCTCTATAAGGACGCCGTCGCACGATTCGGGATCACAGCCGTCTCCGTTAGGGCCGTCGTTGTTGATGTGCAGGCCGCGGGCGGTGAAATTCTTGCAAAGCAGGGGATGGATTACCCAGAAGGGAGAGTTGAGAAGAGTCAGGTCTTCCATCAGGACGTTCTCGCACTTGTTGAAGTTGACGAGTTGTGGACGAAGATGGTTGTCTTCGGTGAAACGGCGCTCGTTCATGTCGACGCCGTCTTCGGCAAGTGCCAGCAGACGGGGACGGTTCTCGGGGTCGTTCTGCGAAGGCATTCCCTCCTTCCAGCCGAAGCGTTCCTTGCGCACCCAGTTCCACCATTTGCCGGGTTCGGCGCCACCGTCAATGATGCCTTTGCCGGTAAGGGCAATGTTTTTCTCGCCATAGGCGTATATACAGGGTGAAAGATTCCACAGGTCCAGACCTTCCCAGCGTGTCAGTACCTGAGGATAAAGTTCGGGCTGGAACACAAAGTGGATGGTAGAACCTTCGGCGATATGCAGGTTGACGTTGCTGAGCATGCGGATGGCGCCGGTATCATATGTACCTCCGTCAACAATAACTGTACCGCCTCCTTTCTTGGAGCATTTCTCAATAGCCTTGTTAATGGCCTTCTGGTTTTTTGCAGCGTCAGCACCGGGTTTGGCACCGAACTTGCGGACATCATAGGTTTTGTCTGCAAATGTAGGTTGTACGATTGATTTCTCGACCCTGGGATATTCAGTCTCCCAGACGCCGGCTACAGCAGGCAGGAAAAAGGCGAGCATAGCCGCCAGCAATAAAGTTTTTTTCATGTCTTGATTTGAGATATTAATAGATTTTTGCTTTCCGCTTGCAAAGATAGCCACAATTTTCCGTACGCAAACGGTTTTAAAGCCATATTTTTTCAGACCCTTGACTGACATGATGTTTTTTTCATCATAAAAACATGGAAAATTTGACGATTTGGTATTTTTCGGCAATTTTTATATCTTTGCACCTATCTTAGTGCACTACCTTTGTACTCACTTTAGTCGTACAGCCCGATAAATCTGTACCATACGCTCTTGGAAATTACCTGAAACCAATCTAACCATAAACCAAAATGTATCTCTTAGGCTACGATTTAGGAACCTCGTCGGTGAAAGTCGCAATGGTCGACGCCGAAACCGGCAAATGTGTGGGTTCTGATTTCTACCCCAAAAACGAGGCTCCCATCAAGGCCCTCAACCCAGGCTGGGCCGAGCAGGACCCTGAATCATGGGTAAACTATCTTAAACTTGCCACCCGTTCCGTTTTCGAGAAAACCGGTATCGCCCCTGACGAGATAAAAGCCATCGGCTTCTCATATCAGATGCACGGACTGGTCGCAATTGACAAAAACGGCAAAGTTCTCCGCGATGCCATCATCTGGTGCGACTCCAGAGCAGTTCCTTACGGCGAGAAGGCCTTTGACGAGGTCGGCCACGAAAAATGCCTCAGTCATCTGCTCAACCAGCCCGGCAACTTCACGGCCGCCAAACTCCAGTGGGTTCGAGACAACGAGCCCCAGATTTTCCGGCAGATATATAAGGTGATGCTCCCCGCCGACTACATCGCCTATCGTCTCACAGGAAAGATTCTCACCAATCCCGAGGGCCTTTCCGAATACATGCTCTGGGACTTCAAGGAAAACACGCCCGCCACATTCCTTATGGAACATATGGGCTACTCCCCTGACATTTTCCCCGATGTAGTTCCAACATTCTCGTTCCAGGGCCAGGTCACAGCCGAGGCCGCGCGTGAGTTCGGCCTTGCCGAAGGCACTCCCGTAACCTATCGTGCCGGCGACCAGCCCAACAATGCCGTATCGCTCAACGTTTTCGAGCCCGGAGAAGTTGCCTCTACCGCAGGCACATCGGGTGTCGTATACGGCATAAACGGAACCGTGGACTACGATCCCCGCTCACGTGTCAACAACTTTGCTCACGTCAACCACTCAGCCGACAAGACCCGCATCGGCGTCATGACATGCATCAACGGTACCGGATGTCTAAACTCATGGTGCAAACGCAACATAGCGCCCTCTGACTGTTCCTACGACGAGATGAATGACCTCGCTGCTGAAGTTCCTGTCGGTAGCGCCGGGGTCTCCATCCTTCCTTTCGGCAACGGAGCCGAGCGAGTGCTCGAGAACCGCGAGATAGGCTGTTCGATACATGGCATAAACTTCAACATCCATGACCGCCGCCATCTGCTCCGTGCAGCCCAGGAGGGCATAGTCTTCTCGTTTATGTACGGCATGGAAATCATGAAGTCTATAGGCATGGATATCAACAAGATCCACGCCGGCAAAGCCAACATGTTCCTCAGCCCCGTATTCCGTGACACCCTTGCAAGTGTATCCGGTGCCACAATCGAACTCTACGATACCGACGGTGCTGTCGGAGCCGCCAAGGCAGCAGGTATCGGAGCAGGCATTTACAAAGATAACAACGAGGCATTCGCCTCTCTCGTGAAACTCAGCGAGATTCATCCCGCCGCAGACCGGACACCCTATCTCGAGGCCTACGCCCGCTGGAAGGAATGCCTTGTGCGCGAACTTGCCCGCTGACACACACCATTCCTTTTGAAACATCACATTGTTACATCGAATCAACTATCTAACCAATCTATAAACTTCTATATTAATTATGGCACAGAAAGAATATTTTCCTAATATAGGGAAGATCAAGTTCGAAGGCACCGAGTCACACAACCCCATGGCCTTCCGTTACTATGACGCCGAGCGCGTTGTCCTCGGCAAACCCATGAAAGAATGGCTCCGTTTCGCCATGGCCTGGTGGCACACACTGTGCGCCGAAGGCGGCGACCAGTTCGGAGGCGGCACAAAGTCCTTCCCCTGGAACGTCGGTCCCGACGCCATGACCATCGCAAAACAGAAGGCAGACGCCGGCTTCGAGATCATGCAGAAACTCGGCATTGAATTCTTCTGCTTCCACGACACCGACCTTATCGGCGATCTCGGCGACATCGAGGACTACGAGGGCCGCATGAAGGAAATCACCGAATACCTCAAGGCAAAGATGGCCGAGACCGGCATCAAGAACCTCTGGGGTACGGCAAACGTCTTCGGCAATGCCCGCTATATGAACGGTGCTGCCACCAACCCGGATTTCGATGTCGTTGCACGTGCCGCCGTACAGATCAAGAACGCCATTGACGCAACCATCGCCCTCGGCGGCTCCAACTATGTATTCTGGGGTGGCCGCGAAGGCTACATGAGCCTTCTCAACACCGACCAGAAACGCGAGAAGGAACATCTGGCAACAATGCTGACCATCGCCCGTGACTACGCCCGCTCGAAAGGCTTCACCGGCACATTCCTCATCGAGCCCAAACCCATGGAGCCCACCAAGCATCAGTATGACGTAGATACCGAGACTGTTGTCGGCTTCCTCAAGGCACACGGCCTTGACAAGGACTTCAAGGTCAACATCGAGGTCAACCACGCCACCCTTGCCGGCCACACATTCGAGCATGAACTCTGTGTCGCTGTCGACAACGGCATGCTCGGCTCTATCGACGCCAACCGCGGCGACTACCAGAACGGCTGGGACACTGACCAGTTCCCCATCGACAACTTCGATCTCACCCAGGCCTGGATGCAGATCATCCGCAACGGCGGCCTCGGTAACGGCGGCACAAACTTCGACGCCAAGACCCGTCGCAACTCCACCGATCTCGACGACATATTCATCGCACACATCGCCGGCATGGACGCCATGGCCCGCGGTCTCCTAAGCGCTGCCGAACTCCTTGAGAAATCCCCATATAAGAAAATGCTCGCAGACCGCTACGCATCGTTCGACGGCGGCGAAGGCAAGAAATTCGAGGAAGGCAAACTCTCGCTCGAGGAAGTCGTAGCCTACGCCAAGACCCAGCCCGAGCCCAGACAGAACTCCGGCAAGCAGGAACTCTACGAGGCCATCGTCAACATGTACGCCTGATTGCCCGCCCACAGAACGCATATAAACGAACAAACGAAATGAGTGATGACTTCCGGCCCACTACGGTCCACCCGCCGGGCCGGAAGTCTTCTTTTTCATCCATACCTTAAACATATAATACATGGCTAATCAAGAAAAGGGTTCCAAACTCTATCTTTTCTCCATTGTCCTGGTAGCGGTTCTCGGCGGCCTGCTCTTCGGCTACGACACAGCCGTAATCTCCGGCGCTGAAAAAGGCCTCCAGGCCTTCTTCCTCGGAGCCAAGGACTTCGTCTACACTGACACAATTCACGGCATCACATCCTCATCCGCCCTTCTGGGCTGCATCATCGGCGCTGCAATCTCCGGATTCATCGCCTCTCGCCTTGGCCGCAAGAAAGCCCTGATTCTGGCAGGCATATTCTTCTTCCTCTCGGCTCTGGGCTCATACTACCCCGAGTTCATGTTCTACGACTACGGCGTGCCCAGCGCATCGTTGCTCTGGATGTTCAACTTCTACCGTGTTCTCGGCGGTGTAGGAGTCGGGCTTGCCTCTGCAATCTGCCCGATGTATATCGCCGAAGTGGCCCCCTCGAATCTCCGCGGCACCCTGGTGTCATGGAACCAGTTCGCCATAATCTTCGGCCAGTTGGTTGTCTACTTCGTCAATTTCCTCATCCTCGGCGAACATACTCAGCCTGTCATTGAGAAAATCAGCGAGACCATCTATCAGGTTTCGTCCTCATCCGACCAGTGGACCATAGAGACCGGATGGCGCTACATGTTTGGCTCCGAAGCCTTCGTTGCCGGTGTATTCACCATCCTTGTATGCTTCGTACCCGAATCACCCCGCTTCCTCGCCCTCATCGGCAAGGATGAACGCGCCCTCCACATCCTCACCCGCATCAACGGATTCACCAAAGCCAAAGAAGTACTCCAGCAGATTAAGAATACTGTCGACGTCAAGTCCGAGCGTCTGTTCTCTTTCGGCGTCCTGGTAATCTTCGTCGGCGTGATGCTGTCCGTATTCCAGCAGGCTGTCGGCATCAACGCCGTACTGTATTATGCTCCACGCATCTTCGAATCCATGCACATGGGTGATCCCATGGTCCAGACCGTCATCATGGGCATCGTGAACATCTCGTTCACACTCGTTGCCGTGTTCACCGTCGAGAAACTCGGCCGCAAGCCCCTGCTCATCTGGGGTTCCATCGGCATGGCAATCGGTGCCGCCGGCGTCGCAATCTCCAACGTCTGCACCCTTCCCGCCATCGTGCCCGTCGTCTCGATCATGGTTTACTCCGCATCGTTCATGTTCTCCTGGGGCCCCATCACATGGGTACTCATCGCCGAGATCTTCCCGAACACCATCCGTAGCCAGGCCGTGGCCATCGCCGTGGCATTCCAGTGGATCTTCAACTTCATCGTATCGTCCACCTTCGTGCCCATGTACAACATGAGCCTCGGTTCGATGGGTGACCGCTTCGGCCATTTCTTCGCCTACGCACTCTACGGCGTCATCTGTGTCATCGCAGCAATCTTTGTTGCCAGACTCGTTCCCGAGACCAAGGGCAAGACTCTCGAAGACATGACCGCTCTCTGGCGCAACCGCTCCAAGAAATAACAACTGCTGAAATATCATCCGACGCAATCTAAGCACAGCGCGTCAGATATTACCCTTACAGACCGGGCCATCCTTTCAATGAATCGGATGGCCCGGCATTTTTTCTCATATTTGCCTACAAAACACATCACTCGTCAATTATTACCCCATTTTAGATTTGATTTTCATCCTTCCGTAATCCTCTGTAATATTACTTTTGCGCCAGATTTACAGGAAGACTCCAATCCCTGACACATCATCGTTTATATAATCTATATAATTGCGATTTTTTCCTATCAATTAACCAAAATAATTTACCAATCAAAAAACAAACCCATGAAAAGACTTAAGATCTTTGCTGTCCTTATCGCGTTTCTGACCGCATGGACAGCCAAGGCCGATGAAGTCCTCATTCCGACCGCAACAGGCACCTACATCGACTGGTCCCTTGGCACCGTCGAAAATGCCAATGTCGAGAATAACGGCGCAAACATCGGCTCTACCGGAGAAAAGACAAAAGTTGTCTTCAACCTCAAGAGCGAGAAGGCAGGCAAGTACATGCTTACCATCGCTACAGGCCACAAGGGCCACGCCTTCATGGATCTCGTTCTCACCGACGCAGAAGGCAACACCGTACTCACAGGCGTTCATGAGATCATGAACACCGGCAGCTGGACTCCTTCAACCGAATCCAAATTCTATACCCCCGAACTTCCTGCCGGTTCATACGTCCTGACAATGACTCCCCGCGACCTCACCGGCAGCAACTATGCCGGAAACTGGGGTAAACTCGCCCTTTACGATGCAAGCGTTGACAACACCGAGCACATTCCCGGCGTAGTACACACATCGCGCGCATCCATGATCGGAGGTGCCCGAGACGAAGGCCAGAACATCGGCTACATCAAGGACGGTTGCGGTTCTTCAAACGAAATAACCGTTGACGAGCCGGGCGTTTACTCCATGACTCTCGATATGGCACGCTATGGCAACGGCGTACTCACCGTCAGCGTCAACGATGCCGTAACAGGCGATCTGGAAGGAGAAACCAAATGGACTATTCCGGATACATGGGCAGGCTATGCTCCCCAGACCATAAACATCGAGGGCGAACTTACCAAGGGGCACAAGATTCTCCGACTCGTCTTCAATGCCGACCACGGCGGCTTCATCGCCAACTACAAGGATATGACCTTCGCTAAGATTGCCGACAAATGCGCGGTCTTCCGTGGCGTCACCATCGAAGGCCAGGACGTGACTGTCGGCGAAGGCTATGACTGGAACGTCAACCTGCCCCTCGCTTACGGCGAGACAACTGTCATCAAACCCATTGTAAATAACAACGCTATCGTTACCGCAACCGCAGTCAACGGAGATGGCAATGAAGTGGAAGTCGTCAGGAACGCCGACGGCACTTTCTCGCTCCCGACTCCCGCCGGCTCGACAGCTACCGTCGTGACATTCAATGTCGCCGCCGAGGAAGGCGTCCTCGTATTCCGTGACTCTTATACACTCCGCCTGTATCACATCGGTGACATCATCCTCACCTCCCTCGTAATCGACGATACCGAAGCTCCCGCCGAACTCCTCGACGCTCTCAACGTCAAGGGCGAGACCGCCGAGGCATCGCTCAACGACTGGATTTTCACAGCCTCTCCCGTTATCGTCGGTACTTTCGCCGACAACAGCAAGGTTACCGCCGACATCGCTCTCGACGGCGACAAGGCAACCGCAACCTTCAAGGGCGAGGCCGGTTCGAAAACCAAAGCATACACCATCAACCTCTCGGGCTTCCACATCTACTCAGCAACTGAAGGCGACGAGGCTGTCAAGATTGCATATGATCCCTCGCTCAACCAGGCAGACGGCTCATGGAGCAACGGCTCATACACCATCAATCCCGTTAATGACGGCTGGAGCGGAACTCAGTTCAAGTTCAAGAACAACACTGAAATCACATTCTCTGTTCCATCGAACGTAGTCATCAAACAGATCAAGTTCGCTCGTCTGAAAGACAACTACAACCCCGGCACAATCGGCTACGTACGTTCCGAAGGCGCCACAGTCTATTGCCCCACTTCCACCGCATTCAAGGTCGGTGACGGTGCCGAGAAAGACGTTTATGTCAACTTTGAGGGCCACAAGGCCGGTACTCCCGTTACCTTCCTCTTCACACCCGGCAGCCAGCCTGTCGCATGGTTTGAACTGCTCGTCGAGAAACTTCAGTTGACTACCGCTCCCGAAGTCACTGCTTCTTCCGCAACTGCCACCGACTACGTCAACCACGCTGTGTTCTCCTTCAGTTTCGACCGCGAGATGGCTTCCGCCATCGCCACCGTCAACGGCGACACAAAAGTCGAAGGTGAGGTCGCAGGCGCTACTGTCCGATTCAAAGTATGGGATCTTCCCTGGGACGCTACTGCCGAAGTCAAGATTCTTCGTGGTGATGCCAAGGACATTTTCGGCAACGTTACAACCGGCGATTTCTATCGCAAGACCGTTGTAGGCAAACAGCCCGCTGTCCCCGCTATCCAGCCCATCGTCGTCAGCAATGTTGACGAATGGAAGGCCGCTCTCCAGTCCGTAGCCGAGACCAATGCAAACGCCGATGCTACACGAGCCGTCATCTTCGTCCGCAACGGTTCATACGACTTCGGCACCGAAGAACAGAACCTCGGCCATACATATAATGTATCCGTCATCGGCGAAAGCCGCGAGGGCGTTATCCTCCACGGTACACGTTCCGGCATCTCAAGCCCCGTTATCTCTACCCGTCAGGCCAACGGCACCTTCTTCCAGGACCTGACCATGCGCAATGACCTCGACTTCGGCAAGGATAAGCGCAGCGGTGTCGGTGTCGCCCTCTACGGCGGTACAAAGGACATGCTCGTCAATGTCGCCCTCCAGTCCATCCAGGATACCTATGTCACCGGCAATCAGTCTTATCTCAAGAACTGCCACATCCACGGTAATGTCGACTATATCTGCGGCGGCGGTAACCACTACTTCGACACCTGCTACATCCACCACGACTTTGCCGAAGGCGGCTACATCACCGCTCCCGCCACATCCGCCAACGACAAGTACGGCTATGTATTCCAGGCCAACGTCATCGACGGCTTCGACAACTATGCTCTTGGCCGCCCCTGGCAGCAGGAACCCAGCGCTTACTTCCTCAACACCCGCATGGTCGCCAAGGCTAGCGATGCAGGCTGGGGCGCAATGGCTACTCTGCCAACCCACTTCTACGAGTTCAATTCTGTTGACGCCGAAGGCAACGCCATCGACCTCAGCACACGCCAGAACTCTCCCACTTCGACAAACTCCTACGTACCCGTCCTCTCGGCCGACGAAGCCGCACGATTCACTGCACGCAACGTCCTTTGCGGTCCTGACTCATGGGATCCCTCATTCGACACCAAGGCTGTCGAGGCTCCCGCCAACGCCATGTTGGAGAACGGCGTGATCACCTGGGATGCCGTCAATGGCGCAAGCGCTTACGCCGTCTTCCTGAACGGTGAGTATGTCGCTCATGTCACCGATACAAAGTTTGCCGTCGAAGAACCCAAAGCAGATGACGTCTACACTGTTAAGGCTGCAAACGCAATGGGTGGCCTCGGTACTCCCGCGGCTGTGAAGAACCTCACTTCCGGCATCGGTTCCATCGCTGCCGAAGACGAGGTTGAGGCTATCTACTACAACCTTCAGGGTGTACGCGTTGCCAACCCCGCAAACGGTCTCTACATCCGCGTCGCAGGCGACAAGGCTGAGAAAGTCATTGTTAAATAATCACGGTTCCCGTACGATTTTTCATAATCTAATCACTGAGACATAATAATCCTTCATTCCGGCAGCCGCCTTATTTAGGGGCGGCTGCTGTTTTTCTTCTCTCTCCTGTACTATTTCACGGATTCCTGTACAATTAACAAACCTGAATGTATTTTTCCGAACATTTTTTCATATCTTTGCACCGCCGGATGTCACTGTTGCCTCTTTACCGGCTTTTGTTACAAAAATCAAAACCTTAAATAAATGAAACCAATCTTCTCACACCGCCTCGGCACGGCTCTCGCTATTACAGCAGCCATGCTCTGCGGCAATCTCTCCGTCTCGGCCTCCAGCGAGAAGGTCCCCGCCTTCCCGGGAGCCGAAGGCTTCGGTCGCTACACCACCGGCGGCCGCGGCGGAAACGTCTACCATGTCACGAATCTTAACGACGAGGGCGAAGGTTCTCTCCGCTGGGCTCTTTCACAGGCCGGTCCACGTACTATCGTCTTCGATGTTTCCGGCACGATACGCCTCAAGTCCGCCATGCGCATCCCCGCCGCCACGACACTTGCCGGGCAGACCGCGCCAGGCGACGGCATCTGCATTGCCGACTATCCTGTATCACTGAGTTCAAACACAATCGTTCGTTACATGCGTTTCCGTCTGGGCAACACATATGTCACCCAGAATGGTGCTGACGGCTGGGATGGCCTCGGCTGTCTAGACTCTCAGGATGTCATCGTCGACCACTGTTCCGTATCCTGGAGTATCGACGAATGCTGCTCGATTCTCGGCAACCATAACACCACGCTCCAGTGGAGCATCGTCTCACAGAGTCTTGTCGCCGCCGGACATTCCAAGGGCAATCACGGTTACGGAGGCAACTGGGGCGGTTCCGGAGCCTCGTTCCACCATAATCTTGTGGCTCATCATGGCAGCCGTACTCCCCGCCTTGGCCCGCGTCCCACAACCCAGCTCGACGAGCGCATGGATATGCGTAACAACGTCATATACAACTTCGGCGGCAACGGCTGCTACGGTGGCGAAGGCATGACTGTCAACATCGTCAACAACTACTACAAGCCCGGCCCCGGCTCTCCAACCGGAAGCAAGGGCCGTCGAATCGCCGCCGTCGGCATCCGCACAAACTCATACTGCAATACATATCCGGCATATGCTCCCGCGCTGCACCTCTGGGGCAAATATTTTGTTGAGGGTAACGTCAACCCCATGTATGCTGACGTGACAAACAACAACTGGAACCTGGGCGTCCTCCAGCAGATTGACAAGTCCTACAGCGCTACTGACGGAACATGGAACGAACAGGTTGCCGAAGACATCCACGCCAAATCGCCGATGGACTTCATCTATACGACTACTCACACCGCCGAAGACGCTTACGAGCGCGTCCTCTCCTACGCCGGCGCCTCACTCAGCCGTGACTTCGTTGATGCCGAGGTTGTCAGCGACACTCGCAATGGCGTCGCCAGCCACACCGGTACAGGCTGTGGCAAAGGCTTCATCAACAGCCAGAATGACAACAAGCCGGCTGACGCCCCCGCAGACTGGAGCGCATGGCCTCTCCTGAAATCCACCGACGCACCCCTCGACACCGACCGCGACGGCATGCCCGACGCATGGGAAACCGCCAACGGCCTCGATCCAAATAATCCTGCCGACCGCAACACCATCAATGCCGAGGGATACACCATGCTCGAGGTTTACCTCGCCTCTCTCGTCGCTGACATCACCGCAGCCCAGAATGTCGGCGGCACAGTCGAAGGCTCCATCATCGAATACGATCCCGTCGAGGAATCTTACGAGATTTCCTCCACAACACGTGTAGATAACACCTGGTGCTTCGGCCACGGCATGGCCATCAGCAATAACGCCGGCGGCAGTTATACAACTTCCGGCGAATACATCGGCATGGGTCGCGACCAGGATCACCTCATCGACCTCCCCGCGGGAGCAGCCATAACATGGATCAAGTTCGAAGGTCGCGGACGTTACAGCAGCAGTTCTTACACTGACGCCAGCCTTGTTCGCCTCGGCGAGACAACCTTCGAGGAAGGCAAGTACATTCTGCCCAAGGGTGCTACTCCCGGCGAGTTCTCTGTCGCTCTTCCCGAAGGAGGCGCACGCAACAACCTCACCATCCGCTGGCACGGCAACAATCCCTGGGTAAAGATGACTCTCTACACCACTCCCGTTCCCGATGACCTCGGCGTCGGCGACATCATGGTCGACGGCAAGCCTGCCGATGACGCATGGTACAACCTTCAGGGCATCCGCATCCCCGAGCCTACCCGTCCCGGTCTCTACATCCACAGCGGCCGCAAGGTTTACGTTCGCTGATTCCCCTTCGCAACACGCTATTCATCCCTGACTGATATGGCGGTGTGTCACAACTTGGCACACCGTCTTTTTCTCCCCCACCCCACTGATTTGCTTATTTGGCTTTTTATGACTAACTTAGCGCTATATTTCATCACATTTCAAACCATGAAGATTTTTAGACCTCTCATTACCATTTTTGCCGCAATGTCGGTTTTCTTGCCCGCTCGGGCAATCGAGCCTTACAAGAATCCCTCTCTTTCCCCCGCCGAGCGTGCCGCTGACCTCTGCTCGCGTCTCACTCTCGAGGAAAAGGCTTCTCTGATGATGAACTCGTCGCCGGCCATCGAACGGCTCGGCATCCCCGCTTTCGAATGGTGGAGCGAGGCCCTGCACGGTGTCGGCCGTAACGGTCTCGCCACGATTTTCCCCTCCTGCATCGGTATGGCCGCTTCTTTCGATGACAGCCTTATCGGCGATGTCTTCACCGCGGTTTCCGACGAGGGCCGTGCCAAAAACACCCTCGCTCGGCGCCAGGGCAAGATGGGCAAGTACAGAGGTCTGTCATTCTGGACCCCCACCATAAACATTTTCCGCGACCCTCGCTGGGGACGCGGTCAGGAGACCTATGGCGAGGACCCGTACATGAACGGACGCATGGGCACTGTAGTCGTAAAGTCGCTCCAGGGCCCCACGGATACAAAATACCGCAAACTCCTTGCATGCGCCAAGCACTTCGCCGTCCACAGCGGTCCCGAGAGCACGCGCCACAGCCTTAACCTCGACAACATCAGCCCCCGCGACCTCTGGGAGACTTACCTCCCGGCCTTTGAGGTCCTTGTCAAGGATGCCGGTGTCCGAGAGGTCATGTGTGCCTACCAGCGCCTCGACGGCAAGGCTTGCTGCGGCTCCGACCAACTTCTTCAGCAGATTCTTCGCGACAAGTGGGGCTACGACGGTCTTGTTGTCAGCGACTGCGGCGCCATCAACGATTTCTATCTTCCCAAGCGTCACGGAGTTGCCAAGGATGCTCCCGCCGCTTCGGCCCTCGCTGTGCTCAGCGGCACCGACGTTGAGTGTGGTCAGATCTATAAGAATCTTCCCGAGGCTGTACGCCGCGGCGACATCAAGGAATCCGACATCGACGTCAGTCTCCGCCGCCTCCTCGAGGCCCGCTTCTCGCTCGGCGACTTTGACCCCGACTCGCTTGTCGAGTGGACCAGAATTCCCATGAGCGTGGTCGACTGTCAGAAACACCGCGACCTCGCCCTGCAGATGGCACGCGAGCAGTGCGTCCTTCTCAAGAACGACGGCATCCTTCCTCTCCGCAAGGACGCCAAGGTCATGGTCATGGGTCCCAACGCCATCGACTCGACCATGCAATGGGGTATTTACTACGGCGTTCCCTCGCATACCGTAACCGTCCTTCAGGGCATCGAGAATATTGTCGGCAAGGTTCCCTACTCCCGCGCCTCGACTATCACCGCCCTCAGGGAGAGCGAGAGCATCATGGGCGACATGCTCGCCCCCGACGGCAGCAAGGGTATGCTCGGCCGCTACTGGAACAACACCCGCATGGAGGGCAAGCCTGCAGCAACTGCCTCTTATTCTTCTCCCATCCATCTTGACAATGGTGGCAACACTGTTTTCGCCCCGGGTGTCGCACTCACCGACTTCACCGCCACCCTCAACGGATCCTTCAACGCTCCGGCTGACGAGGTCCTCGACATCGTCCTCTACAACGATGACGGCCTGCGCATCATCGTCAACGGCGACACTATCCACAACCGCTGGAAGGCAGAGGCACTGAACTATCGCACCATCCAGTTGCCTGTCAAGAAAGGTCAGCACTATGATATCCAGGTCGACTACATGGCCCTTGACAATGACAACGCCCTCAACTTCGACATCACCCGCCAGCGTGACGTCACCGTCGACGAGATTGTCGACCGTGCGAAAGATGTTGATGTTGTCATCTTCGTCGGCGGTATCTCCCCCGCTCTCGAGCGCGAGCAGGCTCGCGTCAAGGAACCCGGATTCAGTGGCGGCGACCGTACAAGCATCGAACTTCCCCAATGCCAGCGTGACATCCTTGCATCCCTCCACCGTGCCGGCAAGAAGGTTGTCCTCGTCAACTGCAGTGGTTCTGCCGTGGCTCTCGAGCCTGAAGCCACTTCTTGCGACGCCATACTTCAGGCATGGTATCCCGGTCAGGAAGGCGGCACCGCCATCGCCGAGATTCTTTACGGCGAGACAAATCCCTCCGGCAAACTTCCCGTCACTTTCTACACTGACGATTCGCAGGTTCCCGCCGATTTCGAGGACTACAGCATGAATTTCCGCACCTACCGCTATCTCAAGTCTGAGCCGCTCTATCACTTCGGTCACGGCCTCTCGTACACTTCCTTCGACATATCCAAACCCTCATACAAGGACGGCAAGGTCACTGTCACCGTAAAGAACACAGGCAAGACAGCCGGCACCGAGATTGTCCAGGTCTACATCCGTCGCCCCGACGATGTCAACGGTCCTAACAAGACTCTCCGCGGCTATGAGCGTGTCTCTCTCGCTCCGGGCGAGTCCCGAAAGGTCGTTATCGACATGCCCCGCGAGAATTTCAAGGTCTGGGACAGCGCTTCCGAATCCATGAAGGTTCTTCCCGGCGAATACATACTTATGACAGGCAATTCTTCTGCCGACAGGGACCTCAAGTCCATCAAGGTTAAGATATGAGAAAATCCGTCCTTCTCCTTTCGGCGATTGCCGTCGCCCTCTCCTCTCACGCCGAGACTGTATTTCGCAGTTTCGAATACAGCGGCAACGACGATTATTATAACGCCAACCCTCTCGACGGCAACGGCTTCTATAATCCTGTCATAGCGGGCTGGGCGTCCGACCCCAGCGTGGTACGCCACGGTGATGACTACTGGCTCGTTACCTCCACCTTCGGGTATTACCCCGGTGTGCCTCTGTACCATAGCAACGATCTTGTCAACTGGCGACTCGTACGCAACATCCTCGACCGTCCGTCCCAGTTAGACGGTCTGCGCGGCCAGTCCCTCGACAAGGGTGGCATCTATGCGCCGCACATCTCCTACAATCCGGCCAACGGTCTTTTCTATATGGTCACCACTGACACCGGCCGCAAACTTCCCCACTTCTATGTAACCGCCACCGACCCTGCCGGAGACTGGAGCGACCCTGTTTACCTCAACGGCATTGACGGCATCGACCCCTCGTTCTTCTTCGATGACAACGGCGAGGCATATATCGTGTTCAAGGAGGATACCGCCGGCAAGCCCCGCACCGGAGCCACACGCTTCATCCGCTTCATCCGCTTTGACGTCGCCTCCGGCAACACCGTGGGCGAGTCATGGCCGCTCAACGAACAGGGTGTTTCCCCCGACGACCGCTTCGCCCGCTCCGAAGGTCCGCACATCTACAAGATTGACGGCCTATATTACCTCCTTACCGCCGAAGGAGGTACCGGCAACAACCACTCGGCCAACATCTACCGTGCCAACAACATCCGCGGCCCCTGGCTTCGTTCCGGACGCAACCCCATCCTCACTCAGCGGCTCCTCAAGCCTACACGCTCCAATCCCGTCACATGCAGCGGTCACGCCGACTTCGTCCAGACACCGCAGGGTGACTGGTTCGCGGTTTTCCTTGCCTGCCGTCCCGGTCCCGGCAACTTCCAGGCACTCGGTCGCGAGACATTCCTCATGCCCGTCCGCTGGAGCACCGACCGCTGGCCCTTCATCACCCAAGGCGAAGACACTGTTCCTCTGCGCATCGACCGTCCTGGCATGGTGCGCCGTGACGACTCACAGCAGAGCGGCAACTTCACATGGTCCGATGATTTCTCTGGCAAAACCCTCCGCCCCGAATGGCTCTCGCTTCGCGGCGACGCCTCCCCCTACTATTCGCTGGGCAAAAAAGGCCTTGTCATGAAACCCTCTCCCGACAACAGCAGTTCCAAAGGCGTCCCCGCATTCCTAGGACGACGCATTCAGCACCACAAATTCTCGGCGAACACCACTATTACCAAACTCCCTTCCGCCAACGAACGTTCCGGCCTGCTGATAGTCCGCAACGAGAACGCACAGTACTTCCTCGCCGCCGACCGCGACAAAGTCTCCCTCATCCGCATCGAACGCAAAGGCCGCGAAACCCTCGCCGAAGCACCCCACAACACCCCCGCCGCCCTCACCAAAAAGCCCCAAAACGTCCCCGCAGGCCTCACCCTCCGCATCGACAGCGACGGCAAGGCCCTACGATTCTCCTTCCGCACAGCCAAAAGCGACTGGCAGACCCTCGCCGACAGCATCGACGCCTCCCACATCAGTTGCGACCGCACCGGCGGCTTCACCGGCACCACCCTCGGCCCCTACACCGAACCCCTCTGATTCCCACCCATACTTCAGGCACCAACCGCCCGTTTTTATCAGCGATTCTTCCCAACTCTCCATCTTCTCATTGAACTCTCAAACATATAGTATATGCCATTACCTATAAACATAGAAGATTTGCTAAATAAGCAAAAGATCGAATCCAACCGCATTGAGTTCAAGAGTGGATGGAATCCTGATAAAATTTATCATACAATCTGTGCTTTTGCTACCGATTTGGAAAATACAGGTGGCGGTTATATCATTGTCGGTGTAGAGCAAGATGAAAATGAAATTGCCAAGCGTCCGGTGAAAGGCTTGCCGATTGAAACCATTGACGGTATTATGAAAGATATGGTGGGATATGATGCAAAAATCACATCATCCAATCTTAGGTCGGTTGCTTATAATACACGAGTCTCAAAGGAAGAGGTTGATGGGAAGATTATACTTGCAATTTGGGTTCCTACGGGTCCAAACAGACCTTATTGTGTGCCCGAAAGCGTTGTTTCTAAAGGGAAGTCGCCTATCAAATATTATATTCGTAGCAAGGCTTCTACCATAGAGGCAAAAGGCGAAACGCTGGATGAAGTGCGCGACTTAGCCGATCGCACCCCTTTTGATGAACGAGGAAATGAAGCAATTAAAATTGAAGATATTTCCGGTGTTCTGGTATACGAACATCTGAAAACTGTAAAAAGTAAATTAGCCGAGAATTTTACAAGTCGACCGCTGGAAGATATTCTTGATGAAATGAATCTGTTGACGGGCCCGACAGAAAACCGCCTTATAAAAAATGTTGCGGCAATGATGTTTTGCGAACATCCAGAAAAGTTTTTCCCGGCAACTCAGGTTGATATAGTCCTTTTTCCGGAGGGAAGTATAGAAAATCCGGATGTTTTGATCGAGATCCCAAAGATTGTTGGCCCCGTTCCAAAAATGATCAATGAAACTCTGACTTATTTACGAACTAATGTCATTAAAAAACGGATTTCAAAGCCGACTGATAATGAGAAGTCAGACAAAGCATATAATTATCCTTATCAGGCGTTTGAAGAATCTGTAGTCAATGCATTGTACCATCGTGATTATCAAGAACGCGAACCGGTAGAAATTACCATAGAACCGACCCATATTGACATATTGAGTTATTCCGGACCGGATCGGTCTATAACCGCAGAAGCGATAAAAGCCGCACAGAGATTGAAGGCCAGAAGATACCGAAACCGCAGATTGGGCGATTTTCTTAAAGAATTGGATTTGACAGAAGGTCGTGCAACCGGAATTCCAACGATTCAAAAGTCTATACAAGGCAATGGTTCAGAAAAAGCCACTATAGAAACGGATGATAACAGAACTTATTTCTTGATGACCATCCCTTGTCGTGGAGATATGATCAATTCCAACGGATTGGATAATGTGCCTGAATCTCATCACGACCTTGACGCCCGACTTTTACAGATACTTGGACAGTCATTTGTCAAAGTCCAAACATCTGTATACCAATGCAATATAACAGACAAAAAACAACTTTTACAGATACTTGAACAGTTATCTGTCAAAGTCTGGGACAAAGCAAAGAAAACTGCTGACAAGTCATTGCTATGCCAATATACAATTGAGTCAATCGACTATCTAAACATCAATCCATCAACTATCAAAGAGATAATTAGTTTTATTAATCATCCGGACAGTACTGAATTTAGGCGAAAGATTTTAAATCCTTTGATTAACTTGGGATATGTGACTATGACGAATCCTGACAAACCAACAAGTTCTAAGCAAAAATATACACTGACTGATTTCGGAAGAAAGTTATTTAACTAAAAAATTTTACGGTTATAACGAACCTTGAAAACCTGACGCCGAAGAAATCTTGACCAACTTCGTCCATACAGTGCATAATGACTGGTGAGCATTTTCCTAACCCTTCCATCCCCCACAACATTTAACCCCTCCCCCTACTCTTCGATATTCTCGGGGTAATCGCGATTCTCAAGTTTCTCGAGCACCCATACTCTCCCCATTCACCGTTTACAAAATCCAATCCTCCTGCCTCTCCCACCCCCTCTGAAACCCGATTCCTCTGATAACTCTAATTCCTCTGATTCCACCCCAAATCCCTCGACTGGTAAAGCCCATCAATCCTAAGCCTAAATCCCGCCAACCCCTCTCTAATCGATTGCCGATTTTTAGCCTTACACACCATCATTGTCGCGAAAAATAATTACCTTTGTAATCTAAGCACCGCCTGCAGAATGGCCTCACCCCACACTACATTTCCCCTCCCCTTATCCTTCGGGATTCTCGGGTTAATCGAGATTCTCGGGTTAATCGGGACCTCTTCCTCTACCATCTCCCCACCTACACCTCCAATCCCTCCCCCAACTACAATCTTCCTATTTCACCCAATTTCAAAGAGAGTTAAAGGCCACCCAACTTTTAACCATCTTTTTGTTCTCCATAAACTTTTATCAATATCATCTATTTAAAACCAAGCCAAATGTGGCTCCAATATTGACTTAACCATATATCAAGAGTTGTTGTTTTAGACCCATTACAAAAACTTTCATTCCCTTATCTCGATAAAAGCCCTGAAATTTAATTTTTAAATTTGTTGGTTATTAAGGATTTTATCAGTAATTTTGACCCGCAATCACTCTCAAAGATTCTTCGGGTCGAAATAGGTGATAGCATAATAAATTTTGGATGCGTTTACTTGACGCTCTTTCTTGACGTTCAGAAACCTGGAAAATTTCTAATCGTAGTCAGGATTTGAGACAGAAGTAGACGTCTTATGTGAATATGATAGTCAATGTCAACACGTGTGTGCTGGCTATTGGCATATTTTTCATATTCCGCGTGAGGCCTCTGCAAACTGTCCGTTCTACTACGATGGGCAATTCCAGGGCCTCTGAACGTGAGAACGGACAAAAGTACGGCTCTCACGCGTTCTTTTTTATAATAATCTATATGCTTCAGAGGAGAGACCTGCAGCGCCATTAATAATATGAAACTGCGAAATCTACTTCTATGCTTACTGTTTTGTGCGTCCGCAGCATCAGCACATGACGTAATCACGAAAACCGACGGCTCTAAACTTGAGGCAAAGGTTGAGGAAATCACCGACACTTTTGTACGCTACCGTAAGGCTTCTAATCCAAACGGTCCAGTCTACACTGTACCTTTGACTTCGGTACTGACAATCACCTATGAAAACGGCTCGATAGACAATTTTAATTCCAAAAGCCCGGTTACACAAATTTCCTCAGAAAACAAATCCAAGAATTATGCTGAAAACATGGATAATACTATTTCAGGAACAATGTCAGATGCGGAATTAATAAAACTGAACAACAGCGGATTGATTAACGTTGATGTGAAAGATTTGTATTCGAGTGCACGTAAGAAGCGTATTATTGGCTGGTCAGGCGGAGGTGCAATAATTGCAATTGGACTCGTAGCCGCATATTTCGGATGGGAGCAATACCATTATACTGATGTTTTTTGGGCTATTGCCGGCGGTTCTTTCGTTGCTGCAACCGCTTGGTGCGTCGGATTTAATCTTAAGGCTAATTCGCTTGTCAGGAAAGCACATGAGATAGAGATGTATTCTTCTACCATTTTGGAAAATGAAATTTTACGGTTTGGCAACAGGTCGCTTACAGCCGGTGTCAACATGATGGGTAATCAAATGCTCCATACCCAAGGTGTCGGTTTATCATTGAAACTGAATTTCTAACCATAAATATCAGAACAATATGCGTCACTTCCTATTATTCGGTATAGCATTGATTCTGCTCGCCGGACTTTCATCCTGTTCCCCAAAAATTTCAACCCGCACTCTCAATGCCTACACCACTGTAGCAACAAACAATGTTAGTTATAACGAGTTGACAATGGATCTTGATGACAATCCAATAACATATACCATTGACATCTCAACCAAGGAAGGCCAGATGAAACTTCGCAAACTATCTTTAGATGAAGCATGCGAGTTGGCTCTTGTTGAAGCCATCATGGCAAACAAATGTGCCACAATTTTCCAACCACAGTACACTCACCTTGTACAGAACGGCAAAGTACTTCGCGTTACCATTTACGGTTACCCGGCACGTTACAAGCATTGATTCGTTACAACTTCTACATTCTAACAGATAGCCGCCTATAATAGACGGCTATTTGTTTATATACTAATGCATTTCCCGGAACCCCTCCTCTATCAAGATGGCTCTGATTCCTCTGATTCCGACTAATTCCCCGGACGCTTAAAGCCTCCAAAAAACGTCTTTTTTCCTTAGTTTTCCTCTTGCTAATATTAAATCTTGTTAATTTTACCAATCTATTCAGCCGGAGGGGTATTTTTCTTTTATTGTGATATTAACTTTGCATTGTCAGTTTAATCGACGGAAGGCCTTTATCATGTGATCGTTCGATTAAACTGGCAATAATTTATTATAAACCATTTTTTAATCTATTAAACACACAAATCTATGACAAACTCAGAATGTCGCGCTCTAATTTATCGGCTCAGAAAGGAAGTCGATGAACTCGCTGCTGCCAAGGAAAGAATCTGCGCCGAATGTGAGGCGCTTAAAGCCTCTGTCAAACCTCTGGCCGAAGGCTATGAAGCCTTAAAGAAGGAACTTGCCGACAGAATTGTGCCCGCTCCGGCGGATGCGGCCACCTGCGGCGATACCCCTGCCGCGTCAGGGCGCAAAAAAACCGCCTCACTCTCCCGAAGGAAAATCAGGCGGTCTACCTATAAGAATATGAAAAAATTATTCGGGAATCTTCGGAATCCAGCCTCCGAGAACCTTCTCGATGGTGTATTCGGATGCGTCCTTCAGAACTTTGCCGAAGGCGCGGGACGACGTGTCCGAGCCGGGACCCGTGCAGTTGATTTCCGCGAACAGCGCGGTTTTCTCACGCTCGGGCTTGCCCCAGTTGTGCCATCCTTCGGGACGTATCTGCGAACCTATGTAACAGCGGACATAGACAGTCTTGCCGTAGTCGCGCCACGGGCGCGCGAGCCAGCACTTTTCCACTCCGGGGTCTGCCGTAAGGCGGCAGTCGGTGAATACGAAACCGTATGCCTTGTCCTCAGGCGTATTCGGAGCGGTGATATAGCCGCCGCTGCGCTTGTTGCGTATCTCGCAGCGGTTGAACAGTGCCGTTGCGGGCCCGAAGATGAAGTCTACCGAGCCCTCGATATAGCAATCCTCATAATACTGTCTGCCAAGTCCGTAGGTGTAGAGCGTATCCTGAAATCCCAAGAACCGGCAGTTCTTGAAGAACATCTTGTCACCCGTTGTAAGCACAGCCACGGCCTGTCCGGCGGTCATGCCTGCGGTGTTCGCGAACGTAACATTCTCGCAGTAGAAATCGTCGGCAAAAATATATACCGACGACGAACCCGACGTGCCGTAGGGATTGCCTAAGGCATTCGGCTGAGGCGCCGCATGGTCGCAGGTGATGGTCGCGCCGTCCTCGCCGTAAATTGCGAGATTACGCTTGCTCATCGGAATTATCACCTTCTCGAAATAGACTCCGCTACGGATAAGTATCGAAGTCGTAGCCTTGCTGAAGTCCGGTGCGGCATCAATAGCGGCCTGCACGGTCGCGAAGTCGCCCTTGCCGCCCTTCGACACAACGAAGTCATAGTGACGCGCAGTCTTATCTGCGACCTCAGTCGCGGCTACCTTACCCTTGTCATCTGAAGCGGATGGCCCGGGAAGAGGCAGCGCCCCGGCAGACATGGCTGTCAGGACGCTGCAAAGTATGAGTGTACGGATCTTTCCGGTAATCATAATGTGACGCCGGTCTTGAAGATTGCGATTTCCTTTGCGCCAACTTTCTCATGGTGCAGGGGAGCGCCGTCAGCCGTGGCGATTACCTTGGCGGTGAGGGCGTCGAGCACTTCCTCGGGATTCTCGGTCTCGAGCAGGACACCTGCATTGAAGTCAATCCAGTTGGACTTGTGGGCGGCGAGTTGCGAGTTGGTCGAGATCTTCATTGTTGGTACGAAAGTGCCGAAGGGAGTTCCGCGGCCTGTGGTGAAAAGCACCATTTGGCAACCCGAAAGAGCAAGCGCGGTCGAGGCCACGAGGTCATTGCCTGGAGCGGTGAGCAGGTTCAGTCCGGGTTCGGTAGCCTTGTCGGTGTATTTCAGCACGGCCTTGACCTCCGAGGTGCCGCCTTTCTGTACACATCCGAGAGATTTTTCCTCGAGGGTAGTGATACCGCCGGCCTTGTTGCCAGGTGAGGGATTCTCGTAGATAGGCTGACCGTAGGAGCGGAAGTAGCCCTTGAAGTCGTTGATGAGCGCTACTGTCTCCTCGAAGATTTCCTTGTTGGCGGCGCGGTTCATCAGTATGGTCTCGGCACCGAACATTTCGGGGACCTCGGTGAGGATGGTCGTGGCGCCCCATGCTGCGAGACGGTCAGACAAACGGCCCAAGAGCGGGTTGGCAGTGATGCCGGAAAAGCCGTCGGAGCCACCACATTTCAGGCCGACCTTGAGTTTGCTGATGGGCAGAGGCTGACGTTTGTCACTGCGCATCTTCTCGAGAAGGTCGCGGCAGATCTTGAAGCCTTCCTCAACCTCGTCCTCAACTTCCTGGCCTACGAGGAACCTGACACGCTCGGTATCGACCTCGCCGACCTCTTCCTTGAAGCGGTCCATCTGGTTGTTCTCGCAGCCGAGACCCAGCACGAGGACGCCGCCGGCATTCGGATGACGTACGAGAGCGGCGAGAGCGGCGCGGGTGTTGGCGTGGTCCTGACCGAGTTGCGAGCAGCCGTAATTGTGGGTGAAGGCGCGGACATCGTCAATGCCGGTAAGGTCGCACTCGGCCTTCAGTCGGTTGATGATGGCGTTGGCCTGGCCGTTGATGCAGCCGACAGTAGGAACGATCCAGAGCTCGTTGCGTATGCCCATGTCGCCGTTGGCGCGGAGATAGCCGTTGATGGTCGGAGCGGCGGGAACAGTGGCTGTGGGACATTCCACGCGGTTGTACTCATACTCGAGGTCGTCGCGGAGATTGGTGGCGAGGTTGTGCGAGTGAATCCACTCGCCCTCGGCTATGTCGCAGGTGGCGTGGCCGATGGGGAAACCGTACTTGATTACGTTCTCGCCCTTCTTGATGGCGCGCAGGGCAACCTTGTGTCCGCGTTTTGCCACGGGATCGTCATCCACCAGAACGACGGCGACATTGTCAGAAGGATGTATCTGAAGTCTTTGTTTCATTTGATTTTAGGTTTTTGCGCGGCAGAACCGCAGTTTTGGGTGAGATTTAGTTCTCGAGCACTTTGTCGAGAGCGGCCTTCATGCCGTTGGTGCGGATATCCTCGAGGTAGACGGCGGCAACGTCGGCGAAACCGGGAATTGCCTGATCGATGTCCTCGATAAAGATGCCGGAACCGAGTATGGCATGGACTGTGCCTTTCCAGTCGCAGAGATTCCAGGCGGCGTTGATTTTTGCCAGATGCTCGGCATCGTCCTCCGGAGTGAAGCCTGATTCGGGTCCGTACAGGCTCAGCAGAGCGGCGAAGGCAAAAGTCTCGCGGGCGGGAAGTTCACCTGTGCGCTCGTAGAAATCCTTGCACGAGGGATAGTTGCGGGCCTCCCACTTGGACAGCGAGTTCAGGGCGATGCTCTTCAGGTAGTGCTTGATGAAGGGATTATAGAAGCGTTCGAGTATACTGTCGGCAAAGGCTTTCAGTGCGGCCGGGTCTCCTTCAATCATGGGCAGTACCTCGTCGGCGACCATACCGTTGATGAAGGCATTGACCGCAGGCGTGTTGAATGCGTCCATCACCGTCTCGCAGCCCAATTGCAGGGCAACGGGAACCATTGCGGTATGCGAGCCGTTGAGAATGCGCACCTTCTTGTCGCGGAACTCCTTGATCGAGGGCATATAGACGACGTGCAGTCCGCACTTGTCCAGAGGGAATTCCTCCCTGACTGTTTCCCAGCCGTCGCCGCCTATGGCCCAGAGGTGATAGAGTTCTCCCTTGACCACTGCATTGTCGTCATAGCCGAGTTCTACCTTGACCTCGTCGATTGTATCGCGGGGAAAACCGGGTACAATACGGTCGACCAGTGTGTCTACGAAGATGTTGTGGTCGCTGACCCAGCGGCGGAAATCTTCGGGCAGTCCGGCTTCCTCGGCGTGTCTCAGGACATATTCGCGCAGTGTCGTCGAGTTGTTCTCGATGAGTTCGCAGCATAGGAAAATCAGACCCTTCGAGGGGTCGCCGCTGAAGTGCTGCCAGCGTCTGTACAGCATATTGGTGACCTTGCCGGGGAATGTTACGGGGATGTCGGTCATCACCTCGTCGGCCTCGTAGCGGATGCCTGCCTCGGTTGTGTTCGAGACCACGAAACGCAAGTCGGGCGAGAGGACATGCTCCATATATTTGGCATAGTCATCGGCCGAGGCGATAAGGTCGCCGACACAGGTGATGAGACGGGTCTCACGCTTGGGCTTTCCGTCCTGGATGCCTTCGAGGATGACATTGTACATGCCGTCCTGCGCCTGCAGGGTAGCGAAACCGCGGCCCGCGCTGAAACGGGGCGAGACAATGGCGACGTCGGTGTCGAGTATGCCTTTCTCGTCTGCTATGTCAATCATCCAGTCGACAAAGGCGCGTAGGAAATTGCCGTCGCCGAACTGCAAGACACGTACGGGACGTGTCTTGCGGCTGACGGTGGCGTTGTTGAGTTTTTTAAGTTCCATTTATAAATTATGTATCAGTATCGGAATAATTATAATGTATCAGTCACGGATTATTATAATGTATCAGTCACGAACTGACGCTTCTTTATTTGGAAGGATCGATGATTTTGTATTTGGGAACAAGAGCCTTCATGATGAGCCAGCCTACCAGGTAGGCGCAACCGCAGATGCAGAACACGATGAAGTAGCCTGCGGGCTTGCCTTCAAAACTCATGAAACTCATGTTGGTCTGTGCCGAGTAGTCGAAGAGGACACCCGAACCGTAGTTGATAAGTGTCGAGCCGATACCGCCGGCCATGCCGCCGATACCGATGATGGTTGCGACGGTCGATTTGGGGAACATGTCGGAAACGACGGTATAGATGTTGGCGCTCCAGGACTGGTGTGCGGCGCCGGCGATACCGATGATGATGATAGGCCACCATTGTGATACGGAACTCAGAGGCTGGGCGAGCAGTGCGAGCAGAGGGAATATGGCGAAGATGAGCATGGCCTTCATGCGCGACTGATAGGGGTCGGTCTTGAGGCCGAGACGTGCGGCACGGTCCATGAAGACTGTAGGCAGTTTGCCGCCGTAGATTGAAAGCATGGTGATGAGGTAGAGCACGAAAATCATGAGCATGCCCTCGCCTTCGGAGGTCGACAGTTTGAATACGTCGTTGATGTAAGCGGGAGTCCAGAAGAGGAAGAACCACCATACGCCGTCGGTTAGGAACTTGCCGAAGAACACAGCCCAGGTCTGGGGATACTTGAAGCATTTGAAGAAAGGAATCGAGGGAGTCTTTGAGTCCTCGATCTCGGCCTTCTGCTTTGCAGTCTCGTCCTCGTCGTGGTTGTCCTGCTCGATATAGGCAAGTTCGGCAGCGTTGACGCGGGGGTTCTTGGCGGGTTCCTTATACAGGAATACCCAGAAGCCCATCCAGACGAAACCGAGTGCGCCGATGATGATGAAAGCCATCTCCCAGCCATTGCCCCAGCCTATGCTCTGGAAGTATTTGGCGAGCGGGCCGATGGAGAAGGGGGCGATCAGGGCACCGATGGCAGAACCGGCGTTGAAGATAGAGGTTGCGTATGCGCGGTCGCGTTTCGGGAAGTATTCGGCTGTAACCTTAATGGCTGCGGGGAAGTTGCCGGCCTCGCCGAGGGCGAGGATGGTACGTGCGGCCAGGAAGAAGTAAACCGAGACAGTGGCGATGGTCAGGGCCATGCCGCTGGAAGCCTCGACCAAAGCGTGAGCGTCGTTGAGACCGAGGGTCCATTCGGTGGCGACACCGCAGGCTGCATGGATGCAGGCGCCTGCCGACCATACGCCGATGGCCCAGAGGTAGCCTTTCTTTGTACCCATCCAGTCGACAAAGCGGCCGGCGATGAGGTTAGCTACTGCGTAGACGATTGAGAATACTCCGGTGATGAGGCCGTAGTTGGCGTCAGTCCAGTGGAATTCGGGCGAGATGAACTCTTTCCAGGTAAGTGAGAGAACCTGGCGGTCCATATAGTTGACGGTGGTGGCGAGGAAGAGCAGCGCGCAGATGACCCAGCGGAAGTTGCTCATCTTCTGGCCGGCCGCCAGTGAAGATGTTGATGACATGATACGATTGGTTTAGATGGTATGAAAATATCCGGCACGCCGGAAACCCGGAAGTGAGTCCGGATTCCGGCATGTCGGGATGAGGTATTAGAATTTGAAGTACTCCTTGGCGTTGCCGTAGCAGACCTTGGCGACGATTTCCTTGCCGATGAAGTCGAGTTCGGAAGCGGGGAGCAGACCCTTCTCGACGTCGTTGCCGATGAGGTTGCAGAGGGTGCGGCGGAAGTACTCGTGGCGGGGATACGAGAGGAACGAGCGGGAGTCGGTGAGCATGCCGACGAAGCGGCTGAGCAGGCCGAGCACGCTGAGTGCGTTCATCTGCTTCTCCATGCCGTCCTTCTGGTCAAGGAACCACCAGCCCGAGCCGAACTGAATCTTGCCTGCGCCGTAGCGTCCGTCCTGGAAGTTGCCGAGCATAGTGGCCACGAGTTCGTTGTCGCGGGGGTTGAGGTTGTAGATGATGGTCTTGGTGAGTTTGTCCTGCGAGGCCAGTTTGTCGAGGAACTTGCTCATGTTCTTGGCCACGGTGAAGTCGCCGATGGAGTCGAAGCCGGTGTCGGGGCCGAGCTGGGCCATCATGCGTGAGTTGTTGTTGCGGATAGCGCCGTAGTGGAACTGCTGTGTCCAGCCCGAGTCGTGGTCCATGATGCCGAACTCGACCATCATGGCAGTCTTGAACTTGCGAGTCTCCTCAGGAGTCAGTTCGAGTCCGTCGACGTAGACCTTGCGGAAGAGTGCGTCAGCCTCTTCGGGAGTGTAGTCCTCGCAGTAGAATTCCTCGATGCCGTGGTCGCTCAGGCGGCAGCCGACGCTCTCGAAGAAATCGTGACGCTTCTGCAGTGCGGCGATAAGGTCGCCGAAGTTGTTGATTGCAACGCCCGAAACCTCGGCGAGTCTGTCGATGTAAGCCTTGTATTCGGCGGGATTCTCGACGGCCATGGCCTTATCGGGACGCCAGGTGGGGAGCATCTTGACGGCGAAACCGTCATTCCTGACCTTGAGGTGGTTCTCAAGCGAGTCAACTGGGTCATCGGTGGTGCAGACAGTCTCTACATTGTAGTGAAGCATGAGGCCGCGGGCGGAACGCTCGGGAGTCTGGAGCATGGCCGTACAGTGGTCGTAGATATGCCTTGCTGTCTTGGGCGAGAGCAGGTCGGTGACACCGAAGGCGGTCTTCAGTTCGAGGTGAGTCCAGTGGTAGAGCGGGTTTCGCATGGTGTAAGGCACTGTCTCGGCCCATTTCTCGAACTTCTCCCAGTCGGTGGTGTCCTTGCCGGTGCAATAGCGCTCGTCTACGCCGTTGGTGCGCATCGCGCGCCATTTGTAGTGGTCACCCTCGAGCCAGATTTTGGACAGGTTGGGGAATACGTGGTCATCGGCCACATACTCGGGGATGAGGTGGCAGTGGTAGTCGATGATGGGCAGACCCTCGGCATACTCATGGTAGAGGCGCTGGGCGGTTGGAGTCTCAAGTACGAAATTCTCGTCGTTGAATGCTTTCATGTTGGTTTTATTATTTTTTTGTTAGATTGGTATGTTCAGATTATCTGATTAATCATTACGTATTAGTACTGTCTGGCGAGGGAGGATTGCCGGATCTGTTTTTCTGGCGGTATTCGCTCGGGGTCATGCCGGTCTCTTTCTTGAAGCACTTGGTGAAATACTTCGGGTCGGAGAAACCGACGGAGAATGCGATCTGGGAGAAATTCATGCGCGAGCGGGCGATAAGGTCCTCGGCACGCTGCATGCGGAGTTTACGCAGGAAGTCGCTCGGCGACATTCCGACTATAGAGCGGATCTTGCCATAGAAGACAGTGCGTCCCATGTTCACAGCTTCGGCCATATCCTCGATACGGAGGTTCTCGTCGGAAATTTTCTTCTCGAGGAACTTCATCAGGTTGTCCATCATCACCCGGTCAGCCTCGATAATCCTGGGAGTCTCGAGACGGTATTCCTGTCCGGGTTCCGGTTTCGGTGACACGCTTCCCGGCTCCGGGTGAGCGTTATTGTCTTTGCGGGCGGCGTCTAGGGAGGGAGAATTGAGTCCTTTTCCCAGAGTCTCGAAATAAGCCTGCTGCAGAACACGCCTCTGCGATATGACATTGGCGATGCGCTGGCGGAGATAGGTCGCGCTGAATGGTTTCGAGATATAGTCGTCGATGCCGGCGCGCAGGCCCTCGAGGTGGTCGGACATCGAGGCCTTGGCCGACAGCACTATGATGGGTATGTGGGAAAGTTCCTTGTGTTTCTTGATATTCCTGACCATTGTCAGTCCGTCCATCTCCGGCATCGTGATGTCGGTGAGAATGAAATCGGGCTGTTCCGTCTTGGCCTTATCAAGTCCCTCGCGCCCGTTGCGGGCAAGACTTACAGTATAGTCGCGCGAGAGGATATCGTTCAGGAACTGAAGCAGGTCCTCGTTGTCCTCGACGATGAGTATGCGAATGTCTCTGCCGGGTGATTCGTCCTCACTCTCAGGAACATCTAGCCATGCGTCCGGCGAGATGAACTTTGCCTGAACGCCGGTCGGAGCAACAGTGTTTTTCTTCGGGGCGCGGTCAGCAGAATCGGCGGACCGAGTCGCGGCCTCACCGGATGTCAGGTCCTCGGGATTGAATTCCTTGGTGAGCATCTCGTTGACCATGCTGAGCATATTCTTGGCGTTGCGGCGCACAAGGTCGAGATGGCTGCGGCTTTTTTCCGACAGGTTCTCGTTCTTCATCACCTCGTATACCGGCGAGCCGATAAGCGACAGGGGCGTGCGCAGACGATGGGAAGCGTTGACATAAAAATCGTGCTCACGCTGACGCAATTGCGCGAGCATACGGTTGCGTCTGCTGGAAAGGTACATCCTCACGGCGACAAAAAGCACAGCGGCAATCAGAAGGAATATCAGCATACGGAACCACCAGGTCTCGTAGAAAGCGGGCTTGACGATGATGTCGATATAGCGCTCGTTATCGACCCATGTTCCGTCACCGTTCGTGCTGCGGACATAAAGCCGATGGGTTCCGGGCAGAAGGTTCGCGACCTGAATCTCATTGTTGCGCCCTATGTAAGTCCAGGCAGTGTCAGAGTCCAGGCGATAGGCGTACTCCTTGTGCGCATCGATGCTGTAGTCGAGAGCAGCGAAGGAAAGGCTGAGCCCGCGTTGTCCGGGCTCAAGAACTATGTTTTCGGGATTGATGGTCATGCGCCGCTCGCTTTCCCCCTCGAAACGCACGCCTGTAAAGACGATTTCCGGCTTAAAGGCCCGTGAGATTAAGGCGGATGGATTCAGACGGACGATGCCGTCGACCGAGCCGAAATAGAGCCGTCCGTCCTTGCCGCGTGCCGGAAGGACCTCTGTAAACTCGTGGCTTTCGCCAAAAACACCGTTACCCAGCACAGTGTATCGTCCGTCAGAAGGGTTGTAACTGACGATATCGGACTCGCGAACGATATATACGCGACCGTCCGCACCCTCAACCATCGAGAGTGTATTGCCGTAATTGTTGGCGAAATCGTGGTTCACAATGTTGCTGAAACGCAGTTTTCCGGTACGGAAGGAGGCCGGATCGACTGTCTGGACCGTACCACCCATGGTATTGGTGAAAACCTTGCCTTCCCGGGTGAACAGGACCTGCATGACATTCGCGTTGCAGAGAGACGAAGGGTCACCCTTGACATGACGCGAGACATGGAAGTCTATGTCAGAGGGTCGGGTGAAACTGTCACTGAAGTAAATGATGCCTCCGTTGGAAGACAGGACGACTGTGCCGTCATCACTATGGGTTATGCGACGGAGATAAAGGGAACTGCTATCCTTGGGGTAAGCGGGGGCTGTACGCGAGATGTCCCTGAATACCGGTTCGCCTGACACCTTGTCGGCCAAATAAAGTCCCTGGCCGTAAGTGGCTATCCACAGTCGACCGCGGGCATCGGCATGGAAATCGTAAACATTCGCCCCCCTGAAGTAACGGGAGCCCTGTTCGCAGGGACCATAGTGAGTGTAAGTGCCGTCCTTGCGTATTATGAATATGCCGCTACCCTTGGTGCCGAGCCAGACGTTTCCATCACGGTTCTGATACAGGGCGTAAATGCGCGGAGCAATCATCCCCGGCGTGGACGAAAGTTGCATCCGGCCCGGAGAGGCAGGATAGATATAGCCTTTGAAGTTACCCTTCGAGTCATAGTAGTCAAGAGTGCCGTTGACCGAACCTGCGAGGACCGAGCCGTCGGCAAGGACAGTGAACGAACGCGGCTCCTTCACCTCGCGGAGGTGGGAGTTGCCGGAATCGTCGTAGCCGAAATTCAAGAGGCCCAGCCCATTGGTGGAGACAAGCCAGAGGTTGCCGTTGCTGTCGACGAAATAGTTCTTGAAGTCAGGAATACTCTGAATGCGAAGGGCCGATGTCTCGAAAGGAGGAGGGACGAGACGCGATTTCTTCTCATCGTAGTGCAGAAGCCTCCCGTTCTCCGGGGCCATCCAAAGTGAGCCCGCCCTGTCCTCGAAGAACAGAGGAATATAGAAAACCGGAGCAGAAGACGTACCGTCAATTTCCGGAGTGGAAAGGATGCCGTCACTGCCAATCACTGAAACAGAACCGTCAGTACGGAAAATCCATATGCGTTTCCTGCTGTCAGCATAGATTTTCCCGGCACCGGGCACAGAATATGACTTGCGGCTGCCGTCGGCAAGATTTATCAACACGACACCCATGTCGCCTGATACAGCAAGGGTGCTTCCATCAATGGCAATAATATCACTGAAACGCCCAGCGGGTATGTTTTTCAGAGGGGTGACACGCTCGGGTACGATACGATAGACAATTCCATCCTGCGCGGCGGCATAAAGAGCCTTCCCGGCCAAAGCGACGGCCACGACGGGTGTCGCGAGACGGACTTTTCCGTCGGCAGAAGCGATTCCCGCATCGGTATGAAGCCATTCGCTCCCACCGGGTCCACCGATAACGGCAAGCAGTTTCTTAGAGCCGGGAACGAAGCGTGACAATGGTAAAATCTCGGCAGAGTATGCACCCCTGCGGTCGGCAGGGACAGTGATTTCCGCAACAGACGGAACATTTGCGCTGACACCGCCAATCCAGATATGACGTCCGGTGGCATACAACTTATCGGCATGGAAATCCGCGAGGCGTTTGTCAATCGCCGAGAGATCGACAAAATCCGAATTTGTGTTATCGCGCAAACCCAGACGGTTGTCGTAGGTCGAGAACCATATGTTGCCGATGGCGTCGGGCTGGATGTCGACAATGCAGTTGGAAGATGCCGGACCGTTGACGTCGTCACGGAAATTGAAAAAGCGGTAGCCGTCGTACAGGGAAAGACCGTTCCAGGTAGCGAGCCAAATCAGGCCATTGGCATCCTGCGCCACATCGGAGATATTGTTCGATGGCATACCGTCGCGAACAGTAAAGATCCTGACCGTCTTGGCCCAGGAGGGCACGGCGGCTGCCAGAGCACACATAAACAAGAACAGAATCTTTAGTCCGAGATTTTGCATTCCGTGAGAGCAGGATTTTCAGATATTAAGGTAAATCTGCACAAAGTTATGAAAAAAGCGCGACACCCCCAAAATATATGACGATTATGTCTTTAAGACAATCACGAATTCATTTCTAAGACAATTTTTTAGAATCAAACTATTTGGCAATTTAAAATTAATGAGTAGATTTGCAGATGCAGATCAAGCGCAGCCGTTAAACGCGACTACGGGAGGCTGTAAAGACATTTTGAAAATAGAAAGCGTTACTAGACGCTCTTTCCTGGCTTTCTGAAACTTCGCAACTTTCAAGGTATAGTCAAGAATGGGGCAACAGTAGGATGCTTGTGTGGATATGTATATTCCGCCAACAGCGGACGCGAGAGCGTCGGCTGTTGGCGCATTTACGCATATTCAGCGTGAGGCTTCTGCGTTGTCCGTTCTACTATACCGGGCAATGCGAAGGCCTCAGAAAGCGGAACGGACAACTGGTACGGCTCTCACGCTTTTTATATTGTTATCCAGCAAACAGTTATCTAACCCAGTCCAAGAGAGCAGACAACTAATCAAACCATAAATCATGGTACGCTTCATCAAAATTCTTGCATGTGCCACGACATGCCTTTTCGCCCAGACATCATTAGCGCAGGGACCACAAATCGCCACACTGCTCAGCAACGGCAAAATTACCAACTACTATTCTTCGACCGGTTTTATCGAGGCATACAACAACTCCCAGGAAGGCGACGTCATCACACTTTCAAGTGGAATATTCAATGCCACCGACATCAAAAAGAACATAACAGTCAGAGGTTCCAGCATGGGCATGTCTGCCGACGGATCAAACACCATACCGACCACCCTGTCTGGACATTTCAATATTGATCTTCCGGAATCCGACACTCACTGTCTCACACTGGAAGGCCTGACAAACAATGAAACAGTGAACGTCATAAACGCTCCAAACATGTCTGTCAGCAAGTGCCAATTAGGCAAAATGTTCTCTAATGGCGGTTTGTTCAACTGCACAATACTGCATTGCATACTCAAGGAAATAAGTGACAGAAGTAAATCCTCATCGCTAACACTCCTCAATTCTGCCGTAACAAAAGAATTTGATATGGGCAGTGGCACCACCCACGGCCGACAGATAACAAACTGCGTTATCTACGGAGGTGCAGGCGTCTCGTATTCCCAAATAAACAATTCAGTATATGTACTTGTGAAAGGGAGCGCGTACCAGACTTCAGTAGATCCGACCTGTTCCGTAAACAACAGCATCATCATAAACTGCGACCAATACAAAGCGAACAACGGAGGGAACCGGTTTCTTCCCGGCGACGGAGGAGTATTTGTCGACGGAACAAATTACGAACTCACGGACGAGTTCAAATCATTTACAGGTACTGACGGAACTACAATCGGTATTCACGGAGGCAGCATGCCTTTTACACCGGAACTGAATGTTCCAAGAATAACAAGATTCAAAGTTTCTCCCAAAACAAGCGCCGACGGCAAACTGAGCCTGGACATCGAAATAAAGGGTGTTGAATAAGTTAATCCTCTACTTTATGCGATACTCCACATTAAGTTATCTCCTACTTCTGACAGCAGGCGTGGCCAAAGGAGAAGAAGTCTTGCCTACCAGTTACTTCTGGTTCGACCAAAGTCCATCATACATTACAGTCCAGCAAGAATCGTCAGAAATTCAACTGGATGTGTCAGACCTAAGCGAAGGTCTCCACATACTGAATCATGTCGCCGTAACACCGGATGGCAGAATGACCCCACCGGTCTCATCAACATTCCTCAAACTACCCGATATTTACAGCCACGCAAACATTGACTGCTATGCGATTGTCGACAATTTTTATTCCATCCGTTACGAGGGAAGCATCTCGCACGGGAACGTTCACCTGAATCTAGACATGTCCACCTTGTCAGAGGGCATCCATCAACTCACAGTTTATCTTAACAAATCAGGCACGCCGACAATAATAGGCCCTGCGACGACCTACTTCCTAAAAGCGCCACAAGGGGGTAACGGATTCACACAATACCGTTACTGGATAAACAACGACTTCGAAAACGCCCGGACCACCGAATGCAGGGATTCGGGAAACACACTGAATATCGCCATTATGGTTGACGTTCCCGAATATCCAATCAGGACAGAAGATTATGACATGAGCATAGCCGAAGACGGAGGAATACGTATATCTGCCAGGAATATCTTTAATCTGTTCGCAATGGATGAAAGCGGACGTTTCACGCCGGCACACACAGCCATCTATACCGACCACAGGACGTCCAGGCATTTTCCCCTGAACACAATCGAAGAACTGTCGACCTGCGTGGATAAAAATACCGGCAGTATTGATGAGGGTGAGATAAAGTGGTTCCGGTTTTACGGCGAGACAGGCGACAGCATAGCACTGAATCTGTCCGACAGAGCCATGTACGAGCTATATTCGCCGACAGCAAAGCTAATGCTGAAAAACAAATCTTCGCTGGCCAAAACCCTGACGACAAAAGTCCTTAACGAAACAGGCATACATTATCTTGCAATCCATGACATCGCATCCTCAATAAAGGACAGGCTCAAACTCAATTTCTTCCACATTCCCAGAAACGCCATATTGAAAGTGACACCACCGGAAATACCCGAGCCCTATGCATTTACCAAGGTGGATATATATGGCAACGGCATGAAAGCAGCAAAAAAGGTCATCTTTATACCGAAGCAAGGAGACGCGATAGAAACCACCAATATCACTCCTTATGACAACTATAATCTGGCATGTGTCCTTGACAAGAACCAAAACCTCAAAGAAGGGACATACGATGTGGCCATATTGGTAGATGACGAATTTACAAACCAAGAGGGAATGGTTATAAAAGAAAAAGCCCTGACTGTAACAAAGCCATCCGTACAGCCGGAATCACACAATGAAATCACAGTAGATGTCATTCCTTCCAAACGGCCCTCGACACCGTATATGGTAGACATAGTAATAACCAACAGAAGCGATGAACCATGCTGGGGCATCCCGTTCAACATCGCATGCGAGAGGAACGGCGGACAAACAGGGTATGTGTTCTACATGAGAGATTTCCTTGGATATCAAATGGATATCTCAAAACTGAATTATATCGAGACGGACAATGTTCTCGGAACCGGCGTGGACGGCCTTTACTTCCCGCTTGTGATTGACTACATGCAGCCGCATGAGTCCAGGACACTAAAAGTCGGCATAAGTTCCAATGCCCACGAGCATATAGGTTTATACGCCTGGACCGGCGAACCTTACAGCAGGGAACACCAGCGTCTACTGTCCCTGTGTCCTGAAGAACTATATGACATTCCCGTGACCCAGACAAACATTATGTCCACTTTGTATGGCGCATATATCCTTGAAGTCGCTGAAAAAATAGATAAGGACTACATGCAAACGAGACAAAAATCGCGAGCAAAAACCGATGACAACCATGTACTGGAAATCATCCAGGAGGTTACTCCTGAAATCTTAGGCCAATTCGAGCACCTGGAGACTCCTACAAACTATGCGTCAAAACTTTCCGACCTATCACAAGCACAAGGCAAGACCTTTGCGGGAATATGCAATGCCGGAGGCTCGATGAGGGCATACCAGTATTTTAAAGACAATCATATTCCAGGCGAGACCCTCAGAGAACAACTTGAGAACATCGACCTGATGTACAGTAGCGGCATTCCTCCAGAATTCATGCCCTACTATCTGGAAGCCAAAAGGAACATGGCCCGTGCGGCGTCGCCCGGAGAGATTGTAGAGGATGCCACAGACATACCTTTCATAGGCTGCATCGTGGATTATTTCACGAAGCGCAACGCCTCATGCCAGAATCCTCCCGTCCTAAGGAACGACATCGAGTGTCTGCAAAGTTTCGACCCTAACGCAATAAGCGGCCAAAGCGACCTGACAGGCGGTCCATACATAGGGCTTGAAGTCAAGGGACTCAGATATGAAGTCGAGTTTGAAAACGATCCGGAAAAAGCCAACGCTTCGGCCATCGATGTTTCCGTAAAGACAGACTTCGACCAGAATGTTTTCGACCTGACAACCTTCATACCCCAAAGCATAGAGATTGGCAACAAATCCATTCCTCTTTCAGGCGAACAAAATTTTGTCAAGACCATAGACATGCGACCGGACATTCCCTGCATTGTCGAGGTGTCGCTTGACTACTCCTGCGACAGCGGAAAAGCACTATGGTCATTCAAGTCCCTGGACCCAATAACACTCGAACCTGTCGAGGACTCGAGGCAGGGTTTCCTTCCAGTCAATGACAGCACCGGAGCAGGCACCGGCCGAATCGAGTATATGATATGCCTGAAGGATGGCTTATCAGACAATACGAAATTCAGCCACAAAGCCACCATTGTCTTTGACAGCAACGAAGCTATAGAAACTCCGGAATGGATAAACATAACAGACTATGAACGCCCTTCATCACGTCTGACCGAAACAAAGCATGAAGAGGGTTCAAACGACTATACATTCACCGTAGGAGCAGAGGACAATGGTTCAGGAATACTCTCGTATGACTTATATGCGAGAATGTCTCCCAAGGGGAACTGGTTCGTCGTGAAACCTGCAGTTACAGACATGACCGTCACCTACAGTTGTGAAAAGCCAATGGAAAATCCGGAATTCATGGTTCTGGCAACAGACAGGGCCGGCAACCGTCAACTGAAACCGGAAAAAGCGGAATCAGGCATAATGACAACAATCTGCCCCCCGGACGAAAATGAGACCTGGTATGACATTCATGGAATAAGACAACGTGACCCCAGGCCTTCCCTGCCCAAAATCCTTATATCAACAAAGGGCCGAAAGGTGATTGTTAAATAATGATGTCTTTACTCCCAACTCTATCATCCCGAAGAATCAAATGACTTCGGGGAAATGACCCGGCGCCGTGACAGAGACTACTGTTGCGGCGCTGTGTCTGTTCTATAATTGTCATAGTCAGAGGCTGCTTCGTTCGCTTGCACTATGAATCAAATATTTAAATAACAATAAAAAATTTTAATAAATTTTATTTTATTGGCTCTTTGCTTGGTGTTCCAGCTTTTCTTGGATATTTAGCTGGTGTTTTTTTTGTTTTTTCTATTGTTATAATTGTTCTTCCTATATCACTTTGTGGTAAATCAAAAGTTTCTACATTTTTTATTGTTCCACCAAGAACATTTATTGCCTTTTTGGCCTGTTCAATTTCTTCTTCTGCTTCAGATGCTTTCATACATATTATTTTTCCATTTTCTTTTACTAATGGTATTAAATATTCTGACAATGTTGATAAATTTGCAACTGCTCTTGATGTAGAAATATCAAATTTTTCTCTATATTTCTTATTTTGTCCAAATTCTTCAGCTCTTGCATGAACTAATTCAACATTTTTTAAATTTAATTCATTTATTACTTCTTGTAGAAAAATTAATCTCTTATTTAATGAATCAACTAAAGTAAATTTTAATGATTCGTTCATTATTGCTAATGGTATACCAGGAAAACCTGCTCCTGTTCCAACATCAACAACACTTAATTTATTAGGAATGTCTTTATATATTGTAAGTGAATCTATAAAATGCTTCAAAATTATCTCATTTGGTTCAATTATTGCTGTTAAATTGATTTTTTCATTCCATTCAATTAACATATTCATATATTTATA
>ERZ1106943.549-NODE-549-length-48818-cov-5.866374_pt1 | contig 48818 bp, 46 predicted proteins | sample MGYA00403671_ERZ1106943 | MGnify/ENA primary metagenome ERZ1106943 (study PRJEB35170, sample SAMEA104062427) | human gut metagenome | biome: human gut; feature: human-associated habitat; material: faeces | place: Denmark | collected 2012-06-14 ...
TCGCTTTGCATAATTATTTCTTTATAACTTTGTCTAACTTTTGGGGGTCAGTTCACAGTATGTCCGTTCGTTTTTATGGATGCAATTCATTACAAGGTCAAGGAAAATTATCAGTATATCACGAAGGCTGCATATGTAGTTCTGGGCATCAATCTTGACGGTCAGAAAGATATTCTCGGCATATGGATTGGCGAAAATGAGAGCAGTAAATTTTGGTTGAATGTGTTGAACGAGCTCAAAACTCGTGGAATTAAAGATGTATTTCTGTTCTGCGTGGACGGTCTGACAGGTTTCAGACAGGCTATTGAAACGGCTTTTCCGAACGCACAAATCCAGCGTTGCATCATTCATCAGATACGTTCAAGCACAAGATTTGTAAGCTACAAACACATCAAAGAACTGATGGATGACCTCAAGAAAGTATATCAAGCAATCAGCGAGGAAGAAGCTATGAACAACCTGATTTTGTTCAAGGACAAGTGGGGCAAAACTTATCCCTCCTGCGTAAAAAGTTGGGAGGAAAATTGGGATATTCTCTCCACCTTCTTCGCATATCCACCTGAAGTTCGGAAGATAATATATACAACGAATATTATCGAAGGTTTGAACCGTCAGTTCAGGCAGATTACAAAGAACAAGCCGTCATTCACAAATGATGACAGCCTGCGCAAAATGTTGTATTTAGCGTCGCAAAAAATTGTCGAACGCTGGACACAAAGATGTCGAAACTGGGATATAGTTTTGAGCCAGTTATCGATAATATTTGAGGACAGAATACCGGCTTGATTTGCCCCCGAGAATAGAATTTCCTATCCGCAAAATTGTTATTCACGCAAAGCGTGCATAACATTCCACAGACAGGAAAGAAATGTTAACACGGGGCAAATCAGAAAGCCTGATTACACCGCAATCCGCTGTTTTGTTATTGCTTGAAGGATTATTATTTACACAGAATTTTATGGGGTGCCGATAACAAAATTAATGCCCGTATTCAAAAATACGAGCACCTGATTTGCCACCGTTTCAGTCTGCCTTTGAAACGAGCACAGCGAAGTGAAAAGGCAGACTGAAACATCTATTATCTAAATTTTTATAAAACTTACACACTTTTATTGACAAAGCTTTTCAACATAAAAACAGCAACCGTATTGCTGCTGTTTTTCTTTTTTATGACTTAAAATTTACATTAATTCCGTTTTCACGGCAAAAATGGATAAATTCGATGGCTTTGTAACCATGAATTGTAGCTGCAAATGAAAAATGAAAAAAGTTAAATCTTCCTTCTCTGCGCATATTGTCAAGATAAACTATATTATTTTTTGAATGGTATTGTATGTTTAGTTTTATGTTGTCTTTATATATTTCTCCATTTTCTGCGATAACCGTAATATCGGTTTCCGCTAAAGCCTCTCGGTGGATTCGTCTGCCTCTTATTAATGACCAAATTGCAAACGGTATGAAAATTATGCACATAATAGCAAACGGAATAAAAAATATTAAATTTTCCGTTGCACACATCAAGCCCAAGGCAATAAAAAATACAACTAACCATATTAAAAGAGGTACTGTCTTACGCAATGTGTTTTTATCACTGATTGTTTGAGGTGTTACAGTTACCTGATATATTTTCATATGTTCTCCTTGAGTGATATGTTGTCATATATTTGTTTGCTGATAGAATATAAATATTCTCCCGAAGTTACCCATGTTTGTGGATAATATCGTGTTCCGTTGTCGCTTACGAGTTTCATATGCAGTTTTTTCATAACATTTTCGGACGCAACATTTTTTGAATCACAATGTGCGGTAATTTTTTCAACTTTTAAAGTGTTAAAAGCATATTCAACTAAAGCATTGGCGGCTTCGGTCGCAAAACCTTTGTTTCTGTACATTTTATGTATTGTCCATCCGATTTCGCATGATTTACGATCTTTGCTGTATCCCAAATTTATACCACCAATTATTGTTTCGTTAAAGATTATTACATATTCTCTGTCATCAGGTTCAATTTTGTTTCATTCGTTTACTGCATACTCAACAAATCTTATGGTTTCCTCTAAGCTTTCATTTGGCAGGAACATCATCATTGTTATACCCTTATCGCTTGCGTATTTATGAATTTCATATACATCTTCAAGCTCTATCGGTCTTATTGTTAATCTTTTAGTTGTAATAATATTGTTCATTTCCACCTCTGCAATTAAGTTGGCTTAGTTAAATAACTAAATTTTATCTTTTTTCAACATATATTTTCTTATTGCTATTGTCAATTTCAAATTCATTTGAAGATACACGTATAAAAGCTGTTCCTACAGGACTATTAATATACTTCAATATATCTGAATCAAGTTGGCATATCTCTGCAATGGATAGCAGTTTTAAATTTTTGTAATTTTCCACATATTCATCATCTTCATTTCCTGCCATAAAACACCAGCCACTGTCTTTATCATTCAAAGCGTCTTCTCTTATCATATATCCAATTTTCCAACCGTCGTCAATAACCTTTTTTGAAACATAAGACATCATACCAAGCATCTTTCTTCTGTTGATAATTGTTTCATAGTATTGTTTGTTATTTTTAAATTCACTAATTCTGTCAGGAGTTAATTGAACACCGACCTCAATGCTGTCAATATTTGCATCCCAAATTTTGTTATCGTCGGTTACGGTTTTTAATAATACTGCAAATTTAAAAATATCGTATTCAGGTATTTCTACATTTGTTTGGATTTCTTTTATTAATTTATTTCCCATTTCATCATAAATATATATTAGTACATTTCCGTTGTTGTAAAGAGTAAGTTTAACTGCGCCTAAATTATTATCATCGTTATAAAACACAAAAAAATCTGAGATTTTTCCATTGACATACCAGTCGAATTCTGTACCATTTCTTCCGTTCATATAATATATAGCACCGTTTTCTTCTAAATTTTCTGCTTTTACATGCGGCAGGTACATTATAAGGTTTTTATTAATCATTCTTCTAATTTCGTTCAATATCTCATACATATTGTAGCTCCTATCAAGTTTAATGATGTGTTTTATTAATTACATTCAATCTTTTTTAGCATTTATGCCTAACTCATCCGCCTTTTAATGATTGGATATTATTATTTTCTCGACATCAATACTACACACTCCACATGGCACGAGAGGCCCTGATTGATAACAACATAATCGGAATAGTCCGTTTGTCTACGGAAACATATCAACTCATATCTGTAGTAGAAATATCTCCACTTCTGTCGTTATCTATATCGCAACCTAAACCTCGCCAGTATACGGGAACTAGTCTGCAATTCCCTTTATATTTCCTATTATAATGCCAAAGTCAATAGTTTCAGACTTCACATTGTCTCGACCCTGCCTGTTCGCAGTACAAGGGATAGGTCAACGACTATTTTCCAGTCCATCTGGAACCACAATTCCCATGCACTCGACCTTAATAGTCAAAAATTCACACGATAAATCCACCAGTACTGTTTGCCTAGTCTATCAAGACGCAATCTTTGATACAAGCGTATATGTAGTTGAAAGCCCAGAAACAGCGTGAAATAGCGCTATTTCTGGGTTCTTTCCTGTATGTAGGGCCACTTTGATAGCAGCCCATTTTGGCATTTTGTGTTCGGCATGCTGTTGTTGCTGCTACCAAAGCGACACCTCTTTTCTCAATAATTAAAAAGTATGGCAAAATTAAAAGTTTTAATCTTCCGAATAGAAATCATCCAGCACATATGTGGTAACCGGTGTGATAAACAGTTCGTACTTAATAACCATCCTGATTAGGTCATTTCCATCAATAAGCGTAATCGGTGTACCTTCCCTTGCTGCCTCACGAGCCTTATTTGTAAATCGACTGTTTGTGATAAACACACCATAGTCAGCTTGGAACTTATTCATTGCACCAAGGAACTGATTGATGTCTGGCTCACTTACAGGATTTGCATTAAACCTTTTACACTGGATGACCACTCTTGTCGTTCTGAAATCGTCATCATCGATGTGATATCCATAACCATCAATACCACCATCGTTAGAAATCTGGACCCCCTTATTTGTGAATTGCACTCCCATCTTCGTGAGAAGTGCTCTCGAAAACTGCTCAAACTTTGCTGGTGACATATTCGCAATCGCACTCTGTAATTTTACCTTGAAGTCATCCAACAACTCGTCCTCTGAAGACTCGTTATCCTCATCTTCCACATCAGGAGTTACTGCCGGTTTGTTCTTTGCTTTATTCTTGGCAGAGTGTTCTTCCCAATATGTACGAGCTTTATCTCTAACCTCGGTTTTTACATCAAAGTTCGACAGGTCAACACTGGCTCCTTCTTGAGTGAGCGTAATCTGTGGATTGTATTTCACATAAGAAATAAGGCCAACATATCCTAGCTCTTTGATGGCAAAGTTAAACTTAAAATCAAACTTCTTATACTGATTTCCTGTCTTGTTGGAGGTATACAATTTCTGTTCAAATTCCGCAATATGCTCATCCAATTCACTGATTCTGTCTCTAATCTCAGAACGTTCTAACTGTCCACCAGCTGCCTGAAGGACCTCAAGAATTGGCTTGATAAGATACGAAACCTGTTCTTCTGAATTCAATGTATCGTAATACATCACTAACGCTCACCTCCTTACTCTACGCCTAGAGCCTTAAAAACTGCGTCCTCCGCACTGCTATAGAAAATCAAATTAAAACTTCCAATCAGGTCTGCTGGTACAGTTCCAAACTCTGCTGCCGATGTAATTGGCAGCAGTACTCTCTTTGCACCACTGTCCAAACATACCTGCAATGAATTTGCCAGCTCATCTACCTTCATCATAGTTCCGCTGATACTGATTTCACCAAGTACAGCAAGGCTGCTGAGTGTTGGTTTACCAAGTGCAATGGAACACATCGCAATCAATGTAGGAAGGGCCAGCTTTCCAGTCATGCCGATACCCTGCAAATCCTGATAGTTGATAATATAATCTTTTGTTGTGGTACTGATAGCTCCACTGATGCGATTCCCATTTGCCTTCAAGAAATTGAAAGCCGTATTTGTGGATTCTTTTGCATCACGGTCACTACCAATACCTGTTCTCTCAAACTTCCCATTACCCAGAAGCATCTGACTCTCTAAGCGAAATACACCAAGCATGCCACTTTTGCCATGAGAAACAGTATAAATCTGTCCCGGATTGCACATTCCTTCTGGGATGAGCTTACCACCACCTTGCTCAGGAACAGAAACATAGTGCTCCTCAAAGGTCTCATTATCTATGTAGGAGAAGTTTACATCGTAGAACTCCATGCCGCCCAGTTTCTTCAGCTGCTCCTTAACACGGCGACGCATCTCCAAGGAGATCTGGAGAACCTCCTCTACTTCTTCTTTTGTAAAGCTTCCATCCGGATAGAGAAGCTTCAGATATCCATCTGCCATTCTACGCACAGCAATAGTATCTCTCTGGTTGAGATTCTTGCCGAGACGGAAATAATGGTCGATAGCATCACCATACTGCTCTTTACGCAGCTCACGAATGAACTCTGCAAGATAGTCACTGATAAATCCATAATCATTTGTAAAATGCTCCGGACGAAACTTCGGAATCTCCCATCCTGGCAGATAGCAATGCAACCGGTCAAGGAACGCCGTGTCTGTTCCCATTTCCGGAGGGAACGGGTCAAACAGACTGGATGTCTTCAAAAGTACATCTACGCTTTGATTGATATTACCAACGAATACCATAGAGGAGGATGCCGCCTTTTCTTCCTTGCCTCGTGCAAAGGAACCAGATGCCATGTAATCTTTCATAATCTGCACGCCATCTTTATCCTTGAAACGAATGCCTGCAACTTCATCAAAAGCTACGCAATCCCATAATCCAACCAAGCCCACAGTCTTACGGCCCATGTTATAAAACAGGTTTGCTACTGTAGTTTGGCCACCGGATACAAGGATACTGTTCGGAGAAATCTCCTTATAAAGATGCGACTTACCAGTGCTTCGAGGACCCAACTCACAAAGGTTGAAGTTGTTCTCAACCAGCGGGATCATACGAGTCAAAAGAAGCCACTTCTCACGATATGTCAATTCGTCTGGCTCCATACCAATCGAGCGCAACATAACATCCAGCCACTCTTCCTTGGTAAAAGCCTGACGTCCCCTCTTCAAATCCTCGATATCGATATGAGGCATCTGAATTGGAGTCAGCTTACGAATGCTGATTGGAGAGATGTCTTTCTGCTTTTTCTGCTTTGACTGAAGTTTATTTCCATCTGCGTCGATGATTCCGAAGTTATTATCTCCTTCGGTCTCATAATCCAGCTGAACAATACACCAGATACCGCCGCAAAGAAGTCTGTCGTACTTTTCCGGGTATTCATCCGCGATGGGAATATTGGCTAATCCCAAATTGGAAAACTCCGCAAAGAAGCAGTCCTTCTTAATGTCCAATCGTACCGTTACCATGTCAATGATGGTATGACTACCTCGACTTCTAAGACGAGACAATACCTTCTGCGCTTCATCCGGTCTTACAAAGTTATCGGCAAGGATACGCTTTACATTCTGCACACCCTGCTCGATAACCTCATCATCATCTGAACTGCAGTATTGCCCCAGCAGGAACTCAAGGACATAAACTGGCACATTTGCACCTTCCTTAATTTTCTTAGTCAGATCCTTTCGGACAATCTTACCATCAAAGTTTTGACGCAGTTTGTCCTTTATAATTTCACGAGAGCTTGCGCCCACTTCAAGATTGTCACTCATTACTGCTCCTTCCGAGCAAGCCCTTAGCTGAAGAAATTAAACTCATCTACCGCAAATGCGATATCAATCTGGAACTCTTCTTTTTGTGGCATCTGCAGACCTGTTTCATCTGCGATGACTAAGTAGTAGCTTGCTCTATTATCATATTTCAGTGATTTCAGATTGAAGCTGCAGCGGAATGTTCGCTCCTGTCCATTGTCACTGGTCTTATCTGCGATAATCTTTGTTGTATCACTGATCTGTTTTCCATTAGAATCGACAAAGTACAACAAATAGTTTGCTGCGCTGCGGTTATCGCCAACCGCATCCTTCTGATAGAAGTTCAGTGAGAATATCATATTGCTGATTTTACGGCTTGCAGAAAGAAGTCCTACTTCTACCGGCTTCGTGTCATACTTGGCCTTATTGCGTTGATAAGCCTTGGAATCGTTACGAAGATAATGATATTCAATAACAGGAACCACCATTTCCTGAAGGCTAATACCGCCGTGCACGAAATTGAGTCCGCCACCCTTTTTCTTAATACGGACGCTTTCTCTCGGTGCAAATGCATCATAACCATCATCCATAAACTTTATTGGAAGCAAATAATCCGGAGTTGCTCCCTTACGGGTAATCAGATAACGACGGTCAATCTCTACATCCTGCTCACTCGGTGTTGTTTTATCCACCTTGGCATCCTCAGACAGAGGACTGTAGGTATAGAGGAATCCGTGGTCGGCAGTAATATACACACGAGTACCACTAAACTCATTACGGATAATTCTCACAATATTTTTTATTTCTTCGATTGCATCATCGCATGCGGGGAATACCATGCTGTCAGAAGTATGGCTTGCCTCATCCACCTTATCGTGATAGATGTAAACGACATCCATACCCTTAACCAACGCACTTCTTTCTGCACGCTTCATCGGTGCAATATCTTTATATTTCAGGGCTACGCTATTGCTGTTTGCAGCCTTGATGACCTTATCTCGATTGCCTGCATCCGTAGACATTCCGTCTGCCAGAATCTGCAGGCCACCGTTACTGCGCTCGTTGATGGTCAACTGCTTATGTGGAAGCAATGCGGCCATACCAAATTTTGTAACGGTTGGGAAAATACCCTCGCAAGAACCTATTGCAACCTTACTCTGCGTCTCACGACGGAGCTGCTCTGCCAGAGATGCCGCCACCTCATATCGAAGTGCATCAGAGATAATGACGAATACACGATTGTCCTCGCCCTTTATCTTCTGATTATAGAAGTCATCCTGCTGAGGAACTTCCATGATGCGTCCATATTTCTTCAACTCATCTGCGCAAGCATCAGACCAATTGTTACCCAACTCACCAAGGAACCAGTGTGTATAAAGGCCTTCCACCTTATCGGTCACCTGCTTGAAAAGGTCATCCAGATGGTCGTTGCCCACTGTCAGGCTCTTTCCAAACGCTAAGTGATAGTGGCGATAATAGGTATCCATACGGTAGTAATCTTCTGTGTACTCTTTCCAGATATTTCTTGCCTCCACAGTATGGAATCCCGCAGAGTGTTCCAAGAAGAATGTCTGCATCTTTGCTACCTGAAGAATGCCCTCGTAGTAACATTCCACATCCTCATACCATGCCAAAGTTCGACGTTTTTCGACCGTATTCGTAATCACATCTACATTGATAATATGATTGCTGATTTCAGTCATAATCTGAGTCAGGATGCATTCGTTGACGCAAGGGAACACCTCGGTACCTACCAAGTCATCCAACGGTACCTGTTTGAAACGTTTTCTGAGAACAAGCTCTTCTTCTACGTTTCGCAGGATTTCGACAAGCTCTTGTTTGTTATTTCCTGTAATCCATTCAGATACAAAGTCGTAGCACCAAGCCTGATGTGGTGTGGAAATGAAGCTATCAAGACCTGCCAAATACTCCATACGAAGTGTTCTGGTTGTTGCTGTAAGCAAGATATGCGTTACCAGCTTGTTAATTGTAGAACTTTCGCCCTCAAAGTATCCGGTAGCCTGCTTTACAAGTGCCCAGAAAGGTGCCTCAGCCCCATAGTTCACAAGGCTCTGGAATACCTCGTTGGTTTCCATATCGGTTCCACCACCGATGACAGCTTTTACAATGCTGTTAGGCTGTGCATTATCGGTACCACAAATAGCCGCCATAACAGTAAGATGCATCTGCGATGGCGTGCTGATGCCTTTATTCAGTTTTGCGAATGTTGCTCTTCTGTTCTGTGCTCCGAAGAATTTCTTATAGACCTTAACAAGTCTGCGGAAATCAGGCGTTGCCGGAAGGTCAATCTCATTCATCCAGATAGACACCAAATCAGCTCTGAACTCTTCACTGTAAAGCTCGATATTCAAAAGCCAGTTATCTTCCTGCGACTCATAAGAGATTGGGTTGTAAACCAGATAGTTACTGGTGGTGTCATCCACATTCAACAGCTTCTTGGCTGCATAATTGTTGGTACCTGTAAGCACCAGCAGCTTTGCATTATCCACCTGAATATCATCCAGCTTGTCCTCAAACTCTCTATCCTCGTCATACCAGAAGATGATACGACGCTTATAAAATTCCGGCAGCGGTGCAGCAAATCGCTTATTCAAATCTCGGATTATTGTATCTAAATCCATACTAGCCATGCTGCCACCTCCTTACTTTATCTTGGCTGTTATTGCATTTAAGGCTTTATTTAGTGCATCTTCGTCAGCTTGTTTTTTTCTCATATTTTCCCACATTCCCAGTATTTGAAATATGCATTCCTTAACAACAGGAAAATGTTTCAAACAATCTTCTTCGCTCAGTTCATGTATTCCCTTACTGAGAATTCCATAAATCGTAGTATTTTGTATGAGAATATCTGGCACATATCCTTTTAACATTTTAATTCTATCTGCTACTCTAGCCTTTTCAAATGCATCATTATCTATTTTATCTCCTGCATTCTTCTTTGCTTGATATACTAAACGTTCAAGAATACGTCTAAGATATACATAAGATCCTGCACCAACCCCATTAGCGAATAGTCCAATTGCAGTTCCAAGTTCCCGACGGTCCTGTTTGGAAATAACATGCTTGTAATCATCCAATTCAGGGAATGTCATATCCGCAATAGATGGATACTGTCCTATTTTCATAAATGAACTGTCATTTGCTAAGACAGTGAAGTCTAAATGATGTTTTTCGTCCATTGAGCAGACAAATTCAAAGTTCATCAGCCTTGTTGCATCAGCAATTTGCCAATTTATCCATTTCCATTCATCTGTGGCTTTTCTTTCAGTTCTAGCTTTTGAGCTGAAAATCATGTCCTGCAATGAGGAGACCTCATCTCCAAGGGGTCTGCAATTTATTTTTTTATTGCCCTCTGGACCAGTCTTAAAATAATATTTTATAGGTTTCATTGTAAAAACGCGTTCCTGCTCACATTCTTTACAATAAGCGCTAATCTTTATGTTTCCTTTGAGTAATTCAATAAGGTCAGAAACATTTTCTTCTTCAATGGCAATAGAATCATATAGACCAGAGGCCTGCAAAAAATTTGCAAATATGTTCTCCATCATATTTCACCTCCAGATCTTACTTTATTTTCGCCAAGACATCTTGGAAAATCGCATAGTTCTTCTTTACACCATCATCAAGGTCAATGGAAATCATCTGGTCTGCTAAATGATGGATTTTTTCTTCGTATGTATGAATTTCTGTGGCTTGGTCATTCAGAGTTTTAAGTTTTTTATTCAGCTTTACTCGTTCACTGGTAGAAGCATTGGCAATGCGCTGTTCCAGATCAGCAATCGCAGTACGATAACGAGCCTGCTGTTCATGGACATAATCGGTACGGATACGTGCGATAGTGTCCGGCTGATAGCGGTGCATATAGATTAGTGCCTTGAAGCCGTTCTTCTTACCAGAGTCAAACAGCCAGTAAATCGGACGTTTCTGATAGGTCTTGCAGTGGTCTGCATAAAAGCCATTCAGGAAGTAATTCCGAATCACATCCTTCGGCTGACCCTTGCCGCCAAGGGCATCCGCAATGAATTTCAGATTTTCGTCCAATGTATCTGCGTCGTAAACAGTTTTCACAAACTTCACGAACAGACCGACAATATCATCGTCGAAATACTCATCATCACAGATCGGGATAATGTTGTCGGTATCCGGTGCAAAAGAAGCCGGAATCCACTTACCGTCTTTCCGGACCCCATCATACTCCCACAAGGTACAACCTGCCCAACCGCCGTAAATTAGGTTGCCATTTTCGTCAATTTCTTCGGTTGCTTTATCACCGAATTGGCGAATCCATCTGCAATATTTAGAATCATAGTTACCGCCTGCATAGACAAGACCATCCACATCCAGAGAGTAACGACCAAACATACAGCCAACCGCATAGGAAATGAAAGAACGAATATCTCTGCCAAGGTCAGCCTTGCGGACAGTAACGTCCTTGTCCTCAACTTCCGGTGTCAGTTCTTCCTGCAAATCATAAATATCAATGAAGATACGGTTGAGTTCTTCTTCGTTAGCTTTCAGCTGATTAAACCGTTCTTCACATTCACTCTGCCACAGAGCAAATGCTTCGGCAATGGTAGACACTTTACGGAGCAGCGGATGACGCTGAAAGTCCCATGAGGTTTCAAAGGAATCCCAGTCATTTTTGGATAGTGCAATGTTTGTGTTTACAAAATCATCGACCGTGGGTTCACCTGGTGAAAGTATTAGAGGAATACTTCCTATCGTTCCGGGTTGATTGTTTAATGTTGGCTGGATGCTCAATAGTTCTTGTGAAACACACGAGTTTAGTAAGCCTTGTATATACAGAAGATGTTTGTCGGCAAATAAACACGAACCGCCATTGTCAAACAAAAATCCAAAAGTGAAAAAGCGAAAGCTACTTTTACCTGATGTGACAGTTGACCAAGTTATACCTTGCTCAAAATAGCGATCTTTATTTCTCAAATTAGAGCCTTTGAATTGGCGTAGCTTGTTTCCGTTTTCCTCCCAATTTAATACATATTCATTATTGCCATACCAGCGACGATAATTCCCGCCTTTATTGTATGGGAACCATTTCAAATGCAAAAAATCATCAGTGCAACAAGGCTGGCCTTTTGGTAGAAAAAGTTTATTTTCAGCAATTTCGTGCCATAATCGTAAAAAGATATTATTGTCACCCGTATCTATTCCCTTACACGGCTTTGCATAGTCATAGATAGAGCTATTCTTATAACACTCTAAAACTGCCTCACTTACCCAATATGCCACCGGAGAACCAGGGATTTTGGAGAAATTGTCTGTGCCTTGCTCATAGTAGAATCCGCAATCATGATTTTCGATTGCTTCCAGCGTTTTTTGCCGCTGAACTTCCATACCGCCACGGAAGTCTACTAAACGCAAATAGCATCCTTTTTTTTGTACATGGCGATTCTGGAAAGCAAAAGTACATACCGGAACAGTTGCTTCCTCAAATGCAGAATATTCAAACTGAATCAGAGTTTCAATGGTTGATTGGTTATACAAATAATTACGCATTTTCTCATAGCTCTGAATGAACATCCAAACATACGGAGTAAAAAAGCCGCAATACCCGGATTTTTTTGCCATTTCAGAACAATGAATTACAAACGCAGAGAAGAAATCGCTCTTATAATCTGCGTAATTATTTTTTATAAATTCATTCAACTTCGGATTCATATTAGATGCACCCATATACGGCGGATTTGTCACCACCACATCATATTTCTGTGCCAGTGCTTCTGCCACCTGCACCAACGGCAGCAATTCTCTCAGTGCCGTTTCACGAGAGATATGAATATCTTCCTTGATTTCCGCAAAGCGGTCATACAGGGCAGACCAGTCCTGCGGGGTTACGGTCAGAATCGAGCCGTATTCCTTTGCATCATACAGTTCGCTGATAATGGTGTCCATCGCTTCTTTTAACTCAGCATCGCCATTGCAGAAATATTCAAGTGCATATTCATCATAATTTTTATGTTTTTTTCCATCTTTATCTGTATGTCCGCTCTCAGTTATGACATACACATGCGGCTGTGGAATCTTGGGATTTCCATCTTCATCTTTTCTTTTCAGAAAACGTTTGTCATATTCAACCGCTTTCATCATCACCGCAAAGTATGCAAGCTGCGCTGCACGGTCATCAATATCCAATCCATAAATATTATTTTCTACAATACTTGCAACTGCAGTTCTTGTATCTACACCATAAGCCTCATAAATCTGTACAAGCACGTCAAACATATAAGCCAAGATGTGGCCACTTCCGGAGCAAGGATCGATGCACAGAATATCCTCCGGTTTTAATGCCTTGTACTCTTCACGAATGGTCGCAAGTTGCACCTGAACATCGGGTTCCTGCTCTGCCTCTTCCAGATAATACTTCCACTGAGATTTCAGCTCATCGTTTGGATGACCTTCCACCCACAGACGACCAAGGCTGTTTTCCACCATGTAGCGAACAATCCAGTCGGGAGTAAAAAGCTGGGTTGCCGCTGGAATATTTTCCTTTGTGATTTTGACATTCTTCTTAAGGGCGGCAAATACCTCGTCCTTCTTTTCGCTGTTATAATACTGATACAGCCAGCCGATAATCTGGACAGCATCCTTCCAATCTTCCTCCGGAATCAGTTCAATCATCTGCTGAACAACGCTGCCTTCACGAAGAAGGTTGTCCGGGAACAGAAGCTCGGTGTAGTCAGCAATTTTCTGAAACATACCCGGAAGCACACTATTGAGAGCATTGCACTGAGTAATCAAAAGATACTTATACAGTTCGTCATCATCATTGGCTTCCTTGTAAGCATAGACTTTCTCCATGTCGAGTCCGTCCAGCTCCATGTGAATTGCCTCAGTAAGAATCTGAGGCTTGAATGCATTGTTTTCATCTGTGAAAACACGCACTCTGCTGGGAAGATATCCATTGACCTCCATAAAACGCAGTGCGGAGAAACGGTTAAACCATGTGTAGGCAACCTCCTCCATAACCTGCTCATATCCTTTTTCTTTAATCTGCGCAATCAAGGCAGCTCTCTGCTTCTTTTCAGTGAAAGAAAGCAGATGACCATTAATACTATCGTCATTTGGATTTCCAACTTCTTGATCGGAAATACCGTATTTCAACGCCCTCTGGCCCACACGGGAGATTAACTCCCGGCGAGCTTCAGTGGCGAATTTTTTTATCGCATTCTTGTTCATAACGGTCTCCTTAGCTTAATTTGATTCCGTCGCAATCCTTCATCATTGCAGTGAGGTACTTTCTCATTCGTTCAACATAATCATCGATATCTTCCTGACTTTCCAAAGTCTTAGAAGGGAATGCCGCCTGACGGTATATATTCTTGATAACCTTCTTCGGAGCCGGAGAAGTTACTGCTCCACCTTCTTTCGGTTTGACGGTTGGTGCAACCGGAGTCTTTGGATGAACGATGCTATCGATTTTATCGACTGTGTCATCCTTATATCCCCACATCTGAGGCACCAGACCATCAAGGAGCTGCAGACTTTCGAGCTCTGCTACTCTTGCTTTCTGCTGATCAAAGAATTTATCTGCACGCTCAGATATTGCTCTGGCATCATAAACATCACCGGCAAGAGTATGGATTTCTGACAAGCACTGACGGATGATTTCAAGGATCTCAGCTCGTTTTGCTTCGAGAAGCCTTCCGTGGCCCTCACGAACAGTATCCATTAATCCGTTTAACTCTGGGATACGTCTATAAACACTACTCTGTCCGGCATCCACTACGGTAATCTTACGAATCTGATTCAGAGCCTGATTTGCCTCCTCTTCCTTCTGAAGATAAGAGAGGTCGTTTCTTAGCTCTGCTTCCATGCGAACAGCTGCGTCGAACACCTGCACCTGATTCTTAAAGAATCCTTCAACGCTCTGCATGTCATCCTTATTATCAAGGAGGCTGTCTTCCTCCTTCAGAAGTCTGTCAATCAGAGCTGTATTATCCTTACGCTGAGAAAGTACACCTTCCATAAGGCTGAGAGCTTTCATCACAAGATGGTGGTCAGGATATTTGTGACCATCGTAGCGCTTATTCAGCTCCTCATAGTGTGCCTTCTGTTCTTCAAACTTTTCAACAATATATCTAACTAGCCCGTCTTCATCATCCGGTACGTCCATTACATCGAAGTATTCACGCAGCAATTCTTTGACGGCACGCATCTTAGTTGCCGTGATGATCTGACGCTTAGAGATGCTTGTCTTTCCAATCTCACTCTTCTTACGAAGCATGTCCGGAAGTTTTGGATTACCCGGCTGGATAGTTTCGCCACCGTACTTAATTGTAACCTTCTGGTCGTAAATCAGCATCGCAGCCACAACCGCAATGTCAATTTCCTTCCAGCCATAAGGGATCGCCTGATAGCGGCTCTGTACATCTGCCATCGAAGTAGGAAGTTTTTTTGCGTCCTGCATTTCCAAATATTCTTCCATTTTCACTGCGGCGTCATGGTTTTCTTCCATACCAGCCATAACACCGTTTAAGTGTTCGCCGTTCAATACTGCAAGGACATCTGCATCTGTATCTGCATTCTTGGTAATGAGACCGAGTTCGCTATAAACGTGGGTAACCAAATACTCCAGTGCTTGGTCCAGCTTGCTCTTGGCATCGCCGCCCTTAATCTCGATATGCTCTCCGTCCACGTAGAACTCTGCATCAACGATTGCCTTCTTCAAATCTTCCTCTGCAGATGCTTCGTACTTGTTAGCCTCATCCTGATGATTGCGGATGATGTCCCGCACAGACTTCGGAAGCTGCGCCACATTACGCTGTTTTACATATTTACGAACCTTCATTGCTCTTTCCAGAGACTCGTAGTAAGGAGTTTCGGAAAGCACAACGATTGCCTGATTCTTAGACTCAGTCATAAGGCGAAGTTCGCTCTTCTCGACAGTGTCTGTTGCTACCGTCATGATGCGAAGTCTCATACCACCGGTTACGGCGCCAATGCTTGTAGTGTCTACCATCTGGTCAAATGGGAAATCGTACTTTCCGTGACGATATTTCTTTGTTGTATAAATATCAGCAAAAATCATCTGACCGATACGCTCCACGATTGCAGAGGTATCGACCTGAGTATTTTTGTAAATGTCTCTTTGAATATCCTGCTCTTCATCGGTCAGGAAGTTATAAGTATCACCGCTTCTTCCGATATAGTTCTGGCTAAGCAACCGATCCAGGCTGCCTCGTACAGTCTCTCTCATCGTAATCTTATCCAGACGGATATCATTGGCCATAAGGATTACGATGTTGTCAAGATTAGCCGGAATATCATCGACATAACGAATAAGGTACAGAAGCTTCAATACGTCCACATCCTGCTGCTCAATGCCATCTCCGTTATCTGCTGCCTTCTGGCAACGCTCAATAACACGACGAATAGAGCTGTCAAGGAATGTATGTACGGTATCGTAGAACAGATAAAACGGCGCTAATGCATACTCGTCCTTATCCTGAATCTTCTGTGCTGCTTCTTGGAATCCAGAAAGCATCGAACGCTCGCCACCAGAAAGATGCTTACCGGAGTTACCATGCTTGCGAATTTCAGCAAATACCTTCTGCATGATAATGAATTGGTAAGGTACGAACGGGAAGTTTCTGGCAAAGTCCTGTGGACCGGTATATCCCTTAATGTCCAGCATGGCGTCGGTAAAGCTGAACAGGTTACGGAGAACGGAATCATTCTGGTTGTATACCTGCTCCAATGCAGGTTCCACTTCAGGCTTTTTCTTCAAAATACGTTTCTGGATAACTTCGTCTGCGGAAGAAGAAGTCAGCGAAAGTCTGGTCTTGAAACGGGCCTGAATACGAGAAAACTCATTTTCACGAGCCTTGATGATTTCATCGATAGCTTCCTGACCGGTACAAACAACCCAAATCTTACCGCCGCACTCACTGCCGATTTTCTCAACAAGAGACTGCAGGTTGATAAGAAGGTCTGTGTCGCCACCTACATACTGGCCAACCTCATCGACCATAAATAGCAAACGGAAATCATCCGGCTTATTATCCACATAGTCTTTCATCTCCAAAACAAGCTGTGCGATGCTGGTCTCTACGGTTTCGGTTCCATTGAACCAGTTACGTGCAGCATCCTCGCTCATGCCGAGAACTTCTTTCAATGTATCAACAACATCGTCTTCAAAGAAAGCGAAGGCATCTCTTGACTCAAGCCAAGGGCCACCATTTTTCTCCTCAAATACACGACGGAACTCTGCTGTCTTGCCACGCTTTTCGATGAACTGCTCCAGCTTTGCCACCTTAAGATTCTCCCCATAAAAACCAAGGTAGTTATAGAACATCTTTGCAAAAACACGAAGAACAGCAGTCTTGTCCTTGTTGATGGAACCCTCAATATCGATATTGAAAAGGATGGTGTCCGTATGACCTTTAGTAACGGAATCAATCAACATGAATGTTGCCGGATCATCCTCAAATTTTTTACGAAATCGTTCTACTGTACGAACACCCTGTACCTCCTGATTAGCAAGCAGGTAGGAGAGCATTTTCAGAAAGTGAGATTTACCACTTCCAAAGAAACCGGAAATCCAAACACCAATATCTGCAGTGCCTTCATGAAAGGACTCTCCATAGTTATTAAAGAAAGTAATGAAGTGCTTCTTCAAATCTTTAGTGATGACATACTCATCCAATTCCTGAACAAGAACATCTGTGGCATCTTGGTCTACTTTAACGACGCCATTGATTTTACGATTAATATCCTCTTGGAATAATTGTTCAATAACCATTGCTGTTCCTCCTTAAATCACATTGAAAGCTCGGTAGTAATGATTTTTCTTCAGGCGATTGAAAAGCTGCACATCACGGCCATCATAATTGCCCGGATAGAACACCAGAATCGGAACATCTGGAAATTCTGGCTGCATTGCGTTTAACAGGTCATGGACTCTTATAAACGGAAATGCATCTCCCACTCCTGTGATGATAAGTACATCGCCAGCTTCATGTGGTTCATATTTCATTTTGTTTACAAAAGCCGTATTATTGGCCATACGGCTCATCTGGTCTCGAATAAATTCTTTACCCTTTTTCTCTTCCATCGCAGGGATAGTTTTAGCGATACGCTTATCTTCACAGATGGAAAGGAACACTTCATATAAGTTGTATTCTATCAGATGACAGTTCATTGACTGGTCTGTCATAATCTGCTCGATAAAGTGTCTAACCATCATCTCATCGGATGGGTTATAACAGAAGAATCTTATATTTACCTCATTGCTCAATCCTTTACCTTCAAGAAACTCCGGCTCCTGCATCAAGGCTCTGAGGTTGTCTAATCGTTCTTTTAATTCACTCATTTAGGCCTACCTCCTTACGAAAAGCAATTGAATGCAGGAAGTGCAATCTCATCATCATTTTCACGGATTGCATTCTCAAGTACAGGCTGGAGCCATACCGGGTTGAGCTTTGTCGCTCTAATGCTATCGATATACTCATTCTCCACCAGCATCTTTGCAATGACCTGTTTCAACTTCGTAACTGTGGAATCGCTCCAAGTTGCCACCCAATCATCCTGTTCCTGCAAGCGCAGAAAATAGCTATTCAGGTCTATCTTGCCAAAAGTAGTGTCCGATAATCTGTACTTCTCACCGATGACTGTAATCATAAAATCCCAAATCAATCGGTACTGTTTCATCATTGCGTACAGACATATCTGCTTTGCCACATCGGACGGTTGTGTTGCGATTGCCTCCACCAAAGAATTATCCTCAAGGGCATCCAGTCTTCTCAGGCAGGCAAGTGCTATCTTTCTCACCGACTTTTCTGTCGGATATTGAAATAAATTATCTGAAACGATACGTTCTACTACTTCTTCATGGTTACATCCTTCGTGAAGTAACTTGGCAGTAGTTCGTACCTCATAAAATAAAAATTGTTCTCTTGTTACGGCAGCATTGTATGGGCTCGCTGCCTGTAGAGCTGCTTTTGATACATCTAACATATTCATCCTCCACCGGGAATTACGCCTCTTTTTCTCCCGGTTTTTCATTAGGTATTACCTGTATAATATCTGCAAAATCACAATCAAGGTCTTTACATATTTTCAGCAAAACATGCGTTGTGATATTGTCGCCTTTCGTGAGTTTTGCAACCGATGCCGAACTAATACTGCATCGTTCCATCAAATCTTTTTCTTCAAATTTTTATATAGTTCAATAATAAGATACTTATAAACATTTTACCACAAATTGCTTATTTTTTCAATGCGATTTGACTGAATTTTATTTACTTTAATTCACACGGACGAAAATTTTATGATAATAAACGGGATATATTCTAAAACTAATTGTGACAAATTAAATTTCCTTCTTGACATTTTACAAAATAAGGATTATACTAGTGTTAGCTAATATGCTAATAAGCATATTAGCAATCAAAAATATTGATTCACCATAATATTTGGAATTGTCCTAACAGAGTTTTTAAATTATAAAAATATAAATAATAGATAGAGGACATAAAAGGAATCGTGGAAAGGTGAATGAAATGAAGTCGAATTTTGAAAATTTTGGAGATTTTCTTCAAAAGAAGCGTACAGAGAAACGCATTACATTGCGGAAGATGGCGGAGTTATTAGGAATAACAGCCCCCTATCTTACCGACATTGAAAAAGACCGCCGCAACCCTCCGGAAAAGGAGAAGTTGGAGCAAATCTCAAAAATACTATCTTTGAGTGACGAAGACAAAACAACAATGTATGATTTAGCAGGTAAAAAAAGGAACTCGGTTGCTCCGGATTTGCCTGACTATATTATGGAACACAACTATGTGTCCACAGCACTTCGTACGGCCCGTGACCTTGATGCGAGCGAAGAGGACTGGTTAAAGTTTGTTGAGGAACTCAGAAAACGAAAGGGGTAAATTATTTATATGCAAGCTCCCTCATTTAGAGTAAAACGTAATGGAGTACCTATTTTAAGCAAAGCTGAAATCAATGAAATTGGGGAATATTGTATTTCCCAGTGTCAGCCTGAAGTCCTTGAAAAACATATTCCGGTTGATATTGATGCTTTTGCCGAATTTTACCTTAGCAACAAGATAGATTATCAATATCTGTCTCACAACGGCATATACCTCGGAATGACGGTATTTAATGATACAAATAAAATACCGATATATAACCCGGCAACGCATACGGCTGAATATATCAGCGAAAAAGCAGGTACCATTATCATTGATAGGCGCCTTCTTGAAGATAATCAAAATCATCGTTACAGGTTTACTATGGGACATGAATGTGGACACACAATTTTGCATCCATACTATTTTTATTATAAAGCCAATCAGTTGTCTTTGTGCGATGATAATCTTCCAATGATAAAATGCAGAATAGACGCAGGAATGAACAGCAAATCTGATACGAATTATTGGGGCGATACGGAATGGATGGAATGGCAGGCTAATCATCTTTCTGCAGCAATTTTAATGCCTAAATGTGTACTTGACGAAATGTCGGAATCGTATATGAATAAATTGGACGACCCTTTTACACGAGCAAAGCTTGTTTATGAAATATCAAATGGTTTAGATGTTTCATATGAAGCTGCAACATACAGAATTAAGGAACTGTATAACTTTTCAACTGATGGTCGAAGTGACCTTTTATGTAACAGAGCAATATTTGATTTTCCGGAATTGTTACACGCTTAATTAGACAAATACAGCGGGTGTTACGGCCCGCTGATTATTTTACTTATGCTGTTAGCTATTTAGCTAACAAGTTAATACCATAAGAAAGGAGATATGTGTATGGTAGAAGTCCGTAATCTTAACGGAAAAAGAGTATGCGACATAAGCAACGACCATAAAGTAATTGAGATTATGCAAAAAGGCTGCATAACACGAATTACGGCAACAAAAAACAATACACTTCATATTGAGAATATTTTACTTAATAAGGAAGCATAAAATAGAATAACGACAATCGCGAGAACGCAAGACGGCAGTGCGATAATTTTTTATCTTAGTGATAAATGATTATCCCTGCCGTTTTTTTATTTTCAATCTTTTGTCCTGAGCACGACAATAAAAGGCTTTCCACGGTAAATAGAGTTCGCTGATCACGAATGGCTCAACTATGTACAGTGGACAAGTTAATATCAGCTGCCTTTTGAGCAGGCAGGCTGCAATCCGAAATGGAGTAATCCATATGGGCTGCGGTTTATTTGTTATGCCATTTTACAGCTGAGTTAGATTCCTCCGTTTCGCAAAATCGACAACGGAGGTAAAAAACATGGCAAACAACGACAACAAAGGTAAGAGGTATTATTATCCACTGCGCAAGGTGAAAAAACCGCACGAGGTATCGCTTGTTGAAATTACAGAGGCTCAGTACAGAGCATTGTATCCGGAAATATGGGCTACTCAGAAGCGTGAACAGTATCATCACCGCTGCATGTGCCCTAAGAAATACATATGGAAATGTGATGCTAATTGTGATTTGTGTGAGTACAGTGCAGCAGGAGACAGGCTTTCGTTAGATGTTACGACAGAGGACGGTAATGCAAATATGTATGATGCTATTCCAGATAGGGAGCCCACTATGGAAGATGTTATTTCTGATGCAATTCTTCTTAAAGAACTGATTGAAAGGTTTCGTGAACTTGATCCTGATGCGGACCTTATCATCGAGATATTTAAAGAGGAACTCTCTGACCGCAAGATTGCAGAACGCTTAGGTCGCAAGCAGAGAACCTTTGCTGATCAGATGAAAAGAATCAGAAAAGAGCTTCATAAGCTGATTGATAATTCAGAAATATCTCGCCATTTTGAAATGTAAAAATATTTTTAAATTTTTCAAAAATATTCCGCTCAAATCCACCACTCATCTCCAGTGGTAAGTGTAAGGCACAAACAACAGACCTTACAACTAATTCAGACTGGAGGTGACAACGGTGAGAAAACACTACTTTGATTCGGGTGGTAACGACCGAGAACTGATTTCGGTACTTACAGCAATTTCTGATGTATCCGCAAGAATGGCGAGAAACATGGCGATTATTGAACAGCAAAGAATGTTAGAAAAAGGAGATTATTGCAATGAGCAAAATGAGCGATATGGCGATGACTATCAAAGAGCTTCGCAATGCAGCAGCTGCAATTAACGAGGCGGCTGATTGGTTGGCAGAGCAGTTTAGTGACTCTATTGTCGAGGCATCTAATAGTGCAGAAAAGAAACCGGAGCTGAAGCTTGAAAATGTGCGAGCAGTTTTAGCAGAAAAGTCCCGTGTAGGATTTACTGCAGATGTCCGTACATTGCTTGAGAAATACGGAGCAAAAAGGTTATCGGAAGTTGACTCTAAATATTATGAAGCCTTATTAAAGGATGCGGAGGTACTTGGCAATGCCACCTAACGGACATGCACTATTATCCGCATCAGCAGCATATCGGTGGTTGAAATGTCCGCCTTCTGCAAGGCTTTGTGAAAGTTACGATGATAAGGGCAGTGACTATGCTGCACAAGGAACTGACGCTCACGAGCTTTGTGAGTACAAATTGAAGAAGGCACTGGGCTTGGAGGCTATGAATCCGACCAAGCGTTTAGCATGGTACAGCGAGGAAATGGAGAATTGTGCCAATGGCTATGTGGCCTACATTCTTGAAATGGTAGAGGCCGCCAAAGAAATCTGTTCTGACCCGAAAGTATTGATTGAACAGAGAGTAGATTTTTCCCGCTGGGTTGAACAGGGATTTGGCACCGCTGACTGCATTATCATTGCCGACGGAACATTGAGAATATGTGATTACAAGCACGGCATCGGTGTTCTGGTATCGGCCGATGATAATCCGCAGATGAAGTGCTATGCACTCGGTGCATTGGAACTCTTTGATGATATTTACGATATTGACAATGTCAGTATGACAATTTACCAGCCAAGGCGAGAGAATATTTCTACCTTTGAAATTGCTAAGAACAAGCTGTATAAATGGGCTGATGAAGTGTTGAAGCCTACCGCAGACCTTGCCTTTGCCGGTGAAGGAAATTTCATTTGCGGAGAATGGTGTGGATTCTGCAAAGCAAAATATGAATGCCGTGCCAGAGCAGAAGCAAACCTTATGCTTGCTAAGTACGATTTTAAGCTTCCGCCACTTTTGAAAGATACAGAAATCGAGGCTATCTTATCTCGTGTTGATGAGCTCGTAGCGTGGGTATCTGATATTAAGGAATACGCTCTGCAGCAGGCAATCAGCGGTAAAAAATGGAACGGCTGGAAGTTAGTTGAAGGTCGTGCCAACCGCAAATATTCAAATGAAGAAGCCGTGATTCAGGCAGTTACGAACGCAGGATTTATCCCTTACGAAAAGAAACTTCTCGGTATAACTGCAATGCAGAAGCTTCTTGGCAAAACTCGCTTTGATGAACTTCTTGCAGGCTACATTGAAAAGCCACAAGGCAAACCTACTCTTGTGCCGGAGAGCGATAAACGTCCGGCTATGAACAACGCAAAATCTGATTTTATGGAGGAAAATTAAATGAACAAGATTATGAAATTAACTAATCCTATGAAGGTAATCACTGGCCCTAACACTCGTTGGTCTTACGCTAATGTATGGGAGCCAAAATCAATTAACGGTGGTACACCAAAGTACAGTGTATCTCTCATTATTCCAAAGTCTGATACAAAGACTATTGCAAAGATTGAAGCTGCAATCGAGGCTGCTTACAAGGAAGGTGAGGCAAAGCTCAAGGGCAACGGCAGAAGTGTGCCGGCGCTCTCGGCTATCAAAACACCACTGCGTGACGGAGATATGGAAAGACCTGATGACGCGGCATATGCTAATTCCTATTTTGTAAATGCCAACGCTACCTCCGCTCCTGGAATTGTTGATGCGGATTGCAACCCGATTCTTACACGTTCTGAGGTTTATTCCGGTGTGTACGGCCGTGCAAGTATCAGTTTTTATGCTTTCAATAGCTCTGGCAACAAGGGCATTGCTTGTGGACTTAATAATCTTCAGAAGCTTCGTGACGGTGAACCGCTTGGAGGCAAGGCATCTGCTGAATCTGATTTTGCATCTGATGAAGATGATGATTTTCTTAACTAAAGGAGAACGCATATGAGTGAGCTTGAAAGATTATTGTTTGTAATCTGCATTAGTGCTTACACAGGAATCTTTATCGGCAACGTGGTTATTATGATAAAGAGCTTTGTGTGTAGGCATAGGGCAAATAAGCACAAGAAAAATTCAGACGGAAAATAAAATAAGGACAGGTGGCAGAGAGTATTTGTCACCTGTTCTGCTTTAGAAAAAACTATGAAAGGACAAGCTATGAAAAATATATCAATCGACATTGAAACTTACAGTGACCAAAACCTTGCAAAGACGGGAGTGTATCGCTACTGCGAATCGGAAAATTTTGAAATCCTCTTGTTTGCATACAGCGTAGATTCCGAGCCTGTAAAGGTAGTTGACCTTGCAAACGGTGATAAAATTCCCGATGAAATTTTATCGGCTCTTACGGATGATTCAGTTACGAAATGGGCGTTTAATGCAGCATTTGAACGCATATGCCTCTCACGATTTTTAGGGTATCCAACGGGCAAATACCTGAATCCAAAAGGCTGGCGATGTTCAATGGTATGGGCGGCAACAATGGGACTTCCGTTATCCTTGGAGGGCGTTGGAACGGTACTGGGGCTTGAAAAGCAAAAGCTTACAGAAGGTAAGGAACTTATCAAATATTTCTGCCAGCCCTGTATCGCAACAAAAACAAACAGCGGTCGCACAAGAAATCTTCCAATTCACGCTCCGGACAAATGGGTAATGTTTAAGAAGTACAATATACGAGATGTTGAAACCGAGATGGGCATACAGCATAAGCTGCGTAAATTTCCCGTACACGATGAAGTGTGGACGGAATATCATATCGACCAGGAAATCAACGACCGTGGCGTGGGGCTTGATATGGTTCTTGTTAGACAGGCTATTGAAATGGATAACCGCTCCCGTGAAGAACTGACTGCCAACCTCAAAAGCATTACAGGCCTTGAAAATCCAAATTCGGTTATTCAGATGAAGCAGTGGTTGTCTGACAACGGCATAAAAACAGACAGCCTTGATAAAAAGACGGTTTCCAAATTACTCAAATCTGCACCTAAAAATCTTGTTGATGTACTCACCCTTCGTCAACAGATTGCCAAATCTTCAATTCGTAAATATCAGGCTATGAAAAATGCCGTGTGTGCAGATAATCGTGCAAGAGGTATGTTCCAATTCTACGGAGCAAATCGTACCGGCAGGTGGGCAGGCAGACTCATTCAGATGCAGAACCTTCCGCAAAATCACATTGCCGAACTTTCGCATGCGAGGGAGCTTGTAAAAGCCGGCGATTACGACGCCGTACAAATGCTGTATGAAGATGTGCCGGATACCTTATCTCAGCTTATACGTACGGCATTTATTCCAAAGGAACACACACACTTCTATGTGGCAGACTTTTCTGCCATTGAGGCACGAGTAATTGCGTGGCTTGCGGGTGAAAAATGGCGACAGGAGGTGTTTGCCAAAGGTGGCGACATCTATTGTGCTTCCGCTTCTCAGATGTTCAAGGTTCCGGTTGAAAAGCATGGAATAAACGGTCACCTGCGTCAAAAGGGTAAGATTGCAGAACTTGCACTTGGTTATGGCGGTTCGGTTGGAGCCTTGAAAGCTATGGGTGCTCTTGATATGGGACTTAGCGAGGACGAGCTTTTACAGCTTGTTGATGCTTGGCGGCAGTCGAATCCGCATATTGTCAACCTATGGTGGACTGTGGACCGAGCAGCTATGGAGGCTGTGAAATATAAACATACAACAACCGCGTACGGTCTGACCTTTTCCTGTCGAAGCGGAATGTTATTTATTACACTTCCCTCCGGCAGAAAGCTTGCCTATGTGAAGCCGAAGGTCGGTACTAATAAGTTCGGCGGTTCCTGCATTACTTATGAGGGTATTGGCAGTACGAAAAAATGGGAACGCCTCGATTCCTACGGACCAAAGCTTGTAGAAAACATTGTGCAGGCAACTGCAAGGGATATTCTCTGTTACGCAATGAAAAATTTGCGAGACTGTTCTATCGTTATGCACATTCACGATGAAGTGGTGATTGAGGCAAAACAGGGGACTACACTTAGCGAGGTCTGCAAAATTATGTCAGAAGCTCCGCCGTGGGCAAAGGGACTTTTATTGCGTGCGGACGGTTACGAAACCGATTTTTACAAAAAAGATTAAGAATATTCGCTCAAGTGAGAGGTTAATCTCCAGTGGATAATAGGGGGGATTCTCCCGAAAATATTAAATTATAGGAGGCTAAAACAATGTTAAATATTAAAAACAGAAAGAGCGGGAGAGGGAGTGCTGCCGATGTTTACTCTTTACAGTGCTGATGTTATTGGTAATCCGGGCAACTGCTCCTATCCGCACAAGCAGGTTATTCTCGATGAGGATAGCCTGAAATCCGCAGTCAGCCACGATTATGTGTGTGCTGAATACAAGAACAGCTATCGCAGCGGCAACAACTTTATCGGCAGTGACTGCTTGCCTGTTGACTGCGACAACGACCATTCCGAAAATCCAGAGGATTGGGTTACACCTGAGGATGTTATGCAGGCATTTCCAAATGTGACCTTTGCAGTACATTACAGCCGTTCACACAACAAGGTCAAGAACGGCAAGCCGGCAAGGCCGAAATTTCATATTCTTTTTCCAATTGATTATGTGACAGATTCTGCACTTTACAAGGATATGAAAAAGCTGGTCAATTCAATGTTCCCGTATTTTGATGACAACGCACTTGATTCCGCCAGATTTTTCTTTGGCACAAGCAATGCAAAGGTGAAAATTTATCCTGGCAGTATGAATCTTAGTGAGTTTCTGAACGAGGATGTTTTCGACGAGAATATGAGTAATGAACAGCATAGCAATACGGCTATTCCCGAGGGAAGCCGTAATGCAACTATGTCGAGATTTGCAGGTAGAATAATCAAGAAATACGGTGACGGCGACAAAGCGTATCAGGCATTTATTGAAGAAGCAACGAAATGCGTACCACCGTTGGAATTATCTGAACTTGCTACTATCTGGTATAGTGCTCAGCGTTTTTATAACCGCATTAGTCAGCAGGACGGCTACATTCCGCCAAAGCTTTACAACGATACGGAAAGCTATAAACCAAAGGACTTTTCTGATGTGGGACAAGCAGAGGTGCTTGCAAAGCATTTTTCAAGCGAGCTTCGCTATTCACCTGCCACACATTTTATCCGTTACTCGAACCACTATTGGCAGGAGAGCGAACCGGGCGCGCAGGCGGTAGCCCATGAGCTCACAAGGCGACAGCTCAAGGAAGCTAATAATGACTTGACGGAAGCACTCGACAAAATTAAAAACTGCGGGGCTCAGAATATTTTTGACAGCACATCAAGGTCAAAGGCTGAACAGCTTATGAACGATGAACAGTTGAAGGTGTACGAGGAATACCAGTCGGCAAAGGCGTATCATGCATTTGCAATCAAACGCAGAGACTCAAAGAATATCACATCAACCTTAAAGGAATCACGCCCTATGCTTGAAATTTCTCCGAAAGATTTGGACGCAGACTGCTTTGCCCTTTGCACACCAAAGGCTACATATGATTTGCGTAAGGGTATGGTCGGAGCAAGAGAACATTCACCTGAGGATTTCATTACTAAAATCACATCAGTTTCGCCAAGCCAAAAGGGTATGCAGCTTTGGCTCGATAGCTTGAAGCTTATCTTCCAAAACAATCAGGAACTTATTGATTATGTTCAGATGATTTGCGGACTTGCTGTAATCGGCAAGGTGTATGTTGAAGCACTTATCATTGCCTATGGTGACGGTCGCAACGGTAAATCAACCTTTTGGAATTCCATTTCAAGAGTGTTGGGACTTTATTCGGGAAATATTTCAGCCGATACGCTTACCGTAGGATGTCGCAGAAATATCAAACCCGAAATGGCAGAAATAAAGGGCAAACGCTTGCTTATTGCAGCGGAAATGCAGGAGGGTGCAAGGCTGAATGATTCAACCGTTAAACAGCTTTGTTCAACCGATGACATCTTTGCGGAAAAGAAATACAAGGACCCGTTCTCGTTTACCCCATGTCATACGCTTGTGCTTTACACCAACCACCTGCCTAGGGTATCTGCTACCGATGACGGCATTTGGCGACGACTTATTGTTATTCCGTTTAACGCCAAAATTACAGGTGAAAGCGACATTAAGAATTACAGTGAATATTTGTATGACAATGCCGGAGAGGCAATCCTTTCGTGGATAATCGAGGGCGCAAGAAAGGTGATTGAACTCGGCTATCAGATTCCTGTTCCAAAATGTGTGCAGGAGGCGATAAGCGAATATCGCAGTCAGAACGATTGGTTTGCACACTTTATCGAGGATAAATGCGAAGTTGGGGAGAAGTTCAAAGAAAGCTCATCGGCACTCTATCAGACCTACCGTAATTACTGTATTGATACAAACGAGTATGTGCGCAGTACGGCAGATTTCTATTTTGCCTTGGAGAACGCTGGCTTTGGGCGTATCAAGGTACATAACAAGCGCTTCTTTAAGGGCTTACGCCTAAGAGTTGATGACGGTTCAGAGGAAGATTTTCTGTGCTGACAATACCATATGGGTAACCTCTATTAAGGTCATATACAAAAATTCTCTAAGGACTAAAAAAATTAGTATAAGAAAAAGTTATGTATAAGACATTAAGGGAGGTTACCCACTCTTCAAAATTACCCTGATGGAGGAAAACAATGTTAGAAAAAACGATAGAACATAAATTGGCTGTGACGGTTAAAAAGCACGGAGGTATTGCAGTAAAGTTCGTATCTCCGAATTACGATGGAATGCCCGACCGCCTTGTATTACTGCCTGATGGTCTGTGTGCCTTTGTTGAAGTGAAAGCACCAAATAAAAAACCTCGCCCTTTACAAAAAGTAAGGCATAAAACGCTGAAACGATTAGGATTTAAAGTGTATGTACTTGATGATGCAGAACAGATAGGAGGGATAATTGATGAAATACGAACCTCATAGCTATCAGAAATTTGCTATTGAATATTTGAAATCACACCCTGTATCAGCTTTGTTTTTGGATTGCGGTTTAGGTAAAACTTCAATCACGCTGACGGCTATTGAAGATATGCTGCATGATAGTTTTGAGGTGCGTAAGGTGCTGGTGATAGCACCGGTACGAGTTGCAAAATTTTCATGGCCTGACGAGATAAAGAAATGGGATCACCTTTCAGATATAAGGTATTCATTAGCTGTTGGTACAGAGGAACAACGAATTGCAGCTCTTAATGCAGATGCTGACATCTACATAATCAACCGAGAAAACATTCAATGGCTTGTTGAGAAAAGCGGTGTTCCCTTTGTCTTTGATATGCTTTTGATTGACGAGCTCAGTTCGTTTAAAAATCATCAGTCAAAGCGTTTCAAAAGTCTTATGAAGGTGCGACCGCTTGTAAAGAGAATTGTCGGCCTGACAGGTACACCCTCATCAAACGGACTTATGGATTTGTTCGCTGAATTTAAAATTCTTGATATGGGTAAACGGCTCGGATATTTTATCGGGCAGTACAGGAACACATATTTCAAGCCCGACAAGATGAATGGTCCGATTGTATATTCATATAAGCCTTTACCATATGCCGAGCAAGCCATATATGAAAAAATCTCCGATATTACAGTTTCAATGAAAGCAAATGAATATCTGAAAATGCCTGAGCTTTTAACAAGCAACTATGTTGTTGAACTCTCCAACAGCGAAAAGAATCAGTACGATGAAATGAAGAAAAGCTTGGTTCTTGAAATCACTGACGGAGAAATTACCGCATCTAATGCCGCCTCCCTTTCAAACAAGCTATGCCAGCTTTCAAACGGTGCAATTTACGATGACGAGCAGAATATAGTTGAAATTCACGACCGAAAGCTTGATGCACTTGAGGACATCATTGAGAGTATGAACGGCAAACCGCTTTTAATGGCATATTGGTACAAGCACGATTTTGAAAGAATTGCAAAAAGACTTGAAAGTCTGCATATTCCGTTTTCAAAGCTTGATACAGACACAAGTATTGAAAGGTGGAATAAAGGTGAAATTCCCGTTGCACTTATACACCCTGCATCGGCATGTCACGGACTAAATCTTCAAAGCGGTGGTTCAACACTTGTGTGGTTCGGACTTACTTGGTCACTTGAATTATATCAGCAGACCAACGCAAGACTGTATCGACAGGGACAGAAAAACACGGTTGTGATTCAGCACATAATCACAAAAGACACGATTGATGAACAAATTTTGAAAGCCTTGCAGAAAAAGAACAAGACGCAGGCAGATTTGATAGATGCCGTAAGGGCAAATTTGGAGGTATAAAATGACAGCCAAAGAATATTTAAGTCAGGCATATAGACTTGACAAAAGGATAGATTCAAAAATTGAACAGCTTAAATCACTTAATCTTCTTGCAACAAAATGCACATCTACATTATCGGATATGCCAAAAAGCCAAAGTGCCGGCAACTCTCGACTTGAGGATACCGTTGTAAAAATTGTTGATTTACAGGAAGAAATAAACAGGGACATCGACAGCCTTGTTGATTTAAAGCGAGATATTGTGAGAACAATAAAATCCGTACAGAATCCGGAGTATCAGATAATTCTTGAATTGAGATATTTATGCTTTAAAACCTGGGAAGAAATAGCGGTACAGATGAATTGCAGTATTGACAATGTGTTCAAGATAAGAAAGAACGCATTAAAAAGTGTTGTAATTTCCAAAAGTTGACAGTAAATTCCATAGAATTACAGTATGCTCATCTGCTATAATATAAACAGTGAAATAGACTTTGAAAGCCTTGCAGAGAAATTTGCAGGGTTTTTCTTATGCCTGAAAGGAGGAGCTTATGCCACATAAACCAAAGCAGGGTTGTGCATATCCAAACTGTCCAAAACTTACAAACGGGCGGTATTGTGAGGAGCATCAAAGGCTGATTGCAAAGCAGTACAACCGATTCACACGAGCGGTTGATGTCAACAAGAAGTACGGCAGAGCGTGGAAAAAAATTCGTGACCGCTATGTTCAGGCACACCCGTTGTGTGAGCAGTGCCTTAAACAGGGCAGAACAACACCTACCGAGGAGGTTCACCACATTATCCCGCTTTCAAGAGGCGGTACACATAGTACAGATAATCTAATGAGCCTTTGCCAGTCCTGCCACAACAAAATCCACCACGACCTTGGGGACAGATAAAAATTATCTTGAATTTTTGTTGATTACCACCAATATGGGTAGGGGGTATCAAAATCTCTGCGAGGCGTATAGCGGACAGCGGCGTGGGGTGTCACACACAAAAACGGCAGTTCAAACGGGGTATTAAAAATTGTGAAAGAAGGTGATTTTATATGGCAAAGGACAGTACAAACAGAGGTGGCAGACGAGTTCGAGCCGGTGACAAGCCAATGTCCGTGGCAGAAAAATTGCAAAAAGGTCAGGCTGTTCGGCTAATGGAAAACGATATACCCGTGCTTACGAGTGCGGAACTTGAGGCCGTTGACCTACCTGAGGGTGCAGTTGTTGAAGGTGCGGATATGCCAAAACCGGCAGACTATCTTTCGGCAAAACAGAAGAACGGAGTGCCTCTCGGAGCAGATGAGATATACAAGGAAACCTGGCTATGGCTCAAAGAGCGTGGTTGCGAACGGCTTGTCAATCCGAGATTGATTGAAGCGTATGCTCAGGCATTTGCAAGATACATTCAGTGTGAGGAGGCAACGAGCACCTACGGTTTGCTTGGAAAGCACCCGACCACGGGCGGAGTAATCTCATCGCCATTCGTACAGATGAGTCAGCAGTATCAGAAAAGTGCAAACCTCATATGGTATGAGATTTACGATATTGTAAAGCAAAACTGCACGGTTCCGTTTGAGGATAACCCGAACGATACTATGGAGCTTTTGCTCAGAAGGAAGATAAAATGATGAACGAACAGAACGAATTGGCACAATTTTTAAAAACACTTAAAAGATATAAACACAGGCTGAAAAGGCAGGAACTTTTAACCTTGAGAGGACGGGCACTTCACGGTGACATAGCAGGAGCAAAGAAAGGCTTTTGTGTTTTGATGGAGGAAAGGAAAATGCAATATGAATAGAGTATCGGAGATGAACCTTGTTGACATAGACAAGCTGATTCCGTATGTGAATAACGCAAGGACACATTCAAAGGAGCAAATCAATAAGCTGAGAGCATCAATCAGAGAATTTGGCTTTATCAACCCCGTAATAATTGACAGAGATTATAATGTCATTGCCGGTCACGGCAGAATTATGGCATCAAAAGAAGAGGGCATTGATAAAGTGCCTTGTGTATTTGTAGACTATCTTACCGATGCACAAAAGAAAGCATACATACTTGCCGACAACAGAATGGCCCTTGATGCCGACTGGGACGAGGAACTTTTGAAGGTAGAAATTGAATCACTGCAAGGTGCTGATTTTGACTTGAGTCTGACCAGATTTGACGAAGCTGAACTAATGGATATATTCGGCGATGATAACCAAAGCCGTGCAAAAGATGATGACTTTGACCTAACTGCAGCACTTGAAAAGGCCTCATTTGTTGAGAAAGGTGATGTCTGGACTGTTGGCAGGCATAGACTAATGTGTGGTGATGCAACATCAAGTGAAGATGTATCAACTCTTATGGGCAATACAAAGGCAAATCTTATACTGACTGATCCGCCGTATGGTGTATCTTTTAAGAGCTCATCAGGCCTGACAATTCAGAATGACAGTATGAAAAACGAGGAATTCTACAATTTTCTGCTTGCGTCATTTAAATGTATGGCTGAACATCTTGAGAATGGAGGTTCAGCATATGTGTTCCATGCTGATACAGAGGGACTTAATTTCAGAAAGGCGTTTATTGATGCAGGCTTTCATCTTTCCGGTTGTTGCATCTGGGTGAAGGATAGTCTTGTTCTTGGTCGCTCTGATTATCAGTGGCAGCACGAGTCTGTACTTTATGGCTTTATGCTGAACGGAAAGCATAAGTGGTATTCGGACAGAAAGCAAACTACAATCTGGAATTTTGACAAGCCAAAAAGAAATGCAAACCACCCGACATCAAAACCACTTGATTTGCTCAGCTATCCTATTGACAATTCAACTCAGGAAAACGGTGTTGTGATCGACACTTTTGGAGGAAGCGGTTCAACTATGATGGCATGTGAACAGATGAACAGAATTTGCTATATGATGGAACTCGACGAAAAATACGCCTCAGTAATTTTAAGAAGATATGTTGAAAATACAAACAATGCAGAAGATGTGTTTGTTGAAAGAAACGGTAGAAAAATCCCGTATACCGAGCTTGTGAAAGAGGTTGAAAGGGAATAGATATACACAATAATCTTGCAAAATGATTGTGCAGTAATCGTATTGATATATCCTTCAAAAAGAGCGAATATGTGTACAACAAAAGGAAATACACAATTACAAAAACGGAGGACATTATGAATACAAAGACAGCAAGACAGATTGAGGAAATGAAAAAGCAGACAATCGGTGTTGAGATTGAAATGAACAGTATTTCAAGGAGCAAGGCTGCAAAGCTTGCCTCACAATTTTTCGGAACAGGTCGATACAAAAACACAGCAGACCGCAACGGCTACTGCACATACTCGGCTTGGGACGAGCAAGGCAGAGAGTGGAAATTCCAAAAAGATGTCAGCATTGCAGGAATTGACAGTGAGAAATGCGAAATGGTCACACCAATTTTAAACTATTCAGACATTGAAACCTTGCAGGAGCTTGTAAGGATATTAAGAAAAGCGGGTGCAAAGAGCGACTCAACAAGAGGTTGCGGAGTACACATTCACATCGGTGCAAAAGGTCACACGGCAAAGACACTCAGAAACCTTGCAAACATTATGGCAAGCCACGAACAGCTTTTGATTGACGCCTTAAACCTTGACGAGGTGAGAATAAGAAGATACTGCAAAACGGTAGATCCACGCTTTTTGGAACAGGTCAACAGAACTAAGCCTGAAACGATGTCACAACTTGCCGATGTATGGTACAAGAGCCACGATGAAAACTACGGCAGAAGTCACCATTAAAATGGAAGTAGATACCATATGCTCAACCTCCACGCAACCTTTACAAAGGGAACGGTTGAATTCAGACTTTTCCAATTTGACAAGCCCGCAAACGGCAAACAGAACGGACTTCACGCAGGACAGCTAAAAAGTTACATTCAGCTTTGCTTGGCACTCAGCCAAATGGCAAAGGAAGTTAAGTCGGAAAGTGCAAAACCTCAGCAAACAGAAAATCCAAAATACGCAATGAGAACTTGGCTTTTGCGACTTGGCTTTATCGGTGACGAGTTCAAGACAGCGAGAGATGTGTTCACAAACAGACTTTCGGGCGACACGGCTTTTAGGAACGGCAGAGTTGCTTGAAGTGATTAGGTTAAATGCCCCACTGACCGCTTTGGCGGTCTTAAGGTGGTAGAAGAACATATCTTCGGAAAGGATTGATTTTATGAAAAGGTTATACATAGCCTACGGAAGTAACCTAAATGTAATGCAGATGAAAACGAGATGTCCGAACGCAAAAATTCTCGGTACGGCAAAGCTGAAAGGCTGGGAGTTGCTTTTCAAAGGGAGCAAGTCGGGTTCGTACCTTACCATTGAGAAAAAAGAAAACGCCATTGTGCCTGTGGTAATTTGGGAGGTCGATAAGACCGATGAAAAAGCACTCGACCGTTATGAAGGCTATCCGACCTTCTACTACAAGAAGGACATCAAGGTGCAATACAAGGGCATCAGAACAGGCAATCGCAGAACGGTTACAGCCTTCGCCTACATTATGCACGAGGAAAGGCAAATCGGTGTACCAAGCCTTTTCTACCTCAACACCTGCCTTGACGGTTACGATACCTTTTATTTTGACAAGCAGATACTTCTCAATGCCTATAACAAGTCAAAGGAGCTGTACGAAAATGACCGATAACCTTGTTCAGTTACGCACCTGTCCCCGTTGTGGCGGGGTTTATTCCGGACACGGTGCAGTTTCAAGGACAGACAATTTAACCGTTATCTGTCCCGACTGTGGCACACGAGAGGCTCTTGAAAGCATAGGCGTTGATGAAACGGAACAGGAGAAAATTCTTGATACTATTCATAGGTGTGAGAGGTAAATTTTATCAATTTATTATTATGGTACATATTGACTTAGCAAATATATCTGATATAATTATTAAATAATAGGCAAAATTAATTTGATAAGATGAACTTTAAAAAAGCATTGTATAAGACAATTTATGAGATTTTAGAGGAAAGATAGCAAATGAATCATGTTACAAGATTTAATTTAAAGACAGCTTGTTCTGATAGATCAAAATTGATTGACTTCTGTTTGAAAGGTAAAGAACAGTTTTTAGCTATTGGATGGAGTTATATTTATAAAAAAAGTCCAGATATTAAGGATTATGAATCATATTACAATGCAATACGTAGTAATGAAAGTAGAATGAATCACGCACTTAATGTTTTTAGGGATGTAAATAATGCTGATGCTAATCAAATGTTTAGTAATAGAAATAATTTGTTTTGGACCAGAGATCTTGATGGATACTATTGGATATGCAGTGCAATAGATAGGGCAATTTCTAAATGTGATACTGAAATGGATATTGGTGCTATTGTTCCTATAAAAGCATTCAAGGTTGGATTAGATGTTCCAGGGCAAATCAAAGCATCGTTTAACAAGCCGCAAGGAGGTACTGCGGAAAGTATTTATAATCCTATTATTTTGGAATATTCAAAATATATTTACAATAAGCTTTCTGGAGAAAATATCTATGAGTGGTTCAAGATACAAGGGGATATGTTAGACAATCTTCCAGATTTCGATTTAGAGGAGCTTGTGATATCATATCTTCAAGTAATGGAAAATTATTATGTTTTGTCAAACTCCATTGCAAATAAATCAACTACTGTAAAGATCGAATGTGAATTGAGGTCAAGGGATCCACAGAATAACAGAAAGGCTGTTGTGCAGGTTAAAGGTGGAAAAGAGAAAAGTATAGATGCCTTAGACTATAAGGAATACGCAGATGATGGATATATCATATATTTGTACGCACCTAAGATTGATCATTTGGAACAGGTGAAAGATTGTGTTAAGATCACAAGAGAAGATCTACATACTTTTTATAATGCATATACCAGCATTTTACCTGAATCAGTGACAAGATGGAATGATTTATTCATCTGAGTGAATAGAATTTAGTTTTATTTAGACATCGGCAATGTATAATATACCATACATAACTAAATAAGAATTATCAAGCATCGGTTAGAAATAATCGGTGCTTTTCTTATGCCCTATCGGAGGTGAGATTTTGAGAAAGCTGAAGAAGTACAAGCCTACAAAATTTAGGGCTAAGGGCAGTTACTATGACGAGGAGAGTGCAGATTTTGCTGTTGCTTTTATTGAAAGCCTATGTCACACCAAAGGCACATGGGCAGGTAAGAAATTTGAGCTTATCGACTGGCAGAAGCAGATTATTCGTGACCTGTTCGGCACACTCAAGCCAAACAGCTATCGGCAGTTTAACACTGCCTACATTGAAATTCCTAAAAAGCAGGGCAAGTCTGAACTTGCCGCCGCTGTCGCCCTTTTACTGACCTGCGGTGACGGTGAACAGCGAGCCGAGGTTTACGGTTGTGCAGCCGACCGTCAACAGGCGAGTATCGTATTTGAGGTTGCCGCCGATATGGTGTGTATGTGTCCCGCACTTAGCAAGCGTGTAAAAATTCTTGCGTCGCAGAAACGAATAATCTATATTCCGACAAATTCATTCTATCAAGTATTGTCAGCCGAAGCTTATTCAAAGCACGGTTTTAATATTCACGGTGTTGTGTTTGATGAACTGCACACCCAGCCTAACAGAAAGCTATTTGATGTTATGACAAAAGGCAGTGGTGACGCACGAATGCAACCTCTCTATTTTCTGATCACAACAGCCGGTACGGACACACATTCAATCTGCTATGAAACTCATCAGAAAGCAAAAGATATTTTAGAGGGCAGAAAAATCGACACGACCTTTTATCCTGTAATTTACGGTGCTGATGAGAGTGATGACTGGACAGACCCGAAGGTCTGGAAAAAATGCAATCCATCTCTGGGTGAAACTATCGGAATGGATAAAGTTAAAACCGCTTGCGAATCAGCAAAGCAAAATCCGAGTGAAGAGAACTCGTTTCGACAGCTAAGACTTAATCAGTGGGTTAAGCAGGCTGTTCGTTGGATGCCGATGGACAAATGGGATAAGTGTGCCTTTGCAGTCAATGAAGATGATCTTCGTGGACGAATATGCTACGGTGGTCTTGACCTTTCAAGCACAACGGATATTACCGCTTTTGTGCTTGTATTTCCTCCGCTTGATGAAGAGGATAAATATGTTATTATTCCGTATTTCTGGATACCCGAGGACACACTTGATTTGCGTGTTAAGCGTGACCGTGTGCCGTATGATGTGTGGGAACGGCAAGGATACTTGCAGACCACAGAGGGAAATGTTGTTCATTACGGATACATAGAAAAGTTTATTGAACAGCTTGGTAAAAAGTATAATATTCGTGAGATTGCATTTGACCGTTGGGGTGCGGTTCAGATGGTACAGAACCTTGAGGGTATGGGATTTACCGTTGTTCCATTTGGGCAGGGATTCAAGGATATGTCACCGCCTACAAAGGAGCTTATGAAACTGACGCTTGAACAGCGAATCGCACACGGTGGTCACCCTGTACTCCGCTGGAATATGGATAACATCTTTGTCAGAACTGACCCAGCCGGCAACATCAAGCCAGACAAAGAAAAATCCACAGAGAAGATTGACGGTGCTATTGCATCGATTATGGCACTGGACAGAGCCATTCGCTGTGGAAATGACAATGGGGATTCCGTGTATAACCATCGCGGGATTCTCTTTATTTGATGTCTGCTGTGCAGCCGACTATGATTTTGCAAAATCATAATCCAGCTGCATTCTTTTGTGCTATACTTATATCAGTAAGTGATGGAGGTAGCATATGAAAAAAGAAGAAAGAACGATTCAGAAAATCGAAGATGATGTCAAATCCGCAGGTCAGACCTTTCTTGGAATGCGTATGGGTGATTTGCTTTGCAGAATACCAGAATTAGATGATAAAGAACGGAAAAAGGATTTGATTCAGGAATATTATGAAAACCAAATTGGTACTTATGACAAAGATTTTAGCGGAACAAGAATCAGAGTGAATGCGGCGGCAAGGATTATTCGAGGCGATAAAGTTATATATGCCTTGAGTCTTATCGATGGTTCTGACCCAAGAGTACTGCCAGAAGCAGTTGGCAGAGCAAAAGATACAATCAGTAAGATTGAAAGCGGAGAGATACCGCTTCCAAAATTAGATTAAAGAATACCACAGGAATCATCTATCGGAAACGGTAGGTGCTTTTCTTTTGCCCATTTTACGAAAGAGTGGTGATTTTATGAGCTTTTTAAGCGGTTTGTTTCGTTCACGAGATAAGCCGAAAAACAGTACATCGGGCAGCAGTTACCGATTTTTCTACGGTCAGAGCAGTGCCGGCAAATGTGTGTCAGAAAGAAGTGCAATGCAAATGACTGCGGTATACGCCTGCGTAAGAATTTTGTCAGAGGCGGTTGCAGGACTTCCGCTTCATCTTTACAAATACAACTCAAATGGCAGTAAGGAAAAGGCACTTGAACATCCGTTGTATTTTCTTTTGCACGATGAGCCGAATCCCGAAATGACATCATTTGTTTTCAGAGAAACTTTGATGACACATCTTCTGCTTTGGGGCAATGCCTACGCACAAATAATCAGAAACGGCAAAGGTGAAGTTACAGCCTTGTACCCTCTTATGCCGGACAGAATAACAGTAGACAGAGATGAAAACGGCAGGCTGTATTATGAGTACATTGTAAGCTCTGATGATGCACCTATCAACAAAAAGTCAACCGTAAGACTGCCGCCCTTTGATGTTTTGCATATTCCCGGACTTAGCTTTGACGGACTTGTGGGTTACTCACCTATTGCGATGGCTAAAAATGCGATAGGTATGGCTATCGCCTGCGAGGAGTACGGTTCAAAGTTCTTTGCAAACGGTGCCGCACCGAGCGGTGTGCTTGAACATCCCGGTACAATCAAGGATCCAAGGCGAGTTCGTGAAAGCTGGACACAGACCTTTGGCGGCAGTTCAAACGCACACAAGGTTGCAGTGCTTGAGGAGGGTATGAAATACACACCTATTTCAATCTCGCCCGAACAGGCACAATTCCTTGAAACAAGAAAATTTCAGATAAACGAAATTGCTCGAATTTTCAGGGTTCCACCCCATATGGTAGGTGACCTTGAAAAATCGAGCTTTTCTAATATTGAACAGCAGTCACTTGAATTTGTGAAGTACACACTTGAGCCGTGGATAGTGCGTTGGGAGCAGTCAATTTTCCGCTCCTTACTTTCAAGAAATGAAAAAAGTTCGTACTTTGTGAAGTTTAATGTGGATGGACTTCTGCGTGGTGACTACGCAAGCAGAATGAGTGGCTATGCTACGGCAAGGCAAAACGGATGGATGTCGGCAAACGATATACGAGAACTTGAAAATCTTGACCGTATTTCTGACGAGGAGGGTGGAAATCTGTATCTCGTGAATGGCAGTATGACAAAGCTGAGCGATGCCGGGGCTTTTGCTGAAAAGAATAATGAAAAGGAGGAAAATACAAATGGCGAAAAGGTTCTGAAATTGGAAAAATCATACAGAAGAAAATGAAACTGTACAAAGAGTTCTTGAACTTAACGGAACTATTGCAGAAGAAAGTTGGTTTGACGATGATGATGTTATTCATTTTGGCATATAATATTCTCATTGCATATATTTTATTTGTGTGATATACTAAATGTAACTAATTTGAAATTATAGGAGGAAAGATAAATATGTCAGAAATAAGTACTGTTGAAATCAAAAATATGCTTGACGATTTAGAAAATGACAATGACTTCATAGAGTTAAGGAAACTATATGAAACACCAAATTGTTTTACTATAATGGGAGATAAAAGAAGAGAAGAATGGCATAGTAATTTTGTATGTTGGCTACTTGACCCTAATGAAAACCACGGACTAGGTAAATTTCCTTTAGTAAAATTTTTGGATTTAGTTGAAAGTAAGTGCGAAGAACTTAATATTGATAAAACAGATGTTGAGAATATGAAATTTAAAAAAGAGTCTTCAGCTAAAGATCAAACAGATAATAAAGGTCGAATGGACATTTTAGGTACAAGTACGTCTTTAATTTTAGTTATAGAAAATAAGATTAAAGCTAGTGAAAATTCCAAAAATGATAAACCACAGTCAGATGTATATTTTGATTCTTGCGAACAAGAATATAAAAATAGACAAAGAGTTTATGTTCTTTTAAAGGCAAGTTCATATACTTCTTTGGAAAATAAAAATTTTATTCATGTTACATATCAAGATTTGCTTGATGAAGTGATAAAACCAGCATATGAAAAGTGCGAAGAATTAAAATTAGAAGATACAAAAAGTGTGTTGAAACAATACGCATTGGATATCTCTAATCCATTTTCTGATCCACAGTTGGCTTATGCAAATAAGGATTTGTCTGAAAATATTTTTAAAAAGCATGAAGAGATAATATCTAAAATTCGTCAAACAATGAGTGATAAGAAAGATAGAGACAAAGAGTCTGTTATTTATGTATTCTTTAATAAATATAAAGAATACATAAATAATGCTATATTAAAACCTTTGGGCAAAAACGCCATTAACGATTCACGACTTGATACAAATGATACAATCAGTTATCTAATGAAAAAAGATTATATAATTCCAGGGAAAACAAAATTATATTATAATCGTCTGAAAAAAACTTTTATTATTAAGATTGATGAAAAACTTAAATTTTGGGCTGGCTATTATGAAGGAAAATATGATGATTCACGAGAGGTAAACTATATAATAAAAGAATACAATTCACTTCATCCTGCAGCAGCAGAGATAGAACAAATTGCAGCAGAGATAGAACGAAAAGCTCGTCCTAATAATAGTAATCGTGGAATAGGTCCAAGGTACATGAAGCTTTTAAATTCCGGTGTTAAAGATGCAGAAGGAATGACAATTGGAGATATTCTTGATAGCATAAATAACTCTAATATATAATCGTACTCAAGGAGTAACCGAAAGGTTGCTCCTTTTAATATGCATTTAGCACAGAGCCTATAAGGCTCTTTTTTTTATGCCCTTTTAAGGAGGTGACAGAATGGCAGACAGCTTTGGTATCAAGCTTGGTGTTGAAGGTGAAAAGGAATTTAAGAGTGCCTTGTCCGATATTAACCTTAGCTTCAAGGTGCTGGGTCCTGAAATGAAGCTTGTTCAGTCACAGTTTGGGAAGAACTATTCTTCTGTTGAAAGTCTGACATCAAGAAACGAAGTTCTGAATAGGCAGATTGAAAAGCAGAAGGAGAAAATAGCAACACTAAAGTCAGCACTTGATAACGCCTCATCTTCCTTTGGGGAGAATGACAGGCAAACTCATAATTGGCAAATTCAGCTCAACAACGCACAGGCATCACTCAACGGTATGGAACGTGAACTGAACAGTAATAATTCTGCACTTGAACAGGCAAAAGCGGATATTGAGAGTACGGAAAAATCTCTTGAAAAGGTTGACGGTCGGTTTGATGATACTGCCGAAAGTGCCGATGATATGGGCGATGAAATCAAGGACGCAGGCGACAAAGCGGATAAGTCAAAGGAGAGATTTTCCAAGCTTGGTTCGGTACTCAAGGGTGTGGGCGTTGCGATGGGTGCGGTGGTCACTGCGGCGGCCGCAACAGCCGTTAAGCTCGGCAAGGAGGTAGGCATTAACAATCCAAACCCACAATCCACACTTGATGTGACGGGTGAAATACATATGAACGGCTTTCCTGTTATGGGCATTATACAGACCTCTGTTGAGGACGATGTTAGCCTTAACAGTCTTACAACGCAGGGTATTTATTTCAGACGAAGAGTACCGCAGGAGAATATGAACTATCCGGCACTTGTATTCGGTATGCTTGAAGTATTTTCTTGCAGTACTAATCTTGTGACACAGAGATATACGGCAAGGGACAGTCCGTTTGATGTGTATATCCGTTCAAAGGTGAATTCAAGCTGGAGCAAGTGGGTTAAAAAATAGACACAGGAGGTATTTATGAAACAGATTTGGAACAGCATTCAGACTGCATTCATCGCACTTGGAGGAACACTCGGGTGGTTTATCGGAGGTGCAGACGGCTTTCTGTATGCACTCATTGCATTTGTAGTTATCGACTACATTACAGGAATGATGTGTGCCGTTGCCGACAAAAAGCTTTCGAGCAAGGTCGGTTTTAAAGGCATTTGCAGAAAGGTGATTATCTTTCTGCTTGTGGGAGTGGCGAATCTCCTTGATGTGTACATTATCGGCACGGGCAGTGTGCTGAGAACGGCGGTGATTTTCTTCTATCTCTCAAATGAGGGCTTGTCACTGCTTGAAAACGGAGCACATCTGGGACTTCCCATTCCTGAAAAGATTAAAAATGTGCTTGCACAATTACACCACAGAAGTGAAAAGGAGGACGACTGAATGTCATACACAAACAGCAAATTAGTTAGCTACACAAAAATTTCACCAAACAGAAACATCAATCGCAATCACAAGATTGATACAGTTTCAATCCACTGCGTAGTCGGGCAGTGCTCTGTTGAAACTCTCGGCTCAATCTTTGCATCAAGGGACAAGGAGGCAAGCTCAAACTACGGTATCGGCTATGACGGCCGTATCGGAATGTATGTTGAGGAAAAGGATCGCAGCTGGTGTACTTCGTCTGCATCAAACGATAACCGAGCAATCACCATTGAGGTTGCGTCCGATACCTACCACCCATACAGAGTAAATGATGCTGCGTACAAGTCTTTGATTAAACTGCTTGTTGATATCTGCAAAAGAAACGGCATCAAAAGGCTTGTGTGGTCAACAAACAAGTCAGAGAGAATGAATCACCTTAACGGCTGCAATATGACGGTTCACAGGGATTATGCGAACAAGTCCTGCCCGGGTGATTACCTCTACAATCTTCACGGACAGATTGCAAAGGAGGTAAACGCTCAACTTGGCTTAGGCAGTTCAAAACCTGCGACTTCAAAGAAAACTCTCTATCGTGTACGCAAAAGTTGGAAGGACGCAAAGTCGCAGAAGGGTGCTTTCTATGACCTTTCAAATGCAAAGAAATGTGCCGACAAAAACAGCGGTTACTCTGTTTTTGATGAAAGCGGAAAGAGTGTGTACACGCCAAAGTCATCGGGCAAAAAGTCAGTTGATACCATTGCAAGAGAAGTAATTCAGGGTAAATGGGGCAACGGCGCCGACCGCAAAAACCGCCTCACCAAAGCCGGCTATAACTACAACACCATTCAGAAAAGAGTAAACGAGATTTTATCTTAACAGACAATAGCATAATATTCTAACAAAGCCAAATCCCCAACAAGAAAGTTTTATTCCTTGATGGGGATTTTTTTCGTTCAAAACCTTTGTTTATCTCCAGTGGAAAGTGAATAACAAAAAACCGGAGGTAATATTATGCAAAATGAAATGAGAACAGTATTACAGACAACAGATGTTGAGTCACATTTAAAAATGTCTGCAAAGTCGTTGACAGAGGTGGAGCTTTTACAGGACTATAACTATTTTATGGCGCAGAGGGTAGCTGAGGATATGCTTGAAAAAGGACTTATCTCGTTGGAAGAATTCAACAAATTAACAAAGAAAAATCGTGACACATTCTCTCCGTTTTTAGCCGAGATTATGCCAAAAACAACTTGACAATTGTGACATTTAGAGTGATGTATATACAAGTGAAATGGGAGGTGAGTTATCATGAAAAAGGTTACGAAAATTGACAAAATTCAACCTGCAAAAAATGCCGAGGATAAACTGCGTGTTGCAGCCTACTGCCGAGTTTCAACGGCGACTGATGCACAGCTTGAAAGCTTGGAAGCACAAAAGAACCATTATGAAAACTACATCAATTCACGAGATGATTGGTGCTTTGCAGGTGTGTACTACGATGAGGGCATAACAGGCACAAAGGCAAGTAAAAGGCCGGAAGTTATGCGGCTTTTAGCTGATTGCAAGGCAAAGAAAATTGATTTTGTAATTACAAAGTCAATCAGCCGGTTTTCAAGAAACACTATGGATTGTCTGAAAATTGTGAGAACACTTCTCAACCTGAATATTCCGGTATATTTTGAAAAGGAAAATATAAATACCGGTTCTATGGAAAGCGAGCTCTTTCTGTCAGTTCTCAGCACAATGGCTGAGGGTGAATCCGCTTCTATTTCATCAAACAACAGATGGTCAATTAAAAAGCGTTTTGAAAACGGAACTTACAGATTAAGTAGTGCACCTTATGGTTATAAGCTTGAATCAGGTGGACTGCAAGTTGTTTCTGAACAGGCAGATATTGTAAAGCGAATATTCAGAGAACTGCTTTCAGGTAAAGGAATGTACTCAATTGCTAAGGAGTTGAACGCTGAACAGGTGCCAACGCAAAAGGGCGGAAGGTGGACATCGACAAGTGTGCACAATATTCTTACGAATGAAAAATATACAGGTGATTGTATTTTTCAGAAAACCTATGCCGACAGTAATTTTAATCGTCATATAAATAACGGAGAGCTTAACAGGTACTTAATACAGAATCATCATGAGGCAATTATCAGTCACGAGGATTTTAATGCTACCGCTGCACTTATTGAACAAAGGGCTGCCGAAAAGGGAATAGAAAGCGGTAGTGATAAATATCAGCAGAGATATGCTTTTTCCGAAAAGCTTATTTGTGGTGAGTGCGGAAATACCTTTCGCAGAAGAATTCATAAGGGCAAGTACAATAGCTATGTTGCGTGGGTGTGCAATACTCACCTGTCTGATACTAACAGGTGCTCAATGCTGTTTGTAAGAGATGATGCGTTAAAGCTTGCGTTTGCAACTATGCTTAATAAGCTGATTTTCAGTTACAGACTGCTTCTCAAGCCATATCTTGCAGTAATGCAAAGCAATACAGCTGATGAAGCCTTGCTCCGTATTCAATATCTTGAAAACCAGCTTGACCAGAATGCCGAGCAGCGCAGTACATTGCATAAACTGATGGCGCAAGGCTATATTGACCAAATACTTTACACGCAGGAAAGCAACGAATTACTTTTACAGGCTCGTGATTTTAGAAGTGAAATCGAGGTGCTAAATAATACGGTAGCAGGTGATACTACAAAGGTTTATGAAACCGAGCGCCTGATAAATTACTGCAAACGCGGTGAAATGCTAACGGATTTTAATGAGAGTTTATTTGAGTTATTTGTTGACCATATTTTGATTTATTCACGACAAAAAATAGGATTTGTTCTGAGATGTGGTCTTACATTTGAGGAGATGATTTAATGGGACACACGCCATTTGGATATATAATCGTTGACGGAAAGGCTGTTATTGACGAAGCCACTGCCGAACAGGTTCGCAATGTCTATTTGAATTACCTTAGCGGACTTTCTCTTGTCGATGCGGCAAAGAGGGCAGGACTTAATATGCGACATTGCGGAGTGAAGAATATGCTGCAAAACAAGCACTACCTTGGCGATGACTTCTACCCGCAAATAATAGACAATGAAATTTTTAATGCTGCAAAAATGGAATTAAGTGAACGCTCCTCAAGGTTAGGTAGAAACAATCGCTACAAGCCTGAAAAAATAAAAAAGCCACCAATAGCATTTAGGCTTGGCAGCATAACTGAAAATTTTGATAATCCAATCAGACAGGCAGAGTACATATATAGTCTGATAGAAAGTGGGGACATTTGATGGGAAATGTTATGATTATTCCTGCAAAACGACAGGTTGGAAATACCTCACGACAGCAGGAGGATAAGCCAAAGCTTAGAGTTGCCGCTTATTGTCGAGTCAGTACTGATAGCGATGAACAGGCATCAAGCTATGAAACTCAGGTTGAGCACTATACCGAGTATATCAAGAAAAATCCTGAATGGGAGTTTGCCGGCATTTATGCAGATGACGGTATTTCAGGTACCAACACTAAAAAGAGAGAAGAATTTAATCGTATGATTGAGGCCTGCAAGGCGGGTGAAATTGATATGATAATCACCAAATCAATCAGCCGTTTTGCAAGAAATACCCTTGATTGCTTAAAGTATATACGAATGCTTAAGGATAAAAACATACCGGTATTCTTTGAAAAGGAATCCATCAATACAATGGACGCAAAGGGAGAGGTTTTGCTTACAATTATGGCGTCACTTGCTCAGCAGGAGTCACAATCACTCAGTCAGAATGTGAAAATGGGTCTGCAGTTTCGCTATCAGAATGGTCAGGTGCAGGTAAACCACAATCACTTTCTCGGATATACCAAGGATAGGGAAGGCAACCTTGTGATTGATCCGGAGCAGGCTGAGGTGGTAAAGCGTATTTACAGAGAATACCTTGAGGGCAGTTCTATGGACAAAATTGCAAAAGGACTTGAGAAGGACGGTATTTTGACAGGTGCCGGGAAAAAGAAATGGTGGACGAGCACCATCAACAAGATTCTCCGTAACGAGAAATATATTGGTGATGCACTTTTACAAAAGACCTACACCACTGATTTTCTTAACAAAACCAGAGTTAAGAACAACGGCATTGTTCCGCAATATTATGTTGAGAATAATCACGAGGCGATTATTCCGAAGGATATTTTTCTGAGGGTGCAAGAAGAACTTGTACGCAGGCGAGTGGTCAAAACCAGTGCCAATGGCAAAAAGCGCTCCTACAGCTGCAACCACTGCTTTGCACAGATTGTCATTTGCGGCGAATGCGGTGAAATGTTCCGCAGAATCCATTGGAATAATCGAGGCTGCAAATCTATTGTATGGCGGTGTCTGAGCAGACTTGAGGCGACAGGAATGGAATGCCATGCAAGGACAGTCAATGAAACGGTATTAGAAAATGTGGTGGTTCAGGCAATAAACACGCTCCTTGGCGACAAATCTACCTATCAGGCACAGTTGCAGCAGAACATTGCTAAAGTTATCAGAGAAGCTCAGAAGAATAACACTGATGGCATTGACGAGCAACTGATGGAACTCCAGAAAGAGCTTCTCGAAAAGGCTAACAACAAGGAAGCCTATGATGAGATTGCAGACCAGATTTTCAAGCTCCGTGAACAGCGAGAAAATTGCACTGTTGACACTGCCGCCAGAGACGCACAGATTGCAAGAATTAACGACCTGCAGGATTTCATTAAGCAGCAAAGTGCTACCCTCGAAGTTTTTGATGAGACATTGGTAAAACGATGGCTTAAGCAAATTACAATTTGGAATGACCATTGTACGGTTGAATTGAAATCCGGACTCAAGGTCGATGTTGAAAGATAAGCATAGACGCACGAAACCCTCCCAGCCATGATGGTTGAGAGGGTTGTTTTTTTATAAATCATAAAATTCTGAAGAAGGAACCATTTCTATTCTATCTGAATCTACTCCTGCATCTATAAGATTATTTCTTAGTCTATCTTTCTCTTCTGGACGGTAATAATAAACTTTCCAAGTAAGACGACGCATTGTCATATTATCAATTCTATTGAAATATGTTCTATCCACTCCAGCAAGTGAATGACCAATAACACATATTTCATCAATAGTTTTTGCGTCAAGCCTTGGAAGTCGCACAGCATAGCGATTTACATCCTTGTAAGTTCTTTTGTAATAGTCCTCAACGACTCTACAAATACTTGTCCATTTTTCATCAAACAAACGCTCAGCTTCTTCTTTCTTTTCCAAAATATGCTCGATACGTTCTTGATTACCATGTCCCAAGACTGGTTCTATATCGTATTGTCTTAATGACCCGTGGATATGAGTAATCTTTGACGGAGATATTCCATATACATTTTCCAAGACTGCAGTGTAGTTAAATGTGATATAAATCGCTTCATCAGTAATCAATGATGACTTCTTCTTTGTATCACGTATTTTTATTGTTCTTACCCACTGCTTTAAGTATTTTGCTAATCGTTTAATGTAACTATACTCATCTGAAAAGTATTGATATAAGGTGTCTTCTATACCAACATCTCCACCTTCTAAATCCATGTCTACGCTAACACCGTTTTCAATAATTACGTCCTCATCAATATTTGCCAGATTAGTCTCTAATTCATTCCAAAGTAGTTTTGCTTTCTCTGCATCTGCCATCCTTGGATAAATATAATAGTGTTCTTCAAATGCATACAAAAAATTCGGATATACATTTTCCAAGTATCTTCTAAAGTCCCAATACTGCGTCGGCAACCCGTGTCCTATATCAAATCCGTTGCCAATTATAAAGAGCTTCATTGAAAACTCACTCCTTCCATAACATCTAATCCACTGCCTGCTATATTGCCAACAGTCGAGTTGCTGGATTAGACAACATCTAAATCACTCACTCAAATTGAGTTTGCACCCTAGATAACATCTATCCTAGTGCCACAACCCCTGACATCTAATCCACAGACTAAACCCTACCACTCTTTTTCTGTTCCCCGGCAAATTCGCTTAGTAGATATGTTTCCATATAAGAAAACCGAGCTTTTCGCAAGGCTCCTCTGATGATGCTCACCTCGCAAAAAGCCCGGAAATACGCCACTTTTCAGCCCTTATTTATCTTTCCTTGACATCAAGACTACAGCCTCGATGTTGTGGCACGGTTGTTCAACGAAAAACATACTCAACCCCTATTGTACAAGGGAATGGCGGAACGCACCTTTTCCCTTAAAATCTAGTGGTTCGAACCTGTGACAACTTTGAATTGTCCTATAATTTGTATAGGCAAACAGGGTAAAGCTCTGTTCCTTAAACTTCATTTTTC
>ERZ1106943.560-NODE-560-length-48269-cov-3.228544_pt1 | contig 48269 bp, 34 predicted proteins | sample MGYA00403671_ERZ1106943 | MGnify/ENA primary metagenome ERZ1106943 (study PRJEB35170, sample SAMEA104062427) | human gut metagenome | biome: human gut; feature: human-associated habitat; material: faeces | place: Denmark | collected 2012-06-14 ...
GCTGCTTTCGTGGTTTTGCTCATGGCTTGATCCTGCGGCAAGGCTTATCGGGCTGGACGGGGTGATACTTGCGGCATTCATTTTGGGGCTGCCCGCAAATGAGCTTGTGATTCCGATAATGCTGATGGCATACACCTCAGGGAGCTGCCTTACGGAAATAAGCTCATATGCCGCCCTTTCGGAAGTGCTTTCGGGCAACGGGTGGACGGCGATGACGGCTGTTTCCGCCGTGCTGTTCACTTTGATGCACTCGCCGTGCAGCACAACACTGCTGACGATAAAGAAGGAAGCGGGGAGTATCGGCTGGACTGCGGCGGCGGCGGTCATACCGACGGCAGCGGGAATCGGGCTGCTTGCGGTGCTGAACTGCATTTTCGGATGAGGATGCCCGCACGATTCGAAATGCTCCGAATGATAATTTTGTAAAAAAAGCCGAAAAACTGTTATTCCCGGAAAACTGTCTTTAAACTGTGCTTTCCGGGAAAACATTTTTAAGTGCGAACCGCCGAGGGGAGAATGTGTATTATATTCGGTATTTGAATTCTGCTGCGGAATAAGGTATAATGAATTCAAGAAGACTCCGATTGAATGCTGTTTCGACGAAAAAACACCGTAAATTCAACTTTTTTACCGAAAGCGAATTGCCCGGAGCGTTCCCGAATTCAGTTGTAAAATATCGACGGTGCTTCGGAAGCTGTCTCTGCAAAAAACCGAAAGGAGCGCGCAAATGAAATGGGATAAAATCGCCGGTGTGCGGCGGGAATTGAAGAAGATGGCCAGGGAAGCGATGGGAAGGGAGTATATTTTCAGCGTGACTTTTGCCTGCATGATGAACCTGATCCCGTGGATGGTTCACAAATTTCTGGGCAGCCATTGGGCGGTCGGCATCATTTCTTCAACGATACGCCGCTGCGGGTTTGCGGGGCTGTCGATTCCTCTGCTGTGCTTTTCGCTGCGGATAATTCTTCGAAACATGCTCATAGTGCTGCCGATAAGCATATTTGTTCAACAGAATATGAGAGTGGGTGCACAGGACAGTCTGTATCAGATTTTTTGGGCCGAAGAGATAAGACCGCTCGATTTTATCAGGTTCGGATTTCGGAGATATTGGCATAACTTCAGCGGAATGATGATGGTGAATATTCGCGTTTTTCTCTGGTCGCTGCTTTTCATCGTTCCCGGAATCATAAAGCATTACGAATATTGGCTCACGCCGTACCTGCTGGTGGAAAATCCCGAGCTTACGCCGAAGGACGCAATGGAGTTTTCCGCCCGTTTGACCAAAGGCTATAAATGGGATCTGTTTTTGTTCGATTTAAGCTTCTGGTACTGGCATCTTTTGGGGCTGTTGACTTTCGGCATTGCGCGGGTGCTGTTCGTGCAGCCGTATTATTACCTTGCAAAATCCGGTTGGCATATTTATCTTTTCAGAATGGCGGACGAGCTTTCGGATGCCGATATCAACGCATACAGGGCGCAAAATGCCGAACGGAACGGCAAACGGTAAACAACTCCGAATTTCGAATGCGGAATAAAGCATGAGAATGCGGACGGTGATAATGCCACCCGATTGTCCCGAGAATATCAGAAGACGGCCGGACTGTATATTTCATGTATGCGGCTTGACTGCAATGCATTGACATGATAAAATATTTAATCAGAACCGAATACTGCAATCAGCGAATGAGGGAGTAGTTTCACGGGACGCAGGTTCCGCGGCACGCATCAACAACACTGACGCAGCGCACAGAAGTGCAGCCGCGTTTGGTGCGGGCGTTACCCCGATGACGGGAATTTCAAAGGCTTCGGCTGACATGAATATTTCGTTTAGCGTCACATAACAAGCAAGACTCATGCAGCACCGAAAGACCACAGGTTTGTTTTCGTGTGCGGCAGGGAGTCTGTTTTTTATGGATTTGCGTAAACTTAAATGTTTTTCGCTTTGCGGACGGTTGAACGCCGTATAAAAAAGGCAGAATAACAGAACAGGCGAACGGTGTGGAAAGGGAATTGACACAAAAAATGAGGTACTACTACGAAGACAAAGAGCACGTTTTGCAGTCACTCGACTCGTGCGGGCAGGGGCTTTCCGATGCGGAAGCGGCAGCAAGGCTTGAACGGAACGGCAGAAACAAGCTGAAAGAAGCAAAGAAGGAATCCCTGCTTTCGCGTTTTTTCAATCAGCTCAAGGACCCGATGATAATAATTCTTATCGCGGCGGCAATTGTTTCCGGCGTTGTTTCGGTTGTTGAAAAGGAAAGTTTTTCGGACACGATAATAATTATTGCGGTCGTTTTGCTGAACGCTGTCCTCGGTGTTTATCAGGAGAGCAAAGCGGAAAAAGCGATCGAGGCATTGCAGGCAATGTCCTCGGCAACAAGCAGGGTTCTGCGCGGGGGCATGGTTCGCCTTGTCAAGAGCGAAGAACTTGTTGTCGGAGATGTTGTGCTGCTTGAAGCGGGCGACGCGGTGCCGGCGGATGCGAGAGTTATCGAATGCGCAAGCCTGCAGGCGGAGGAAGCCGCATTGACGGGCGAAAGCGTTCCCGTCAGCAAACAGGTTGAAACCATTGAGGATCTGACCGGCAAAGAATGCCCGCTCGGAGATCGCGTGAACATGGTCTATATGGGCTCAACCATCGTGTACGGCAGGGGCTATGCCGTTATCACCGCAACGGGCATGGATACCGAAATGGGCAAGATCGCCGATGCACTCACAAAAGCGGAGAGCGGACAAACGCCTCTGCAGATTAAACTCGGCCAGCTCAGCCGAATTTTGACGTATATTGTCATCGGCATATGCATCTTTATGTTCGGCTTCAGCCTTTTGACGGCAAAAAGCGGCATCACGCCCGAACTTGTTCTGAACACATTCATGGTTGCGGTCAGCCTTGCGGTTGCCGCAATTCCGGAAGGGCTTGCAACCGTTGTTACAATTTCGCTTTCGATCGGCGTTACGAAAATGAGCAGGCGCAATGCCGTCATAAGAAAGCTTACAGCCGTTGAAACTCTCGGCTGTGCGCAGGTTATCTGCTCCGACAAAACAGGCACGCTGACCCAGAACCGAATGACGGTTGTGCGCACCGCGGGCCGTGACGAAAAGCTGCTTGCAACGGCGATGTCGCTCTGTTCCGATGCGGAACCCGACGAAACGGAGAAAGCGGTCGGCGAACCGACGGAATGTGCGCTTGTGAATTTTGCAACCGCACTCGGGTTGAAAAAACCTGCTTTGAAGGCGGAATATCCCCGCATTGCGGAAGCTCCGTTCGACAGCATGAGAAAGCTTATGACCACCGTTCACAACCATAACGGGGAAATAATCCAATTCACAAAGGGTGCGCCGGATGAATTGCTCAAACGCTGCACGGGTTATTTCGACGGCAGCAAAGTCGTGCCGATGACGGATGCGCTGCGCCGCGAAATACTTGCGGAGAACAAATCCATGGCGGATGATGCACTGCGTGCACTTGCTGCGGCAATGCGGACATGGGACGAAAAGCCCGCGATCACAACGCCGGAGTATCTCGAACAAAATCTTACATACATCGGAATTACCGGCATGATAGACCCGGTTCGCCCGGAAGCGATAGCGGCCGTCAAAGAATGCCGCGAGGCGGGGATCCGTCCCATCATGATAACCGGTGACCACCGTGATACGGCGGTTGCAATTGCAAAACAGCTCGGAATCATTTCCGATGCCTCCGAATCGCTGACGGGCGCGGAGCTGAACGAAATGTCCGATGATGAGCTTTACAATAATATTGACAAGTATTCGGTGTATGCCCGCGTGCAGCCCGAACACAAGGTGCGCATTGTCAAGGCATGGCAGCGCAGAGGCAAAGTTACCGCAATGACCGGCGACGGCGTGAACGATGCAGCTTCCATCAAAACAGCCGATATCGGCGTGGGCATGGGCATCACGGGCACGGATGTTACAAAAAATGTTGCCGATATGGTGCTTGCGGACGATAATTTTGCAACCATCGTTTCCGCCGTTGAAGAGGGCAGGCGCATTTACGACAACATCCGCAAGGCGATTCAGTTCCTGCTTGCTTCCAATGCGAGTGAGGTGCTGAGCATCTTTACGGCAACGCTCTTGGGCTTCACGATACTTGAACCCGTGCATCTGCTTTGGATAAACCTTATCACGGACTGCTTCCCTGCGCTTTCGCTTGCAATGGAACGTGAGGATGATGACATTATGCGGCGTCCTCCCCGCAATCCGAAAGAGGGCATATTCGCAAACGGCATGGGGTTTGAAGTTGCCTATCAGGGCGTTATGCTGGCTGCAATAACCGTTGCGGCATACTGCATCGGGCATTTCCGCGACCTCGGCACATGGAACGTTATCGGCAGCGCGGCAAGTCCGCACGGCATGACCATGGCGTTTTTAACGATGAATCTTGCGGAGATTTTCCACAGCTTCAACATGCGTACCCAACACGGCAGCATATTTGCCAAAAAGGGACAGAACATGTGGCTTTGGGGCTCGTTTGCGCTTGCGCTGCTGCTCACGAGTGCGGTTGTTTTCATCGATCCGATAGCGGAAGTGTTCAGCCTTGCAACGGACTTCGGCTTTGATGAATTCGTTATCGCGTTCGCACTTGCATTGTCAACAATCGTAATTGTTGAGATCGTAAAGTGCTTCCAGCGCATGTATTATAAAAACAAAAGATAAACATAAATACAGAGCGCACTCCGCATGACGGAGGTGCGCAGAACGAAGAGCCCGATCCGCACGGATGGGGCTCTTTCTAATTGACGGCATGAGCGGCACGGTACCTCCGCAGCTTCACGGTTCCCCTCCCCAATTTTCTGAGCCCCCCCCCGGGCGGCAATCCACCGCTAATGATTCATTGCTAATTGCTAATTGCTAATTCCTAACTCCCCCCGCCCTCGTCAAAAAGGACCCGACCCTTTTTCGGATCGAGCCCTTCTGCCGAAAGTCATTTATTTATTTGGGAGAGCATCCGTTCGGCTTCAGCCGATACTCTCGGTGCGATAAATGAATTTTACACTCCCGTCCGTGCCTTCCGCAAGGCCGGAGAAAGATTTGTATTCTTTGGAAACATCCGCCGTTGCGCGGAGCCGCGCAGCAAGGGAGGATACATCGCCGTTCACGGCATCGATAAGCTTTTGGATACCTTTTTCGTTCAGCTCGTTCAGCCCGTCGTTGAGCTGCATTGCGCCGTCGCGGAGCTGTGAAACGCCGTCGGAAAGAGCGGGAATGCCGTTCTTGAGTTCCAAAATGCCGTCGTAAAGCGAACCTGCACCGGTGCTGAGTGCGCCTGTGCCGTCACGGAGCTGAGCTGCGCCCGCTGCGAGATTATCCGCGCCCTGCTTTGCACTGCCGACGCCTGCGGTGTAGCTTTGCAGGCCGGTATAGAAAGCGTTATAGCTGTCCAGCTGCGCCTTAAGCTGCTCTATCGCGGGAGCATTGCCGCCGAGCTGCGCAATGACGGCACTCAGAACCTGCGCATAGTTTTCAATTGTCAGCGCGGGGATATCAAGCCCTGCGGCCGCAAGCTGTGCATTTGCATTGGCAAGCATCGAATTGAAAATCTGTTCCGCGCCGTTGTTAAGGCTTGCGCTGCCGGAATCGATTTGCGCAAGTCCTGCCGCAAGCGCATCCGCACCGCCGCAAAGACTTTCCGCGCCCTGAGCTGCGCTTTGCGCACCTGCCTTAAGCTGGGCTGCACCTTCGGCAAGTGCATCAATGCCCGCTGCAAGTTCGTCCGATTTTTCAAGAAGGGTGCATAATCCGTCGTAGAGTGCCGACGATCCGTCCGTGAGTGCGGTCATCGAATCGGACAACTCGGTCATGGAAGATTTCAGACTGTCAATATCATCGAATTTTGATGAATCAATGTTGTTGAAAAGTTCGTTTGCCGCAATCGTGACGGTGTTGGTGAGCTTGAAGTTCTTTGCATCGGCAGTGATTTCGACATAATTCGGAATTTCGAGCTTTTCGCTGTCGATACCGAGATTTTCCTGAAGGCCGGGGAATGCAAGCCCTGCGGCAATTATCCTGTCGCCGTCGTTAACAAGCTTTCCGTTTGAAACTTCAACGTTTGAAAAAATATCTCCGTCAAGAAGAACGCCGGTCAGCATTGCAAAAGGAACGTGAATATCTTCCTTTTTGCCGTCGATTTCAACGGTTTCGGAACATTTGTTTATGTAGTCGAAACGAATTTTTACCCTGCCGCTTTTGCCCGCAAGCTCTTCCGCCGAAACGGGAACGCCGTCCAGGCTGAAGGAAACGCTGACAGAAACGGGGAGTTCCCTGTCGGCGGTGCCTTGACAATAAATATCATTGCCCTTTGCATCCCACACGCGCAGTCCCGCTTCGTTCACGGTATAGGTTTCATCGCCCTTAACGTTTTCGACGCTGCCGAGAGTCGAACTGTCGGTAAGAGTGTCGCTTCCGAGCGGGTTATGAATCCAATCGCTGACGATGATTTTATGAACTTCACCGGAGGCGGAAGCAAAAACGTAAACGGTTTCGGTCTTGCTGTTCTGTTCGTATGCGTCCGAAAGAGGGCTGCCGGTTGAGGCGGACGGGGCGGCTGCGGCGAGCATGTCTGAATTGAGGCTGCTCAAGCCGGCAGTGCCGTTCGATGCGGCGGCAGTGCCGAAGTTTTTTTCGTTCGGAACGGCAGCGTGAGCCGCAATTCCGATGCTGCCTGCAAGCAGGAGCGTGCAAAGCGTGATGCAAAGCGGTTTTTTAATATTCCTTTTCATTATATTGATCCTCCGAAAAATTTGATTGATTTGATATTTGCCGTGCGTCCGGACCTTCCGGAAAACGGTGCCCGACTTTGCGGGAGAGTTCTCCGGAAAGGTTCCGGGTGCGGACAGCGTTCGGCACTCGGCCGGTGTTATCGCGGCATTCAGTCGCCGCCGTGTTTCTTAAGTTTGCGCATTCCGAGAGTTGTTGCAATAACGATCCTGTCGCAGAGCATCAGCAATGCGGGAAGGATGAAGATTACGCATACAACGCTGACAACCGCGCCCCTTGCCATGAGCATGCACATGGAGCTTATGATGTCGATATCCGAATAAATTGCAACGCCGAAAGTTGCGGCGAACAATCCCATGCCGGATACGATTATCGACGGGACGGAGGCGGCGAGTGCCGCGGATACCGCTTCACGCTTGCCGCAGCCGTTCAGCCGCTCGGCTTTGTAGCGTGTTGTCATGAGTATTGCATAGTCGACCGTTGCGCCGAGCTGAATCGTGCTGATGCATATCGGTGCGATGAACGGCAGGGACTGGCCGAGATAATGCGGAAGACCGAGATTGATGAAGATCGCAAGCTCAATGACCGCAATGAGAATGAACGGCAGAGAGAGGCTCTTTTCGACAACGGCAATGATGATGAATATCGCAATTATCGATACGGCGTTCACAACTTCAAAATCGTGTCCCGTTGTTTCGATCATATCCTTCATGCAGGGGGCTTCGCCGATCAGCATTGCGGAACTGTCATAGCGTTTGATGACAGAATTCAGGCTGTCTATCTGATCGTTGACTTCGTCGCCCGCAACCTTATACTCCGAGTTGATGAGAAGAAGCTCCCAACGGTCGCTCTTTAGAATGCTTCGGATGCTGTCCGGCAGGATCTCTTCGGGAACGGCGGACCCGATGACGGATTCAAGCCCGAGTGCGTATTTAACGCCCTTGACCTGCTCGATTTCGTTCAGCATGCTGCGCACGGAGCTTGCGGGAAGCTTGGCGTCAACAAGCACCATGTGCGTTGAAGCAATGCCGAACTCCTCCGAAAGTTTTGAATTTGCGATAACATATTCCATATCTTCCGGCAGGCACTGACCCATGTCGTAATAAACTTCGTCATTTGTTTTGCTGTAGCCGTAATATGTGGGCGGAATCAGCAGCGCAAAGATAACGAGGAACACCGGGAAGATGCGCACAACGCCTTTGGCGAAACCCTTCATGTCGGGAATCAGGGATTTGTGCATCAGCTTTTGCAGCGGCCTGTCAAGCAAAAGTATCATTGAGGGCAAAACCGTCACGCAGCCGATAACGCCGAGGACAACGCCCTTTGCCATGACAATGCCGAGATCCTTTCCGAGAGTGAAGGACATGAAGCAGAGCGCGATGAATCCTGCAACGGTCGTTACGGAACTTCCGATAACGCTTGTCAGTGTTGCATGAATTGCTGCCGCCATGGCGTCCTTCGGATCGGAATGCAGCTGCCGCTGCTCGTTGTAGCTGTGCCAGAGGAAGATGGAGTAGTCCATCGTGACCGCAAGCTGAAGCACGGCGGAAAGAGCCTTTGTGATGTACGAAATTTCGCCGAAGAAGTAGTTTGTGCCCATGTTCAGCAGGATCATCATGCCGATTGAGGCAAGGAACACAAACGGTATCAGCCAGTTGTCAAGGAAGATAACCATTGCCGCACATGCGAGCAAAACAGCAATCCCGACATATACAGGTTCTTCTTCTTCACAAAGATCCTTAAGGTCGGTGACAAGCGCGGACATGCCGGAAACGAAGCATTGGCTGCCGCACACGGAACGTATCTGCCTTATCGCGTCCATGGTGACATCCGCGGAAGTTGCGCTGTCCAAAAACACTGCAACAAGGGTTGAATCACCGTTGTTGAACTCGTTATATATACTGTCCGGCAGCAGCTCTTTGGGAATCGTTATATCCGCAAGGGAGGAATACCAAAGCACGGTTTCAACATGTTCAACCTGTTTGATTCGTTCGCAAAGACTGTCAACATCGCGGTCGGACATTCCGTCAACAACAATGAACGAGAACGCACCTTTGCCGAAATCCTCCATCAGATCATTCTGCCCGATGACGGTATCCATATCTTCGGGGAGATAATCGAGCATATCATAGTTTATCCTTGTTTTTGCCATGCCGACAGCGGAAGGAATCATCATCAGCAGCGCAAGAATGAGTATCGGTACGCGGTATTTAACAACCGCTTTTGAAAATCGCATCTTTTTTCCTTCTTTCGTCTGAATTGTTATGTGACGCTGCACAGCGGCGTCGTTTATTCGTGAAATTCAACATCGATAACATCCGGAACCTGATTGTGGACGATTTTTACGGCGGTCAGTGCCGTGCTGAAATTCAGAATTCCTTCGGAGAGCAGCGATATGCCGAACATTACCATCAATGCCCTTGTGCCTTGGCCGGGACGGAACATCAGAATGCCGCCGAGGATTGCGGTCAGCACCGCAAGCGCAAGGATAAGGAACCATTTGGACAGCCCGAAACGCTTTGCATCCAGTGCGATTTGAATCTTGAACAATCTGTCTGTCAGAATGAAGAACCCGAGAACAACGCACACAACTGTCATAAGGCTGCTCGGATTGCAGAGCATGATGATGCCGAGCAATATCAGCAATATGCCGGACGTCAGGTCATATTGAAACGCCAGACGATACAAATCTTTTGAAAAGTAGCCGACAAGCCGCACGATGCCGAACGCAACCAGCAGTACACCGCAGAGAATGCCGACAAGCTGTGCGGAAAAATCGGGAACGATGATAAGCAGCAGGCCCATCAGGCACAGAGCCGCAGAAAGGACGATATACAGGCCCTTTGCCGCACGCAGCGGCTTTGTTGAACGCAGTTTCATAAATTTTGCCTTCTTTCCGCCTTCCGAACGGCTGCCGCCGCGGGAAAGCTTTTGTTTATGACTGAATTCTACCCTGGCGCACGAAAAAAATAAACGGTCAGCCGCAATGCAGTTGACGGAAAAGCGGACGTACGGCAAAAAATGAATGTTTTTTGTGCAGAAAAGGCCGACTGCACAAACCGGGCGGAATGCGGCGGGCGAAACGGGTGAAAGGGGGAAAACCGTGAAAGCGGATAAAGAGGAACGGGGATACGGTTCCGAAAACGATTCTTTAAACGCTGAAAAGGGAAGAAAGCAGCGGGAATAAAACAAAAAAGCCTCCGACAGGGAGGCGGGGAAGCGGAAGATTTTGCATGTTTTAATTTGCGGTTGGCTGCCGATGAACAGGTGATTACTCGCAGGCGAATCATTCGCAGGCGAATTACTTGCAGGCGAATTATTCGCCTGCAATCGAAGGGAGTTCCTTGCAGAATTCGGCAAAGCGGAGCAGCTCCGTTATTGCGTTTTCGTTCATGCCGTTGTTCATCCAGTCGATGATAAGTCCGAAGAGCTCACATTTGATGAAACGCTGCATAACGGCAGCGTTCGGACGGGAGGAGCCGCTTTCGGGATAGCTTTTTGTTATATATGCGGAAACCGTTTTGTCACACAGCCGAAGCAGCTCGCGGTCAAGCAGGTCGCGGTTAACGGAGTTGAAGATGTTGTAGGCCGCGCGTTTGTTGCTGAGCGCGAACTCAAATGCGGCGCGGAAACATTCTTCAAGGGAATCCGGCTGCGGATATTTCTGAATGATCGCCGCTGACTGCTCGGAAACAATTTCTTCAAGCAGAGCGGGAATATCCTGAAAATGATAGTAAAAGGAGTTGCGGTTGATCCCGCAGTCTTCAACAATATCGCGGACGCTGATTTTGCTCAGCGGCTTTTCGTTCAAAAGCTTAATAAAGGAGCGTTTGATTTCCCGCTCGGTAAAATTCGCCATTGGAGACCCTCCGAAATACTGAAACGTTAATTTAATCGGCGGTTTCGGTTTTTGCGCTTTGAACCCTTATTGTCTGCGCCGCGAGCCGAACGGCCGTGGTTCGATTTTAGCATACACCGCCGTTCGGTGCAATACCGTATTAATGACACAAAATTACAGTATTGACGAAAACCGGGCGGGAATCGCTCCGCCGCGAAACCGTTCGGAGGTGCAGCGAACGAACTTTTTTGAAAAAAGACGAAAAAATGTTGTGCATATAATATCAAAAAAGAAAGATATATTCCTGAAAAATTAAGCCGATAAAGGTTTTTTTGAAAAAAGCAGGAATAAAAAAAGTTTTAGAAAAACACTTGCGATAAGGCGGTTAAGATGATATAATAAATGCGTCAGACTAAAGTGCACGGGCATATACTACCCCGAATCACGGGGTTCTTAATTGCGGCGCACGTATCTGCATCATTTAATTCGGTTTTTGCGCCTTGTGCGTAAAAATAAAAAAATTTAGGAAGGACGACATCCGATGAAAAACCTAAAAAGAGTACTGTGTGCTCTTCTCGCACTCGTCATGGTTCTCGGCTTTGTAGGCTGCAAGAACAACGGCGATGACAAGACCACACCCGCACCCAACAACACCACCAAGCCGGCAGAGTCCGAGGTTCCCGCAACCACGGTTCCCACCACTCCGCTCCCCACCGGCGACTACAATGCAATGTCTGCTGCTATCTATGATGCACAGCTCGGCGCATTCAACACCCTTTACCAGGCTGCAAAAGAAGAGCAAAACGTTTCCAAGCGTTATGCTCTTATGGCACAGGCTGAGGCAAAGCTTCTTGAAGCTGCTGTTCTCATCCCCGGCACCACCAACGGCGGCAACTACGGTCTGAGCCGTGTTGCAAAGCGTTCCGCTTCCACCGTTCTCTGGGGCAATGACTCCGACCGTTTCCACAATGTTCTCGTAACCACCGAGCTCATCTCCGCAGAGGATCAGACTCACCTCAAGGCAATGTGGAATGAGGTTCGCGGAACCGGCACCTACTCCCAGAAGGCAACCGATTACCTGAAAGAAAAGGGCTACACCCTTAAGGACACCTACAACATGGGTTACGTCAGCGACCCCCAGACCTGGGACGCTCTCGCAACCTCCCGTTCCGCAGACTCCGAAGCTATCGTTAACACCTACGACGGTCTCGTAGAATACGACAACGAGAACGAAATCAAGCCCGCTCTCGCAGAGTCCTGGGAAGTTTCCGAAGACGGCAAAACCTACACCTTCCACATCCGTCAGGGTGCAAAGTGGGTTGACGCACAGGGCCGTGAAGTTGCAGACGTTAAGGCAGACGACTTTGTTGCAGGTATGCAGCATATGCTCGATGCAGGCGGCGGTCTCGAATACCTCGTTGAAAACATCATCGTTAACGCTCTCGAATACAACACCGGCGACGTTACCGATTTTGCAGAAGTAGGCGTTAAAGCAACCGACGACAACACCGTTGTTTACACCCTCTGCCAGCCCACCAGCTACTTCATCACCATGCTTGGCTACAACGTATTCGCTCCCATGAGCCGTACCTACTTTGAGTCCAAGGGCGGCGTATTCGGCAAGGACGACTACAAGGCAGCTGTTGACGCAGGCACCATGAAGTACGGTCAGACTGTTAACGACATCGCTTACTGCGGTCCTTACACCGTAACCAACCACACCGCAGAAAACACCATCGTTTTCGAGGCGAACCCCACCTACTGGAACAAGGACAACATCACCATCAAGACCCTCACCTGGAAGTTCAACGATGGTCAGGATCCCACCAAGGCATACGAAGACACTAAAGCAGGCACTCTTGACGGCTGCGGTCTCTCTTCCGCTTCCCTCGAAGCCTGCAAGGCAGACGGCAACTTCGAAAAGTACTGCACCGTTTCCGATACCGATGCTACTTCCTTCGTTCTGTTCCTCAACCTTAACCGTAATGCGTATGCAAACTTCAACGACGAAACCAAGGCTGTTTCCACTATGACCGACGATCAGAAGAAGAGGACCGACGCTGCAATGCTCAACGTTCACTTCCGCCGCGCAATCGGCATGGGTCTTGACATCGCTACCTACAACGGACAGGTTGTCGGCGAAGAGCTCAAGCTCAACTCCGTACGTAACTCCTACACCCCCGGTAACTTCGTCGCTCTTGAAGAAGATGTAACCATCGAAATCAACGGCGAATCCAAGACCTTTGCAAAGGGCACCTACTACGGTGAGATCATGCAGGCTCAGATCGACGCTGACGGCGTTAAGATCAAGGTATGGGATGCAGAGAACCAGACCAGCGATGGTTTCGCAGGTTGGCACAATCCTGCTAACGCTTACGAAGAGCTTCAGCAGGCAATCACCGAGCTCAAAGAATTCGGCGTTGAGATCTCCAAGGATAACCCCATCGTTATGGAGCTGCCCTACTATTCCGGCGCCGACGTCTACACCAACCGCGCTCAGACCCTCAAGCAGTCTGTTGAAGAAGCTCTCCAGGGCTGCGTTGTTGTCAACCTCGTTTCCTGTGCAGATGCTAAGGAGTGGTACTATGCAGGTTACTACACCGAATCCGGCAAGGATGCTAACTACACCCTGTACGACGTATCCGGTTGGGGTCCTGACTACGGTGATCCCGCAACCTACCTCGACACCATGCTCGGTGACGGCGCAGGTTACATGGCTAAGTGCCTCGGTCTCTTCTAATACCGCATTCGCACAATAGCTTAGCTTTATAGAACACTAACGGACAATGGGGGAAGACCTCGTATCTTCCCCCGTTGTAATCTTTATAAGGAGTAGGGGCTGAATATGACGAAATATCTATTAAAGCGATTGCTGACCGGTGTGCTTTCGGCATGTGCTGCAACGATAATCGTTATGATCATGATTTTCTCTTTGCTTGATCGTAACCTTATTTTTGCAAAGGACTCCGTGTACAGTCATCAGACAAATAATGCTCGAGAAGCCTATAAGTACCGCAAATGGAGAGAATACGGCTATCTTGATTATGTTACCTATGCTGACTATGTAAACAGCTTGGTAAAGAACGGCGAGGTTGATGAAGAAACCGCAAAGACCGCCGTTAAACTCGGCAGAACTGCCGAAAAAGATTCTGAAGAAACTCAAGCTTACATCAAAAAATTCACCGAATACTATGAGGGCAAAGGCTATAAAGTCGTGCGACTTAATGCCGTTCTTAAACCCAGCGGACGCGGTCTTGCCGAGGGCGGTTCACCTCAGCTTTTTGCGCATCGTGACGTCCCCCTCATTTCTCGCGTGCTTAAATACTTCGGGAGCATTTTCACTATTGATAATATCCACAAGGCAAGCGGCGTTGCCGATGCCGATCGCGGATTGACATTCACTTTCTATGATCCCGTCTATAACCCCGTCGGTTCCGAAAAGAAAGTTTTCTCCCCGGCTATCATGGGCAACGGTACAACTCACAAGTACCTGCTCTATTTCAACAACAAATTCCCTTATGTTCATCAGAACCTTCTGACCATTTCCCTCGGTACTTCCTTTGCTGTTAACCAGGGCGTCGACGTGTTCACAACGATGACCAAATCCCAGGGTTCATTCGTTAAGAGACCGATGACCTTCCCCACCGGTTTCGTTGAGGAAAGTGCGGACGATCTTCACACAGCGACTTATGCGGCAGGTTCGAAGGATTCTTCCCCTGTTACCGCAGCGCGTTTCACCGATGACTACACAAACGTTCGGACTGTCAACAAGACTTATTCCAAGGTTGGCTTCTCGTTCATCCTCGGTATTCTGTCCAGTCTTCTTGCATACCTCATCGGTATTCCCGCAGGCATCTCCATGGCACGCAAAAAAGACAAGCTGGGCGACAAGATCGGCACGATTTATATCATTTTCAGTCTCGCCGTTCCCTCCCTTGCGTACATCTTCATGGTTAAAGCTCTCGGCCGACTCATCGGTATGCCCACAACCTTCGACCTTGATAAAGGTACATGGCTGATGTATGTTTTGCCCATTATCTCCCTCGCACTTCCCTCCATCGGTAACCTGATGAAGTGGCTGCGCCGCTACATGATCGACCAGATGAACTCCGACTATGTCAAGTTCGCTCGTTCAGGCGGTCTTTCCGAGAGTGAGATTTTCAGCAAGCATATCTTCAAGAATGCTGCAATCCCCATCATTCACGGTATCCCGGGCACGGTTCTGTTCGCACTTGTCGGCGCGATCATCACCGAACGCGTTTACGTTGTTCCCGGCGCAGGTAACCTGCTCACCACGGCTATCAACATGTACGATAACAATGTTATTGTCGGTTTGACTCTGTTCTACGCGCTGCTGTCGATTGTTGCCATCATTCTCGGCGACCTCCTCATGACGCTCGTTGACCCGAGAATCTCCTTCGTACAGAAAGCGAGGTAATAGAAATGGCTTCTGAATTGGTAAATGTCAGCGATCTCGGTATGAAAGAGGAAGAGTTGTTTTCCCGCTGTGACAGCAACATCGACTCCGAAAAGATTACCGCGCCGCGTTACTCCTATTGGCATTCGGTTTTCCGTGTGTTCTTCAAGAAAAAGATAAACATCGTTGTTCTTGCCATTCTGGCGTTCATCATTATCTTTTCCTACATTTATCCGATTTTCTCCGGATATGATGCATACGCAAACCTGCTCGACTCAACCGCAAAGCATTTGAGTCCCGCAAAGGCGATCGACAAATGGGGCTTCAGCCTGCATACCATTCTTGGTACCGGCGGTGCCGGCCAGTCCACTTTCGATGCAATTTGGCACGGTGCGGAGATTTCCCTCTCCCTTGCATTTGTCTGCGCACTTATCAACATGACTATCGGCGTCACCATCGGCGCACTTTGGGGTTTCTCCAAAAAAGTCGATGCCGTCATGATGGTTGTCTACAACATTATCGGCAATGTTCCGTACATTTTGCTGATTTCCGTTCTTGTTATGTTGTTCACCGCGAGCTTCTGGTCCATGGTTTTCGCAATGACGATCACCGGTTGGATAGGTATCGCATACTTCATCAGAACGCAGGTTGTCATCATCCGCGACCGCGAATATAACCTTGCATCGAAGTGCCTCGGTACTTCCACCGTTCGCATTGCAATGAAAAACATCCTCCCGTTCATGACCTCCGTCATCGTTACAATTGCAGCTACCGAGATTCCTTCTTACATCTCCTACGAAGTCTTCCTGTCCTACCTCGGCATGGGTCTTTCCGAGATGTCCCTTGGTAAGCTGATCCAAGCTGCACAGAGCGCGATGGTCACCCCGGGTTGGGAAGTCGAGTTCTGGAGCCCCGTTCTGTTGGCATCCATTATCACGATTATCCTGTATGTTGTCGGTCAGAACCTGGGCGATGCATCCGACCCGAGAACGCACAGATAAGAGGACACCGCTATGGAAGAAAAGAAAGTATTGTTATCCGTTAAGGATCTTGAAGTCGAATTCCGCGTTCGCGGCAGAATTCTGACAGCTATCCGCGGCATCTCTCTGGATATTTACGAAAACGAATCGATCGCAATCGTCGGCGAATCCGCTGCGGGTAAATCCGTATTTACGAAAACCTTCGCAGGTATGCTCGATGATAACGGCTATGTCAGCAACGGTTCCATCGTTTTCAATGATCCCGAACTTGCCGAAACAACAGTTCCCAACACCCCCGAGGTTAAGGCGCGCATTAAGTCCATTCATGCAAAGCTGAATGCAGCATCCCGCTATGAAAACGGTGCCGCAATCTACCGCCGCATCAATGAGCTTAAGCAGGACAGGATCCGCAGGTCCAGCCTCAGCGAGGCAGAGGCTGAACAGCTCGATACCCGCATTGAGGATCTGAGATTCCGCAGAGCCGAGACTTATAACCTCAAGCTCACAATTGACCCGTCCAAGGAGAAAGATCGCCTTAAGGAGCTTTCTCACAGCATCAAAAAAATGGACGAGGAACTGAAGCAGCTTGAAGATGAGCGCAAAAAGACCATTGCCGCACATAAGCAGGCAATGAACAACGACGTTGCGTACAACACCCAATTCAAGACCGAAATGGCTCAGCTTACCGCTCAGTACAGAGAGGCATGTGCTCAGCCCGTTTCCGCAGACAAAATTGCGCGCAACGAGATTATCGCAAAAGAAATTTATCTGTCCGTCGGCAGATACAATGTTGCAAAACGCATCAAGGCGATTAACGACCTTGTAAAGGTTGTTCGCAGCGCAATGAAAAACGGTCTCGACCTTAACGATGACGCAACAAGAACCGATGTATTCGATGATGTCGCTTTCCGCGTCAGGTTCCTTGACGAGAACGAAGAACGCATCCACGGTACCTGCGTTATCAACCTTGCAAAGCTTAAATATGCAAAGGACTGGACCCGTATCCGCGGCAGAAGAATCGCAACCGTTTTCCAGGATCCTATGACATCGCTCAACCCGATCATCACCATCGGCAAGCAGATTTCCTCCATCATTATGAAGCATCAGGACTGCTCCGAGGTTGAAGCACGTGCGCGTGCAATCGAGATGATGCGTAAGGTCGGCATCCCCAATGCTGAAAACCGTTACGACGATTATCCCTTCCAGTACTCCGGCGGTATGCGTCAGCGTATTGTTATCGCAATTGCGCTTTCCTGCCAGCCGAAGATCCTCATCTGCGACGAGCCCACCACTGCGCTTGACGTTACCATTCAGGCACAGATTCTCAAGCTCATCAAAGATTTGCAGAAAGAATTCAATTACACGATCGTTTTCATCACGCATGACCTCGGTGTTGTTGCAAATGTTGCCGACCGCGTTGCAGTTCTTTATGCAGGACAGATTGTTGAAGTCGGCACGACCGAAGAGGTCTTCTATGACCCGCGTCATCCGTACACATGGGCACTGCTCTCCTCATTGCCGCAGCTTGCACAGCGCGACACCGAGCTGTTCTCAATCACCGGTACGCCGCCTTCTCTCTACAATAAGATTGCGGGCGATCCCTTCGCACCGAGAAATCCTTATTGTTTGAAAATCGATGTCGTCAAAGCTCCGCCGATGTTCAAGATCACGGAAACTCACTATGCAAAGACTTGGCTGCTTGATCCCAGAGCGCCCAAGATCGACAAGCCTGCCGCGATCGACAACATCCACGACAAGATGATTAAAGCGTTCAATATTTAATGGGAGGGTAGAACTGTGGAATATAAAGAAAAAATTACCGCAAAAGAGGGTAGGGTTTCCCATCTGCCCGAAAAAGCTCCTGTTGATGCAAGCGGCAAGGAAGTTCTCCTTTCGTTGAAAAATGTTGACATCACCTTCGGCAAAGGCGACAATGCCGTGCGTGCAGTCAAAAACGCTTCTTTCGACATTTACAAGGGTGAAACGTTCTCTCTCGTCGGCGAGTCCGGTTCCGGTAAAACCACGATCGGCCGTGCCGTAATTCGTGTCAACCCCTGCGCTGCCGGTGAAATTTATTACAAGGGCGTTCGCATCTCCGGCAAGATTCCCCATTCACTGGACCGCGAAGTTATTCGCAACATCCAGATGGTTTTCCAGGATCCCGCCGCATCTCAGAACGAGCGCGCAACCGTTGACTACATTATCTCCGAAGGCCTCTATAACTTCCACCTCTTTGAAAATGAGGCGGATCGCGTGAGGAAAGTCGAGAATATCATTCAGGAAGTCGGTCTGCTCCCCGAGCATTTGACCCGCTATCCGCATGAGTTCTCCGGCGGACAGCGTCAGAGAATCGGTCTTGCAAGGGCAATGGTCATGGATCCCGAGCTTGTTGTTGCAGACGAACCTATCTCCGCACTGGACGTTTCCATCCGTGCACAGGTTCTGAACCTGCTCAAAAAGTTCCAGCGTGAGCGCGGAACGACCTATCTGTTCATCGCTCATGACCTTTCGATCGTTCGCTTTATCTCCGATCGTATCGGCGTTATCTACAAGGGCGACATCGTTGAAGTTGCAACCGCAGAAGAACTGTTTGACTTCCCGATGCATCCCTACACCCGCTCTCTGATTTCCGCGATCCCGATTCCGGATCCGAATCTTGAGAAGCACAAAGTGCTGTTCAGCTATGATCCTTCACAGCATGATTACAGCGAGGATAAGCCCGAGCTTACCGATATCGGCCATGGCCACTTCGTTTTCGGCAACAAGAAAGAAATCGAAGAGTATAAGCGTCTCCGTGAGGAGGGAATTCCCCTCAAGAGCGTTACCATTGCCGGCGTTAATGCTCCTGCGGATGCAAAAACTGCCGAAAAGCAGCTTGAAGAGAAAAAAATCGAGGGTTCAATCCTTGATACACCGCTGCACGATACCGGCAGCTTCTGGCTTGCGTTCCTTTCCTTCTTCCTTGCCATCCCCGGCTTGATTGCGGGTGCGATTTTCAAAAAGCACAACTATATCCGCAATTACAAGAAGTGCAAGAAGGGCGCGATTGCCGGCCTTATCACAACGGCAGCAATTATTGTCCTGTTCGGACTTATGCTGATAATTTCTATCCTGTAATCGGACTTTAAAAAAGGACGGCGGACTGAATTCAGTATGAGGCGAACAGCAAAAGAAAAAAGTCTTCCGAGGCCAAAGCCGGTACAACGCATTGAAGTGTCGGACAAACATACCGCGTTGCGAATTGTGTGTTTCGTGATTTGCATCCTGTTTGCGGTTGTTGCGATGTCATATGCGGTGTACCGGCTTGTTACAAGGCCGAGCGGATGGACAACGATCAAAGCGGCTGTTACCGGTGAGGATAACTGCACCGATGAACTGCTGCTTCAGTATGATATAGGCCTGCGCGACGATATTTCCACAACGACTGAATATAAACAATTGGCGGAAATATTCAAATTTGTGCAGCGAGGCCTACCGCATATTTCAATCAGACGAGGAATATTTCGGCGCGGATGATGCACCGGCAGCAAACCTCGCTTATTTGAATAAACACCCGAACGAGGTTGTGACGGTTGATTCCGCGTTGTATTCGGCATTTGAGCTGATTCGAGATAACGGCAGCAGATATCCGTATCTTGCGCCCGTTTATACGGAATACAAAGGGCTCTTCTCCTGCGAAAACGACAGTGAGGCCGAAGAATTTGACCCGATGCTTAATTCGGAAGTACGCGGGTTTGTTGATGAAACGCTGACGTATGTAAATAATCCCGATGCAATCGACATTGAGCTCCTGGGTGAGAATAAACTTCGACTCAATGTTTCGGACGAATACGCCGACTTTGCATCTAAAAACGATATCGCAGAATATCTGGATTTCTTCTGGCTGAAAAATGCATTTATCGTTGATTACATTGCAGCGCATTTGGCCGAAAACAGCTATATTCACGGAACAATAACGACGTATGACGGTTATACGCGGCATCTCGGCGGAGCGGGCATGGCCCTGTCAATGAATTTTTACGACGAGACCGACGGACGCGGAATCCCTGCGGCGCAGATGGATTTTAAGACGGCGCGCAATGCTGTTTATTTCAGGAATTATGAAAATTCCGATATGGACACGATGCATTTTTACACCTATTCGAACGGTGAAGTCCGCAATCCGTTTGTTGATCCTAAGGACGGACTTTGTAAGGCGTCAAAAAGTGATCTGCTGATGTATTCGGACGAACTCGGTTGTGCGGAAATTGCGCTTGCGGCCTACGGATTGTATTCGTCGGATTCTTTTGACACCGAAGCGGTGCTTTCGACTGCAAAGCGCGGGGTGAATGCCCTTTACTGCGAGGGAACCGAGGTTTGCTTTACGGAGGCTGAGGCAACTCTTTCGCATTTGTACCAAAATGACGGACTCAGCTATTCAGCGAAACATGTTTCCTGACGGAATTCTAATCGGATTTCAACTGCAATACGAAATATACGGATTATCAAGGCTTGCCGCAAGGCAGGCCTTTTGATTATTGCCTGAAAGGAAACGGAGGAGATGAACGGGAAATGAAAAATGAAAAAAGCGCAGCGAACTGAATTCACTGCGCTGGTGACCGGTAGGGGAGTCGAACCCCTGCTGCCGCCGTGAGAGGGCGGTGTCCTAGGCCACTAGACGAACCGGCCAAACTTGATTGCGTTGCTTATTATACCAAAACAATCAAGAAAATGCAACCCCGAAGAAGCTTGAAATGAAGATATATTTAACGAACCAAATCAAACACGGATTGAAAATTTCAGGCATGAAGCAGCCGTCGGAAAGTATTTCGCGGGAAATAATGTCCGAATCAGCGTTAGGAATATTTCCCGGGAAATCAGTCGCAGCGGGAGAAAGCGGACTTTTATCTGTCGCGCTCAAGATAAATTTGCAAGTTCCGACTTAAAGCTCAATATGCTTTTTCACTGTTCAAATGCGGCAATTTATGGTATAATCAAGTCAAATACCGGTAAAACCTGCTGCTGAGATAAAAATATGCGGATCCGGCCGCCGCTCACTGCTGCAGTTTTTGTCCGGCACGTTTCCGAAAGCGTAAGAATTTGATTCGGCTGCGCTTTAACTGCGGGAAATTCCCGCAGACGGAAAAATCATTATACAAAGGAAGGTATGTTAATGGGAAACATCATTTCCGTGCTGTACATCCTTGCGTTTGCAGGCTGCGGCATACTCACTGCACGTCCGATTTTTGCATCGGATCGCCCGCTGAAGAGGATTCTGTTCGGATTAACTTTCGGACTTGTAATGCTTCTTTGGCTTCCGGTGTTGTTTGCGTTTATTCTCGATTTCACACTTGCTGCGCAGATTCTTGCGCTTGCCGCAGCGGTGTTCATTGCGGGCGTATCAACATTCTTTGCCGTTAAAAAGCAAAAAAACGGCAAAATCAAGTATAAAGCCGCTTCAAAGCGCGACCTTGTTCCGCTGCTGGTCACGATAGTGCCGTTGGTTGCAGTCGGCTGGATACTTCATGCGAATCACACGATAACAAATGCATCGGACGGTTCGCTGCACGTCGGACAATGCACTTTCGGCGATTTGTGTATGCATTTAAGCTTTATCACAAGCATCAGTGTGCAAAAAACGTTCCCGCCGAATTATTCGCTTCTGCCGGGAACCCCGCTGGGCTATCCTTTCCTGTGCGACAGCGTCAGTTCGACTTTTTATACACTCGGAGCGTCGCTTCGAGTTGCGGCAATGCTTCCCGCACTGTACGCTTTTCTTGTTGTTGTGCTGGGTGTGTATTGTTTCTTTGATGAATGGTTCAAAAACACACGCGTCTCCGTGCTTGCGACATATCTTTTCTTTATCGGCGGAGGCTTAGGGTTCGCTTACCTTTTCAACAACAAACAGCTGCTTGCGGGCGAGGGCATAAACCGTTGGCAGGAAATGCTTGAAGGTTTTTACAAAACACCCACCAATCTGCCCGCCGAGGGACTTCGCTGGGTCAATTCAATTGCTGATATGCTTATTCCGCAGCGTGCAACTTTGTTTGGCTGGGCGCTGCTTTTCCCCGCACTTCAGCTTTTGCACAGGGCGGTCATGCAGAGCGAATACAAATGCATAGTTCCGCTCGGTATCATTGCGGGATGCATGCCGCTTGTTCATACACACAGTTTTCTTGCGATCGGAATTATTTCCGCGTTCCTTTTCGTTGCCGCTCTCGGAAAAATGCTGATGAGCGGTGTTTCCGAAAAACACGAAAAGCTTGCTGTCCGCAATCTCGGACTGTTCGTTTGCTCGGCAATTGTCGGTGCATTGCGAATGATGAATATTCGTGTTGTTACCGAAGGGTTGAATGACAGGTTCACGATCATTGCGGGCACACTGACTGTTGTTGTTTCCGTTGTTATGCTGGCTCTTGCTCTGCCCAAAAAGAACGCCAAAGGTGAACGGAAGGGATCCGATGACGGCCTTGAAACCGAGCTTGCGACGGAGCTTATGCCAATGTCCAAAGTCACCGAACGCAAATACATATCAGCAGTCGGAATTGCATCGGCGGTTGGTCTTGCGATTTCATCAATGCTGCAGGAAAAAGCATCCGCGCTCGGTTTCGTACTGCCTGTGTTTATGATTGCAGCAACGATTCTGCTCATTGTTTATAACGGCAAAAAGGCAGGAAGGAAGCCCGCTTCCGATGAGGTGAAGCATGTGCGTTGGTTTGCTCTGTTCGGCGTGATTGCGGTCGTGCTTGCCGCACCGCAGCTTTTCGGATTCACGTTTAAACAGTCCGTGAACAACGACTCGTTCCTGCGTTGGGGATTTAATTGGTGCAATGTCAGTGACAGCTGGCTTTGGTTCTATATCAAGAATCTCGGACTCATTTTCATTCTGATGCCTGTTGCGCTGCTTTCCGAAAAAAAGCAGAACAGACTGTTCTACTACGGAACACTCGTTATATGGCTGCTGTGCGAAGTGCTGATTTTCCAGCCCAACCCGTACGACAACAACAAGCTGCTTTTCGTTTGGTTCGCATTTACCTGCGGCATAGTTGCGAATTATCTCATAACAACATTTGCACGGCCCGTTACAAGACTGGAGCGCGGGAAACGCCGCGTGCTGCGCGGCAAGACCGCCGGTCGCTATCTGCTGCTTGCAATGATGCTTATTGCAATGCTGCTTTCCGGCAGCTTGACTTTGGTGCGCGAATACATCTCGGGCGATCACATTGCATTCGCCGCGGATGCGGACGGGAAGAGGAGCCTGCAATACATTGAAAGCGGCTACGAGGTTGTGCCGGCGGCGCAGGTTGAGCTTGCGGAATGGATAAACACAAATACCGACGAACCCATTGCGGCGGATGCAACCTTCCTGACCGAAAGCAACCATAATAATGCAGTTGCAATGCTCACGGGACGCAACATTTTCTGCGGCTCGGGCTCGTTCCTTGAATACCACGGCGTTAACTATCGCCCGCGTAAAGAGCTTATAAAGCCCATGTATGAACAGCCCGAAACTTGCCTGCTTCGGTATGCGGCGGAATACGATATTGACTATGTGCTTGTGGGAACACGGGAGCGCGGAAGCTATGCGGTTGACACGGAATGGTTCAATGCAAATCTTCGGGTCGTGTACCGCAATGCACAGCTGACGGTCTACAAAATTGCGAAATAACAAAGCAAAAGTCCCGTGTTGAACTTTTTCGATGCGGGATGAAAGGAAAACAATAAAAAGAAAACCGTGCGGCAGCGAAATGATTCAAGCCGCACGGTTTTTAAGTTCGGATTCTTTTAAATTCAGATTATTATACCTGTGCTGCTCCGTTTCGGCATTGATGACGTGAGCAAAAAAATGCCGAAGGGGCAAAATGGCAAAAGGGTTTTAAATCAATGCCCGTCAACCATTCTCAGGAAAAAGTAGATGCGTCCGCCGAGGTTGGATTCCCAATGCTGATCGGCGCAGGTAAGAACGGTCAGAAAACGGTCGTTCGGAGTGACATGAACCGAATAATCAAGCTCGGTCCGCGCCTGCTGATAGGTTATCCATTCGGAAATCTGTTCGGATGTCATGCTCTCCATGGTTTGCGGATAATTGCAGTTATAGTACTGGGAAGATTGCTCGGCAGAAGCGGGCTTTTCTTCGTACATTGCAAAAACTTCCCAAGTATGCGTTTCGCCGAAAAGGTTGAGCGTCCATAATCTGTTTTTGAATTCACCGTAAGTCGGTGCGTACTCATCCTGAATCTTGTGCAATTGATGCAGCATTATGCCTGCGCGGCGCAGATTATGGCCGGAAATCACCATGTTTTGCGAGGGATAGCCGTAATAAAGATAAATTGATCCGCGCGAGGATGAGTTGCCGCGTGCATCATGGTAATGATAATAAAAATTCGGACCGAACATCACGGGTGCGTCAATATTCGTGCCTTCAAGTTTTATGTAGCCGACGGTATCGGCATTTGTTCGCTCCGCATTTGCGGTCTGTTCGGAATAGCGGAAACTTTTTGCATATTGATCGATTACGGTGTAATTCGAAAGATGACAGCGAAGCTGCTCGACATCTGCCGCATCAACGGAATTCGGCTTTGCGGCATCGCGCAGTATATTTGCCGCCTGAAGCTGAACGGGATCGAGCTGAACATTGCCGCTGAGGTAAGCGGAGAGAAGATCTGCATCGGCGGCGGTTATGCTACCGTCCATGTTTATATCGCCGAGGATGACCGCTGTGCCGCGGTTTCCGTTTTCAAGCGTATATTCATCACCCATACGAATTAACGGATCCGCATCCGGGGCAAGCCCGAGCACAAAACCGCCGTCCGCAAGATAAGGGCGCAGCCGCCATGAAGCGGTTTCACCTTCGCAAAAGTCGTTGCTTCCGAATGCGTGGACAGTGCCGTCATCCGACAGCACAAGCGCGTGCCCGAAAGCACAGGAAAAATCCACAACGTTTGCATCATCTTCCGTGAAGGCCTCGGATATGCGCCTTCCGTCCGTGTCGGCAAGTTCACAATCCGTATGCAGTCGCCCCGCATAGTCAACGTAGGCAAAACAATTATTGCCCGCAAAGGCATATTTGCAGTCTGCCGCACCAAAAAGCACCGAAGTCGAGGCATCTGCCGCATTGCTTGCGCAAAGATACAGTCCGCCCTCCGTCCGCGCGGCAAGATTGCTGCCGCATGCGGCAATTGCTGTCAGGCTGTGCCCGGAAAAGACAGAAAGCTCGGGCGAATTGCCGCGGGAATGAATCTTTCCGCTTGCTTCAACCGCAATGAAAAAATCGCTGCCCGCTGCGATAAGGCGGATATTATTCAAATCACCGGTATTGAGCATTTCGCTGTAGAGTTGAGCTTCGGCATCGGATGCCGCTGCGGATTCGGTTCGCGCACCGATGGCAATGACTCTTCCGTCACCGGAAAGCGCATACACAATTTCGCTGCTGCAGCAAACGGCGGTTATGTCGTTAAGCTTTGCCGATTCCTGCCGAAGCGCATCGCTTCCGGAACAGAGCAATCGGCCTTCTTTTGTCAGTCCGACGGTAAAGGAAGGCGCGGCGGCAATTGCCTTGACATCGCGCCAATCATAGCAATAAGCCTGTCCGTTATTGTAACCGATATATGACATGAGCCCGACGGAGGACAGCCCGAACGAAAGGTCGTCTCCTGCCGCGACTGCACCGCACGGTACGGACGGAAGCTCGCTCGGCACGGGAAGAGGTGCGGGTGTTTCAGGCGTCGCCGAAGGTGTTTCGGAGGCGGGCACAGCAGGGGGCTCGGGCGGGACGGGGTTCGACTCTTTTTTTAAAGACAGGCAGACGATAAGCCCGGCGGCAAGAAGAATTGCGCCTGCCGCAATCAATATGCCGCGTCGTCCGATTTTTTTCACAAACCCACCTGCGGGGACAATGTTTCGGTGATTCGTATCTTTTTTTATTTTTTTCATGTAAGTTCCTCAGTTTTTATTGGATTGCACCCAAACTCAAATTGTTCAAAACCAATCCCAAATCGTGCGGGACGGCATCAAAAATGCGAACCGCGCTTTTTTTCGACTGCTGCGGCATACCGCACGGCATCGCGCACGGCATCGAAAGGCGAGTCGGCTGCCGCAAATATCTCATTGCGTAAAGACAAAAAGAGTTCAGAATCATTTGCGGCAAAGGCAATTGCTTCTGCGGTCAGCTTTCCGTTGCCGGTAAAATTCCGCCCGACAAGGCTTCGTGCCTGCGCAGCGTCGCCGATGATGAGCCGTTTGAGATTAAAAACATCGTTCAAATTGATTTCGTCACCGTTTGCCGCACGAAAACTCTCCGTATCGGCGGGCGGAATTTTCGCGTTGCGCGGGCAGGCGTATTGGCAGATTTCACATCCGATAAAAGTTTTTTGCATGGCGCGAATGCTGTCCGGATGCTGCGCGGTTTCCATTTGCAGCCGCATACAGCGTTCGGTCGTCAATCCGTTTTCGGATATTGCACCGGTGGGGCACGCTTTCATGCAGAGGGAGCAATTGCCGCATTCGCTTTGCCGAGTGTTCAACGAGGGAAGGACGGTCAGCAATTCGGAGAGTGTTTCGGGCGGAATTTCCCGAACCGCAAACGTAAGAAGAACGATCCGCGTTCCGAATTCGGGAAGTGCAATCAATGAGTTGCGGCATTTAATGCCGATGCCTTCCGCTTCAAGCTGCATTTTGACGGGAATATCGGTTTTTTCGACGTGAATTCCCGCAGCGGTCAGGGATTCCGCCAGCTTTTTTGCACTGTGATAAGCGCGGTTGGATGCAATGTAGTATGCAGGTATACGTTCGTCAGCCGTAAACGGCGCATAGGGGTACACAAGCACCGCAATGCTGTTTGCCCATGGATATGCTGTCGGAGCATCGGCGGTAAGATTGAACCGATTGCGGCCGAGGTCAAATTTGCGCGGCGTTGTAAAAAACACCTGTAAGAATCCGTAATCGGCGGCTGTCGTTCGGAAAACAGTCCGCAAATCGCAGGGGGAAACAGCGTGGGGAGTGGGTGCTGACTGCATACGGTGCGCTCCTTTCTGTTCGATTTAATCCGTTTTGCGGTCGGTTCAATATGCGGACGGATTCCTCTTTCGTCCGTAAATTGCAGCAGTCAAACGCGCAGACGGACGGATGAAGAATATATGTCAATTGTACCATACGATACCAATATCGGCAAGAGGGAACGGAAAACGAAGAATGAAACAGAAAGCGAAACCTGTTCAAATTGAACATAATAATATATTTAATGGAAAACGGCAAAAGCGCGGGATAATCGGGTCATTTCACGATAACACAAGTGAAAGAAAAAATAAGGAGATACGACCATGGACACGAAAGAAATCAATGCAGCCGTTAAATGCGCAGTGGAAACAACGCAGCAGCCGCCCTCTTTTTTCATTCACGGTTCATCCGTGTTTGCACTGGAAACCGAGGCAGTTAAAACCGCAGAGACGCTGAAAAGATGCGAAAACATGTATTTTCGCGGAATCGTTAAGTATTTTTCAATCAAAATGCCCTATTTTTCGGATATGGCAGGTTCGGAAAAATTCCTTGCGCGGCTTGACGAAAGCATGAACACAGCGGCGGACTTTTACAGCGAGTTCAAAGGTGTTGTGATAATTGAACTTTCGGAGGAATGGGCAAAGAAAGGCATCAACGATGCGTTCTCATGCCTGCCGGGCTATATCGGAATGCATAAATGCATTTCGTACATTGTCATTATTGAAGCGGAAAAGGAGTCGGCATCGATTGACGATATGAGGAGAGCTTTGAACGGAAGCACGATTTGGATCGATATACGCATGAAAACGGCGGAAATAGGGCAGTGCATAAATCTTTTCCTCAAAACGGCGAAGGAAGTCGGAATGACCGTTTCGGATGCCGCTTCAAAAGAGCTTAAAAAAACACTTGAAAATGCCGATGTTTCCGTTTTGCCGCTTGATCAGGTTGTTCTTCGAACGGTGCAGCAAATAAAGCTGAACAAACAAGTCAAGAACGCCAACCCTGTTATTGAAGCGGGCGATTTGGATATAATGCCTCAAAAAAGGACGTGTGAAAGGCGAGGCCGCATCGGATTTTCTGCAAAGGAATAAGGAGGAACACAATATGCTGAGTGATGGATTGAAGTATCAGGATTCAAGGATGGCGACCTGCGAAGAGATGAAGCAGGATCTTGCGCCGTTCGCATTGCATGATGCGGCTGCAAAGTCCAAGGGCGGGCCGGTGCTGCTGCGCGACGGCGACACGGTTTATACGGATCCGAGTGATTCGCATTCACTGATAGTCGGGGATACGGGTTCAATGAAGACGCTGCGATTCGTGCTTCCTCTCATTTATTCCTGTGCGGCGGCGGATGAATCAATGGTTATTGTTGACCCGAAGGGCGAGCTTGCGCGGAAATCCGAAAGTTTTCTTTCCGCGAAGGGCTATAAAACAGTTATCATCAACATGAGGGATCCGCAGCGTTCGCCCGACACATGGAACCCGATGGGGGTTATAGAGAGGGCGTACAAAAGCGGGGAAGAGGGGCAGCAAAAGGCCGTTTTGCAGCTTAATGATATGCTGAACGACATTTTCTTTCGAAGAGTCGATACAAAGGATCCCTATTGGAACGAGTCCGCAGGGCAGCTTGCTCTGGGCATATGCCTGCTGCTTCTTGCATTGGGCGAAAAGCTGAACATGAAGAATCTGCTGAAATGGCGATATGAAAAGCTTGCCGACGGAACGCTTGATAAATGCTTCCGAAATCTGCCGACGGACGGCGAGATCTACCAAAACCTTGCGGGTTATTTGGGTATGACGGCCGAGAGCACAAAGTCCTGCATAAGGTCAACCTTTGATCAGCTTGTGCGCGTGTTCAAGTCCGCACCTGCACTGACTGAGATGCTGAATGATACGTCATTTGATATTGAACGGATCGGGGAGGCAAAGGCGGCGGTTTTTGTCGTCATCCCGGATGAAAAAACAACCTTTCATTTTCTGGCGACGCTCTTTATCAGCCAGTGTTACACAACCTTGCTTGAAACAGCGGAAAGGCACGGCGGGTCGCTGCCGCGAAGGACGAATATCATACTTGAGGAGTTTTGCAACCTGCCCGCGCTCGGCGATATCGTTCCGATGATCACGGCGGCAAGGAGCCGCAATATTCGGCTGCACATGGTCATTCAGTCGTACGGACAGCTTGTTGAAAAGTACGGCGAAAATGTAAGCCGCGCCATTCTCGACAACTGCGGAAACATGATCTATCTTCACACGCGGGAAATGGATTTTTTGACGTATATCAGCAGACTTGCGGGGAACAACGAGTACGGAAGGCCGTTGATTTCAACATCACGTCTGCAAAGGCTGCAAAAAAACGAAACCATTATCTTCCACGGCAGATGCTGCCCGTATCTTGCGGAAGATGTTCCGCTGATTTTTGATTATCCGATAAAATTGGGGACGGAGCTGCGCTCTGCGCCGCAAAAACCGAAGAAAGAAAAAAAGCGCAGGCGAATCGGGGATGTATTGAAGCCGCCCGAACTGAGCGGAGACACCGATGTATGGGACTGATCGAAAAAGCGGTGCAGCGGATATTGAAAATATATTAGCCGTTGCTGCCGGGAAAAAGTAATTTTTCCCGATAAATAAAGTGTAAGGGAAAAACGAATGCACATGCGTTTGATGCGCGGCGGCTGACGCCAAAGCGTACAGCGCATGAGCGTTTGAAACACTCCCGAACGGATAAGCAGGTTTTCTTCCCGCGGGCGATGAAAATATATCATTGAAAACCGTGGGGAAAAAACAAAAAAGCCCGATAAAGTAAATGAAGAGTGAGCAGAACTGAAAACTCACTGAAAACACAGAAACCGAAAGGAGAAAACTAAAATGGCAAGAAAAGGACAAACTTATTCAACAGCAATTGCGGACAGCATCAACGCCTTCCTTAAGGAGGACGAATGGCGTTTCGACTTTGACAGCGAATGCGGCAGGTTCATTTTCAACCTCGGCCTGAGCTGCAAGCTCAAATCGGTTCGGTACATTGTTGATGTGCGCGAGAAAGACTATCTTATCTACGTTTTTTCACCTCTGGGCCCGGATAAAGGCGATGCCGCAACGATGAAGCGCACGGCGGAGTTCCTGACACGAGCGAACTACGGACTTGTTTTCGGCAACTTCGAAATGGACATGCACGACGGCGAAATTCGCTACAAAACCTTCGTTCCGTGCGGCGGAGAAGCCCCTTGCGCCGATGTTATTCGCCGCAGCATATATGTGCCGGCAATGATGCTTGACAGGTACGGCGACGGCTTGCTGAAGGTGCTGTATTCGGACATTGACCCCGAAAAAGCTTGTAGCATGTGTGAAAATGACCTGAGAGACGGCGCGGACGACGACACCGAAGAATCGGACAGCACGAACGACAGTACGGCAGACATCCTGTCAAGGCTTTCGGCACATTTTTCAAGCGATACAAGCGATACAGAGGATGAATAATCCGTTTCGAACAGAACCTTTATCAGCGTCGCCTTAAAATGATGCCTGCAATGATACCGAGCAGCGCAATGCCGGCGCAGATAAGCACAAGCGTCCCGAAACTTGTCGTTTTGGCGGAGCTTGCTCCTTCCGCAAATGCCGCTGCACAGCACAGCGCGGAAATGACGGCCGCAAAGCAGCCGATGAATGAAAAGAAATTGCGTTTACTCATGTTTGTTTCTCTCCTTGTACTCCCAACCCGCATGTTCAACTTCATTCATCGTCTGCGAGCGGCAATTAACAGATTCAGCTTTGCTGAAAGCAGAACCCGAGCTAAACAGCTTCATATGCATTATAACACTTAACCGACACATAATCCACAGCAAGTTTAATAAACACTTCAAACAGCATACCGATTCCAAGTTCATATCAGCCGATGCCCCCTTGCCGAATGCGCAGGGGGTATTTTTATGTAATCGTCCGGCAGGAAAGAGCTGTTGACAGGAAATGCGTCCGCGTATTATATATTTATTTGATTTGTTGAACAGCGGTTGACTTTTTAATAAAATTTTTATATTATTGACCTGCACATGCAGCGCGCGGGTTCGATACGCGCTGATGAATGTGTGGGGGAATTTCATAAAACAGACTGCATCTTTTTGCGGTCGGTATGTGCCGACTGCAAATCAGGTGTTTTTTGTGTATCGAATTATGAAATATGAAAGGGACTTGCGGGACTCCGTAAGTCAACGGTTCTTAATGTCATGAACGAATTTGTCCTCACTTGCTGTTCAACTGCAGACCTTCCCAAGGAACGATTCGAACAGCTCAAAGTTTCCTATGTTTGCTTCAACTACACGATTGACGGAGTTACGTATCCGGATGATCTCGGGCAGAGCATCCCGTTCGATGAGTTCTACCGCCGCATGGCGGAAGGCGCAATGACGTCCACTTCGCAGGTGAACATGGATCAGTATTTGCAATTTTTTGAACCCTTCCTTGCAGAAGGAAAGGATGTTTTGCATGTTACTCTGTCCTCCGGAATTTCGGGTTCGTTTAATTCCGCATGCGCGGCAGCACAGGTTTTGCGCGAAAAATATCCCGAAAGAAAGCTTTATATCGTCGATTCTCTCGGTGCATCATCGGGGTACGGACTTATAATCGATAAGATGGCGGAGCTTCGCGATTCCGGCATGAATATAGACGCGCTTCATGACTGGGTGGAGGAACACAAGCTTAACATGCATCATTGGTTCTTCTCAACCGACTTGACATATTATGTGCGCGGGGGAAGAATTTCGAAATCTGCCGGGTTCATCGGCTCGATTCTGCATATTTGCCCGCTGCTGAACTGCGATGATTTGGGCAGGCTTACTCCGCGCGCCAAGATACGCACGAAAAAGCGCGCAATTAACGAAATCGTTCAAAAAATGGTCGAGAATGCGGAGAACGGACTTGATTATTCCGAAAAGTGCTTCATTTGCAATTCAGCTTGCTATGACGATGCACGTGCGGTTGCGGATCTTGTTGAAGCGACTTTCCCGAAGCTTAACGGCAAGGTGCTGATAACTTCGATCGGAACAACCATCGGAAGCCACACGGGTCCCGGAACCGTTGCGCTGTTTTTCTGGGGAAAGAAGCGCGTTGACTGAATTTGATAACGGCTTTAAAAACAAAACGCATTGCCGCAAACAGGGGCAATGCGTTTTATCTTTTTCGTCAATAATTTTATGCAGCAAAAAAATGCGTTATGCACAAGGGCTTCGACTTTTATGACAGGAGCAGCTCCTTCACGCGAACTGCGGCTGCCACGTTGAATTCACATCTTGTATCCACCTGGTAATCAACGCATGCGCTTCGGATTATTTCGGGCGCTGCGTCAACGTTTTCGGCAGCAAGCAAAGCCGTTACAATGCGAACGAATTCGTTAAGCTGCAAAACGGGCAGATCAACGACTACTTCAAAAAGACTCGGGAGCACGGGTGATTTTGAACAGGCCGCAAGCAAAACATTCATCGGCAGCAAAGGTTCTGTCACCGTTTCGCATGTATCCTCCCGCAGCTCATCGCAGAGGAGCATGAATTTGAGCGGCTGACAACGCAATTTTGCAAGCAAATCAATGCAATTCAGGTTGCCGTTGAGTGTGTAAACAAGGCGGAGCTGGGGCAATTCGTCCGTCAGCTCAAGCATCATGGTCGTTTTGCCCATTCCCTGCTGCCCGCAAAGAAGCATCGGATGTGCGCTTTCGTCCCGCATAAATGCAATCGCATTGTTCAACAGTATACGGTATTCCGCGTCCATCAGCGGAACAAAATCACCCGCCCGCAGCTCGTGAAGCGGTTTCAGCGCACCGTCAAAGATGAAGTTTCGGTATTTGAGGAAGATTCCGCTTCCGTACGAAGAGTGAAAATTCCAAAGGTCATTCACAAGCTCGGACCAATCATCAGACTCGAGAAAACGCCGATACATGCCTTCAAGAGCAACGTCCGCATAATAACTGTCGCGAATGCCGAACTCACCGTATTGCCACACGGGCGGCGGGAATTCGGTTTTTGCAGGCGGCTGTTTGGGTTTGAATTCACGGGGCATGGGTGCAACGGGGGCGCCGCCCCACGCAGCGGAGGCAATCACGGAGGCGGCATCCTTTGAATTCTTTTTTTGCTTTTGCTCCGTGCAATTGCAGATTATGGAATGCAAAACGTTTTCATCTGCCTCCGAAAGAGTTTTCAGCGCGGAAAGCTCAAGCTGCATTGCGTGAATGACGGCATCGTCCGCCTTTCCGGAAGCAGCGGCACATGAAAACACGTTGTCGGTCAGCAACACCGTATCAAGAATGTAATCGTGCCAGATATTGCCGCTTACTCTGCGTGCGCCGCAGCAAACAAGCTCCGAAGTCAAAGCGGAAAGTGCGTCCGCAGCGTTTTGCACGTTGCCGATATCGGCAAAGCGAAGAAGCTCGGAAAGTTTTCCGAGGGGACGAGTGAGCAGTTCGTTTCGGAAAATTGCAAGCCGGGCAATTGCAGCGGACAGCGTGCGAATGTTTTCCTCAGTTTGTGTGTAATCCATTTTTTGCTGCCTTTCTGTAAAAAATGAAGCGTTTGCGCCGCAGACTTACCAAGCGATAAGGTGCAGAATATTTTGATCAAGCACGATGAAAGCTCCGAGAATCGCCGTGTAAACTGCAAAACCCCAGAGTGAATGCTTTGTGATGAGTTTTATCATGAAACGCACCGCAAAATAGCCCGAAACGGCGGCAGCGGCAACGCCGAGCACGACCGAAAGCCAGTTTATGTTTGCTGCGCCTGCGCTGACCGCACCGGGAATTTCAAGCACCGCACCGCCGAGAATTGCCGGAATTGAAAGCAGAAAACTGAATTCCGCAGCGTCTTCTTTTTTCATGCTGCAAAGCGTTGCGCCCGTGATGGTTGAACCCGATCTTGAAATGCCGGGCAGGATGGCAACGCCTTGAACAAAACCGATAAACACCGCATGATACCACTTCATTGAAGGAACGGTAAGTTTGCATTCGACTTTCTGACGTATAAAATCGCAGAGCACAAGCAGCGCCGCCGTGAAAAGGAAACAGAAGCCGAGCAGACTGCCTTCGTTCGCCGCATCGAAGACATCTTTGAATACGAGTGCCATAACCGCAGTTACGAGTGTCGCAACGATCATCCAGATCCAATACTTTGCCTGCTTTACCGGGTGGAGCAGCATTTCAATGATGCGTTTGCGGTAAACAACAAGCACCGCTGCCAAAGTGCCGAGATGCAGCATGACGGTGAAGAAAAGTCCGCCGTCCGATATGCCGAAGATTTTTTGAAGCAGCAGGAGATGACCGCTGCTTGAAATCGGAAGAAATTCGCAAAGTCCCTGAACAAGGCCCAGGATAATTGCAATAAAAGCGTTCATTTTTTGTTCGCCCCCGAACAGCGGAGGCTCTCCCTTCGATTTTGTTTGCAGACCCACAAAACCTGTCGAATTGCCGAATCGGAAAAAACGGCTTGATCAACACAGGCTGCATTGAAATTATATTTGTTTTTTTTCGAAACGATTCGATTTACTGCGAAAAAAGGTTGAATCTTCATCCTTTTTCGCGAAAATAAGCTTAAACCGGCGTTTTCATCGGAAGACTGCCAATCTGACAGGAACTCCCGATTTTTATGTTTGACGGTTGAAAACCGTGAAATCAATAATAGCGGGGTCCGGAATTCCATCCGTTGTCAAACGCAAGAATAAGACCGGCGTACACGAAAATCATAAGAAGGGTCAGAACTGCACCGATTGCAATTCCCGCAATTGCAAGGCCGCGTCCTTTTTCCGAACGTTTATTGCATTGACAAAGTCCGACAATGGACAGAATAAGCCCCACGATGCCGGGCAGGCCGAAAAGAAGGATGTTAGAGATAATTGCAGCGCAGGAAAGCGAGAAGCCTGCAATGCTGAGTCCGTTATAATTTGCGGAAGGCGCGCACGGCGTGCAGTCCTGCTGCGGCGGGGTGTAGTTGAATTGATTATACCACGACTGCTGCGAGTCCTGCTGCGAATTCTGCTGCGAGTCCTGCTGTGAATTCTGCTGCGAATTCTGCTGTGAATCCTGCTGAAAATCCTGCTGCGAATCCTGCTGTGAATCCTGCTGAAAATCCTGCTGAGCAGAACTTTGATCATTGCCTTGGGTGAAGCTGTGCAACTGAGCACCGCAGTTGGGGCAGAACGATGCGTTTGCATCAAGGATGTGGTTTCCGCAATTTGGGCAAAACATTTTTTGTTCCTCCGTGTTTGAATTGAATTCGAGTCACATGCAATGTGATTTAAATTCAATAATATTATACAGCACACACAGGGGATTTTCAAGGGGGCGGGGCATTTGTGCAAATGAAAGGGGCTTTTAAACGAACCCCGTTTCGACGCAGCCTCTTGACAACCGTATATTACGGATTTAGAATATCCCCGCGGGGTAACCGCAGTTTCCGAAATCGCAATTTTTCGGACAAAAGGAACATCGGCTTCCGCTTTTGCTGACAAAATTTTTGGGAGGATTTTGCGGCATCGCGGCGGCATTGCTGCTGACGGGAAAAGCAGAGCGGCGGAGAAAAGGTCAACGTTCCCGAATCGGCAATTGATCTGTTGTCGAAGGCAAAACACACATTAAGTAACGTTTGAATTTTTAGCTTGAAGAATGGCTTTTGCTTTTTCATACTTTTTGCGCCGTGCGGCAAGCTGCTCCGCATCGATTTCGGAACAGCCCGCATAACGTGTTTCGTCCGAATTATGCGCAATGTCCGCAAGTTTGACGCGGACTGCTGTCGGATTGCTGCGGATTGCCCGGATGTAATCGAAATAGTCAATGCCGTCTTTATGCGTCAGCAGTTTTAACACATCGATAACAGCCGACGGAAATTCGGATTCAAGTTCAGAGAGTGTTATGTCCGTGTCCTCTGCAACGTCGTGAAGAAGTGCTGCGCAGACCGAAATTTCATCGGGCATTTGTTCCGCAAGATGAATGGGGTGAAAAATATAAGGCACGCCGCATTTGTCAACCTGCCCGGCATGGGCAGCGTATGCAGTACGCATTGCCTTATTGGTGAGGAGGGTGTAAATCACGGTTCAAACGATCCTTTCGGATTTCAGTGTAACTCAGCATATTCAAGCTGAACATGAGTGCAAAAACACAAAAAACTCTCGAAACCTTCGAGAGTTTGGAGCGGGAAACGGGGCTCGAACCCGCCACCTCCGCCTTGGCAAGGCGGCGCTCTACCAAATGAGCTATTCCCGCAGCATGGTGCCTCAGAGTGGAGTCGAACCACCGACACAGGGATTTTCAGTCCCTTGCTCTACCAGCTGAGCTACCGAGGCAAAATGGCGATCCGAAGGGGGCTCGAACCCCTGACCTCCAGCGTGACAGGCTGGCATTCTAACCAACTGAACTACCGGACCGCGTGGTGGGAACAACAGGGCTCGAACCTGTGACCCTCTGCTTGTAAGGCAGATGCTCTCCCAGCTGAGCTATGCTCCCATCCATTGTGCCGCTCTTCAAGCGACTTCCATATTATACTCAATTGGGTCTCGTTTGTCAACCCCTTTTTTAAATTATTTTTAACTATATATAACACTCTGTTTTTTCAGCATATACATGCAAATTCGAACGGTTTCATCCGATTATTACGCGTACGGTGTTGAAAAATTTTCCGTTCGGCATTATCATATATCCGTATTCGCTCCGTTCAAAGCATATTCGGAGTGGGTCCGTTACCGCACCGGATGAAGGCTGCCTGCGAGCGAAGTTTTTTGCGTAAATGCCTTTTGGCTTGACCTTTTTCCGAACGAGGAGGCAAATCATATTGAAACATGCTGATTTAAGAATCTTAAGGCGCATTGCGGCGTTTTTGCTTGTGGTTTTGAGCATTGCGGGCATTGCAGCCTGCACCGTACCCGAAGAGGTTTTCCTGCCCGATACCCCGACAGCTGCAATATCGGATGTATTGCACACAACCGAACCCACGGAAATCGGAACAGCCGCCGAAATTGAGCTCTCCGCAAAGCCGACTGCACCTCCGCAGGAACCGACTCCATCGCCGGTGAAAGAAAGCGGCGAATACAGTTCCCGTGATGAAGTTGCTCTGTACATCCACCTTTTCGGACATCTCCCCGCAAATTTCATAACAAAGAAACAGGCGCGGGAACTCGGCTGGCAGGGCGGCGGGCTTCAGGATTTTGTGCCCGGCTGCTCCATCGGAGGGGACAGGTTCGGCAACTACGAGGGGCTTTTGCCGCAAGCGGAAGGAAGGTTTTATACCGAATGCGATATCGACACCTGCGGAGCACCCTCACGCGGAGCAAAACGCATAGTTTTTTCGAATGACGGATTAATTTTTTATACCGATGACCATTATCAAAGCTTTATTAAGCTTTACGACGCGGACAATTAAACCGCGGGTTTTTGAGAATTTTTAGGGATGATTGAGGATAATTGACCATGACCATATCGGATAACAATTTCACACACAACTCCGGTTCCGAACAAAGCGGCGGCATTAAGAATATCCGCATTGACTTTACGGCGATTGCGGGAATTACCGATGCGCATCTGCGTATTGCCGAGGCATTGCAGTTTCCGGATCATTACGGAAAAAACCTTGATGCACTCTTTGACTGCCTTGCGGAAATATGCAAACCCGTTGCAGTGACTCTCTTCGGAACGAGCGCGCTGACTGCCGCCCTCGGCAGCTACGGGAGCATGATGCTGCGCGTGTTTTCGGACGCGGCAGCCGAAAACCCGAATCTTTCCGTTGAAATCGGCGATTAGTTTTATCGCATTCGATTTGTTAAAGTTTCAATGTTCTGGTTTTAAAACAAAAGCGGCAGACAGGATTTTTTCCCGTCTGCCTTTTGCCGAATATACGAAACTGAGTGTTGTTTAATTGCTTTTTATGCCGTTCCGAATGCTGCTTTACCGCTTGTTTTCAAAGACCGGAACCAATCCTCAGCCTTTGTAAATTATTCGGCTGCCTGCTTCGGCACTGCCCTTAATTGTTTTGCATTCAATACTGCCGCGAGCCTCCGCATGTCCTGCGATATCGCCGCAGCTTATATTGCCTCCGCAGTCAACGTTTCCGTCAACATTTCCGCAATTCATGCTCCCGCTTGTCTTCGCATGTCCGAGTATATCACCGCAGTTCACATCTTTGCCCGCATTGACATCGCCGCTGACTTTGCCGCATTCAACACTTCCGCCGGTTTCAACATCGCCGCCGACATCCGCACAGCCGACATTTCCGCCCGCATTGACATCGCCGCCGATACTGCCGCATTCAATGCTTCCGCCCGCTGAAATGTCTCCGCCGATATCACCGCAGTTCACATTGCCGCCCGCGCCGACATCACCGCCGATTTCACCGCAGTTCACATTTCCGCCCGCATATACATCACCGTTAACACTGCCGTTGATGTCGGCATTGCCCCAAATTTCAACATTTATCGAGCAATCGGTGCGTCCGCCTTTCCTGCCGAACATACCCGCAATTCCGTTCTCTTTTTCATATTTCAGTTCAACGGGAATGCAAACCGCAGGATCGTATTCCTGACTTGACACAATCTGTTTTCCGCGCATCAGCACAACGCGCATGGTGTTGTCATCCGGTATTTCGTCAATCATGATATTGCTCCATTCGAAACGATTTCCGTAATTACGGGTCGAAGAACGCGAATGCTTTTTTGCGTTTTTTTCAAATGCGCAGCCCGCTTTTTCAGCTTTTTTCTTTGCCATTCTCTCGATTTTTCTGCCGAATTCCTCTATGGCATCCGTGTTGACGCTTACAATGCCGTTTCTGCCCTTTTTCACAAAGATGCGGCTGCCGTCATCATCTTCTTCATCGTCATCGTCATTTTCATCGTCGTTTTCGTCCTCGTATTCGACTTCAACCGATTCCGGGTTGCAGGCAGCATCGCATTGCTGTTCGGCATCGGTATGAATTTCTTCACCCGCATCAATGTTTTTCTCGTTCTTAACATCGCGCAGCAGCTCATCCAGCGAAACGCCGAAAAGATCCGCAATTCGCGGCATCAACTCAATATCGGGATAGGAAGCCGCCGTTTCCCATTTGCTGACGGCCTGAACGGACACTCCGAATTCGGCAGCAAGCTGTTCCTGTGTCATTCCGCTTGCCTTACGCAGCTCGCGCAGTTTGATTGCAAAGTTTTCTTTCATGGTATTTTCCCTCTTTCTGATTTTCGTGAGTCGCCGCACCGCATATCTGTTACGTTTGGAAAACGTTTTTGTGTTGCGCCAACTCTTAATTTCGCGCTCATTTTAGCAACGCAAGCTTTTCATGACAATAAAGCGGTGGTTGAAAACCCCAAAAAATCTGCTCAACCGTTGGTTGAATCCAGTGCCGCCGCAAATTATTTATTCCTTTCGGTTTGTTTTGCGTGTTTCTTTAAAATTATTTCTGATTGAAATCTATTTTTCACGGATATATCTGCGTTTATCAGCAAATCAACCAGAGGTTGAATCGCATATCATTGCGAAACTCTCTTTGGTGTTTGCGCAAGAAGCTGTTTTATCGCCGCATTCCGCGCCCGCTGCGCTGCGAATTCACGGAAAAAGAACTTGCGATGCAGCGGAACATTCGTTCCGAAGCAAGGCGCAGACGCGTCTCAGCATCACAGTCTCCGTCCGCATTCGGCTGTTCATCCGTAACAATTGTTGAAAAAACTCCCGCATTCGCAAGCTCGTAAATATGTTCATAGCCCCTTCCGAGCCTTCCCGCAACAATAAATACGGGCACGGCGCCGCCGGAATTTGCGGCGCAGCGTTTCACAACCTCGCCGACGGCCTTCCCGTTGTCCGCACTTGATGCATCAAGCTGCCCTTCTCCGGTTATGACAAGATCGGTGTCCCCAAGCAATGTATCAAAGCCGACCGCATTGAGCACCGCCGCCGAGCCGTGAGTCAATTCCGCGCCCAAAAGAGCCGACAGCATTGCACCCATGCCTCCCGCCGCGCCTGCACCGCATTCGGCGGACACTTTTCTCCCTGCCGCAGAGTCATACAAGGCCGCAATGTTTTTCATCCCGTCTTCAAGAGTGTTTAATGCTTCGGCGTCCGCGCCTTTTTGCGGTCCGTAGGTGTACGTCGCGCCGTTTTTGCCTGTAAGAGGATTATCAACATCACACATAACGGTTATCTTTGCCTCGAAAACATCTCTGCGCAAGCCCGACAAATCAATTTTACGCACCAAGGCAAGCTCTCGGCCGCAGCCCGAAAGCTCATTGCTGTCCGCATCCAGAAACTTAACGCCGAGAGCCGCTGCCGCGCCCATTCCGCCGTCGTTGGTTGCGGAACCGCCTATACCGATCAAAATATTCCTTATCCCCTCGTTCAATGCTGAAGCGATAAGTTCGCCCGTCCCCCTGCTCGTTGCAGAAAGCGGATCCAATGCATTTTCATCCATCAATGCAAGCCCCGATGCCTTTGCCATTTCAATAACCGCTGTGGCGCCCGCAGTTTTTTCACCGAATGAGGTCAGAACACCGTATTCGGCAGCAATTTTCCTGCCGTCCGGCGCAGTAACATTCACCGAACGCATATTCCCGTTAAAGGCACGAATAAGCGTTTCGGCCGTGCCGTCCCCTCCGTCCGCTATCGGAAGCGTTCTCACACTGCATCCGGGAAGGCATTGCCGCGCTGCATTTTTGATAATCGTGCAAACTCTCTGTGCATCCATGCTGCCCTTGAACTTGTCCGGAGCAATAAGCATCCGAATACCTGCGCCGACAGGTTCGATACGCCTTCCGCCGTATTCTTCAAAAGGGTTCACGGCAGGCTTTTCTGTTTTTTTGCAGCCGCACTCCGCCAAGTCCTTTTCATTGAAGACAAGGGTTCCGTTTTCGTCAAATCTGCCGTAAAAAGCCAGCTTCTCCGCCCGTCTGAGCGCATTCGTCTGAACGATGGGCCTGTATTCCGCAAGCGCACCCGAAACGAGCGGATTGTCGTTCAGCTTTTCAAACAGACTGCGTGTTTGTTTTATGCCGCCGCCTGCAAATGCAACCGTGAATATGTTTTTATCGTCGCTTTCATCAACGGAGAAATGTCCCGCAAACAATTGAAGTCCCCTAACGTCCGCCCTTTCAATTGCCGAAAAAATAAGGTTGAACGCATGTTCGCGTTCATCTCCGTTTTCAACAGAATCGAATCTGAATCCGATGCCGAAGCGTGAAATATTCATAGTTCTGTGACCTCAACTTTCTTTTGTATTGTGCGGAACAATGCAAAGCCCCGTCCCGCCGTCTTCAACCTCTACCGTGCAGTCGTTGCAGCAGTATGCATCCTCAAGCAGCTTTTCGCTGATAAAATCCTCGCATTCGTTCGAAACGCAGCGTGCAACAGCCCATGCGCCGTTTTTTTCAAGTTCGACTTCATCGATTTTGCTTGCAATGTAATTTGCGGCGGAAGCACCGAAACGAACCGTTCTGCCCGTTTTTTTGAGTTTATCGGACAGATCATCCAGCATCAGTTTTGCAATCTCGGGAACAGCGGTTTGAGCCGCAGGCAGAAGCGCGGCAACGCAATCCGCATCGGAAGCAATTTCCGGCGGAAGTATCTGCCTTGCGTCCCGTTCATCGCGGCTGCCGTTCAACGCATTTGCCTCATCCGAAAAGCCCGCCCTGCGCTGTTTAAAGCTGTCGCCTTCACCGCAGGTTACGAATACAATCGCATTGCGGAAGCTTACATTTTTACCTTTTGCATCGGTCAAAACGCCGCACCGCATGATGCTTTGAACAAGCGAACGCACGGCAGCGTTTGCGTATTGAATGTCGTCAAACAGCACCACTGCAAAAGGCTTCCGCCGCACGGCTTCTGTCAGTCTTCCGCCGGAGGCAGAACCCGCAGGCGATCCCGTCAATGTGCTGACCGCCGAATAGTCGGAATACTCGCGCATGTCAAACCGCAAAAGTGCATTTTCGCCCGGATACAATGTCTCTGCAAGCACTGCTGCAAGCTTGGTTTTTCCCGAACCTGCCGCTCCGGTTACTGCAATTGCGGCACGCGGACGGTCGGGATCGTTCCGCCATGTGAAAGCGGAACGAAGGGCTTTGCACACGGAAGCAACCGCGGTCTCCTGCCCGATTATGTGCGCATTGATCAACGAATCCAGTTTTGAGAGCCGTGAACGGACGGTGCCGTCAAGACTGCTTACGGGAATCCCCGTCAGTTCGTGAACAGTCTGTGCAACATCGCCGGCAGTGACGATCGGACGACAGCTCTTTTTTAAAGAAGCCGCAGTGAATGCCGAATTCTCCGCTCCCGCATGAAGTGCATCCGATGTTCTCGATCCGCCGAGCTGCTTTTCCTGTTTTCTTAATTCAGCCGCAAGTGTAAAATCCCGCTCATTCAACGCATCCTCAATACGCATTCGGAGGCTGGCCCTTTCCTGCCGCAGTTCCGCTGTATTCTGCGGAGCAAGCCGCCGGCGGGAAGCTGTTTCATCCATTATATCTATCGCCTTATCCGGAAGGAATCGCTCCGGAATGCAGCGAACAGACATATCAACACAGGCTTCCGCTGCCTCGTCCGTGATCGAAACGCCGTGATGCGCCTCGTATTTCGGACGCAAACCGCGAAGGATTGCGATCGCTTCCTCCCGCGTGGGTTCTTTTACGACTATCGGTGAAAAACGCCGTTCCAGCGCGGCATCTTTTTCGATATAGAGCCTGTATTCATCAAACGTTGTTGCGCCGATCAGCTTCAACCCGCCGCGAGCAAGCGCGGGTTTCAGGATATTGGCAGCATCGAGACTGCCCTCGCCCGCACCTGCGCCGATTATCGTATGTATTTCGTCAATAAAAAGAATTGTTTCGGGAGTTGTTTCGTCAAGAAGTGCTTTCAGTCTCTCCTCAAATTCGCCCCTGTATTTCGTTCCCGCAACGAGTGCGCCCAAATCAAGCCGCAGCACCCGCGACGAACGCAGCTCGACAGGAACATCACCCGAAACTATCCTTTGAGCAAATCCCTCAACGACAGCCGATTTTCCGACGCCGGGATTTCCCGTAAGCACAGGGTTATTCTTGCTCCGCCTAAGCAGTGTCTGAATCAACCTGTTCAGCTGCGCTTCACAGCCTGTCAACGGATCAAGCTCCCCCCGCGCCGCCCTTGCCGTAAGGTCATCGGTATAGCTTTCCAACATCGGCGAACTCTGTCCGCCCCGAGGTTTATTTTTCCCGCGGGATACGTTTTCATCATGCGGCTGTCTTTCGGCCGAATCACTTTTTAAAGAATCATTCGCATTGCCTTTTGTTTTTTCGGCTGCGCTTTCATCATGGAGCAGCTCCGACTTTCGGCTTTCGCGCCCGTTCGAACCGAGTTCCCGCGATTCATCGTTCAAAAGCTTTTTCAGCATCTGCCTGTCCAGCCCGATGGAATCGAGAATGCGTGATGCAAAACAGTCCGTCTCGCGCAAAACGGCAAGAAGGATATGTTTCGTGCAGATTGTGCGGCTTGCATATGCTTTTGCTTCATACAGCGCAAGCTCCAATACGCGTTTTGCAGGCGGTGCGAACCCCCTGCTGTCCGTGAAAATATGTCTTCCGCCGCCGACAAGAGTGTCCGCATACGGAAACACCATGCTTTCATCCGCACCGCATTTGCGAAGGCACTCCCCCGCCGTGCCCGGCGCACGGAGCAGACCTATCAAAATGTGCTCCGTGCCGATGAAGCCGTGATGCAGTTCCTCCGCCGCAGCCTGTGCCGCATCAAGAGCTGCGGATGCATTTTCGCTGTAACCTTCCCAATTCATTTTTTCACCGTTAATTCATATGGATTCAAATCCGATTAATCTCTCAATCAAATCGAGCGATTGAGCGGACACTTCGAATACCGCCCCGCAAAACATGCTTTTCTGTTTTTTAAACAACGACCGTCTTGCCGTTTTCGCGTATTTTGTCATGCTTCCGTTTTCGTTTCATCGGACGACGCATATAGACGTTCAGAACAATACCCACACCTATCATGTTTGTGAGCATATTCGACCCGCCGTAGCTTATAAACGGCAGCGGAATTCCCGTAACGGGCATTATTCCCATCGTCATGCCGATATTTTCGAAAATATGTGCCGCAAGCATTGCGCTGACACCCGTAACAAGGCAGGTGCCGAAATTATCCCGCGCTTTTATTGCAATATACATCCAGCGGAAAAGCAGTGCAAAGAAAACAATAATCAGTATCGCACTGCCGATGAATCCGACCGCCTCCGTTATGCCGCTGAATATGAAATCCGTGTGCCTTGCCGGAACATAGCGAAGCTGTGCCAGCGTCTGCTCACCGAAAAAGCCCTTGCCCGTGAGCCGTCCGGAACCTATTGCCATCTGCGACTGTCCGACATGGTACTTTGCATCGTCGCTTGCGGCGGACGGATTCAGAAAAACATCGATTCTGTCGCGCTGCTTCGGGGTCAAAACAAAAAAGTACATCAGCGGAAGTCCTACCCCGGCTCCGACAGCGGCAAGGATTATATAAATCCACTTTATCTGCGCAACGAAGAATGTCACAACCATGATAACAAGCAATACAATCGCCGTTCCGTAATCAGGTTGGAGAACTATCAGCATGAACGGAACGAATGTTATGCCGAGAGCAATCATAACGTCCTTGAATTTCAGCAATCGCCCGTCCCTGTCCATTGCGGCAGAGACGTATTTTGAAAGCATCACAATCAATGCGATCTTGCTCAGCTCGCCCGGCTGTATTGCCCTTTCAAGCGTGTCGAAAACAAACCAGCCCTGTGCACCGCCGCGCACCTTGCCGAAAATGAAAAGCAGCATCAGCAAGCCTATTATGCCGATGTATGCCCACATTGCAAAAGTTTTGAATATGCTGTAATCAAAAACAAGAAATATTATCATTGCAGCAAGTCCGACAAGGAAGTTTGTTATATGCTTCTGCAGGTATTCCATGTTGAGCTTGTCCATATAATCCGCAATGCCGTGTTCCGTGCCGTCAAAAGGCTTTGCCTGAACAGAGGCAAGTGCGATCGTGCCGAACACAACGAGCGCAAGCACGATTCCGACCGTTACCCAGTCTATTCTTTTCAGGTATTTCTTATCAAAAAGGCTCATTCAAAAGCCGCGCCGCGCCCGCAAGTGGCTTCGGCAATCCTTTCGTGTTTATGTGTTTACAAGATCTGCGGTGCGATACGGGGAGCTGTTTCCCCGTGCCGCACTTTTTTGTCCGCCGCATCAAACGATGAGTTTTTTCTTTGCCTTTTCGGCATTTTTCAATTCATCGAGTTTGGCTTCGTATCCGGGTTTTCCGAGCAGGGCATAAGTTGCATTCTTTCCCTCCTCGACTCCGGGCTGATCGAATGCATCGATGCCCAGCAGCTCCCCTGCGAATGCCGCCTGCATTTCAAACAGCATTATAAGCTGCCCGAGAGTGAATTCGTTGACTTCGGGCATGATGATGTCTTTGTTCATATGTCCGCTGACGGTTACGGCGTGTTCGGTTGCACGGAATTCGGCGGAAATCAGCTCACCCAAGCTGTGTCCGGATAGAAACGCAATCCCCGGAATGTCGTCAAAAACATGCGGAACAGCAACATCACTGCGGTATTTTTCAACAGAGATGAAAGTTATTGTTTTGTCAAAAGGTCCGTCGGTGTAAAGCTGAACCTGCGAATGCTGATCCGTAACGCCGAGAGATTTTACCGGAGTCTGTCCGAATCGCAAAACCTTTCCGTCCTTCACGAGCTTTTTGCCCAGCGATTCCGCCCAAAGCTGCGCATACCAATCCGCCATGAATTTCAGCGAATCCGCATAGGGCATCAGCACGCCGATGTTTGCGCCGTGCTTTTCCGCCGCAATGATTTCAAGCAGGGCAAGCATCAATCCGGGGTTTTTTTTCACATCGGCGTTTGAGCAAAGCTCATCCATGTATCCCGCGCCCGCAAGCAGCGCGCGAACATCCGCTCCGCCGACGGCAGCCGCAACAAGCCCGACAGGACAGAGTTCGGAAAATCTTCCCCCTACGCCGTCCGGAATAATAAAAGTGCGCAGGTTGTATTTTTTTGCAATGCCTATCAGGTTGCCCTTTTGTTTGTCGGTTGTTGCAATCAAGTGATCGCGCAGCCCTTCTTCGCCGTAACGGTCAATAAGCATTCGCGTTATAATAAGCAGCTGCGCCATGGTTTCGCTTGTGCTGCCCGATTTTGTGATAACGTTGAACACGGTTCGGTCAGTATCAATCACATCGAGCAATGCAGCCATGCGCTCGGGATCAACATTGTCTTCCACAAAAAGGCGCGGAGATTTTCGTTTTTCGGAAGGAAGATCGTTATGATAGAGATGATTCAGCGCACGATGCACCGCAATCGGACCCAGTGCGCTTCCGCCGATGCCCAGAATCACGAAATTATCCGCTTTTGACCTGACGAATTCCGCTGCCTCTTCAACGGCGGGAAGGATTTCAAGCTGAGTTTCGGGCAGAAGCCGCCAGCGCATTTCACCGCGCTTTTTTTCAACACCCGCAAATGCACCCTCTGCACGCGGCAGCATTTCCGATATTTCCTCCGCCGTGATGCCGTGTTTGCCGACAGCCTCGGCGAGCATATTGCCGCAATCGATGCGAACACGCATTTTTTCACAGTATTCTTTTGAAAACACGCTCATTTATTTTTCCGTTCCTTTCTGTCCCGCAGAGGGATTTGTTCGGCCGAATTCCGCCGCCTCAAAGTCGTGTTCAATTCACTGACAGCGGTATATTCAGCCAATCATATTATACCACATGTTCACGCCGTTTGCTCATGTTTTTTTCGGAACGAAATTGCGGAAATCCGTGCATATCCGAATGCCGTCCGCTCCGTTTGAAACATATTATATCCGTTAAATCAAATCAAAATATTCTTTGATAACGTTCACAAGCACATCGGCTTCCGCAGGGGAATAGCGCGGCGAAACGGCAAGCGAAGCAAAATCATATTCGGCCGATGCCGAAAACTCGGTATAGTCATCAAAAACTTTGAAGTCCACTCTCGGTTCAATGCCGTTTTTTGCTTCAAAAAGTTTCGAAACAAAGCTTGAAAGCCGAATGAATTCATATTTTCCGCAGCCGCGCTGATTTTCCTGTTCACATCGGAATGTAAATTGCGGAATGTCCGGACGAGACTTCGGGTTTCGAACATTTTCAAGGCGTGAAATCCACCGAAATGCAAGTGCAAACAAAAGATAATTTGCTTCATCGAGCTGTTTCATTTCATAGTAGCGTTTGATGTCCGCTCTTTCCGCAGGGCTGATGGGCAGCACGGAATTCAGCACAAAGCCGGGTCCGGGTCTGCCTATGCCGAGATCGCTGTGTGCATCGATATGCGCAACCTCAAACGGCACGGAAAGCTGCCCGGCCGCAATCAATTCCTGCCAGAATTGCAGCGCGCCGTCATGCGTTTCAAAAACCCTTCCCGGAATCTTTCTTTCCGTATTCAGTCCGCAGTTTTTTTCCAAAAACTCCCTTACTTTCTCCGCCTGCCACGGTTCATGCCCGGCAGCATCGGGCCGCGCGCCGGCCGGTGCCGGTTCACAGCAGTCCGCAAGGAAAAAATCAAGATCAATGTCAAGCACTCTCATTCGTTTATCTCCCGGTTTCGTTATTGCTCAAAGCTGTATGTTTTTGCGCATTCGGTCTCGGCACCGTGCTGCGTTCAATGCGCAAACCCCGCCGTTAACGCATACAGGCAGGGTTTACGCATAATTATTTACTCAGTTGACTGCTGTGTCGTTCGCCTCAGCTTCCTTCATTTGCCTTGGTTTACCCCTATTTTCCTTTCACAACGGCCTCGGCAAACGAGTTGTCAACGAGTTCACCGAACTCAACTCTCGCCTTCAATTCACCGTTGATGTCAATAATATCCTGCAAACGGGTGAATGCCTCCTCCGTCATGATCGGGTCAGCCATCCATGAATCCGTCTTTCGATAACTGTTTGCAACGATTTTCAGCGTTTCAACATCCGCATCGGGGAAAAATTCCAACATCGCTTCCGCCGCTTCGGCATCAGTCGCGTCCTTAAGCCAAAGCTGAGCCTTATAAACCGCACGAATGAAGGATTCAACGAGTTTCGGTTCCTTTTTAATTGTATCCGGCATGGTCATGAAAGTTGTGTACGGCACCTCGCCCGATTCAAGTCCGACATTTGCAACGATATTCCCGCTTCCGCTGCGTTCAAAAAGCGTTGCTGTCGGTTCAAAAAGCGTAACATAGTCGCCCGTGCCGCCTTCGAATGCTCCGCCCATCAGGTTGAACTGAATGTTGTTGATAACCTCAACATCCTCCCCGGGCTTCAATCCGTTTTTCAGCAGAACATAGATAAAAGTCATATACGGCAT
>ERZ1106943.565-NODE-565-length-48143-cov-5.211071_pt1 | contig 48143 bp, 35 predicted proteins | sample MGYA00403671_ERZ1106943 | MGnify/ENA primary metagenome ERZ1106943 (study PRJEB35170, sample SAMEA104062427) | human gut metagenome | biome: human gut; feature: human-associated habitat; material: faeces | place: Denmark | collected 2012-06-14 ...
AAAAAACACAAAAAAGCCATAAAAGAATAGGAGGGATAATATGTTATCATTACAAAACATTTCGAAAGAATATTACATTGGAAAAAAAGGAACACCAACATATCAAGTAGTTCAAGCTTTAAAAAATGTTTCAATTAATTTTCGTAAGCATGAATTTGTTGCTATTTTAGGGCAATCAGGATGCGGTAAAACAACGTTACTTAATATTATTGGCGGACTTGATAAATATACAAGCGGTGATTTAAAAATTAATAATAAATCAACAAAAGAATTTAAAGACTATGATTGGGATAATTATCGTAACCATTCAATTGGTTTTGTATTTCAATCTTATAATCTTATCCCACATTTAAGTATATTAGCTAATGTTGAATTAGCGTTAACATTATCCGGAGTTAGCAAAGAAGAACGTAAGAAAAAAGCCATAGAAGCTTTAATTAAAGTAGGATTAAAAGATAAAATTTATTCTAAGCCAAATCAATTAAGTGGTGGGCAAATGCAACGAGTGGCTATTGCTCGTGCTTTAGTAAATGATCCAGAAATCATTTTAGCGGATGAACCAACTGGGGCTCTCGATTCTGCAACTAGTGTGCAAGTAATGGATTTATTAAAAGAAATTTCCCAAAATAAATTAATTATTATGGTCACTCATAATCCGAAATTAGCTAAATTATATGCTACAAGAACAATTGAATTATTTGATGGTAAAGTTAAATCTGATAGTAATCCATTAGTTAGAATGCCGCCAATTAAAGAAAAGAAGAATCAAGGCAAACGACCACATATGTCTTTCTTTACCGCTTTAAGTTTATCTATTCGAAACTTATTAACAAAGAAAGCGCGCACTTTCTTGGTATCTTTTGCTGGGTCAATAGGGATTATCGGAATTGCCGCAATATTATCAATGTCGAGCGGATTCCAAGCTTATATTGATCGCGTTCAAGAAGAAACACTATCCTCTTATCCGATTTCCTTAACATCGCAAACCAATGATATGACTAGTTTAATTGAAATGTTTACTAAAATAGATGAAGATCCAGATCATGAATTTGATGCAGTTTATTCTAATAACATAATGTCAAAATTACGTGCAGCAATGCAAGATTCAATTCGTGTCAATAATTTAAAAGCATTTAAAGAATATCTAGAAACTGATGCAACAGTTTCTGAAACAATTAGCAATACGAATATCAAATATTATTACAATTTAGATATTCAAATGTATAAAAGCGATAATCATGATAAAACACTATCAATAGATCCAATGGGTTCATCAAGTAATGTTATGTATTCTTCAATGGAAACATGGTCACAAATGATCGATAATGATGATTTAATTAGGAAACAATATGAAATTGTTGAAGGGGCTTTACCAACTAAATATGATGAAATTGCTATTGTATTAAATGAAAATAACGAAGTTACGGATTTAACACTTTATACACTTGGTTTAATCACTAATGAACAATATCAAGAATTAATTCGTAATCCTAATGCACCATCGATTAAAATTAGTTATGAAACTATTATGAATACTAAATATGTCATGTTCCCTAATTCTGACTATTACAAAATGAATGGTAATAAAGCTGATAATATGCGTAATGATAAAGATTATTTAGAGACAGTGTTTAACAATAATAAACGTGTTATTAACTTAAAAGTAAGTGGCATTATTAAACCAAAAAAAGAATCAGTAGGAAAAGCAATATCGGGTACTGTGGCTTACCGCTCTAGCTTGATTACAAATATGATAGGACGTATTAATGATTCGGAAGTAGTGAAGTATCAAAAAGAACATCCAACCATTAATGTTTTTACAGGTAATGAGTTTACAAATAGAGAATATAATAAGGTAGATGTTATCAATTATTTGGAAACTATTATCGATGATGAAAGTAAAAAGAGTAGTTATGCTAATTACATTTATGATGGATTAGGTAGAGACTATATAAATTTATTTGAAAGTAATGATGAAAGTAAAGTAAAAACAACTTTAGCAGTTCTTATTTACGGCTCAAAAATGTTTGATACTTATCAAGAATCAATGGAATATGCTAATAAATTATATGAAATGTATGTATTAGGTAAAACAGATTCTACATATACTGATAAATTGATTGAAATATTAGTTACTTCAGCTTTAAAAACTCAACTTGATGATTATTATGATAAAGAATCTTACGAAAAAAATTTAAAAACATTAGGTGTTTGTGATTTATCTTCTCCATCAAGAATTGATTTATATGCTTATGATTTTGCTAATAAAGAAGCAATTATTAAAATGATTGATGAATATAATGAGAATTCTAAAGTTGCATTGGGCAATGATGAAAATGTCTTAAATTATACTGATTATGTCGGCTTAATTATGTCGAGTGTTTCAATGATTATTGATATTATTTCCATTGTGTTAATTGTATTTGTTTCTATTTCATTAGTTGTATCTTCAATTATGATTGGTGTAATAACTTATATCTCAGTATTAGAGCGAATAAAAGAAATTGGTATATTACGCGCAATTGGTGCATCAAAACGTGATATTAAACGTGTATTTACCGCTGAATCAATCTCTATTGGTTTCTTCTCAGGAGCGATTGGTATAATTGTTACTTCATTAATTATTATTCCCGCAAATATCATCTTAAAAGGATTAACAAATATTTCAAACTTAGCCGTTTTACCAATTGGAGGAGCAATCATATTAATTGCTATATCGATGTTAATGACTTTAATTGCCGGATTAATTCCAGCACAAATTGCTAGTAAAAAAGACCCGGTTGTAGCATTAAGAACTGAATAAAAAACTAAGACAAGCATAACTTGATTGAGGTAATTTAATAAAATAAGATCTAGTTAAACTTTCTAAAGAAAAAAATCAACATTTTCCAATTAAAGAAGGTTTAATTAAGGATTTTACTAAAATCATCAAAAAAACCATACTCAAAAGTTTAATACTCAAGTGTATGGTTTTTTGTTTGCTATTCTTTAATAAATCTTTCTTTTAGGTTATTAAAACTAGATGATGCGGAAATTTCATCGTGAGGAATGAAAAGATATTTAAACGCTTTATGCCCATTTGCTAAATTGTATTCAGAGGACACTTTGCAGTATTTAATAGCCCTTTCTTTTTTAGCAATAACATCGGGGTCGTTCATTTTGTTTTTAGCTTTCACTTCAACAAGATAGTACATATCTTCGGTTTCAACAACAAAATCTGGTTCATATCTGTGTCCACGATTATATGTAATATTAAACTGATTTGGTGCCGGTCTTAACCACCTTATTACTTCAGGAGAGTTTTCACATGCCAAAGCAAATAATCTTTCGGGGTTACTGTCAAATTTATATGGTGTAGTTACCGATTTTGTAGCACCATCATATACCAAAGACTTGATGTTTTTTTCGCTAGGCTCTTCAAAAATATTCGTTAATCCGTTGCTTACATCTATCAAATAATTATTAATAATCGTTTCTATTCCTTGTACAATTTCTACAATACCATCATAAGAAACTGCAAGATGTTGTAATAATTGTTCTTTGAATTTACCGATTATATCCTTTCGATACATAAGACAAATATTTCTTACTTTTTCTTCTGAATATTTTGCCCTATAATGCGATAAAAATTGCATAACGAGTTTTTGTATAAGCTCGGGACATTTTTCATAGTCAATCTCATTAACTTTTCTAATGCCATCTACAAGCAATTTTTCAGGCTTTACAGAGTCAAAATCTATAACACTGCCTTTGACAATTTGTACGCTTTCTTTTGAATTAAGGAGATTACGCAATAGAATATCATTTTCGATAGGAACATAGCTCATAGTGGATAAATCAAGATTAAAATCCTGAATTATATATTTTTCTTCGCCAAAGCTTTCTGTCTTAATTTTTGGAATATACATTGTGTTCTCTTCAACCTTTTGAACGGTTTGATCAACAACCCCAAACATAGTTTCAATAATACGTTGAATATCAGTATTGTCCTTATATCGTTCCCCTATATCTTTAACAACAGACTCTTTAACTTGCCGAGTATTTGCTTTATTAGTAGGAGAAGCTTTTATTGATTGATTTGTTGCATTAATAATAGCTGAGTTTATATCTTTGTACGCATCAATATTCACTTGGCTTGTTACATCAACGCCAGCTTTTGTTAAAATTTCCATCTGAGTTTCATTTATAAAGTTCATTTGAACATGAGTTACTATTTTTGATTTTTCATAATCCGCATAAATAACACCATCTGCGTTGAATATAGAATCACCACGTTGTGCTTCTGCAATTATTTCATCAAATTTGTCGTGAGCGGTAATTGTCACGGAATCAACCATTTTTTCGCCAGTGAGTTTACCAAATGGCAATCTTAAACCACGTCCGACTGTTTGTTCACGAAGTGTTTTACTTGTAGCTGTTCTTAAAGGGACAATTGTATAAAGATTGTTTACATCCCAACCTTCTTTAAGAATATTGACATGAATAACGATTTCTATTGGATTTGTAGGCTTTTCAACTTCAAGTAAAAGTTGAATATTTTCTTCCTTTTCCGTACCGCGTTGATTTGAGTGTACCAAAATAACCTTATTTTTGTAATAACCTTCTCTAAAAGCATCTGATTTGATATATGCAAGAACTTTTTCTGCGTGTTTAGTATCTTTGCAAACAATAAGCATAAAAGGTTTTATAAGTTTTTCGTTATTATTAACAGAATACTGCTTAAGTTCAACTCGCATATTTTCATGATGACGTATACCATCATTAATCATAGTTTTGTCAAGTTCATCATCATTTAGATTATATGCCTTTATATCTCTTCTAGTAAGTGCGTAAGGAGTGCGTGTATAGCCGTCTTTGATTGCTTGAGAAAGCGGATATTCATAGATAACATTTTTAAATAAGACCGTTTTATTTCCGCTTTGCACTTGAGGGGTGGCGGTAAGTTCTAAGCCTAAAACAGGGTGTAGTGCATTGATTGCCGATGCACTTGCATCTGCCCTATAGTGATGCGATTCATCCATAATTAAAACCAAATCCTCTAGACCACTTAGATAATCAAAGAAACTTTGACCTAAATATTCATTTATGGCTTTCATTTTATTTTCTTCTGAGTTAAACTTAGAAATGTTAAAAATATAAATATTAATAGAATCATTATCAAAAAGACTATTGGCAGGGCGATTTCTATAATCATCATCCACCCATATGTTCGGTCTATTGGTTGCAAAACAGCCAACGCCCTTAAACACATATTTTTCGTTATTCGATGATGGATTCCCTAAATCGTTTTTCAATTTTGAATATATGGTTAAATTCGGAGCAACCACAAAAAAGTTTTTTATACCCTTATTTGTATAAAGATAGGTCATAAATGCACCCATCAATTTTGTTTTTCCAACACCCGTAGCCAAAGCAAATGTCAGTGACATAAAATCGTGTTCAAAATCCTTAAAGATAGGATATACATTATTTATAGAAGACATTGCATCACTTAGGTTAAGTGTCTTAGAAAGTTCTATCTCATCAAGAACATCATCAAGAATTTTAATACTTCTTTTTTGAGGCTTTCTTAATGCCATAATGTTGCTGATAGAATCCACTGTATATTCAGGGAATAATATTCTATTCAATTTACTCATCATCGTAGTCCTCCTCATACACAGGTGGGCATATGATGTTTAGATTGTAATTAGCCACTCCGAATTCACAATTTTCAAGTAACGATTGGGGGATTTTCTTAATTGAAATATTTTTTACACCTTCAATTGCGTTACTATCGAATGATTTACAAGAGATTAACAAAAATTCATCTTCTTTAAGTTCCATCTTTATGCTATCAATAATTTGTCTATTTATATGGTTTGTAGTAACAAAAAGGAATGAATTATTTTCGTTGTGAGATTGTTTCCAATAACAAGTACTATCAGGCTCATAACGATAACCTTCATGAAGTGCAATAGCAGAAGCAAGCATATCTGAATTATATTCACTGCTGATTACACATTGCCCAAATGCATCCTCATTGATAAGAGAAGGTGCAAGTTCGTAGAAACGATAACCCTTTAAATTATTGGCATCATATGAAATTCCATTTTTATCTTCGCCCTTTATTATCATATCAAGTCGAGGTTTACACAAAGAATAAGCATTTTCTCTTTCCATTTCTATACCTATAAAATTATAGCCCCTTTTTAAACATACAGCCGCTGTAGTTCCTGAACCTAAAAAAGAATCTAACACATAATCATTAGTGGATAAGTTAGCCATTTTTAAAAGAAAATCAATCCAGGCTTCAGGCTTTTTACCACCATTAAAATATCCATATCCTTCATAACCAGCATTATTAAATTCTAATGTCATATCATAGAAATTGGGATATGGCAATCCCTTATCGCCCTTATTCTTGATTGGCAACCCTTGAAAATAGAAACCATTCTTTGATTTTTCTTTCTCTGGTTGCATTATATACCTATAGCCCAAGCCATCACCATTTATTCCCATTCCGATGACCTTATATAATGTGCCCAATCCATCCTTTTCCCTTCTTTCTCGAAGGTAAAACTCATAGTATTCAGATGCAGAGCCTTTTTGAGTAATCAAGCTACCACGAATTTGATACTGTTTAAAATGTCCTTCTCCATCTTTGACTTTAGTGTATCTCCAAGTTGAAGCCCTATATACCTCTACATCATATCCACCTATTTTGATAATTTCGACAGGTTTACCTATAATTTCAATTTCCCATTTATAATCTAAAATGGCATTTTTTTCTTTTGGCCTTCGTGGAGCAATAAATGCTGTGGATTTTTTATAGCATAATACTTGTTCTACGCATAATTGCCATCTCGTATCTTCTCTCAAAATTCTATTTTCGTGTCTAACTTTTACATAAAAAGTAGTTTCATAATTAGATCTTCCAAAAATTTCATCGCATAAAACTTTTAAATATGCATATTCATCATCATTGATTTGAGCGAAAAATACACCATCATTGCTAAGAAGTTTTTGCAATATGATTAAACGTTCTCTCATTAAAGACAACCAAATGCTATGCTCTATATTATCATCATAAGTATTGAATGCTTTTCCTGTATTATAGGGAGGATCTATATAAATACACTTGATTTTTCCTGTATAATTTTCTTCTAAAGACTTCAATGCCAAAAGATTATCTCCATGAATGATAATATTTCCTGCATTTTTATCACTCATGCACCCTTTGCTAGTATCCTCAATAAGAATTCTTGGCTCAACCTTAATTTCGTTTTCTTTTCTGTACCACGTAAGTTCTAATTTATTTGCCATTACTTTCTCCATTCTATAACACCTATAGATGGACACAATAAAAATGAAATGAACCATGTATTAATCTAATAGAGGGACAAAAACTTTATAAATTCCAAACGATATTTGTTTTTTTACTTTGTAAAAATTGCTTTTTGTTAAAAAAATGGTAAAATATTAACATAAAAATATCAAAAAAGACCGCCTATTAGATTAATAAGTGGTCTAATTTTTTTATGTTGCAGCTTAATTAGATAATTTGTATTTATTTTCTCCTCTAGCCTCTTAAGTGTAAAAGGTTTTCTATATTAGATTGTAAAATATAAGAAAAAACTGGAGGTAAAAAATGAAATTAAACGAATGGTTAGATACTTGGTTAAATAAGTATCAAAAAGCAACAATTAAATTAAGAACATATTTGAAATATGCAGATATCATAGAAAAGCATATCAATCCTATTTTAGGAGAATACGAACTAGATGATTTATCAGGTAATGTTTTACAAGAATTTGTATTACATAAATTAAATAATGGTAATTTAGTTACTAAAGGTAAATTATCAGATAATAGTGTTATTGCAATTGTGTCTTTACTTAAACAAGCATTAAAACAATCAGTTTTATTAGGAATAGCAAACATTGAATATACATCACATATAAAATTACCAAGTATAAAAGAAAAAGAAGTAGCAGCTTTTAATAGAATCGAGCAACAAAGATTAGAAAGCTATTGCCTTAACTCTAAGCCTAACTATATTGGTATAATTATTTGTTTATATACTGGAATTAGACTTGGTGAGTTACTTGCTCTGACTTGGGATGATATTGATTTTGATAAAAGATTATTAAGAGTTAATAAAACGGTTTATACGATAACTAAAAATGGTAAAAATGAAGCGTATGTTGATAAACCTAAAACCAAACAATCTAATAGAATAATACCTTTGCCCAAACAAGTGATAAGTGTGTTAAAGAAAAACAAAAAAGAATCTAAGTCTAATTATATAATTGCCACTAAGCATGGTGATATTGTTCAAAATAGGTCATATCAAAAATCATTTAAGAGTATTTTAAGAAAATGCAATATTACTTATAAAAATTTTCATTCATTAAGACACACCTTTGCAACAAGAGCATTAGAACTAGGAATGGATGTTAAAGCATTATCAGAAATACTAGGTCACAAAAATCCTATGATTACATTAAATAGATATTCACATTCCTTACTAGAACATAAATTTGAATATATGAACAAAGTAGGAAAATTATTAGATGTGTATTTATAAATTTTATGTAAGTAATAGAAAAAACATTGATATAAAACTAGCGGAATAAGTGGTAATAGATAACAAAAAAATCTATCTTATATGCGATTCAAAGCAAGATAGATTATTTTAATGAATTTTTATTTAATTTTAATATGAATTAAACTATTAGTAATTGGATGAATAAATTTTACTTCTATACAAGTTAAGCATAAAATATCGTAAGTATTATCAGTTCCATAAAGTTTATCACCGATAACAGGATGAGAAATACTAGCAAAATGCAAACGAATTTGATGTGTTCTACCTGTTATTAGATGCGCTTTAATAGTGGTTCTGTTTTCTTTTTCATTAATATTAATAATTTCATATTCGGTAATACTAGGTTTTCCTTTTTCATCAATAATACGCTTTTTAGTATCATTAGGATCTTTTAAAATAGGCTTATTAATAACTCCATTTTCTCGAATTATTCCATGAACATCAGCAAGATAATATTTATCAATTTTTCCTTTACTCATAAGTGCATGAATATATTGATGTTTAGCAAGTATAACTATTCCATTAGTTTCATAATCTAGTCTTGTCACAACATGAATTTTGCTTTTGATATTATGCTTGAAATAATAATTACTAACATCACTAGCTAAATTATTATTGAAATGTCTAATTGTCGGGATAGTGGCAATATTATGTGGCTTATTAACAATTAATAAATAATCATCTTCATATAGAATATTAAGATCATTTTTAGAATTTCCATACACCTTATTTTCTTCATATAAATTAAGCTCAATTTTGTCACCTTTTTTTATATTTGGCGATGAAAATGCTTGATTATTTATTTTAACTAAATCATGATGGTGATATAAAAAACTTGCTAAATCATAAGAAAAACCAAAACCGCATAATGTGGAAATAAAATCATTATCACAAGTAGCAATTTTGGTTATAATCATATTATTTTTTCTTCTCTCCGTAAGAATATTTACGAGCGTAATCTTCTTTAGTTATTTGTCTTGTACGAGCAATAGAGAATGCTTCATCAGGAATATCATCAGTAATAGTGGAACCAGCTGCAATAAAAACGTTATTTCCAATTGAAATTGGAGCGATTAAATTAGTGTTACAACCAATAAAGACATTATCGCCAACAGTGGTCTTATTTTTAAACTTGCCGTCATAATTAACAGTAACACATCCACAACCCCAGTTAACATTTTCACCGCAATCGGTGTCACCTACATAAGTTAAGTGTGATATTTTGGTACCATTACCAATACGAGAATTTTTAATTTCTACAAAGTTACCAATGCGACAGTTATCATAAACAAATGTGCCATTTCTTAAATGGGCGAATGGACCAACAGTAGTTTCCTTACCAACAGAACTATCCACAACTAGAGAATGACGAATAGTGGCGCCTTCATCAATAATAGCGTTATGCAGTTCTGAATCAGGTCCAATAATGGCTCCACTTTTAATAACGCTTTTTCCAGTAATAAATGTATTTGGGTATATTGTTACTCCAGGTTCAATAACTACTTCACTAGAAATAGTAACAGTTTCTGGAGAAATAATATTAACACCATTTAATAAATGTTTTTTATTAGTGGCTATTTTAATAATGCTTTCAACAATTGATAAAGTATAAAAGTCATTAACATCATAATAGAATTCTTCATTATTTGAAGAAAAAGTACGTACTATTAAGCCTTTTTTATATGCGCTTTCAACAATAATTGGTAAGTCGCATGGATTATTGTCATTAGGAAGTAAAGATTTAATAATGCTATTTTTAATACAATAAATACCTGTATTAACTTCCTTAATTTCTAATTCTTCTTTTGAAGCTACATTACTTTCACGTATAGCTACCATTTGACCATTTTCACGGATAATACGTCCATAGTTAGATGGATCTTTCATATGAATAGTTAATACAGAGACATCAGCATGAGAAGTAAGATGAAAATTCATAAAATTAATTAATTCTTGCTTATCCACTAAAGGGACATCACCAGGTAATATCAAAGAATATCCATCTAAATCTTTTATATCATTTAGAGCACAACGTAAAGCATCGCCAGTGCCTAAATGGGAAACTTGTAAAGCGTATGTCACTTGATTAGCAAATATTTCTTCAAAAATATTTTTACTATTTGAATCAACAACAAGAATCTTTTCATCAACACAACCATCAACAGTGTCAATAACATATTTAGCCATTGGTTTTTTTAGTATTAAATGTGCGCATTTAGGAAGTTGAACTTTCATGCGCTTTCCTTGACCAGCAGCAAGGACAATTGCATAATTTTTCATTTATTTGGCTCCTTGATCTATTTTATTAATTAATGTAACAAAATGTTCAATAATTTCGTTAACAAGTTCTTTACTTTCGGCACAACAACTAACGCGAAGTAAGTTTTCAGTACCACTTGCGCGAATTACTAGTTGAATGTTTGGATATTGTTCTTTTATTTTATTAACTTCGTTTTTAACAATATCTTCATTAGCAATTTTTTTATCTTTGACTTTTAAGTTTACTAGTTTATCAGGCCAAATTTCTAAGTCTTTTGTTAATTCTAATAATGATTTATTTGTTTTGGCCATAATATTTAAAACCATAATTGCGGATAACATACCATCGCCAGTCGATAAATGACGTAAGTTGATAATATGACCAGAGTTTTCTCCGCCTATAACGTAGTTATGTAATTGCATTTCTTTTAAAACGTTACGGTCACCAACAGTAGTGGTGCTTACTTTTATTCCCAATTTGTTTAATGAATTAATAATACCTAAATTAGACATAATTGTTAAAACAACAGTGTCATTATTTAAATAACCATTTTCTTTTAAGTCTTTAGCAATAACGTAAATTAGTTCATCCCCGCTATGAAGAGTTCCATTTTCATCAACTGCTAAAACGCGGTCACCATCGCCATCAAAAGCAAAACCAACATCAAGATGATGCTCTTTTACAAATTTTTCAATTGCTTCAATGTGTGTAGAACCAACACCAGCATTAATGTTTTTACCATTTGGTTCATGGGCAATATATAATGCTTCTTTTAAATGAGGACGGAAAAACTCAGAAACAAAAGAAGTAGCCCCATTAGCGCAATCAAATCCAACTTTTAAATTGCTGTCTATTACTAAACTATTTAAAAATTCGACATAAAGATTTTTCTTTAATTCGTCTTTTTTTATGCTTCCTTCTAAAGATTCATGAACAACATCGTCATTAGCATCGATAAAATCTTCAATTTGTTCTTCGATTTCATCTTTAATTTTTGCACCATCATAAAATATTTTAATACCATTATCTTGGTAAGGATTATGAGAAGCAGTAATCATAACGCCAATACATTTTTCTAATGTTGATACATAACAAAGTCCTGGTGTAGGAATAATTCCTAAATCAATTACTTCTTTACCAGCACTTTTTGCACCAAGCGCAATATTATCAGCAAGCATATGATTAGATTCTCTTGTATCATAACCAATAACAACTTTTTTACAATTTAATAATTTTAAACTTTTACCAACTTTGCGTGCTAGGCTATCAGTAAGTGTTACATAAGCCTCTCCACGTATACCATCTGTTCCAAAATATCGCATAAATTTAACCTCTATTCTACCGTTACGGATTTTGCTAAGTTTCTTGGTTTATCAATATCTTTATTACGCGCTAAAGCAGTGTAATAAGCTAAATATTGAGCAACCATAACAATAGCAAGTGCGGAAATATCACGATTTAAGTTATCTATTACTATTGTATCATCTTTTGTAGCTAAATTCTTCGTCACAATTGAATAAACTTTAGCATTACGAGCTTTTACTTCGGAAAAATTACCACGCATAGCCGCAGATATTTCTGGAAGAGTAATAAAACCAAATATTGGAGTGTTCTTTTCAATTAAAGCAAGAGGTCCATGCTTTAGTTCTCCGCCTGGAAATGCTTCAGAATGAATGTAAGTAATTTCTTTTAATTTTAATGAAGCTTCTAATGCAACATAATAATCAGTGCCACGCCCTAAGAAGAAAGCATCATTAACGTTTTTAATTTTATAAGCAATTTCTTTTATTTGTTCTTTTTGATTTATAATGTTATTTAATGCCACATTATTATTCTTAAGAATTTTAACAGAAGAAGTATTATGAACAATTGCGGAAGATAATAAATAAAGTAAGGCTACTTGTGAAGTATATGCTTTTGTTGAAGCAACAGCAATTTCTACCCCAGCATAAAGTAAACAAGACCATGTTGCATCACGTTCTAAAGTAGATCCCTTAGTATTAGTGATTGTAATTGATTTATAATTGTTTTTTTTAATATTTTGTAAGCAAGTAATTACATCTGCTGTCTCTCCAGATTGAGAGACTAAAATGAATACTTCTTTTTCGCGATCATTGAAATGTGGAAAATATGCCCATTCTGAAGCAATGTAAGCTTCGGAATGTTTACCAATTTTTTCCATGTAATGCTTTCCTAATAAGCAAGCATGATAAGAAGTACCACATGCAATGAATGTTATAGTATCAGCATTTTGTAATGCTTCAAGCATTTCTTTATTAAAATGATATTCTTCGTTAACAAAATAGTTATCGATTAAACGAACAATACAACTTGGAATTTCTTCAATCTCTTTAAGCATGTAATGTGGATACCCATTTAAATCAGCATTTAATAGTTCAGCATTACGTTCTGTGTATTTCAATTCAACTTCTTTATTATTTTGATAAACATGTACTTCATTATTAGTAATATAACCATATTGATTATTTAATAAATCGACAAATTTATCAGCACACTTAATCATCGGAAGAGCATCACTTGCTAAATAATTTGTTTCTTTTCCAATGCCAATTAGCAAAGGTGACTTTCTTCTTGCAAAATATATTTTATGTTCATCGCCTTTAAATAAAATAGCGATAGCAAGAGAACCATCAACGCGCTTAAGGGTATTATTAATGGATTCTAATACATTGTTAGTTTTTGAATATTCTTGTTCTAAAACATTGGCAATAACTTCCGTATCCGTGTCACTATTAAATTTGAATCCTTCATTTAATAGTTCGTTTTTTAATTCTTGAAAGTTTTCAATTACACCATTATGAACAATAGCAAATATATTGTTGTAACTAACATGTGGATGGCAATTTCTTTCAAGTGGCTCACCATGTGTTGCCCATCTAGTATGACCAATGCCAGTAAATCCAGGCAAATTTGAGGGGATTTTTTCTTCTAATCCTTCAACCCGGCCAACACAACGATATAAATTAAAATTGCTATCTGTGATTGTAGCAATACCAGCAGAGTCATAGCCACGATACTCTAAAGATTTTAAACCATTTAGTAAAAAAGAACGTAAATTTTTACTATCAACTGTTCCAACGATTCCACACATAATTAAATATTTCCCCTTTATTATAAATATTTTTTAATTTCCCATGGAGAAACTAATTTACGATATTCATCCCATTCAATTTGCTTAGCTAAAACATATTTTTCATAAGTATGTTCACCAAGAACATCACGTAATAATGGATCATGACGCAATTCTTTAATGGCATCTTTTAAATTCTCAGGAAGATTTTTGATTCCTTTTGCTTCTCTTTCTTCGCGAGTTAATTCAAAGATATTGTCATATACTGGTGGAACAAGTTCAATGTTATTATTAATTCCCTCTAAACCAGAAGCAAGGATAGCCGCTAAAGCAAGATAAGGATTAGCCATAGGATCAACATTACGAACTTCAGTACGTGTTGCTTTTCCGCGAGCAGCAGGAATGCGAATCATTGATGATCTATTAGCATCACTCCAACATGCAAATACTGGCGCTTCATAACCTAATACTAATCGTTTATAAGAGTTAATAGTAGGATTGCAAATAGCAGTTAATCCACGTGCATGAGCTAATATACCGCTCATCCATTTTCTTGCAACTAGAGACAATTTATTTTGGTCATTTTCATCAAAGAAAATATTATTTCCATCTTTGTCCCATAAAGAACAATTAGTATGCATTCCGTTACCGGCTAAACCATAGATAGGTTTTGGCATAAATGTAGCGGTTAAGTTATGTTTACGGGCAATGTTTTTAACAACTTGCTTAAATGTTTGTAATTTATCGGCTGCCTCTAAAGCACTAGCGTATCTAAAGTTAATTTCTTGTTGACCTGGTCCGACTTCGTGGTGTGATAATTCAATTTGAAATCCGAGTTTTTCTAATGCTATAGCAATTTCTCGACGGCATTCATTTGCACCATCAATTGGCGACATATCAAAATAACTACCATGATCAGAAACTTCCATAGTGCAGTTTCCTTCACTATCATTTTTAAATAAATAAAACTCTGGTTCAAATCCCACTTTAAAATCACAAATGTTGGACTTATGCATTAAATCCAATTGTCTTTTTAGTAAATATCTTGGATCACCTTTAAAAGGATGACCATCAGGAGTATAAACATCACAAATCAAACGCGCTACTTTACCGAATTTGCTGTCTTCAAAATATAATATTAACCAGGTATCGTAATCAGGATGTAAATACATATCGGCTTCTTTAATACGAACGAATCCTTCAATAGAAGAACCATCGAACATAATTTTATTATCAAGCGCTTCACCTAATTTACTAACTGGAACTTCTACACATTTGATTGTTCCAAGCATATCTGAAAATTGTAGTCGAATATAATTGACATTTTCATCGGCTGCTAGTTGTAGTAATTGTTCTTTTGTATAACTCATATTTTTCCTCCTGGTAAGGTAACAAATTTGTATGTAATCAATGCAAATTATTTAAATCCACTTATTAAATTATATAAATCTCCTCGTTAATAATGTAACAAATTATGTTAAATGTCAACGCATTTATAACTATGAAATGGCTTTCTAATGACTAAATGTTACATTTTGTTACAAAAAAATTAAAAAATTACCAAAAAAGTATCAAAAGTGCTTATTTTTTTTCACTTTATTAAAAAACTTTTATAATACTTACTACAAAAAAGTAGTAATTTCTTAAGTTAATTAATACTTTATGATACAATTATTTGTAGTAAGAAGAAGGGGGTGTTTTTTCATGAATAAAAAAAAGTATTATTTTGTTTATAGCGCATTATTTATCATTCCATTAGCAATATTTATTGTCGGCTTATTTTTTGATTTAAATTACGCTAAGGCTATTTATAATAAAAACGCGTTTGGTGTTTTCTTTGCAGCAATTGGCGAAACTCCAGCTTATGGTGGATTAGCTTTTGTTGCTGGTGGATTATATAGTTATCAAAAAAGAGTTCATAAGAAATTAAATAAAATTATTTTATTATTAGTCTCAACAATTTTACTTGTTGTAGGAACATTTTTATCAATGCGCGCAATGAAGTCATATAATGCTTTAAATATACCAAGTAAATGGTACTTAACATTGCCAATTGCTATTTTACTTGATGGCGGTTTGTGTTTATTAGGATATGATTTAACAAATAAAACAAATAATAAAGATATCTTACGCGTGTTAATATTTATGAGTGCAGTGATAATAACGCAATTATTAGTTATTACTATATTAAAAAAAGTTTGGGGAAGACCAAGATATCGTTTTTTAATTAGTGAAAATGGATCTTTAGATTATTATCGAAACTGGTGGGAAGTTAATAGTGGAGTAAAAGAGCTATTTCCTAATATTTCTAGTGATAATTTTAAATCTTGTCCATCTGGGCATACCGCTTCTGCAAGTTGCGCATTTTTAATTGTGCTATTGCCTAGATTTAATGAAAAATTAAAAGGCAAAGAAATTATTTTAATGATTATAGCTACAATTTGGGCATTAGTGGTGGGATTATCTCGCCATATGATGGGGGCGCATTTCCTAACTGATACTTCATTTGCAATGATGATAGTTATGATTATATTTGGTGTATTATTTTTAGTCTTCTTTAATACCAAGAAAGTAGAGAATAAGGTGATATAATGAAAACAGTGGAGTTACTAGCACCTTCTGGAAACGAAGAAGCGTTTTTTGCCGCGATTAATAATGGCGCAGATGCTGTATATTTAGGATTATCCAGTTTTAATGCTCGTATCAAAGCTGATAATTTTAATGCTAATAATATAAGAAAAATAACACATATTGCTCATTTATTTGGGGTTAAAGTTTATATTACAGTTAATACCATTATTAAAAATAATGAAGTTAATGAGTTTTTAAGTATGATTGATGAATGCGTTAACGCTAAAGTTGATGCATTTATTATTCAAGATTATGGCGTTGCATATTTATTAAAAAATCGTTATAAAGATATTGTAATGCATGCTTCTACGCAACTTGGTATTCATAATTTAGCGGGCGCTTTAGTTGCTAAAAAACTAGGTTTCAAGCGCATAATTTTATCAAGAGAAACATCATTAGAAGATATTAAAAATATTAAGCAAAATACAGATTTAGAAATTGAATATTTTATTCAAGGCGCATTGTGTGTGAGTTTTTCTGGCAATTGCTATATGTCTTCACTTATTTCTGGATTAAGTGGCAATCGTGGAAAATGTCAACAATATTGCCGTAAAAAATATGCAGCAATGTTAAATGGTGAGTTTATAAGTAAAGAATATCATTTATCAACAAAAGATTTATGTCTTATTAAAAGATTACGTGATTTAGTTGATGCTGGAGTATGCTCTTTTAAAATAGAAGGACGTTTAAGACATGTTGGTTATGTAAGTGTAGCAACCGCGATTTATCGTAAAATAATCGATCAAAACTTTGCGTATTCTGAAGATAATATTTTAGAATTACGTAATGCTTTTTCTCGTGGAGATTTTAACTATGATGCCTATTTAGAAAATCAAAAAAGCAACATCATTAATTCAAAAAATCAAAATCATATTGGAACAAAAATTGGTAAATTAAAATCATTTCGCCCATTTAAAAATGACTTATATGAACTAGAAATTGAAACTACGCATCAATTAACGAGTGGTGATGGTTTAAAATTATGTAATGGCGATAAAGAAGTCATGAGTTTAGGAGTTGGAAATGTTATTAAAAAACCAGGAAATATTTATAAAATATTTACTAAAAATCGTCCAATTATGATAGGACTTGATGTTTATTTAACTCTTGATGCTCAAAAAGAAAATGTTTATTTAAACAGAAAAAGAAAACTTAAAATTAATGCAACAATCACATGCTTAGTTAATAAGCCGCTTAGCTTAGTTTTAGAATATAAGAACATTAAAGCACGTGTCTTTTCTAATTCAATACTTGAAGAAGCTTTAACGCAACCAATAACAAAAGAAGATATCATTATTCAATTAAAAAAGACTAATGATACAAGTTTTGAAATAACAAATATTGATATTAAAAAAGAAAATGTTTTTATTGCTAAATCAGTATTAAATGATCTTAGAAGAAAAGCTTTAGAAAAGTTAGAAAAACTAATTATAGAAGACTATGAATCAAAAATTACGGCAACAAAAAACATTAATTATGAATTAGATTTAAATATTAAACCATTTAAATTATTTAACAAAGCAATTATTATTGATGAAACAATTAATTATAAAGAAATTAATAATAATTTTAATGGACTTATCATTTATGCAAGTAACAATTATAAAAATATAAATAATAAATTTTTAGAATTGAAAGAACATTTTAAAGAAGCGGAATTTGCATTAAATTTACCAGTTATTTTGCCTTATATTGATGAAAAAGAGATTAATGGAGTAGTGGCAAATCTTGATAATAATATTTATTTAGTTGCTAACAATATTTATGGATTAAATTATATTTCTACGCATCCAGTTATTGGTGGATTAGGACTTAATATTAATAATGATTTTGCTATTAAATCATTAAGCGACTTAGGTGTAAAATCAATAATATTATCATTGGAAACTAATATTAATTTTGCCAAATTGCATGAAGATGCTTTCATATATGATATTGGATATAATGTAATGATGAATTTTACGCATTGCCCATTTATTCATTTAACAGGAAAAAGTTGTGAATCTTGCCAATATAGTTCTTCATTAGAATATAAAGATGAATTTAATAAGAGTTTTGCAATTAGGCGAATCAAAATTAATTCTTGTCACTTTGAATTAATAAATTATCGTCCAATTAATGTGTATAAAAAGAATAATAATCAAGTATTAATTGATTTAAGACATTTTAAAAATATTGATTTTATTAATCAAATAATCACAAACGAAGAAACTATAAAACTAGATAATGAGTATAGTGGATTACTTTTTAAGAGTATCGATTAAGTCTTTTTGATATGCTTTACTTTGTTCGATTAAACTTTTTTGAATATTTTTGTAATACATTTTTATAATTTCATTAGGATTATTATCAATTTTATTAAAAATATCTAATTCACGACTTTGATCAGTAACAACATAATTATGTTCAAGTTTATAATTTGCTATTTTGGCCGCAATTTCCATTCTTTTTAAAAATAATTCTTGTATTTTTTCATCGATTTCATCAATTTGATTACGATATATTTTTAAGTTTTCTTCCATGATAATCACCACCTTATAATTATAGCATGAAAAAAATGATACGATAAGAAAATTGTATTTGTTGAAGATTTACTAATATTAATCTATAATTAAAATAATATTTATTTTAAAGGAGAAATATAAGTCATGAATTTAATCGCGCATGCTTTGAATAATACTTATCAAATTGTGATTAATAATAAAGCGCATTTAAATTTGGATAACTATATTTCTAATAAAAACAAATTAGTAGTAATTATTGATGATAAAGTGGATGAATCTTTATTTTCTAGTTTGTTATCAAAGTCATTAGTTTTTAAGATTACCGCTAGTGAGAAAACAAAAAATTTAGAAACTGTTCAAAACATATTAGAATTTTTATTTAAAAATAATATTACTCGTGATGATACTTTAATTTCTATTGGTGGCGGAGTAACTTCTGATATAACTGGATTAGTGGCTAGTTTATATAAACGCGGAATAAATTGGATTAGTATACCTACCACTTTACTTGCTATGGTAGACGCTTCAATTGGTGGAAAAGTAGGAGTTAATTTTTCTTCTTTTAAGAATGGTGTTGGTGTTATTAAGTTTCCCAATATAGTAATTATTGATGTTACAACATTACATACTCTTTCAGAGCGTGAGTTTAATAACGGGCTATGCGAAGCACTAAAAATGGGCTTAACATTAGATAAAACAATTTTACCTTTAATTGACGATCAAAATAATTTAGAATTATTAATCCAAAAATGCATTATTGCTAAAGATAACATTATTCAAAAAGATGTTTATGATTTCTATGCACGCCATGTTTTAAATTTTGGCCATACATTTGGTCATGCATTAGAAATGTTATCTTTAAATAGTAATTATCCTTATTTACATGGAGAATCAATTTTACTTGGAATGCAATTTGTAAGTGAACCAAAAATGCAAAAAATAATTGCCTCTTACATAGCAAAATGGCACATTCCTTATGATTTTAATTTTGATAAAGATGAAATAAAAAAAATAATCATCAATGACAAAAAGAATATTGATAATAAAGTGTGTATTGTTTATCTTAACGATTATGAAAATTATGAGATAAAGTATATAAATGCGACTGATATTAATAGTTATATCACTAAAGGATGTGGTTTTCATGAACTTAAATAATAAAATACTTGACCTTAGTGTTTTTGGTGAATCGCACGGCCTAGTAGTGGGCGCAACATTAACTGGTTTACCTAGTGGAGTTAAGATTAATGAAGATATTATTAAAAAATATTTAGCTCAAAGACGTTCACAAAATGAATACGAAACAAAACGTATTGAAGATGATGATTTTCAAATACTTAGTGGTGTAACAAACGGCTTTTCTAACGGAAATCCCATTACTATTATTATCAAAAATAAAAATGTTGATGATAGCGAAGAAGTATTAGCGAGACCCTCACACGGAGATTATGAAACTTTTTTAAAACAAGGAAACTATGCTGATTTAAGAGGTGGTGGATTATCATCTGGAAGATTAACAGCTCCCATTGTTGCTTTAGGAAGTATTGTCATTGAAATTTTAAAAAGTAAAAACATTTTTATCAATTCTTCACCTTACATTAATGAAGAATTATTAAAAGTGGCTCAAAATGATTTAGATTCATTAGGAGCATTAGTAAGTGTTAATGTTCAAGGAGTCGAAGGTGGGTTAGGAGGGAACTTGTTTGATTCATTAGAAAGTAAAATAGGAAGTGCAATGTTAGCTATACCAAGTGTTAAAGGTATAGAATTTGGTTTAGGATTTAAGTTTGCTAATAAATTTGCTAGTCAAGTTAATGATCAATTTGAAATTGAAAAAGGATTAGTAAAATTTAAATCTAACAATAGTGGTGGCATTAATGCTGGAATTACTAATGGAGAAGATATCAATTTCAGTGTAGTTTTTAAACCGACACCCACAATTCAAAAGAACCAAAATTATCTTGATTTAAAAAATATGGTTATTAAAAATCAAAAATTATGCACAAGAAATGATGTTTGCATTGCTAGACGCGGACAATATGTTATTAATGCTTTGACTGCTATTATTATTCTTGATGCACTTTTACAAAAGTATGGAAGTGAATATTTAAAATTATGTGTTACTATTTAATTGGAGAAAATGTAACTGCTAGTTTATCAAAAAGGATTCATAACTTATTTGGTAATGAAAATTATGAACTACTATCGCTTAATGAAAAAGAAGTAGAAGAACTATTAAATTCAAAAAAGTTTTTGGGACTTAATGTTACAAAACCTTATAAAGAACTATGCTTAGATTATTTAGATGAAATAGATCAGTTAGCTAAAAAAATAGGAGCGGTTAATATCATTTTAAATAAACACAATAAACTAATAGGCTACAATAGTGATTATTATGGTTTAAAGTATCTTTTAGACAAAAATAATGTAATCGTAGAGAATAAAGATATATTAATATTAGGTACTGGCGGTAGTGCAAAAATGATTGCTCAATTAGCCGCGGATTTAAAAGCTAGAAGTGTTACATTTGTTAGCAGAAATAAATCCGAAAACAATGTTATTTCCTATAATGATGCAAAAAATATAAGAGCTAATATTTTATTTAATACAACACCAATAGGACAATATCCATATGCACATCAAATGCCTAATATTGACTTAAAAAACATAATTGGGCTAACAGCAGTAGTGGATTTAAATTATAACCCATTGAGAAATTTGCTCTTACAAAGTGCGGAATCATTACATATCTTAGCGATAAATGGTTTGGATATGCTTATTGAACAAGCAAGAATTAGTGAAAATTTGTTTTTAAATAAAAAAATTAATGTTAAAATAAATGCGAAGGTAAAGAGGGATATTATGAACGACAAAAATATTATTTTAATTGGAATGCCATATGCTGGCAAAACTGTAATTGGAAAAGAATTAAGCAAAATATTAAAAAAAGAATTTATTGATGTAGATGATTTGATTGAAGCTTCATTTGATAAGTCGATTCCAGAAATTATTGAAGACTTAGGAATTGAAACTTTCCGCGCTACTGAAAAAAACTTAATTGAGAAAGTTAGCAAATTAAAAAATGTAATTATCGCTACTGGTGGTGGAGCGGTCACTAACAAACAAAATATGGTATATTTAAAAGAAAATGGAACGGTATTTTGTCTTAACCGCGCTAAAGAATTAATAGCATTTGATAATTCTCGTCCACTATGTCAAAATAGTGAAGCTTTTGATAAATTATATCAAGAGCGTAAAGATCTATATCAACAATATGCTGACTACCAAATTAATAATGATCGAGCGATTGAAGATGCTATTAAGGAGATTGTTGCTATTTATGAAAAAACTATTAGTAATTAATGGTGTGAATCTTAATATGCTTGGGGTGCGTGAAACTAGTATTTACGGAAATAAAACATATAGTGACTTAAAGAAATATATTAAGCAATATGCCAAGAGTAAATCTATTCACGTTGACTTTTTTATATCGAATTATGAAGGAAAGATTATTGAAAAAATCCAAAGTATGAAAAATAAATATGATGGATTAATTATCAATCCTGGAGCGTATTCACATTATTCAATTGCTATATTAGATGCATTACGTATTTTGAGTGTACCGATTATTGAAGTACACTTAAGTGATATAAGTAAAAGAGAAGAATTTCGTAAAGTATCAATTACCGCTCTTGCGGCACAAAAAGTAATTAAGGGTAACGGATTTGATGGTTATCTAATGGCTATTGATGAGTTTTTAAAGTAAGGTGAAGTTTATGTATGTTAATGTTAAGAAAGAATTTTTAAGCAATGTGTTAAACACTTTAAATTCTCATAACATAAAAGTTAATGTTCAAACTATTAATGAAAAAGATGTTTTATTAATAGATGATTTAGATTTTACCTTATTTAATAAAATCATTGATAAAGAAAAAATTATTAGTGTGGAATCAAGTCTAAATTTAAAATTAGTTACAAGAATTAATCATAATGATGATACCATCATTAACATTAATGGTAACCTAATTGGTGGAAATGAAAAAGTAATTATTGCTGGACCTTGTGCGATTGAAAATGAAGAAAAATTTTTTGATTTAGTGTTAACTTTAAAAAATCTAGAAATTAAATTTATTCGTGCAGGAATTTTTAAACCACGCACTAATCCATATTCTTACCAAGGATTAGGTGTTAAGGGAATAAGTATATTAAAAAAAGCGCGAGAAACGTATGGCGTTAATATCGTAAGTGAAATTACCGATACCAAGTATTTAAAAGAATTTGAGGAAGCAGTAGACATTATCCAAGTTGGCGCTCGTAATATGCAAAATTTTGAATTATTAAAAGCATTAGGTAAAAGTAAAAAACCGATATTATTAAAAAGAGGCTTTAATAATTCAATTGAAGAGTTATTATGTGCTGCTGAATATATTATGCTTAGCGGAAATAAAAATATCATTCTTTGCGAAAGAGGTATCCGCACACCATTAAGTTATACAAGAAATACTTTAGATATTTGTGCTATCGCGGCACTAAAAGAATTAACACACCTACCAGTTATTGCTGATCCTTCGCACGCTAGTGGTAAAAGAGCATTAGTGGTACCTTTATCTTTAGCAGCGCTTGCTTCAGGAGCAGATGGCTTAATTATTGAATGTGATAAACATCCTAATGAAGTAATTTCAGATAGTGATCAATGTATTTCATTATTGGATTTAGAAAAAATCATTCATAGTTTAGGAAAATAATAATGGCAATTACTTTAAAAAAAAAACAAATAAAAGATACTACGATTAGTGTTATATCTTCAAAAAGTTACACTATTCGTCTTTTGTTATGTGCTTATTTAAGTAATCAAAAAGTAGTAATTAAAAATAATAATTATTCTAAAGACATTTTAGCAACAATTAATGTTTTAAAATCATTGGGGTCAAAAATAATAATTAATAATGATAACTTAATAATTAAACCCGGTAATAAAGTTAATGATTTTAATTTGTATGTTCAAGAATCTGCGACATTATTAAGACTAATAATACCAATAATGCTTATTAAATTTCCTAATAAAGCAGTGACATATATCTTAGATGATAGTTTAGTTAATCGCCCGCTTGATGGTTATGATGACTTATTTAAAACTAATGGTATTAAAGTTAAAAGAAATAAGAATGAACTTATAATTAAAGGTAAAATACGCACGAAAGAAATAAATGTTGATGCTAGTAAATCTTCCCAATTTGTCTCTGGACTATTAATGGCTTTGCCGTTATCTAATCTTGATACAAAGTTAATATTTAAAACAAAGGGATCTTCTTCATATATTGATTTAACAATTGATATATTAAAACAATTTAATATTGAAATTGCCAAGGATTTTGTTATTAAAGGTAAACAAAAATATATTGCTAAAAATGAATTAATTAGCGAGGGAGATTATTCTTCCATTATTCCTTTTGTGTGTCTTGGCTTAAAAGAAAATGTAACGATTAGATTAAATGGTTTAAATAAAAATAGTAAGCAAGGAGATAAAAAGATTATCGATTATTTATTATCTCTTGGCGCCAATATTCAAGATGATGAAAATAGTTTAATTATAAAAAAATCAGACATATCTTCATTGAGTTATGATATTAATGAATGCATTGATTTAGCACCTTCTTTATTTTTGTTTGCTACAACTTTAAAAGAACCATCAACTTTTTATCATATTAATCGCTTAATTTATAAAGAGTCTAATCGCTTAGAAGCTATAACAAAAATATTAGACGAAATTGGTGCAAAATATGAAATTAACGAAGATAATATTGTTATTTATCCTTGTTCTATTAATAAAGATTTTGTTTTAAATAGTTATAATGATCATCGCATTATTATGGCTATAAGCATTTTAGTTAATAAACATAAAATACTTATTAATGATTATAAAGGAATAAATAAATCTTATCCTACTTTTTATAAGGACTTAAAACAATTAGGAATTGCTATTAGTTATTCAAGAAAACCTAAACTTTTAATAAATGTAAAAAATAGTAAAGATTTTAATATTGAAGCATTTGGTTATGTATTAGGATATAAAAAATTCACTTTTTTCGCTTCAAAATACTTTTCTTACTCTTTTATTAAAAAATATGCTCAAAATAAAAATATCTATGTTTTATTAAATGCTTTATTACATGAATCGGAAATAAATTTATTTAAGAGAGAAATAAATAAATTACTGCAATTACCAATTAATTTCATCGTTCAAGATATTGGAATACTAAATATATTAACTGAATTAATATCGCCTAAACGTATTATATTTATGCCCTATACTTTAATTTGTAATTATTTAGATGCGCAAAGTTATGCTAAATTAGGCGTATCAGCTATATGTCCATCTAATGAAATAACAATTGAAGATACGGATATAATTTCGCAATATGCACCAGTAATGCTTAATGCTTTTAGTTATGTTCCGATGTATCAATCATATCGTAAAATTATATCTTTGTTTGCTGAATATAAGAACATATCATTCAATAAAAATCATTTATATTTAAAAGAAGAAACACGTAATGATTTTTATCCCGTGATTGAAAATAAATATGGAAGTATCATTTTCCGTCCATATATTACTAGCTATATTAAAGAATTAAATAACTTATCACATGCCAAATTCATTTATATTGATCAACTATTTATTAAAAATAAAGTGTTTAACAAAGTATGCTCTTTAGTAAATGATTATTATAAAGACAAAATAAATATCGAAATTATAAGAAGAGAACTTGATAAATTAAATCTTAACATTCAAGATGGCTTTGCTTATCAAGATTCATTTTATTTGGAGAAGTAGTTATGAAACGTATTGAGTTATTAGCGCCAGCCGGCGATTTAGATAAATTGAAATTAGCACTCTTATATGGCGCGGATGCTTGCTATATTGGTGGCAAAGAATTTTCTTTACGCTCCCATGCATCAAATTTTTCACTTAGTGATATAAAAAGTGCTTGTGATTTTGCTCATGCTTTAAATAAAAAAATCCACGTTACATGTAATATTGTGATGCACAATAAAAATGCTAAACACATTAAAGAATATTTATTAGAGTTAGAAAAATGCGGTGTTGATGCCATTATTACTTCCTCATTAACAATGCTAGAAATTGCTACCAAATATACTAATTTAGAAGTTCATATGTCAACACAACTATCTTCTTTAAATGAATCAGCGATTAACTTCTTTTATAAGCATCACGCTAAACGTGTTGTGCTTGCAAGAGAATGTTCTCTTGCTGATATCAAAGATATTAAAAAAGTGGCAAAAACGGAAATAGAAGTATTTATTCATGGTGGAATGTGTTCCTCTTATTCAGGAAAATGCATGCTTTCTAATATTATGACGGGAAGAGATGCTAATAGAGGCGGATGTGCACATTCTTGTCGATGGAAATATTTTCTATATGATAAAGAAAATAAAGTTACGGATGAGTATTTTTCGATGTCTTCAAAGGATTTATGTGCTTTAAAAAGCATTCCTGCTTTAATCGATATGGGTGTTGATTCATTAAAAATTGAAGGTCGAATGAAATCATATAATTATTTGTGCGCAATTATTAGTAGTTATCGTATGCTAATTGATGATTATTATGCTCATAAACCATTAGACTATCAAAAATATGAAACAATGATTGGATATGGTGAAAATCGTGTAACAGGACATGGGTTTTTATATGGTAACGTTACAGTAAACGAGCAATTATTTGTCTTAAATGACAAATTTGAAAAAGCTGGGGATTTTATTGGCATTGTTCGAGAAATAAAAGAAGATAATGAAGTTATTCTAGAAGTTAAAAACAAAATTATAAAAGGTGAAGAATATTTATGTTTTTCACCAAATAGTGAACCAAAATTTGTTATAGTAAACGAAATTAAATATAACAATTTTGATTATGATGTTTATACTATTGCTGGAACTCTTATTAATATTAAAACAAATTTAAGTCTTAAACCATACGATATTCTTCATGTAAAAAGATAACTTAAAGTAAAAAGGAATTATTGGTTTTCAATAATTCCTTTTAGTTTATTTTCAAATTCATTTATATCATCACTTGGAGTAACAATGTAATCCATTTTTGAAACATTTTTATCAAATGTATTAGTGTCATTTAATTTTAAATAAGCTTCAACATCATTAACTCCACGCTTATGCAAATGAGCGATTTGAACATCTTTAGAAGCAGAAATACCAATGATTTTGTCCGCTAAATAATCCATATTTGCTTCAAAAAGAAGTGGTACTTCAATAAAGGTAAATTTAGTGTGACTATGATGAATAAATTCATTTAATTCATTTTCCACTAAAGGATGTATAATATTTTCTAGTTGCTTTTTCTTTGAAGGATTACTATTAATTAAATCTCTTAATATTTTTGTATCAATTACATTGTTAATTATAACAGATGAAAAATGTCTTTTGATTTTTGAAATTACATCTGGTTTTTGATATAAAATTTTAACAATTTCATCAGCGGAAATAGCGTTATATCCTAAAGATTTAAAAAACTTTAAAGCGGTTGATTTACCTGAAGCAATTTTTCCTACAATTGCAAACACAGTGGTATCATTAGGATATTTTTGACATTTGGGACAAAAAGTAGTGCCACGTCCTCCAATACGAATTTTCTTAAAAGGATAACCACAGTTTGGACAAGTAGAACCTACTTTACCATATGCAAGTAACTCATTTTGGAACTTGCCATCTACCCCTCTAGCGGCATGATAACTTTTAACAGTTGATCCACCTAATTCAATTGCTTTATTTAATACGCGAATGGAATTATTAATAATATCATTAATTTGTTTTAAAGTAATTAATTTGCTTGGAGTAAGCGGATTGATTTTTGAAGCAAATAGCACTTCATCAGCGTAAATATTTCCAAGCCCTGAAATATTACTTTGATCCATAATTGAGACTTTAATTGGTAAAGAAGAATGCTGAAATTTATTAAATAATTTAAGTTTTAGATCATCATTAAATTCCATGGGTTCTGGTCCTAATTTGGTTAGCATTTCTTCATTACTTAATTCATCTATGGTTACTAATTTCATAATGCCAAAGCAACGTGAATCATCATAACTAACATTTACATTTTTATCTAAGTGGAAAATGATTCGAGAATGTCCACTTCGTGTTTCATTATCATTAAGTAAAATATATTTACCTTCCATTCTTAAATGCGAAATAATAACTAAATTATCACTTAAATAAAGTAATAAATATTTACCAATTCTTTTGACATCAATAAATGCTTTATTGACAATACTTAAAAAATCTAGATTTGATTTTAAAATCATTTTTGGATATAAAATCTCAACACTTTCAATTTTATGTCCCACTAATAAAGGCTTCAAAATACTTTTAACTGTTTCAACTTCTGGTAATTCTGGCATACTTCCACCTACTTTGCATCATACCAAGTTTTAGCGTAACTACCATCAACTTTTAGCTTTACACCTAACTTAGGATATACTTGCTCCATTAATTCTTTAATAAGCGGAGCAACTTCATTTATTTCTCTAGTTGGAACTTTGAAAATGAGTTCATCATGAATTTGAAGAACTAATTTAGTTTCAAAGTTTTTACTAGTAAGCATCTTATCAATATTAATCATTGCCATTTTAATTAAATCAGCAGCGGTGCCTTGAATAGGAGCGTTTGTTGCTGCACGTTTAGCAAATTCATGAACTTGATAATTAGAATCATGTAATTCTCTTAAATAGCGAATACGTCCGAATAATGTTTTAACAAATCCATCTTTTTCTGCATTTTGAATAATATTACCCATAAATGTAGCAATTTCTGGATAAGTAGCGTAGAAATTTTTAATTATTTCACGAGCTTCAGTAGAAGAAATACCCAATTGTTCCGCTAGTCCCCAATCAGATATACCATAAACAATACCGAAGTTAACCGCTTTAGCTTTACGACGATCAGCGCTAGTGATTTCGTCTTTATGGAAAACGTGTTTAGCGGTAATTTCATGAATATCTTCATCATTATTAAAAGCATCAAGTAGTTTCTTACAATTACTTAAAGCTGCTAAAACACGTAATTCAACTTGTGAATAGTCAAATGATAAGATGTAATAATCATTGTTAGGGTAGAAGAATGCTTTACGAATTAGTTTTCCTTCTTCATCACGTACAGATATGTTTTGTAAATTAGGATTAGAAGAAGATAAACGTCCTGTTGTGGTTAGAGCTTGGTTAAAACGTGGATGTAATTTTCCATCACTATGAATATGAATAAGTAGTCCATCAATATAAGTAGAAGTTAATTTTGCATATTTACGGTATTCAAGAATTAAATCGACAATTGGATGTTTATGGGCAACTTTCTTAAGAACTTCCACAGAAGTAGATATTTTTTTATCTTTATCAAATACATTTAATTCAACAAGTAATTCACCAATTTGTTTTGGAGATGATAAATTAATACGATGCGGAGCAATAGCAAATATTTGTTCCTCTAATTCTTTTTGTTTATTGCGGAAGACATCTCCAATTTCATTTAATGATTTTGCATCAAGTGGGAAACCTTCAATTTCCATCTTTGCTAAAACATTAGCAAGTGGTAATTCAATGTAATTATATAAATCCAAAGAATCTAAGTCATTGATTTGCTTAATAACTTCATCATGTAATTTTAAAGAATAATGACTAATTTCTGCACTGCGTTTAATATTAGAAGTATCATCACCAAACAATGATAAAGTATCTTCACTAATTTTACTTAAAGAGATAGAAAAGAAATTAAAAATAGAATCGATATTGTTGTTTAATGATGTATCAATAATATAAGCCGCGATTAATAAATCAAAAGCTAAGCCATTAATTTTTAAACCAATTCGAGATAAAGCTACTTTAATAGCCTTAAAATCATAACAATATTTTAAGTATTTATCGCTTAATAAAACATCTTGCAAATAGTTATCTTTTTTAGCATCTTCAATATTTAGATAATATGTTTCATCAATTGTACTAATAGCAATGCCATTTATAACGCCATTATAATAATCATCTTCATCAAAATTTAAAGCAATCCCAATGCTATTACTAGTAAGTTTAGGAAGAGAACTAACAACTTTATATTCTAATTCTTTAGCTTGTTTATTCTCTTTGGCGAATTTTTGTTCCATTTTATTTAATAATGTTTTTAAATCGTATTTTTTACAAAATTCTGATAACTCATTAATATGGTAGCCTTTATATAATGTTTCATCTAAGGAAAATGGTAAGTCTAAATCAACTTTAATCATTGCCAAGTGTTTGCATAAACGGCCTGATTCTTCATTTTCTTTTATTGCGTTATTAAGTTTAGTGCTAAGTTTATCAGCATTTTCAATAATATTTTCTAGACTACCATACTCTTTAATTAATTTAACTGCTGTTTTTTGTCCAACGCCCGGAATTCCTTTTAAGTTATCACTTGGGTCTCCCATCAGACCTTTAAAATCAGGAATTTGTGAAGGAAAAAGTTCATAATCTTTATATAATTCTTCTTCATCCATAAATTTTACATCACTTAATCCACGCTTAATCATATTGATATGAATCTTTTTATCAATTAATTGAAGGAAATCTTTATCAGAAGTATAAATAGTAACATCGTAACCATTTTTACTAGCTAGTTTTGCCGCACTTCCAGCAATGTCATCACCTTCAAAACCCTCTAATTCATAAGTGAAAACACCCATTGCTTTTAATAATTCGCGGGCAATTGGCATTTGTTCAATTAATTCTGGATTAACAGGCTTACGATTAGCTTTATATGTATCTAATTCATTATGGCGGAATGTTTTTTTACCTGTATCAAAAACTACAAGTAAGTTTTCATCCCCCTTAAAACCAGATATGATTTTACTTAACATGTTTGAAAAAGCAAATATTGCATTAGTAGGAGTGCCATCTTTTGAACGCATTAAAGGCACATTGGGATTAAAAGTGGCAAAAAACGCACGAAATAGTAAGGAATTCCCATCAATAATAATCATTTTCTTCATATAACTTAATCCTCCAATTTCATAATTTCTGAAGCAATAAAAGAATCTTCTTTTTTGCGGTCAAAATAGCCTTTAATAATAATAACATTATTAGTTTTTAACATATTCCAATATTTAGAAAATTCATTTGGAAATAATGTAACTTCTAAATCATCTTCACCATCAGTAGTGGATAAGTATGCCATTTGTTCGCCTTTTTTGGTTTTGATAATTTTACTTCTTATTAGAATTAAACCAATTGAACAAGCACTCCTAGATGATTTAGCTTTTTTAACACTAACGGCATGATATCTTAAAAGCTTATCTTGCTGATATTTTAAAGGAGAATCAGAAATCATTAATCCTAATACTTCATATTCTCGCTCTAGATTAAACATTTTGTCATCATCTTTTTTAATATAATCAAAATGTAAGCCAAAATCTCCACTAGTAAGAAGACTAACATCCAATGAATTATTAAAAGTGGCTTGATTTATGGCGTTTGCAATTGACGCTCTTAAGGTCGCACGACTATTAAATTCATCAAAAGCACCAGCATCAATTAAGGCCATAATAGTAGCTTCTTTGACTTCATATTTATATAATCGCGACACAAAATCAAATAAGGAAACAAATTTGCCATTAGTAGTTCTTTCTAATAAAATTTGATCAACAATACGACTTTGTAATCCTTTAATAGCGGTTAATGGAAATAATAGTTTTCCATTAAACGGCCTAAAAGTTTCCCCGGATTCATTAATATTAGGGGCAAGCAAAGCAATATTTTGCGATTTAATTTCTTTTAAATATTGATACATTTTTTCGCTTGCAAATCCTGATTCATGCTCTAATATTGTGGCGTAAAATTCAAGCGGAAAGTGTGCTTTTAAATAAGCCATTTCTACACAAATATAAGCATAAGAAATTGAGTGAGCTTTATTAAATCCATATGAAGCAAATTTTTCAATAGTTTCGTAAATTTTATTAGCACTATCTAATGTATAACCATTTTTAATTGCGCCATTGATAAATGTTTGTTTAAGACTTTCCATTTTAGAAATGTCTTTCTTTGATATTGATTTACGGAAACTATCCGCTTCCGCTAAAGAAAGACCTGCAACAGAAGTAGCAAGTTTCATAATTTGTTCTTGATAAACGATAATGCCATAAGTAGAAGATAATATTGCTTTAACTTTATCATCAATATAACTTACTTTTTCTAATCCGTTTTTACGATTGGCGTATAAAGGAATATTATCCATAGGTCCTGGTCTAAATAAAGCAATCAATGCTGCAACATCATCAAAACTTGATGGTTTCAATATTTCAATTGATCGACGCATACCTGCTGATTCAAGTTGGAATAGTCCCATAGTTAAGTTGTTTTTAATAATATCAATTGCCTCTTTATCATTAATTGGAATATTGTAAGGGTTAATATTTACAGTTTTTAAATTACAAATATCTTTAATAATCGTAAGATTTCTTAAAGCTAAAATATCCATTTTTAAGAAACCTTGTTGTTCAAGATAAGTCATTTCATATTGGGTAATGATATTTCCGTTTTCATCTTTTAAAACTGGTAAAGAATTTTCAATAGGAGTGTTATTTAAAACTACGCCAGCCGCGTGTAAACTAGATTGACGAATTAAACCTTCTATTTTACTAGCTAAACGGACTACTTTTAAATAATAAGGTTCTTTATCAATTAAATCTCGGAATGCTTGATTTTGTTTGTAAGCATTTTTAAAAGAAATTGGGAAAGGGCCTAAGGCTTTACTTAAATAATTAATATCAAAATTATCAATATTAAAAACTCTTCCAATATCTCTTAATGCTTGTTTAGCAGCAATAGTTTGGAATGTTACAATATTAGCAACACGATTTTTGCCATATTTTTCTTTTAGATAACTAATGACATCTTCTCTTTTAATATCTTCAAAGTCGATATCAATATCAGGCATAGTGTTACGGCTTGGATTTAAAAATCTTTCAAAATATAAGTCGTATTCAATTGGATCAGGAGTAGTGATATCCAAAGCATAACTTACAAGAGATCCCGCAGCAGATCCTCTTCCAGGACCCACTAATATATCATGAGTTTTAGCATAGTTAACATAATCAGAAACAATAAGAAAATAATTATTAAAGCCCATTTTGTCAATAACACTTAATTCGTATTCTAGACGTGATAAATATTTATCATTATTTTTATTCTTACGTTTTAACCCTTCTAGACATTTTTCTTTGATAGTTTCTTTAGCTTCTAATTCACCAAATAATTGAAGCATAACCCCGCGATTCTTTTTTAAATTAAAATCAAATTGGTTAATAAATTCTTCATAACAGATGATATTTAAATCTTTATAAATTTCATTAATTTCTTCAAATGTGTGTAAATAATTAACACCAGTTTTTGTTTGATAATTAAGCGTAGAACTATTTTTAATAGCGTCAACAATATCAAGTACAATTGCATCTTCTTTTTTTAAATAGCGAATAAAAGGATAAATAATAATTTTAACGTTTATATCATTTAAATTAATTTTTATGGTTTCTAATTCACTAGGATTATATATTTCTAGGCCAATATAGAAATTAGTTAGATCTTTATTTAAACGTTCAATAGATGACTTGATTTCTAAAATATTATTAGTATTGACGCTAAGCACAAAAACAAGTCCACTTTGGTTAGAAGTTATATCGTTATAAGAGAATGTGTTATTTTGAATAGCATTAGAAATTTTAATTAGATTAAGATACCCTTCCTCATTTTTTATAAATATAGAAAGTAAGAAGCGTCCTAGTTTAACATCCATACCAAGTATTGGCTTAATTCCTAATTCCTTGCATTTTTCAAAAAAGATTGGAAAACCAAACATAACTTGATAATCACATATTCCTAAACACTTAAAATTATGCTTTTTAGCAAATGAAAAGTATTTATCTAAAGTAAGACCAGACTTTAAAAAACTATATTCACTATATACATGCAGTGGGACATAACTCATACTTTTCACCTTCAACGATAATTTTAACTAATTTAGCATATTTTATCAATGAAAATACGATTATAAATATTATAAATATTTAAAGTTTTCAAAATAGACAAAAATAATTTCTTTCATAAATAATTAACAAATGCTTAACAGATTGTGTTATACTCGTACTTGGAGTTGAAAATATGAACGAATTACAACAAAAAGAGAGGGATTTATTAAAGCAATACATTGATTTTTGCGACAAACATAACTTAAAATATTTTTTAATGGCAGGAACACTTCTTGGCGCAATTAGACATAAAGGATTTATCCCTTGGGATGATGATATTGATGTGGCTATGCCAAGAGAAGATTATGATAAGTTTTGTGAACTAGCGGCAAAAGAATTTACCGGAGATACTTTTTTTCAATCATATAAAACAGATAAAAACTTTCCTTATGTTTTTTCTAAGTTACGTGATTCTAACACAACGTTTATTGAAAAAGTTTATAAACATGTCGACATGAATCATGGTGTATATTTAGATATTTTTCCACTTGATGGAATATCTAAACATAATGCTAATAAATATTGGTTACATATAAAAATATATTTGCAAGCACTTATTTGGTTTTTAGGTTGGCCGGTTGTTTTATTTCGTAAACCAAGACTTAAATTTTTCTTAACTGATATCTTAATTGATATTATTGTTTTACCATTTTTCTTATTTAGAATTAATAACTGGTCGAAAAAAGCATATGAAAAGATTTTAAAAAGTATACCTTTTAAGAAAGCAAAATTGGTGGCTAATATTCAATGTGGTGACTATCGTAATAAAAAGAATATTTATCCGAAAGAATTGCTAGATGAAGTTATTGATTGGCCATTCGAGGATTTGATTTGTAAAGTACCTAAAGAATATGATAAATTTTTAACTTTATCTTATGGTGACTATATGAAATTACCACCAAAAAGTAAGCAAATTGGTCATCATTATAGTTCAGGATATGATATGAATATGTCCTATAAGGACTACATAAAAAGCAAAAAAAAGTAGCAATTTGCTACTTTTTTTTATTAAATTACTTAATAAATAATTTATCTAATTCTTCAATTAAAGAATCTAATTCGGATAAATCTTTTAATCTAGCTCCAGATGCTTGTTCGTGGCCTCCGCCTTTAAACATTGCGGCAACCGCATTAATTGGCTTTTCTTTTGATCTAATTGAGACACGCCAATCACCTTTATTAACATCTTGAGTTACACAGAACCAAGCATTTATGCCATCAATATTTGAGAACAAATTGATATTTTCTTTTCCGCGATCCACAGTGATTTTTAGTTCATTTTGCACTTCAATTGGTAAAATATAATAAGCAACTCCGCCTTTAGTTACTTTGAAATTACCTAAAACATAAGCTGTTACTTTTAAATCATCGATATTTTTGGTATACATTTTTTGATAAACATCTTTTGACAAATTAAATCCTGTTTCAAGTAATAGCTTTGATATTTCAAATGTATGAGGAGAAGTAGTATTATATAAGAATCTACCGGAATCTCCAACAATACCAGAATATAAGTAATGAGCGGCTTCTTTACTCATAGTTTTATCAAAATAATATAGCATATTCGCCATTAATTCGGCACAAGATGCCAATTCATCGTTAACAATATTAATATTTCCATATGGTTCAACATTAGGGTGATGATCCATTTTGACAATAAACTTTGCTTTGGCATAGTGTTTATCACTGATTCTTTTTGTATCACCTGTATCCATGACAATTGCTAAAAATTCATTATTATCGAACCAACTATCATCGATAATTTCCATTTCTTCATATAAGCGTGGAGTTAATGTAACATGATTTTCTCCAACAACGTGAATTTCTTTATTAGGATAATTATCTTTTAGCCAATGATATAATCCTAATTGTGTTCCAAGAGCATCAAAGTCAGGGGATTGGTGACGAAATAATACAATTTTGTCATTGTTTTCAATTTTTTCTAATACTTTATCGTATTCTAATTTGTTTTTACTTATTAAATCTAAAATTACTTGATCTAACATAATTTCACCTCGAAAAGCATTATAACAAAAAAAAGGTGTATTCGCACCTTTTTTGATAAATTTTGTTTATTAAATTATTTAATATTTAAGATACGGCAAGTATCACGGGCAATCATTAATTCTTCATCAGTTGGAATTAACATAACTTTGATTTTACTATCTTCAGTTGATAGAACCGCTACTTCGCCACGAATAGTTTTTTGGCTTTCTAATAATTTAACACCTAATGCTTCAGAAATTTCATCCACAACACGTTGACGTAAATATCCATCATTTTCACCAACGCCAGCAGAGAAGATAAGTAAATCACATCCGCCTAATCTTACGTAATATTGACCAATGTAATCAGCAACACGTCTAACCCATAAATCAATAGCTAATTCAGCTCGTTTATTTCCTTCACGCATCGCTTTTAAAACGTTTCTTGAGTCATCATCAACACCTGAGAATCCTTTTAAACCGGATTTTTTATTTAAAGTTTGGAACATTTCAGTTGGTGACATACCAGTTTTTTCACAAACATAAGTAACAACACTTGGATCAATGTCTCCACATCTAGTGCCCATCATAATTCCACCTAATGGTGTAAGACCCATAGAAGTAGCAACACATTTACCATCTTTAGTAGCGGTAATCGAAGCACCAGAACCTAAGTGACAAGTGATAATGCGGACATTTTCTTTTTTCTCGACATACTTTAATCCTTCGTGGGCTAAGTATTTATGTGAAGTACCATGAGCGCCATATCTACGGATATCATATTGTTCATACCATTCATAAGGAACAGGAAACATATAATCTTGTGGAGCCATAGTTTGATGGAAAGCAGTATCAAACACCGCTACATTACCTACATGAGGTAAAGCATCTTTTATTGCACGTAAACCAATTAAGTGTGCACCATTATGAAGAGGAGCAAGAGAGATTAAATCTTCAACTTTTTTCTCGACATAATCATCAAATTTAACAGAATCATTAAAGTATTTACCACCTTGAACAATACGATGGCCAACACCTTGAATTTCTTCTAAGTGCTCAACAACACCTTTTTCTAATAAAGTTTTTAATACTAATTCGACAGCGTATGTATAAGTTAAAACTGGTAAAACTTTTTCTTCTTTTTGATCGCCTAATACAAATTTAAATTCAGCATCTTCTTTACCAATTCTTCCTACTAAACCAGAACAAATTACTTTTTCTTCAGGCATTTCAAATAATTTGAATTTTAAAGATGAACTACCTGCATTTACTGCCATTATTTTTGCCATAAATTTTCCTCCTAAACACATTAAATAGAATAATACTTTCTAAAATAATAGTAAAGATTAAAAAAATAAAATTGTTAATCGCTTACATTGTTAACTATTTAGTTAATAGTTCTAGATAATACTTAAAAAATTACTTATAATATAGATAGTTCAAGAGGTGAAATTATGAACTTTGACTTAAATGAATTTCTATATGGACAATCAATAACCGCTTATGAGTATTTTGGTGCCCATAGAGTAGTTAAAGATGGTATCGAAGGAGTAGTATTTCGTTTATACGCTCCATTAGCTAGAGATGTTTCAGTTATTGGCGATTTTAATAACTGGGATGTTACAAGTAATAAAATGGAACGCATTGATCCAAATGGTGTATTTGAAACATTTGTACCAGGATTAAAAGACTACATGAATTATAAGTTTCATTTCCTGAATGCAAAAAATATTTATGTTGATAAAAGTGACCCATATGCATTTTTTAGTGAATTAAGACCTTTAAGTGCATCAAGAATTTTTGATTATAGCGATTTTATTTGGCATGATCAAAAGCATATGAAACAACGAAATAGATATTTTGCTCGACCATTATCGATTTATGAACTTCACTTAGGATCGTGGTTAGGCAAAAAAGATAATCGCTTTTTATCTTATGAAGAAGTTGCGGATTATCTCATTGAATACTGCTTAGCACATGGTTTTAATGCTATTGAAATAATGCCTATTACGCAATATCCATTTGATGGTTCATGGGGTTATCAAGCTACTGGCTTTTATTCGGTGGATTCAAGATATGGTAATCCTAAACAATTAATGTCATTTATTGATCGTATGCATTGCGCAGGTATTGCTGTCATACTAGACTTTGTTTTAGTGCATTTTGCCGTTGATGATTATGGATTAATTGAATTTGATGGAAGTCGAATGTATGAATATAATTCCGAAGAAAATGCTTTTTCTCAATGGGGAAGTGCCTTATTTGATTTAGGTAAAGATCCAGTTCGTTCATTTTTGATGAGCGCTGTTAATTATTTCTTAACTATTTTCCATTTTGATGGTGTAAGATTTGACGCTATTAGTAATGTCATTTATTGGCATGGTAATTCTCTTAAAGGCATTAATGATGGTGCGATTGAATTTATCAAAAGATTAACTGGAAAGCTTCATTATGCCCATCCTAATGTTATTTTAATTGCGGAAGATTCATCAGCTTATAAAGGAGTTACTGCTCCACTAGAAAATGGTGGATTAGGTTTTGATTATAAATGGGATTTGGGTTGGATGAATGATACATTAAAATATTATTCTCTTGACCCAATTTATCGTAAATATCATCATAACTTAATAACTTTCTCAATGGCTTATTTTTTCTCGGAAAATTTCTTGCTTCCTTTATCGCATGATGAAGTTGTACATGGAAAAGGCACAATCATTAATAAAATTAATGGTGATTATTATTCCAAATTTGCTCAATTAAGAAATTTGTACACTTACATGTGGGCTCATCCAGGTAAAAAACTTAATTTTATGGGTAATGAGCTTGCATCCTTCGATGAGTGGAATGAAAATAAATCTTTACCATGGAACTTAAAAAGATATCCTGCTCATGATTCTATTAGTAGAATGATTCGTGATTTAAATCTTATCTATGTTCATGAAAAAGCAATGTATATGGATGAATATAATCCTAGTCGCTATGCTTGGACATTAGTTGATAATTGTGATCAAAGTGTCTTTGCTTTTATAAGAACTTATAATAATGACACATTATTATTCGTTTTCAATATGACACCAAATTATTATGAAGTATATGATGTTCCAACCTATGTTCCAGGAACTTATACAGAAATATTTAATAGCGATAAGGATGTTTATGGTGGCAAAAACCAATACAATGGTTTAAAATTAAAAACTAGTGCGGGTGGTCCAGAAAATCGACCATATCACATTACAATAAAATTAGGTAGTTTTGCGGCAATGATATTTAAATGTGTTACGCGTAAAAGAAAGGTTAGTTAGTATGTTTAATAATGTAGAAGAATTTAAAGAAGAATTTCAAAGAAGATTACTTGATAAATATTGTGTAACAATCGAGGAATCACATATATTCGAACGTTACGATATTTTAGGAGAAATGGTGCGCGACTACGCAAGTAGAGACTGGCGTAGCACTCGTGAAACAGTTTTAAGAACTGGTAAAAAACAACTTATTTATTTCTCAATGGAATTTTTAATTGGTCGTTTATTAGTAAATAACTTACAAAATTTAGGAATTTATGAAGTTGTTAAAGATGGATTGAGTGATTTAGGAATTAATATTCATGAATTAGAAGAGCAAGAAACGGATGCTGGACTTGGTAATGGCGGCTTAGGAAGACTTGCTGCTTGCTTTTTAGACTCCACAGCATCTTTAGGATATCCAGTTATTGGTAACTGTATCCGATATGAATATGGTTTCTTTAAACAAGTTATCATTGATGGAAAACAAGTAGAAGTTCCTGATCAATGGCTTGCTAAATCTAATGTTTGGGAAGTTAAAAAGCCTAAACATGCGGTTGAAGTAAAATTCTATGGACATCCAGAATGTTATTATGATGAAAAAGGTGAATTGCGTAATAGAACTGCAGATGCAATAGTCGTAAAAGCTATGCCTTATGATATTTCTGTTATCGGATATCGTAATAAAGTAGTTAATACATTACGTGTTTGGTCAGCGGAACCAAGCGATGAACATTTACCAATGGATGAAAAGTTTACTGATTATTTATCAGCTTTAAAAGAATTATGCCATGGATTATATCCAGATGATTCTACAGAGCATGGACGTATTTTACGTTTAAGACAACAATATTTCCTTGTTTCAGCGGGATTGCAATCCGCAATGCGTGAACATTTAAGACTTTATGGTACATTAGATAATTTCTATGAAAAATATAACTTCCAATTAAATGATACTCATCCAATTTTAGCTATTCCAGAAATGATGCGTTTATTAATGGATGAATATAATTATGGTTGGGATGACGCTTGGTATCAAGTGACTCACGCTATGGCATATACCAATCATACTGTTATGGCGGAAGCTTTAGAAAAATGGCCAATAAATTACGTGCAACATTTAATTCCACGTTGCTATATGATTATTGAAGAAATTAATCGCCGCTTCATGATTCGTTTAAATGAATTGCATATTAGTGACAATATGAAAAACCGTTTATCAATTATTAAAGATGGTATGATTCATATGACAAGCTTAGCACTTGTAACTTGCTATAGCATTAATGGTGTTGCAACTTTACATACTCAAATTCTTGAAAGTTCAACATTCAAAGATTTTTATCAAATTATGCCAGAAAAATTTAACAATAAGACAAATGGTATTACTCATCGTCGTTGGTTCTTATATGCTAATCCAAAAATGGCTAATGAAGTTACAAAATATATAGGTGATTCTTGGATATTAAATCCAGAAGATTTAACAAAATTAATGAATTATGTTGATAATGAAGATTTAAAATCCAGATATTATGAAATCAAATTAGAAAATAAAGTCAAATTAGCGGAATATGTGGAAGAACATAACCATATTGAACTTAATGTTAATTCAATATTTGATGTCCAAATTAAAAGATTACATGCTTATAAACGTCAATTATTAAATGTTTTCCATATCATTTATTTGTATTTCAAACTCAAAACTGATCCTAATTTTAAGATGTATCCACATACATTTATCTTTGGTGCAAAAGCAGCACCAAGTTATGCTTATGCTAAGAAAATTATTGAATTAATTTTAGCAGTTGCTAAAGTTATTAATAATGATCCAGTTATTAGTCAATCTATTAAAGTAGTGTTTATTGAAAACTATGGTGTTACTCTTGCTGAAAAGATTATTCCTGCCGCGGATGTTAGTGAACAAATTTCTACAGCTGGAAAAGAAGCAAGTGGCACATCCAATATGAAATTTATGATGAATGGCGCAATTACATTAGGTACATTAGATGGTGCGAACGTAGAAATCAGTGAACGTGTTGGCGATGAAAACTGTGTAATATTTGGCTTAAAAGATTATGAAGTTAATGAATTACGTAACGCTCATACTTATAATCCTTGGGATTATTATAATCAAGATCCATTTATTAAACGTATTTTAGATTCTTTAACTGATGGGACATGGGATGAAGATAAAGACCGCTTTAGAATGATTTTTGATGAAGTAATGTATCATAATGATGAATACTTTATTTTAAAAGATTTTGCAAGCTATGTTGAAGCTTCTAAATTAGTGGAAGAATTATATCAAGATAAGTCTAAATGGGCAAAGATGGCTTTAATTAATATTGCTCAATCAGGATATTTCTCTAGTGACCGTACGATTAGTGAATACGCTAATGACATTTGGCATTTAAAAAAGGTAAACGATAATGAATAAGAGTTCGCTTAAGCTTTTAAAAGAATTAACTGAACTTAATGGCATTTCTGGCTTTGAAAATGATGTTCGTGAATATATTAAAAATGAGTTAAAAAATATTTGCACGAGTATTACTACGGATAATCTGGGTTCACTAATTTGCGAACTTAAAACTGATGAAACAAAGCCTTTAATTATGTTTACCGCTCATATGGATGAAGTAGGATTTTTAGTTAATTCTATTTTAGATAATGGTATGATTCGTCTTAAACCAGTAGGTGGCTGGTGGAGTCATGTCTTGTTAGCGCAAGAAATGGTTGTTACTAATCATAAACACCAAGAATTTATTGGTGTTATTGGTGCTGAGCCTCCTCATGGCTTAACTCGCGAACAAAAAAATCAAGTTTTACCAATTGATACGCTTTACTTAGATATGGGAGTAAGTTCAAAACAAAATATTTTAGACTTAGATATCAACATTGGTGACCCAATTACCCCTTTAACTAAATTCCGTGTTTTAAATGATCATAAAACTCTTTTAGGTAAAGCATTTGATAATCGTCTTAGTATAGCAATTATTATTGATTTATTTAAGACTATTAAAAAGTTAGATATACCGGCAAATGTTGTTTTTGTAGCCTCAACCCAAGAAGAAATAGGTTGCCGCGGAGCAAAAACATCAACTTATTTAGTTGAGCCTGACATTGGATTTGCTATCGATGTCACCGAAAGTTACGATACTCCTGGCGCAGAAAATAATCCTTCTAGACTAGGAACTGGTCCCGCGTTAGCGTTGATGGATGGAGCCTCCATATCGCATCGTGGACTATTTGATTTAGTAGAAGAAGTTGCAAAAAGAAAATCTATTCCTTACACTTACGACCTATGCGTATTTGGTGGAACAGATTCTAGTGAAATTCATAAAACAAAAATGGGAATTATTAATATGACATTATCAATTCCTTGCCGATATTTCCATTCCCATACTTCTTTAGTTCATAAAGATGATTTTGATAACACGAAAAAACTATTACTTAATTTAATCAAAGTCATTGATAATGACAAATTACGAATGCTTAAAGAAAGTAAATACTTATAGAACACTTCATTCGAAGTGTTTTTAATTAAATTTACTTGCAAAAAAGAAAATTGCCACGCCAACAAAGGCAATAGTTAGTAAAGTAGAAAATATGCCAATAACTAGATCAAAATAACGGTATTTGCTATAATCTTTTATTTCTTTAATGTCATTTTCGTTTATATTTTCATTTTTATTTTTATTTTTATTTAATTTTCTAACCGCTAAAGAACCTAATGATCCAGAAACAAACATTTTAAAGCCAAAGATGGCATGGATAATATTAGTTTCTAATACGCCGAAAAATAAACCAATAAATAAAATAAAAGCAAGCGCTCCACCTACAATTGTTTGATTAAATACATTAAGAGACCAGTTTTCCACAAATAGCGTTCCTACATTAAAGGCACTTAAAATAATGATTATAATTATACGACCAAACCAACCACTTTTTTGATAACGCTCCGCATCTTTATAATGTCTTTCGTTAAAACTTAATAGCCAAGTTATAAATTGCATTTTATCATTCCTTTCCTTTATGATATTAAGTAATCTACAAATTCATAATAACAATTTTTTTTAAATACGAAAAGAAGAAATTATAAATATGGAAAAATTGCAAATGATAATTATGTAAATATGTTTTATTTAAAGTATTAAACATCGAATATTTTTCCTTATTATGTAAACAAAACTAATAAAAATATCTTTATTAAAACATTTTAGCAAGCTAAGTATAAAATATATCAATTTTGCGCAATTTTTTTAGTTTTAAAGTTGTTTTAATTTTTTTTGAGTGTATAATTTAATTGTATTAAAAAATAGATAGGCGGTGCTTTATGGCAAGAAAACCAATGTATGATGGTGGCACAAAAAACAAAATGATTGAAGTAGCAACTGAGTTGTTTTTTGAAAATGGGTATGATGGAACTAGTATTCGTAGTATTGTAAGAGGAGTCGGTTGTGAAATAGGCTTATTCTATTATTACTATGAAACAAAAGATGCATTATTTAGTGATGTGTTAGAAACATTCTTAAATCAGTATCATCGAGGCTTTAAAAGAGTGGTAAAAATGGCAAAAGAAGATCCAGATCACGCTGTTTATCATTTCTTCCATTATTTAAAGATGATTGTTAAGAAATTTAGAGTAAAATACGATAAAAAAATGCATCGTACAGTTAGACTTGCAATTCGTGAACAAGTATTACAAGTAATTGAACCATATTTCGAACAAATTATTGAAATATTAATTGAAAATGGTGCAAAACCAAAACTTGATACAAAAATAGCAGCAAGATTCTTCACATATGGTATTGGTAGTTTAACAATTCATGAAACTAATGAATGGGTTGAACAAACCACTAATGATTTAAATAATATCATTAATGACGTTTTGGGATTTAACCCTAAAGAAAATTAATTATGAATAGGTGTATTAGTTTTTAATAAATGTAATAAATCATCAATTTGATTTTCGTTAAAAACTATAACACCTATTTTTTTTAATGCTTCTGCGGTCACTCCGCTTTTATTAATTAAAGTATGACTAAAAGTTCCATCATAAATAAAATCATTTCCGCATGATGGACTCTTGCTTTTTAATAAAGCATATTTAATATGATTGTTTTTAGCTATATTTATTGCTATATCCTTACCTAACTCATAATTGTTAGTGACATCTAAACCAATTTGATTTATTACTTTATCATTCTTTCTTTCACTAGGCACGCGAGGAGTAGGTAATCCGCCCATAACTTCTGGACAAATAGGAATAAACTCAATATATTTAGCAATTTCACTAGTATCAATTTTATTGTTTTTTCCATTATATTTAACATTTTCACCAAGTAAACAAGCACTAATAAGAAGTTTTTCCATAATATCACCACTTAAATATTAACATATTCGCAATAAACATTTAAAAAAATGTTTAAATTTTATATAATCTTAGTTAGGTGAGATTTATGGTTGATTATATATTTGAGTATAAAGGAAAATATTATCAAGTTAAATTTGTTTTAAATAAAAGAAGTATGCGCCGCGTTTCTTTTAAGATTGTTGATAATAATATTATTTGTTATGCTCATCCTTTATCAAGTTATAATTCATTAGTTAAAATAGTTGAACAACATAAATTATCATTAGTGCATATGTATGATCGTAACCAACAAAGTAGTGAAGACTATATTTATATTTTTGGAGAAAAATTGCCAATTACATTTCAAAATAATATTTATTCTATTTCTGGTTATGGAAGCTATAAAAATGAAATAGAAAAAGAACATCTTTTAGCAAGATTATTAAATCGTTACATTGATTCAAGATTTTATGCTTTAGAAAAACTCATGAATGTAAAAAGAGATTATAAATTTATAATTCGTAAAATGAAAACAAGATATGGCACTAATTCAATACGTACGAATAGAATTACTTTTTCTTTAGAATTAATTCATTTTTCACCAGAAATAATAGATTCTGTTATTATTCACGAATTAGCGCATGATTTTTATCGAGATCATTCCATAAGATTTTATAATGTTGTTTATCAATATTGCCCAAATTACGATATTCTAAGAAATAAAATGGTAAAAGGAGAATTTAAATAATGATTCAATATATAACAAGTAAAACTAATAATCGTATCAAAGATTTATTACGTTTAAGACAAAATAAAAATCGTGAAGAAAGTAAACTATTTATTGTAGAAGGTTTTCATATGCTTGAAATGGCTAGTGAAGCAAATATAATAAAAGAAGTATATACTACTAAAGAACTTGATATTGATAAAAATATCCCCCAATTTATCATAACTAATGAAATATTAGATAAAATTTCTTCTTCCATTAATGCTCAAGGAGTAGTGGTGGTTTGTCATTTTATAAAAGAAAAACCAATTACAAGTAATAAAATTATATATTTAGATAACATTTCTGATCCTGGTAATTTAGGAACAATTTTAAGAACGGCTTTAGCATTTAATTATTTAGATGTTATTATGAGCCCAAATTGTGTTTCTTTATATAATGATAAGTCACTTAGTGCAACACAAGGGGCAATATTTAAATTAAATATCATTACTAAAGATATTGATTACTTAAAAGAATTAAAGAAAGATTATAAAATAATTGCTACCAGTTTAAAAAACTCAGTTGATATTACAAGCGTTCCAAAATATGAAAAGTGCATTTTAGTATTTGGTAATGAAGGAAAAGGAGTAAGAGAAGAAATACTTAATATTTCTGATGTTAATGTGATTATTCCAATTCAAAATATTGACTCGCTTAATGTTGGTGTTGCTAGTGGTATAGTAATGTTTTATGAAGCAAGTGAGAAATAAGTATGAATAACATAAAAATATCCCTAAGAAACTATTCAAAAGATAAAGAACGTTATAAAAAATATCGTAAACAACTATTAGAAATTTTAAAACGCGTTAGTGCGGATTTTTCTATAGAAATTACAGTTTTAGTTAAAATTTTAGATCTTTCAAAGGGCTATACTTTAGATGGCAAATCAGCACGCGAAAACATTGCTTATGTTTTAATGAAAAAAGACTATGCAATGTTATCCATTAGTTCAAGTGTTTTTGATATGTTTGAAAATAATCAAGAATTAGATTTAGAAATTGTATTATATCATGAATTTATTCACATGTATGATTTAACATCTATAAGCCATTTATCATATTTTAAAAATTGTTCAGTGGATGAAATAAACCTAAATACAAAACAAAACTATAACATTAAGGCTGGTATACATTTTTGGTCGGAATTTATTGCATATTTAAAAACATATCAAAACTATAGAAAATGGTATAAACTTTATACAAATCCATGTGAATTGGAATATATTTATTTAAGCATCATAGACAAGTTAGATATTGCAAAAAATGCAACTAGTTATAAAAAGAAAGGGTTGTTAATAAAAGATATATTTGAAACAATTGATATCTTTGCTTATAATTTTGCTCTATATATTGCTTCTATGTTTGGAGGAGACCGAAGACGGATTAAAGACAAAGGAAAATATTACAACAAAGATTCAATGGAAGTTATTATGAAGATAATAGACGATTTAGTGATATATATTCGTAAATTAATACATACCTTAAATACTAATAAGTTTGTTAAAAATTTAGAAAAATTAGGCCATTATATTAACTATAAGATTTATAATCGATTTGGTTGTAAAATCAAAAAAGATAATGGTAATTACATAATGGCTTTTAATATGAAACAATTAGAAAAGTAGCAGAATTTAATTCCCTTTTGCATATAAAATAAAATCACGTTAGTTGCAACTAATTTGACAAAGTGCTAATCTATTGCTGGAGATGGTATTATGAGTGATTTTTTAAAAGCAACAATTGGAATATTAATTCCTTTTATAGGAACAACATTAGGCTCAGCATTTGTTTTCTTTTTAAAGAAAGATATGAATCCTAAAATGCAAAAAGCTTTATTAGGCTTTGCTTCTGGTGTTATGATTGCGGCTTCCGTTTGGTCACTTTTAATACCAGCAATTGAAATGTCTTCTAATTTAAAAATACAGTGGCTACCAGCTGCGATTGGATTTTTGTTAGGTATGGGGTTTTTGTTAATACTAGATAGTATTATTCCGCATTTACACGTTAATAATGATAAACCAGAAGGAAAACCATCTCACTTAAATAAATCATTTATGCTTATTCTTGCTGTTACTCTTCATAATATTCCAGAAGGTATGGCAGTAGGAGTTGTTTTAGCAGGTATGTTAAGTGGCGCAACTAACATTACTATGATGGGCGCATTTGCTTTAGCTATAGGTATAGCTATACAAAATGTGCCAGAAGGAGCGATTATATCTACGCCATTATTAGGCTCAGGATGTACAAAGAAAAAAGCGTTCCTTTATGGAACACTTTCTGGAATTGTTGAACCGATTGGTGCGATTATCACAATACTTTTAACTTCACTTATTACTCCAGCTTTACCTTATATTTTGTCATTTGCGGCAGGTGCCATGATTTATGTAGTAGTGGAAGAACTAATACCAGAAACACAAAGTGGTGACCATTCTAATATTGGCACAATTGGGGTAGCAATCGGTTTTACCCTTATGATGGTATTAGACATTGCCTTAGGTTAGTTATTTAGCTTATTTCGATATTCTTTTGGACTAATTTTATAATAATCTTTAAAACATTTTGCATAATGACTCGCGGAACAGAATCCGCAAGCATACGCACTTTCTA
>ERZ1106943.566-NODE-566-length-48105-cov-8.476462_pt1 | contig 48105 bp, 41 predicted proteins | sample MGYA00403671_ERZ1106943 | MGnify/ENA primary metagenome ERZ1106943 (study PRJEB35170, sample SAMEA104062427) | human gut metagenome | biome: human gut; feature: human-associated habitat; material: faeces | place: Denmark | collected 2012-06-14 ...
CCGTCGAGTCGATTCTTGCCGAACTCCGTGACCTGAAGGAGCGGGGATTCAAGGAGGTCACACTTCTGGGGCAGAACGTTAACTCATACCGCTTCGAGGCCGAGGACGGCGGCGTGACCGATTTCCCGGCACTGCTTAGCATAGTGGCCGAGACCGTGCCCGAAATGCGCGTGCGCTTCACTACCTCGCATCCCAAGGACATGAGCGACCAGACAATCGAGGTGATTGCCTCGCATCCCAACATCTGCCGGCACATACACCTGCCCGTCCAGTCAGGATCGGACTCGGTGCTGAAAGCAATGAACCGTAAGTATACGCGCGAGTGGTACCTTGACCGCGTGGCTGCAATTCGCCGCCTGATTCCGGACTGCTCGATAACCACCGACATGTTCACGGGCTTTCATGACGAGTCGGAGCAGGACTTCGAGGATACGCTATCGCTGATGCGCGAGGTTGGCTTCGACGCGGCATTCATGTTCAAGTATTCGGAGCGACCAGGGACCCTGGCCTCGAGGACTATGCCGGACAATATTCCCGAGGAGGTGAAAATCGAAAGGCTCAACCGCATGATAGCCCTTCAGAACGAACTGTCACTCGCCTCGAACCGACGCGACATAGGCAAGGAGTTCGACGTCCTGGTCGAGGGTGCGTCGAAGCGCAGCGCCGGACAAAGGGTGGGGCGAACGTCGCAGAACAAGACCTGCGTGTTCGACGCGACGCCCGAGGCAAAGGTCGGCGCGACCGTGCGTGTACGCGTCATGGACGCCACCTCGGCGACCCTTCTCTGTGAGGCCATCTGATTTTTATAAGACTATCATACATAAACGAAGCGCGTCCTGTATTGAGGACGCGCTTCGTTTATGGTTTCGTATGAATCAGTATTTGTCGTCGAAAGACATCTCGGAGAAGCCGTCGGCATCGAATTCGTCGGGATTGTACGAATCCTCGTCGAAATCCTCGTCGAAGTCGTCGAGGGTGGCATGTTTCGAGGCTTTGGCATCGAGTTCTTTCTCGAAATTGTCGAGATCGATGTGCTGTGCCGGGGCATGTCCCTGCGAAAGGGTGCACACGGGGTCATGAAGGTCCTTGCCTGTTATAATCTGGCGCATCTCGATGAAGAAGGCACGGTCTGTCATATAGTCAAAGACGAACAGGAGTTTCTGGCCCTCGTCGTCGATGTAGTCCGAGAGGACACATTCGTCCATGAGGTATGAGTCCTCGTCACTGTCGGTACCCATATCCTCGAGTGTGATTTCCTTCTCTTTCTCCCAGCCGTCATCACAAAGGAAGAATGAGCACATCTCGTTCTTGTCATAACCGACCGACTCGCAGATGGCATTCTTCAGGTCGTAGAAAGTTGCGTCGGCGTCGATCTTGATCTCACGTTTGAAGTTGTCGATTTCGTCAGAAACTAAGCGGAAATTGAATATCATGGTTACAAGCGTTTGAATTCGTGAACTGTAAGTTTTGTCCGGTAGTCCTCCGTGCCGCGTAGTTGGCGCGGTTGTGCCGTTTTCATGTTGCGAAGTTAATAATTAAGTTTTAGATTTTGCAAATAATTCTGCCGATTTAGCAATTTTTTTTTCAACTCATGTGCAGCCTGAAATCACCAGAAGTATGTGTTGCGTGGCATTCTCTTATGAAAATGAAGTTTTTAGATTAAAATTGATAGAAAACAAAAATGAATCGCGGAAAAATTCATATCTTTGCACACAAAAATCAGGAAAACATAACTTTGGTTCTTTTATTATGGAATACTCTTTTGACAAACTGGACATACAGATTCTGGGTATGCTCTCGAACAATGCCCGCGAATCGTTCCAGGAGATAGCGCGTGTCTGCGGTCTGTCCGGCGCTGCTATACACCAGCGCATCAAGCGGCTGGTCGCCAATGGCGTGATAAAACGATGGGAATGTGTCATCGATCCCTCGACACTTGGTTACACCACCCGGGCCGTAGTGGGCATACGCATGCATGACGCCTCGCGATTCGGCGACCTTCTCGACCGTGTCAAGTCTACTCCCAGCGTTATAGAGTGCGAGGTCGTGTCAGGACGTTATGACATGATTATAAAGGTTCTCGGCAAGTCTAACGGCGATCTGCTGGAGACTATACAGAGCCTTGTGCAGGATATCGCCGCCCAGACCGAGACGCTGATATCCTTTGAGGAAGTATTCTCGCGCCAGGTACGTGCCTCCATGCCATGATCAGGAGACTGCTCCCGGCGCTGCTGCTCTGGGCTGTTCCGGTGATGCTGACCGCTTCGGCTCAGAAGAGTGATAACGCAGGCACCGGCATTTTGCGGATGGACTATGTGCTCAGCGGCAAGTCGGGTTCAAAACCCGAAATTTCGTTGCGTAAGGTCGTTTCGCAGCCTAAGAGACGCTGCTTTCCCCGCGGAGCCGAACTTCCGCTGGAAGGCAACGGACGCATTACGGTGACGCGGCATGCGGGAGGCGACACAATCTACCGTCAGGCTTTCTCCACTCTCTTCCAGGAGTGGATGGAAACCGGTGACACCACAGTCCGCGCATTTGAGAATTCTTTCGTGATTCCACGGGTGTCCGAGCCGGTCGATGTTGAACTTCTTCTAAGCGATTCGCGTCACAGAACAACCGCCGTGCACCGTACAACCGTTGATCCTGCTGACATACTCATAGCGCCGTCGCGCAACCCGCATTATGATACGCTGACTATTCACCGTGGAAACTATCCCGGACCCAGAATCGGGGTGGCAATTCTCGCCGAGGGATATACAGAGGGTGAGATGGACAAGTTTGTCGATGCGGCGAAACGTGCGACAGCGGCCATACTCTCGCATGAGCCTTTCTTCAGATTCGCCGACCGTTTCGACTTCATTGCGGTGAAGTCAGTGTCGGAAGATTCCGGTGTCAGCGTACCCAAAAACAACGAATGGAAAGACACGGCCTTCGGCTCGCATTTCTCGACTTTCTACAGCGACCGCTATCTGACAACGCCGAACGTCTATGCGTTGCATGACGCCATGTCGGATGTCGAGGCCGAGCATATCATTGTTCTCGCCAACACCGACACATACGGAGGCGGAGGTATATTCAATTCCTATACTCTGACGGCAGCCGGCAACAAATATTTCGAGCCTGTAGTAGTGCATGAGTTCGGTCATTCCTTCGGCGGACTCGGTGACGAGTATTTCTATGAGAATGATGTTATGAGCGATACCTATCCGCTCGATGTCGAGCCATGGGAACCGAATATCACGACGCTTGTCGACTTTCCGTCGAAATGGCAGGATATGGTGGATGAAAAGACCCCGGGAGTCGGAGTCTTCGAGGGAGCCGCATACTCGACTCACGGAATCTATCGGCCGGCGGATTACTGCCGAATGCGCGTCAACGATTACCCGGCTTTCTGCCCGGTATGTCAACGCGCACTCGAACGCCTGATTCTGTTCTATACAGAACCGAAGGATTCCAAATAATAATTTTTGTCAGTTGGAAAGGTACCAGGAATAAAGGCGGGATATGCCTTCGTCAAGGTCCACTCTGTGGTGCCAGCCGAGGTTATGCAGTTTGGTGACGTCACAGAGTTTACGCATGGTTCCGTCGGGCTTTTCGGGATTCCAGACAATATTGCCCTTGAAACCGACTTCCTTCTTGATCTTCTCGGCAAGTTCGGCGATTGTCAGTTCAAGACCTGTACCAATATTGATATGCGTGTTGCGGATGTCCTTCCGGTCGGCGCTGAGGTTGACGAGGTCCTTGAAGGAGACGTTGAGCATCACGTGTATTGTGGCGTCGGCCATATCCTCGCTCCATAGGAATTCACGCAACGGACGTCCTGAACCCCACAGTTCGAGACGGTCGGGATAGATGCCGAACGAAGCGAGTTCGGAGGCAATTTCGGTATCGGTCATGTCCTCGCGCCAGTTGTCTGTGGGGCGGGAACGCAAGTCGGTACGGAGAGACTCAAAATCGCCTTCGTTGAGCAGACGGGCGAGATGCATCTTGCGCATCATCGCCGGGAGAACATGCGAGTTCTGGAGATGGAAGTTGTCACGCGGACCATACAGGTTGGTCGGCATCACTGCGATGTAGTCTGTGTCATACTGGAGGTTGAAACTCTCGCACATCTTCAATCCTGCAATTTTGGCTATGGCATAAGGTTCGTTGGTGTATTCGAGCGGTGACGTGAGGAGCGCGTCCTCAGGAATGGGTTGCGGAGCGTTTTGGGGATAGATGCATGTCGACCCAAGAAACACGAGTTTCCTGACTCCGTGGCGGTATGCCTCGCCAATGACATTCTGCTGAATCTGCAGGTTCTGCCAGATGAAGTCGGCGCGGTAGAGTGAGTTCGCCATGATTCCGCCGACATGTGCGGCGGCAAGAATTACGGCGTCCGGCTTCTCGGCATCGAAAAACTCACGCACAGCCACCGGGTCAAGCAAATCGAGTTCGCTGTGAGTTCGCCCGACAAGATTTGTAAAACCGCGTTTAGTGAGATTTCCCCAGATTGCCGAACCGACAAGACCTCTGTGTCCGGCGACGTATATTTTCGAATCTTTGGTGATTTCTGTCATTTATGTTCAGATTTTGCCTTCAGCCATAAGTCTGACATCGGAGTCAACCATTATATTAACCAGTTCCTGGAATGATGTCTTACGGGGATTCCATCCTAGTTTCTCGCGTGCCTTAGCCGGATCTCCCAATAATTCATCTACCTCGGACGGACGGAAGAAGCGGGGATCAACCTCTACGAGGACTTTTCCCGTCGCACAGTCTATGCCGCGTTCGTTGACACCCTCACCTTCCCAGCGAAGTTTAATGCCGACACGCTCGAAAGCCATTGTCGTGAACTCGCGAACCGAATGGTATTCGCCTGTGGCGATCACATAGTCGTCAGGCTCGGGCTGCTGCATTATGAGCCACATGCATTCAACATAGTCGGGTGCATAACCCCAGTCGCGGCGCGCATTCAGGTTGCCGAGATAGAGTTTGTCCTGACGGCCGGCTGAGATGGCGGCTGCAGCAAGTGTGATCTTGCGGGTAACAAAATTCTCGCCACGGCGCGGACTCTCGTGGTTGAAAAGGATGCCGTTGACGGTGTACATGCCGTAACTCTCGCGGTAGTTCTTCATGATCCAGAAAGAATACAGTTTCGCTACCGCATAGGGCGAACGGGGATGGAACGGCGTGGTCTCGCGCTGGGGAACTTCCTCGACCTTGCCGAAGAGTTCGGATGTGGATGCCTGATATATGCGGCATGTTTTCTCCTTGCCGAGAATGCGCACAGCCTCGAGCAAACGGAGCGTTCCGACAGCATCGGTGTCTGCCGTATATTCGGGCACGTCGAACGATACCTTGACATGGCTCTGGGCCGCGAGGTTGTAAATCTCGTCAGGGTTGACCTCGGCGATGATGCGGACCAGTGACGACGAGTCGGTCATGTCGCCGTAGTGCAAATGAAGCGCTCGCTGCAGATGCTGGTCACGTACCCATTGGTCTAAATATAGATGTTCGATTCGTCCTGTGTTGAACGAGGATGATCTGCGGATGATTCCGTGGACATCATAGCCTTTGGCAAGCAGGAACTCGGCCAGATACGAGCCGTCCTGACCTGTGATGCCGGTTATAAGGGCTGTTGGCATAGTCGTATGTGTTTTTGTTGCATTAGGTTCGTCCAAATGAAATTTTCAGATGAGCCGTATGGCAGGTTTTTAGAATGTGGATTATTTCTTGAGAGCGGAGAGTGAGGCTTGTATGGCCTCGATGCGGGCAGTGGCGTCCGCCATTTTCTTCCTTTCTCCTTCAACAACGGCGGCTGGCGCATTGTTGACAAAGCGCTCATTCGAGAGTTTCTTCTGGACCGAGGCAAGGAAGCCCTGGTTATACTTAAGATCTTTCTCGAGTTTCTCAATCTCTGCGGCAACGTCGATTGTGTCGGCAAGAGGAATATTGAACTTGGTGGTGCCGACCATGAACTGTGCGGCTGTTGGGTCATCATCGGTACTCTCGACAATCGCGGAAAGTGATGCGAGTTTGATGATGATGTCACGCTCGGCTGTGGGAAGATTGGCGCCAACGACATTGAGTTGGAGTTCCTGACGTGGAGAGATGTTTTTTGCGGCACGGGCGGCACGGACAGCGGTGATGATTTCCTGGGCTACGGTCATGTCGGTGATGATTGTGCTGTCGGCAATGCCTGCATGAGGCGTCGGGGCGTACATGATTGACTCGCCTTCGCGACGCTCGGCAAGAGCCTGCCAGAGTTCTTCGGTAATGAAGGGCATGAACGGATGGAGCAGACGCAGAACTGCGTCAAGGCGTTCGGAAACGTCCTTGTATGTGTGACGGTCGATGCGTGAGCCGTAAGCGGGCTTGACCATCTCGAGATACCATGAAGAGAAGTCGTCACGTACGAGTTTGTATACTGCCATCAGTGCATCGTTGAGGCGGAATTTGTTCATCAGGTCCTCAACCTCGGCAAGAGTGGCGGACAGACGTGCGTCAAACCATTTTGTCGCACGAAGGGCGAGTGCATCAGCCGGAGCATCGGGATCAGACTCTGCTTCCCACCCCTTGACAAGACGGAAAACATTCCACAGTTTGTTGCAGAAGTTACGTCCCTGTTCGCAAAGTTTGTCATCATAGAGTATGTCGTTGCCGGCGGGAGCCGCAAGCAGCATGCCCATGCGCACTCCGTCTGCGCCATAAGTGTCTATGAGGTCGATGGGGTCGGGAGAATTGCCGAGCGACTTTGACATCTTGCGACCTAAAGAGTCACGCACAATGCCAGTGAAGTAAACGTTCTTGAAAGGATAGTTGCCGACATATTCGTATCCCGCCATAATCATGCGTGCTACCCAGAAGAAGATGATGTCGGGACCAGTTACAAGTGTTGCTGTGGGATAATAATAGTTTATTTCCTCGTTACCAGGATTGTTTATGCCGGCGAAAAGCACTATCGGCCACAACCATGATGAGAACCATGTATCGAGTGCGCCTTCGTCCTGACGGAGGTCGTCGGCTGTAAGATTCGAATCGCCCGAAGCCTCACGTGCCTTGGCGAGTGCCTCATCACTATTCAGTGCGACGACAAACTTGGCCTTGTCGGTGTTGTCGAGCGATGCGTCGCCATAGAACCATGCCGGAATTCGATGTCCCCACCACAACTGGCGGCTGATGCACCAGTCCTGGATATTCTCGAGCCAAACACGGTAGGTATTCTTGTATTTCTCCGGGATGAACCGTATGATGTCATCCATGACGGGAGCAAGCGAAATATCGGCGAAGTGACGCATACGCACGAACCACTGGAGTGACAGACGAGGCTCGACAGGCGTATTTGTGCGCTCGGAGAAACCGACATTGTTCGTATAGTCCTCGGTTCGCTCCAGCATCCCCGCATCCTTCAGGTCTTTCTCAATCTGTTTGCGGACAGCGAAACGGTCCATGCCTACATACATTCCTGCTGCCGGAGCGACAGTAGCGTCATCGTTGAAGATATCGATGGACTCCAGATTGTGTGTCTTTCCGAGCATATAGTCGTTCTTGTCGTGGGCGGGAGTAACCTTGAGGCAGCCGGTACCGAACTCAATGTCGACATAGCGGTCCTCGATGACAGGAATCTCGCGGCCAACAAGCGGAACAATCACTTTCTTGCCCTTGAGCCATGTGTTTTTCGGATCCTTGGGGTTGATGCACATGGCAGTATCGCCCATGATGGTTTCAGGACGTGTTGTGGCAACAAGGGCATAGCATCTGCCGTCAGCGTCACGGTGTATGATATTGCCCTCGGACTCGTTAATTTCTTTCTGACAATCGTCCGTCAGATAGTAGCGGAGATAATAGAGGTGACTCTGTTCCTGACGGAATATAACCTCGTCGTCTGAAATTGCGGTACGGTTGACAGGATCCCAGTTGACCATGCGGAGACCACGGTAAATCAAACCTTTGTTAAACAAGTCGTTGAAAACTTTTACGACGGCCTTGGAACGTTCCTCGTCAAGAGTAAATGCTATTCTGCTCCAGTCACAGGAAGCACCGAGCCGACGAAGTTGCTTGAGGATCATGCCTCCGTGGGTATGTGTCCAGTCCCATGCATATTCAAGGAACTGCTCGCGTGTAAGGTCTGTTTTCTTAATGCCTTCAGCCGCAAGTTTTGCAATGACTTTTGTCTCAGTTGCGATAGCGGCATGATCGGTACCTGGAACCCAAAGAGCGTTTTTACCGTCCATGCGCGCACGACGTACCAGAATATCCTGGATTGTATTGTTGAGCACATGTCCCATATGAAGTACGCCGGTCACGTTTGGGGGTGGGATGACGATGGTGTAAGGCTCTCGGGCGTCAGGCTTTGAGCCGAACATGTTATGTCCAAGCCAATACTCATACCATTTGTTCTCGACTTGCGAAGGGTCGTATTTCGGAGGTAATGTGTTCATACTTCTATTTAAGTGGATGTTGTTTATTAAAATGAGTTAACCGTCGCTGAGTTATAATGTTAAACCCAAGAGCCGTTAACGCAGGCACAAAATTACAAAATTTTTCAACGAATAGCATTCCTGTGGCGAGGAAAACTGACGAAAAAATCTTACCTTTGCACTACGAAAGCAACCTTTCTCACTGAGGCAGACGCTAATATATCTGTATTCCAATCGTTTAATCACTCAAACAACGCTTTGGCACCTACAAAGAAAAACATCAGCCCCGAAAAGGGAAACAAGAGCGAAGAACGTCCGGTAATCTACCAGTTACTACCTCGTCTCTTCACCAACACCTGTGTTGCCCCCAAGCCATGGGGGCAGATTAACGTTAACGGATCGGGTAAACTCAATGACATTACTGACAAGGTCTTAGCCTCGATTAAATCACTTGGCGTGACTCATATATGGTTTACAGGGCTTCTTGAGCATTCACATGCCTCTGACTATACCCGCTATCTAATACCGCGCGACAATCCTTATGTACATAAGGGACGTGCCGGCAGTCCATACGCGATTACCGACTATTATGACATAGACCCCGATCTCGCTGTCAGTGTGCCGGAGCGGATGAATGAATTTGAAGCGCTTGTCGAGCGCACGCACCGTGCCGGACTAAAACTTGTGATGGACTTTGTGCCAAATCATGTAGGCAGGCAATATAGGTCTGATGCCCGGCCGGAGACATCTCCATCTGATTTTGGAACTGGCGATGATATGGATATGTTTTTTTCGCCGAAAAACGATTTTTACTACATCACGCGTCAGCAGTTTGCTCCGGCTTCGAGTTATGGCGAGGGTACCGAGGACGAATATATCGAGTTCCCTGCCAAGGCTTCCGGAAATGATTGCTATACGGCATTCCCGGGAGTCAATGACTGGTGGGACACAGTGAAACTTAATTATGGTGTGGACCCCTGGAATGGTTCGAAACATTTTTATCCCATTCCTGGCGTTTGGACCAAGATGCTTGATATTCTCAGTTACTGGACGGCGAAAGGTGTGGACGCATTCCGCTGTGACATGGTACACATGGTTCCGGTGGAATTCTGGCACTGGCTCATACCTCAAATCAAGAAACTCAATCCTGATATCAGATTCATAGCCGAAATCTACGATGTTGGACTATATCGACCATATATTGGCGCAGGTTTCGACTATCTGTATGATAAGGTTACGCTATACGACACTCTTCGTGCCATTGTGACCTCACACACATCGGCCGCAGCCTTGACTTCCTGCTGGCAGACTGTAGAGGGTATTGGCCGTAATATGCTGACATTTCTGGAGAACCATGATGAGCAGCGATACGCTTCCCCCCAGTTTGCCGGGACTCCAGACACTGTACTTCCGGCACTCGTTGTTACAGCGACCATGGGGCACGGAGCCGTAATGATATATATGGGCCAGGAGATAGGCGAGGCAGCACTGGACGCCGAAGGATACAGCGGAAAAGACGGTCGTACGACTATTTTTGATTACTGGTCCATAGAGAAACTTCGCCGCTGGTATAACAAAGGCGAATGTAACGGCAAGCTAACGACTGAGGAGATGAATCTTCGTTCGATGTACACCCGTGTGCTTTCTGCGGTCAATCGGGAGGAAGCCTTGCGCGAAGGATCCTTCTTCGATTTGATGTATGTAAACTATGACAATCCTGCATTGAATCCTCACAGCAATTATGCATACCTTCGTGCGTCAGACGGCCAGATTGCGTTGATTGTTGCGAATTTCAGTGACAAAGGTACTGATATAGGTGTAAAGATTCCGGGACACGCTTTCGATTGCCTGGGAATTTCCCCTGGTGTATATCATGCGGATGACATTGTATCCATGCGCAAGTCCAGGATTGAACTTAAGCCCGAAGGCGTAGTTACTGTACCGGTAGCCGCACATGGAGCCGCGATTCTGATTCTACGCAAAATGAAATAGGAATATTGAACATTTAATTATCTTCCATATATAATATAATGACAACCACCAAAGCACCCTTCAAGATTTTCTCCGGCACACGGTCGCACTATATGGCCGCTGAAATCTGTAAAGAACTCGGCGTTGAACCCGGAAAAATGAATATACTTCATTTCGCTGACGGTGAATTTGAAGTTTCCTTCGAAGAATCAATTCGAGGTTGCGACGTCTATCTGGTACAGTCAACATTCCCCAACAGCGACAACCTGATGGAACTGCTGCTTATGATTGATGCCGCAAAGCGTGCCTCGGCACACTCGGTCATAGCGGTTATTCCTTACTTCGGCTGGGCTCGTCAGGACCGCAAGGATAAACCCCGTGTGTCCATCGCTGCGAAACTTGTGTCTAACCTGCTGACTACAGCCGGTGTGGACCGAATCATTACCATGGATCTCCATGCTGATCAGATTCAGGGTTTCTTCGATATCCCGGTCGATCACCTTTATGGTTCATCGGTTTTTATTCCCTATATCCAGTCTTTAGGACTTGAGAATCTTGTTATTGCAACACCAGACGTTGGCGGTGCCAAGCGAGCCAACTCCTATGCCAAATATCTGGGTGTACCTCTGGTACTCTGTCACAAACAACGTGCCAAAGCAAATGTTGTGGCCCATATGACTATAATCGGCGATGTTCAGGACAAGGATGTCATTCTTATTGATGACATGGTTGATACAGCCGGCACCATCACAAAGGCAGCCGATCTTATGAAAGCCAACGGCGCACGTTCGGTACGAGCTCTGGCCTCCCATGCCATTATGTCTGATCCCGCGACAGAGCGTGTCATGGACAGTGCACTTACCGAGATGATCTTTACCAATTCGATTCCATACGAGAAGGAATGTCCTAAGGTCACTATTATCTCAGTCGCACGTCTATTTGCCGATACAATTCATCGCGTTCAGAGTAACGAGTCAATTTCCTCGCAATATCTGATTAAGTAATCCATCGCCGGAATTATTTATTTCCCCGGTTTTATAAACAAAGGCTGCGCCTGATTTTTTCGGGCACAGCCTAAACTTTAATCAATGCCTTTATAACTGTAAATTGTAATTCTCATCCGCTGCTGAAAACTTAAAGTATTATTAGGCAGTCGGGGTGGATGGTGAAAAAATGATTATAATATGTTTAAGAAATTATTGATTATGTCACTCGCGCTTCTTTCCGGGTCGCATCTCTGGAGTGCCCACAAAGGGCTTGAGGTAAGTAATGTTGAACCTCCATATTGGTGGACTGGTATGAAGAATGATACTCTGCAGATTATGCTTACGGGACCACAGATTGGTCTTGCAGAAGCAAGCATAACCTATCCTGGAGTAAAAATTGCTGAACAACTTACTCTTGACAGTCCGAATTACAAGTTCTTATATCTTATTCTTGGTCCTGATACAAAACCGGGAAATATGGCGATAAACCTTGTATTGGGGAAAAGAAAGACTGTGGTTAATTACGAACTTAAGAAACGTGACCGCAAGTCCGGGGACTATTTAGGTTTCGATGCCGGAGATGTTCTTTATCTACTGATGCCTGACCGATTTGCACGCGGAGACATGGATGCTTCTAAAGAGTTTGATGGTCTTGATAACAAGGTTGCATATGATCGTAGCAAACCAGGTACTCGTCATGGCGGTAATATAGAAGGAATAAAAGGGAGACTGCCATATCTCGATTCTCTCGGAGTCACGGCGATATGGTTGACACCGGTACTTGAGAATGACATGCCTGGTGGTTCTTACCATGGTTACGCAACCACAGATTATTATAGGATTGATCCACGTTTCGGAACCAATCAGCAATGGGCTGATTTTATTGCCGAGGCACAAAAGAGAGGCATGAAGGTGGTAATGGATATGATTTTCAATCACACGGGTTCCGAGCATCCATGGATGAAAGACATGCCGTCAAACGACTGGTACAACCACACAGACGGCAAAACACTTACAAATTTCCGCCTGACTACTGTCCCGGACCCATATGCCTCCGACTATGACCGTGATCATACCGTAAACGGATGGTTTGTTCCTGAGATGCCGGATTTGAATCAACGGAATCCTCATCTTATGAGATACCTTCTTCAGAATTCTATCTGGTGGGTTGAATCTTCTAAAATTAATGGCATAAGAATGGATACTTATCCTTATGCCGATATGAATGGTATGGCTTTTTGGGCAAAAGAGGTGCTTCGTGAATATCCGAATTTCAATATTGTTGGTGAATGTTGGTATGACAACGAGGCCGGTCCGGCATTCTGGCAATCCAAAAACAGAATCAATCCTGTAGATACTTATCTCCCTACGGTCATGGATTTCAAATTCATACTTGACGGACACAAATACTTCGATGAGATCACTGGTCCTTGGGGTGGGGGATTAAACGGTCTATATGGTCATCTATCGCTTGATTACCTTTATGCCGACCCGCAGCGAATTTTGACTTTCCTGGATAATCATGATACAGACCGTTGGCTTTTGGATGAACCGGAATCTCTTGATACATGGAAACAGGCACAGGCATTTCTTCTCACCTCACGCGGAATACCTCAGATTTATTATGGCACCGAGATTCTGATGAATGGTACAAAAAAGAAAAATGATGGAGACATTCGTCTTGACATGCCTGGTGGCTTTCCCGGTGATAAAAACGATGCTTTCACTTCCGAAGGACGTTCAACATCTCAGAATGAGGCTTGGGATTATCTTAGCAAGATTCTGAACTGGCGGCGTTCCCATCCGGTCAATGAAATCATTGCTCAAGGGACATTGCGTCATTTTATCCCGGCTGACGGAATGTATGTATATGAGCGCCGACTCGGCAGTAAGCAGATTGTAGTTCTTCTCAACGGTACGGATGAAGAGACGGAGACAGACATGTCGCGTTATGCCGAGATATTGCCTGTTGGAGCAGAATATTCAGATATTATCGGACAGGAGCCTATAGAAATAAACTCTACGATGACATTCTCCCCACGTCAGGTTATGATTCTCCAGAATTTCTGATATGGCATTATAAGGAATGACAGATACATGAAAAAGGCCGCATCGTATATTACTTTACGATGCGGCTTTTTATATTGTTGGTCGGGTTAGAATTCTGCGTTACCAGGGAATCGTGGGAAGGGAATGACATCGCGGATGTTGGTCATGCCGGTAACGAAGAGTACCAGGCGCTCGAATCCAAGACCGAATCCGGAATGAGGAACTGTGCCGTAGCGACGCGTGTCAAGATACCACCACATGTCTTTCATTGGAATACCGAGTTCGGTAATTCGGGCCATGAGTTTGTCATAGTCGGACTCTCGTTCACTTCCTCCGATAATCTCGCCGATTTGCGGGAAAAGCACGTCCATGGCGCGTACTGTCTTGCCGTCCTCGTTCTGCTTCATGTAGAAGGCCTTGATTTCTTTGGGATAGTCGGTAAGGATTACAGGGCGCTTGAAGTGCTGCTCAACAAGGAAACGTTCATGCTCGCTTGCGAGGTCGCATCCCCAGTAAACAGGGAATTCGAATTTATGGCCTGACTCCTCAAGAATTTTCACGCCTTCGGTATAGGTAAGACGTACAAAGTCTTCGCTGAGTATGGAGTTGAGACGTTCTACAAGTTCTTTGTCATACATGGATGCGAGGAACTCGATATCATCTTTCGCATTTTCAAGAGCAAACCTGATGCAGTATTTGATAAACTCCTCGGCGAGATCCATATTTTCGGTGATGTCGTAGAAGGCCATTTCGGGCTCGATCATCCAGAACTCGGCAAGGTGGCGGGGAGTGTTGGAATTTTCGGCTCGGAAAGTCGGACCGAAGGTATAGATGGCGCCAAGTGCGGTAGCGCCGAGTTCGCCCTCGAGTTGACCCGAGACTGTCAGTGCGGTCTGTTTGGCAAAGAAATCCTTGCCATAGTCCACTGTACCATCCTCTTTCTTTGGAAGATTGTTCAGGGGCAGTGTAGTGACCTGGAACATCGCACCGGCACCCTCGCAGTCAGAGGCGGTGATCAGGGGGGTATTCAGATAGAAAAATCCTTTTTCGTTGAAGAATTTGTGAACGGCGTAGGCCAGGATGGAACGTACGCGCAGTATTGCACCGAAAGTGTTGGTACGAGGACGCAGATGTGCCTTTTCGCGAAGGAACTCCAGAGTGTGGCCTTTTTTCTGGAGGGGATAAGTCTCTGGGTCGGCCGTGCCGTAAATTTCAAATTTCTCTACCTGAATCTCGCATGTCTGCCCTTTGCCCATAGAGGCAACAAGGCGACCTTCTACGCAAAGCGACGAGCCGGTGGTCATGGGTTTGAGTTCATCCTCAGAGAATTTGTTGAGGTCGAACACAAGTTGTATGTTTTTTATTGTCGATCCGTCATTCAAAGCCACGAACTGCACGTGCTTGTTTCCGCGGCGGGTACGGACCCAGCCTTTGACGCATACTTCGCTGTCAATAAGTGCCGGATCAAAGATGTCGACTATTTTTGTTCTTTTCATTTGTATGATTTGATTTGGACTTCCTGTAGTCTCAAATATTGTTATTTAAGTTATTCGAATGACCCCATTTTCAGGTAGTTGACTTCTTCCTGAGTCAGGTAGCGCCAGCGACCGCGAGGCAGGTTTTTCTTTGTGAGACCTGCGAAGTAAACACGGTCGAGTTTGGTCACGTGGTATCCGAGTGATTCGAATATGCGGCGTACAATGCGGTTGCGGCCGGAATGTATCTCTATGCCGATCTGATTGCGGTCGGTGTCCGTAGCGTATGAGATTGCATCGGCATGGATTTCGCCGTCTTCAAGTTCGATGCCGTCGGCTATGCGCTGCATATCGTCCTCGGAAACATCTTTGTCTGTCCAGACGTGATAGATTTTCTTCTTGACATATTTGGGGTGAGTCAACTTGGAGGCAAGGTCTCCGTCGTTTGTCAGAAGAAGCACGCCTGTTGTATTGCGGTCAAGACGGCCAACAGGATAGATTCGTTCGTCGCAGGCCCCTTTGACAAGGTCCATGACTGTAGTGCGGCCGTTGGGATCATCGGAAGTTGTCACGCAATCCTTGGGTTTGTTAAGTAGGATGTAGCATTTGCTTTCCAGTGCTACTACCTTCTCGTCATACTCTACAACATCGTTGTGGGTAATCTTTGTTCCGAGTTCAGTAACTACCTGTCCGTTTACCTTGACAAGACCCTGCTGGATGAATTCGTCGGCCTCGCGGCGGGAGCAGATGCCGGCATTGGCCATGAACTTGTTGAGACGAATCTGTTCGTTCGGATCCGGCAGAGGCATTTCGTATTCTATACGTTTGGGACGCGGAGTGAAACTCTTGCCCTTGAAGCCGCCTTGTTGCTGGCGCTGTCTGTTGTTGTAGCCACCCTGGCGGTTCTGGTTGTTGTAGCCGCCCTGACGGTTCGGGTTGTTATAGCCGCCCTGGCGGTTCTGGTTGTTGTAACCGCCCTGACGGTTCTGGTTGTTGTAACCCCCCTGGCGGTTATAGTTACTGTTATAACCTCCCTGACGGTTGGGATTGTAACCACCCTGGCGGTTGTAGTTATTGTTATAACCGCCCTGACGGTTGTAATTATTGTTGTATGGACGATGTTGCTGGTAGCCACCATCCTGGGACTGCGGTACACTGCCCTCGGGTTTGTTATCGCCTTGGTTCTGCTGGACAGGGGTGTAGTCACCCTGGGTATGGAAGGGACGGTTGTATCCCCCCTGACGGTTGTAACCTTCGCCCTGACGGTTCTGATAGTTGTTGTATGGACGTGGCTGGTAGGGGCGTTGCTGATAAGGACGCTGGTAAGGACGTTGCATGTTTTCGCCTTCGTTGTCTCCTTCAGTATGGTTGTTGAAAGAAGGGCGTTCGAAACGGTTGTTTTCCGGAGTCTCGCCTTGAGTCCGCATTTCGCCTATGCGGGGGCGTTTAGGTTTCTTCTCGTTGTTGTCCATGATAATTTACTGACCTGATGGATTTTGTTTGAGTTTTTGGGAATGAGTCTTAGCCTCGCGGCTGATAATTTCGGCCATGATAAGTGAACATGACCTGTTTGAGAAAAGTTTTTAATGAAAACTTGTTAAAATAAATACTTTGAAAAACTGTAGTTTTTAATAATGGATTTAATAAAAAGGAAGTAATTACTTAAAATGAAGATAGTTAGTATAAATATAGTTGATTCCAAACCAGTGAATTGCGCTTAGATATAATGAATATCAACAAGCGTTGTGGAAAATCGGATTCAGATGTTCTCGTGATATATGTTTTACAAGCACAAAATTAGTCATTTTTATTGTTTTATAAAAAAGTTTTCAACAAAATTTTGTGTTGTTCTAACAGTTATTACACGAAAACCTTACGTTTTAGAAACATTCATGATGTCGCGAAAGTTCATAGGGCGTCCCTTGATCAAAACTATCAGTAATAAACTTGTTTTAGGAATTGTAGACATTATTGGGGAACTTATCTGACAGGATGGAAATAGTGTATCCTTGATTTGTCAGGAAAGATCTCGGGATGTAAAATGGCGGCGTAGTCATATAGTATTCGCTCCGGATGGAATGCTATGTCATCATAAAAGCCAGAGGTCGAAGTGTCGGTATAATACAACTTGCCTTCTTTGAATGCCTTGAAATCGCCGTTGAGTTGGTTCGAAGAAATGATTTTAGTGCGGTCAAGTGCCCCGAAAGACCTTATCAGCCAGAAGTCTGAGTTGATTCCTTTGTCATAGACTGCGGCATAATCGGAATTAACCGACCCTGTGGACGGATCTTCAGAAAACAATACACGTCCACCGGCGTCTCCAATCATCTGGGCCGCATAAGAGCCTCCTGACGGTTGTGCCCACTGACCGGAATATTCCATATCAGTGATAACCTCTGGTCTGAACTGACATTGTGCCGTCTTGGCCTTAATCGTTTCATATTCATGTACCACATTTTTATATATCGTTTTAGCCATATCGAGTTTGTCCGCAAGGGCTCCAGCAAACAGTATCCATTCGGCGCGCCCCAGTGGGGATGGTTCCAGATAGTCAGGCATGGGAATCACGATAATTCCGGCTTTGGCAATTGCATCGTGGCTGATATTCGGATCATATGAAACCATCATTAATTGAGGCGATATATCTATTAGCCGTTCAAGAGAAGGTGACATTGAACTGCCTAGATCAGCGATGCGCCCACTGGAAATCCCATCCCTAACAAACCCGGGCGAGAAATATTCCGCATCCGCTACACCTTTTATTATTTCCGGACATCCGAGTTCTTCGAATGCAGATGCGTGGACGGTTGAAAAAATCGCAGCTGATTTTATCGGTATTTTGATAATTGTCATGTCCTGCGGCACATTAACAATCCCTGAATCCTTGTTTACAAGGGCATAGTTACACAATACTTTGTCCTTATTATTAGGATCGGTAATTGTGACACTGATGAAACTACCATGATCGGCCATATTTAGCAAGGCACTGTTATGTGTCAATGTTTCGCCTTGTGGTAAAGCATTATTCCCTTTGTTTGAGCAGGAACAAAATCCCAAGGTGGTGAATGTTAGAATGAATGAACTTATAATCAGAAATTTACTGTAATATTTATTTCTCAAGGGATTCATGTCTTTAATTTGGGTTGTTTCTTAAATATGTTATGAATTAATTATTTGTTTTTGGAGCAAAGATAACTAACGCAGTTAGAAACAAAAAATTCACATAGACACAAATCGTTCTCAGAAAGTTAAAAATGTCTAAAACAGCAGGTCTCTATAATAATATCATTCATTTAGATGTTATCTTTGCAATACGAAAACATACTAAATCTATGGGGCTGACCGGTTTTGACAGCGTGTAGAAGTGGTGTGTAAGCGTGCAGAGCCATGATGTCAGGAACTCTTAAATCTCCGACATTCGCAAATTTAAATGGCGAAAACAACTACGCTCTCGCTGCCTGATCGAAGTATAGTAGATCCGCTTTATTCCTCTAACAGTTAGAGGAACGAGACATCGCCCGATTGCCCTTTTTCCGAGGCTGATTGAACTGGCGGTGCCAATATATCGGAAATAGACTCTGGATAGTCTCGATCCATAGTCGAAACTTTAGAGACTAAGCAGACGGTTGGTAGTCCCGGCCTGTCATCTGACGAAAACCAATCGGTGACTAAGCACGTAGAAAGCACATTAGTTCCATGTTTGGACGAGGGTTCGAATCCCTCCAGCTCCACAACCTGCACTGAAAATCAACCATTTGCGAACGAGTGGGGCAAAAGTGTAGAAAAATTAAAGAATAACTGAGGATATGATTTATGTATTCTCAGTTATTTATTTTATTATGACTGTAAGCAAAAATACCTGACTATCATAATCAATATAATTTATCTTATGCACAAGGTTAGAGATATTCCTTTCTCCAGGATGCGGAATATATCCGATTCAGGTGTTTTTGTAAAGCGTTTCGGGCAAATCGGTAAGACCCGGATGAAGCCGTATGCCCATCGTGACGATTATTATATGGTCGTATTGTTGACTGATGGCTCGGCAACAGTCGATATCGATTTTGAAAGGGTTGAACTATGTGAAGGCAATTTATTGATTGTTGCTCCCTGGCAGGTTCACGGTAAACCTGCCGATGAAGTATGGAATGCCGATGGCTGGATGCTTGCTTTCTCGCCAGAGATACTTTCTGAATCGGATGTACTTGCCCTAGAGGAATATTCCGTGTCGCCTCATCCTTTTAATCCTGGCGAAACTACCATCCGTGACATTGTCATACTGTGTTCTATGTTGGAGAGAAACAAGGGAAACGACACTATTTGTAACTCACTTGCATCCGCTGTTAAAAGTTACGTACTGTTCTCCATGAAAACGTCCGATAAAGGTACGTCGGGAAGATATAATACAATAACATTGAAATTGAGAAAACTTCTAGACATACATATAGCCGAGGAAAAGAGTCCTGCAGTATATGCCTCCATGCTCAACATTTCGGAAGTTTATCTCAATGAGGCGGTGAAAGGCGTTACAGGACTTAGTGTAGGTTCATATATTAGAAGCAGGGTTCTTGTTCAGGCTAAGCGGCAACTCGCTTATACTTCTTTGTCTGCAAAGGAGATTGCTTATGCTCTCGGATACGATGACTATGTGTATTTCTCAAAACTTTTCAAAAAACATGTGGGGAAATCACCATCTGAATTCCGCAAAAACCTTAAATAATACAACTTTCCCCAAAATTCTTCCATTTCCGGTGCATTCACTTCATTGTAATTTTGCTCCAGTAATCAAAAGCAAAAAATATAGCAATGAGGAAACAGAGAAACAGCCGGTTTAAGGTGACAGAATACCTTTCGGCATCATCCGCTCATGAGTGTGTGGCATGCTGGCAATGCGTAGATGTCTGTCCGCGGCAGGTATTGGGAAAAGTAAAAATTTTATGGCATAGACATGTCAAGGTCAAGTCGCCCGACAGGTGTGTCGGATGCGGAAAGTGTGTTAATGTCTGTCCTAAGTCCATATTCAGAATAGAGAATAGAATATGAAACCGGCATTGAGACTCAAAATCTGCAACATAACCCTTGGATGTCTGCTTGTCATAATGCTGGCATCCGGCATACAACTTGAAGCGACTTCGGGCAGATACATCGGGGCTGTATGGATCCACATTGTTTTAGGAATACCTCTATGCGTCCTTTCTTGCTGCCACATTTATCTCCATTACAGATTAAGCAATTGGTTCACACGTTTTGCAAAGAACCGAAACAAATCGACACGAGTTCTTTGGTGGACATTCCTATTGACAACGGTCAGCGGACTAACCGCAACTGTCATTTGGCTGGATGGAAACGTACATTCTCATCTAGGAGCCGTTCATGGTAAAATCGGTTTCTTCATGATTATCGTCGCCATACTTCATCACATAAAGCATAACAGAAAGCGTTCATGATTACGAGTTATAAAACTCATTGAAAATACAAATTTTGATAATTAGTACGACAGCCTTCGAATAAATCATGTTTCGAAGGCTGTCGTAGTGTCGAGTAGGTGTATGTTTTGGGTCTGGATTTTTACTGGTCAATCCATTTCTTTATCTGTTCAGGTTTGGCGGGGAAACGGAGTCCGGTCTTCCAGTTGAACGAAGGATAACCTTTTCTGAGGGTGGCGTCGGCTTCGGACATTGGGCTTTCGTAAGATGTGCAGAAAGGATAAATGACCTTGTCCTTCAACTGTTCGCTGTAGTTATCAAGGAAAGTGCGGATTACAGCGGGTTCTTCATGCCACCATATTGGGAAACCAACGAAAACAGTGTCGACCTCGGCAAAATTAATATCGACAGGCTTGATTGCAGGACGTAGTTTCTGATTTAGATGCTCCTGAGTGCATCGTGACTGTTCGTTGACCCAATCAACATCTTCTGCCGTGTAGGGCTGTTCAGGCATGAGGCGGATCATTTTGGCTCCGGTAGCGGCTGCCACTTTTTGGGCTGCCAGTTCAGTGTTGCCTGAATGAGTGAAGTATACAATTACTGATTTCATGTCTGTATTGTTTTTAGTCTGCTCGGCTACACTGTCAGTTCCGTTTTTTGAAGCGCACGCATTGAATGACAGTGCAAGCGCCAGTGCAGAAATGATCATTCTGAAAGTTTTCATTATTTTAAAGATTTTTGCTGAAGAATTCTGTTAGTTTATCAGATATCATTGTCACATACTCAGGTACGTAATATGTTTGGATGTGAGTTGCACCGGGAACAAGAAACATTTCTTTATTGTTTGTTCCAGAGGCTTTGCTGAAGCATTGTTCCGTCATGTATAGCGTGTCGGCGTTGCTTCCGGCAATCATTAGTAGTGGTTTGTCAATGAGGAACATTCCTTCTGATGCATCCCAGTCCATGAGGTCGATCAGGCTGCTCTTGGTGTAACGGAAAGTTGAATTGGGATGTGCATAGTTGACTATATAGTAGTCGTATCCCTCTCGATAAAGATCAAATGGGAGTTTGGCTACCTGTTCAGGTGTCACACCACTCATATCTCCTACATATTCGATTTCTCCGCATTCTGCTTCTTTCTGCCGTGCGTCACAGGCGTCAGCCAGACGTTTCTGGATCTGGTTGATTTGAGAATCAAGGAAACCGTTACGTCTTACAAGCCCTGAGTTAAACAGGCTGAGAGTAGCGATTGCCTTGAATCGCTTGTCTGTCTGTGAGGCTTTTGCTGTATAACCACCTCCTCCGCAGATGCCAAGAATGCCCATCCGCTCAGCATCGACACCGGGATATGTTGCAAGAATGTCTGCAGCACGATGTATGTCTTCCACGCGGTTTGCGGGTTTGTCTGTATTTCGTGGCTCGCCACCGCTGGCTCCTTGGTAGGCGGCATCGAATGCGAGTGTTATATAACCTCTGCCAGCCATAATCTGTGCATAGTTGCCTGCAACCTGTTCTTTTACTCCGCCGTTCGGGTGAGCCACTACAAGTGCCGGATACTTCTTCGTCGCATCATAGTCTGCAGGTGTATATACATTTGCCGCAATTCTGATGCCGTTAAGATCGTATGCAATCGGTTGTATATTTACTTTACCGGGCTCGTTTGCCATGATTGCGTTGTTGTACACAAGGCCGTATGGATTACCCTTGTAGGACTGGACATCCTCGACGGCCACTTCTTCATAAATTTGTTTGTTCTTCATATCATTTGTTTTTTGAGCCGAAATAGATAGGGGAAACAATAGCACTAAGGTTGCTCCGACAATTATTTTTCTTACTTCCATTTCTGTTTTTGATAAGTTTATCGTAATGTTTGCCAGGTGTCTCCGGTATGTTGCCGTTTGTTATGGAACTTGTAGCGAAGCCATATGACACCATTTTTTCGGGGTTTGCAGGATACCAGTTCGAGAGATAACCCCTCTGCCGGGATTCCGTTGGATGGACCTGGGTATTCGAATATTGAGGGATTGGAAGCCAGACCATCGATACCCGGATAAATCACAAGACTCAGCTCATCTAGCAGTCCCGCGGCAAGCATGGCACCGTCTATAATTCCACCACCTTGAAGTGAGATTTTCTTTACCCCGAAATTTTCTGCAAGAGTTTCCATCGCCTTGCCTAGATCTGAAACATCCGGTAGCACAATATATGAGATGCCTTTATCTTCGAGCATACTCAGGTAGTCATCCGTGGCATTGGTGCCAAGTATGGTTACAATATTATCACCTCTCAGGCGGTCGGAAGTAAAGAAGATATCCGCATCAGGGTCAATAGTAATGAATAATCTTTCTGATGACCGGTTTCCCCAGTGGACGGTTCCGGCTGTAGGGTGTCCTTTGCTTTTGTGCATGAATTTGTATGGAAACATCTCCCGTGTTGTGGCTTTGCCGAACATCCAGGCGTCAGTATTTAGTTGACGGCCGATTTCGGCATATTCGGCAAAGAGTTTACCCGGAGAAGTACCGTCAAAAGGCTTTGTCCATCGCGACGGTAATAGACGTCCGTCGACAGAACTCATTATATGGCATATTATTTCAGGTCTCATGTGTCAGTCCTCCATTTTCCAGTTAAGCATGAATTGTTCCGCTTGTTTATAATCCATATTGAAAAACCGCCGTTCTTTGTCAAGAGCGCGGATATCGGACATTTCTTCAGGCGTAAGTTCGAAATCAAAGATGTTGATGTTTTCGGAAATATAAGGGTGGAATGTAGCTCCGGGAATGGCTGAATGTCCCTCCTGGATATGCCAGCGCAGTATAATCTGAGCAGGAGTCTTGCCGTGATTTTCTGCTATCTTCATTAGTACAGGGTCTTTGAATAGGGCACCTTTACTCATTTCACCGCCGAGAGGGAACCAGGCTTCGAGTATTATGGAGTCATTGGCAAGTTTTTCAGACCAGGCTTTCCTTTGTGCATATGGATGACATTCAATTTGCATTACTGAAGGTTTGATTTTTGCCCACTGTAGAGCGGCTGTATAAAGAGTGTCTGCAGCATCGAAATTGCTAAGCCCCAGGCTTCTGACCTTTCCGGACGCAACTCCCCGCTCCATTGCGCGCCAAGCATGCCGCCAGTCTCCCATTGGTTGATGCACATACAGCAGGTCGATGTAGTCTGTACCTATGCGGTCAAGCATACGGTCAATTGCAGCATCGGCATCAGCATATTCGCTTGGCCACAGCTTGCTAGTGATCCATATTTCCTCTCTTGGTATTCCGCTTTCTTTCACGGCTTGTCCAACGCCTCGTTCTACACGATAGGCATGCGCGGTGTCAATATGCCGGTATCCGTTTTTTAAGGCAAATAATACAGCATCGGCAGTTATGGAGTCGCCGGGGGCATTGTATGTGCCGATACCGAAACGAGGCATTAATTGTCCATTATTTAGTATTGCATAAGGGATTCCATTAATCTTTTTGTCCTCTGATTTAAGAGTGACAGGCATAAGTGAGGCAAGTAAAGTGATGAGAAATATTCGTTTGATTGATTTCATTTTTTTAATTATTTATTTTGTAACTATTCTGGAACCTCCAAACACTTCGCTCATGGGAATCGTGTCTAGGGTATGGTCAATGACCGCGACTTCATTGGGCGTTAGCCTTACATCAGGAGCCCCGGCATTCTCTTTCAGCCGGCACAGATGACGTGTACCAGGAATGGGAACAATCCAGGGCTTCTTGCACAGCATCCATGCGAGTGAAATCTGTGATGGCGTCGCATGGTGTTCATCTGCAAGATGAAGTATATAGTCAAACAGTTTGTGATTCTGCTCGAAACTCTCCTTTCGAAACTGAGGCATTGCGGCACGATAGTCAGACTTTGGGTCGAACTTTGAAGAGGCATCGTAATTTGTTGTAAGGAGACCGTTGGCAAGAGGGGAGAATGCTACAAATCCGATTCCGAGTTCTTCAAGGGTCGGGAAAAGGGCTTCGTACCACCGTGCCATCATTGAGAAACGGTTCTGGACGGCAGTGACACGGCAGATCGCATGGGCACGGCGAAGATATGCCTCATCTGTCTCGGAAATGCCCCAGTGGAGTATTTTACCCTCGCGTATCAGGTCTGCCATGACATCGGCCACCGTCTCGGGTTCGACCGCAGGATCTATGCGATGCTGATAATAAAGGTCTATATGGTCTGTTCGGAGTCGTCTTAGCGAACCCTCGACAGACTTGCGTATGGCATCCGGACTTGAATCGGGGATTAGAGGATGAGGACCTTCGCCATATGGGTTGTCGAATGTCAGGCCGAATTTTGTGGCCAGTATAATATGGTCACGGTATGGCTCCAATGCTTCACCTAGCAACTCCTCGTTTGCGTGAGGGTCTTCGGGTGTGCCGTAGATTTCTGCGGTGTCGAACAGCGTGTACCCCATGTCGACGGCATCGGCAAGCAGATGTTTCATTTCCCGTTTGTCAGCGGGAAGTCCGTAACCGTGGCTCATGCCCATGCACCCGAGACCGACGGCCGACACTCTCAGTCCGCTTAATCCTAAAGTTCTGTATTCCATATCTATCGTTTCAGTATTTTTTTAACATCGTTTGCAGTCTTCACGATATATATGCCTGAATCGGCTGATTCCTTTGCAACACGTCGGCCGTTTATGTCAAACCATGCTTCGGAATTTTGCCGTTCCGCATTGTCTGTCATTACTTCCTTTACTGCTGAATTGCCTGTCATGACGGCTGTCAGGAATGTATCGAAATCATTTCCCCAGACATTTGCGTTACCTCCGGTTCCATATCCATGAGGAAAATTCTGCAGGATTTTGCGTTCGACACGGCATCCGGCCTGTTCAACAGCATTGGCATTCTGGGTGAACTGTCCGGCAAATCCGTCCCGTGTGCCCCAGCAATAGAAGGCGGGAGGAAGATTGGCCTGACGGAGGGTCTCTACATCGTTCATCGAAACGCTCAGCCGTCCGTAGAAAGAGTAAATCATGCCTACGGCATATGCCGAAACCGGCACTTTGTCAAGATTGTCGGGCCTGTATGAACTGTCGAGAACACTTCCGTTTGTAAGGCCGCGCCAGTTCAGCAGGACTTCACCGTTTAGGATGCCTCCGGCAGAGAAGCCGACGAGAGCGATGTTGTCGGGGTCAATGCGATACTCGTCTGCATGTGACTTTACATATCTTATGCCGCGCTGCAGATCGGTGGCGCTTTCTCTCATTGTATAAGGCTGGATGCGGTAATTGACGATGAAGCATTGATAACCCATCGGCACAAGCATGTCGGCAATGTCGTACCCTTCATTCTCCATGCTGCGGAACGCAAAGGCTCCTCCGGGGCATATCATGACCGCACCTTTGGGAGTAACATTCTCAGGTACTGTAAACACTTCGAGGTTAGGAATGAAATCCGGACCGTCGGAATTGTTCACAGTATGGGTTGTCGTAGGGATATTTCCCTTTTCCCATAGATTTACCTTGCCGCTCATCACGGCCTCACCTGAGCCTGACGGATTATTGTTTTTCCATTCTTCGTTGATAAGGTCAATCCAGGTCTGTATTCTTTGTGTACTGATGCTTCCGCTTGTCAGTCCCTCGCCTGTAAGGTGGGTTGCGTCGGGAGTGCTGTTTACGATTTCTGCAAGGGTCTCGTCGCGATAGGTTGCCGCATACGTGCAGAAGGGAATCACGGTTTTGCCCTCGAAGTCATAACTTTCGCAGAAAGTATGGATAATCATAGGCGTTGTCCACCACCAGACGGGACAGCCAATGAAAACGATGTCATAATCATCCCAGTTCTTGAATCTGTCTTTTATCGCGGGTCTGGCATTGTTGTTCTTTTCCTCAAGGGCGACCTCCGTACATGGGGTATATGCCGTGGGGTAGGGGACAATAGGGTCGATGCGGAAAATATCTGCCCCGGTAATGTCCTGAATCTGTTCAGCCATTCGTTGTGTCGTGCCTCCCCACGAGAAATATGCCACAAGTACCTTGTGGCCTCCGAAATAAGCCGAATTTCCATTGTCTTCGATTACCTTGGGCTCATCGTCGGCACAGGAAATGCCGCAGCCCATCACCAGGATGGTAAATAGGAGGATTAACAGTCTGTTCATATATTTATCAGGTTTTGTTTTTATTTTTCTTGCAAAATTAGCCTTGTATCCAAGATGTATTGTTGCAAATATTTCGGTCTTTGGTACCTTTATTGCCGCTAACGGATTTTTTTGAATAAAAGACCGACAAAACGGCAAGACAGCAAACTGAGAATTTATTAACTTTGCAGAGTCGATAACTAAGGTATATTTTTTGGGAGATTTTATGGACAGAATAAAGGATGTTATCATTGAACAGACGCTCGAAGGACTCGGGACAGAGGCTTATAGTGACTATCTTGCCCATGCGATATGTCTTTCCGGCCATTGCTCTTTTTCGTTCAACGGAAATGATTTTGAATTGAAGGAAGGCGACCTGATGATTGTACGTAAGGGTAAACTGGTCGAGAAAATCCTCCCTTCCAATGATTTTCAGGTCAAGGTATTATATGTCACATCATCATTTATCGAATTATGTACGCCACAGACCAACTACGGCATGAAAGGTCAGTTGTCCCTGTTCATCAATCCCGTGATGAACCTTGATGCCGGTCAGCGCTTTGTGTGCGAAAGGGATTTTCGGTGGATAGAATACCGTCTTACCCAGACGGCCCACGCCTTTTATCGTGAACTATTGATTAATGCCGTTCAGTCGGCAATTCTTGATTTCTTCGATTTTCATTTTGTCATCAATAGGGAGTCGACTGTTTCCACTCAGAACGCATCACTTATGGGACGCTTCCTTGATATGCTCGAGAACGGAGACTACAGGACGAACCGTGAGGTGACATACTATGCCGACGCGTTGTGTGTTACACCGAAATATCTCTCCGAGATATCAAAAAAGGTGAGTGGATATCCTGCGAACTACTGGATTAACCGTTACACTTCACTGGATATCGCCCGACTTTTGCGCGATAAGACACTTTCATTCGTTCAGATTTCCGATATCTTCCATTTCTCATCCCCGGCATATTTCAGCCGTTACGTGCAGCGGACCCTCGGCCTCAATCCAACCCAATACCGGGAATGATGGATCTATCGCACTGTGTTGCGGCTGCATTCAGGATAACCGATATATTAATTGTTTTTCAGATTAAGAGTATGCGTTCAGCATATGATCAGGAAGATTAGCGAGACTATCGCCAGCAGAAGTCCCAGGATTGAAGTTGGATAGATTGCATGACGAAGCCTTTTTTTCTGCACATCTGTCAGTGTATGGCTACCGTTCTTCTTATAATACCTGAAAATGAGGCAAGCGCGTATGACTAATCCGATGACAAGCATTCCTATGCTTATATCCAGCAGTAGACTTCCTGTTTCGTAAAGTTCCATATCAATTCCTTTTTACAAGTTTCTATCAATCGCAAACAGAATCAAAGCGACTACAATTAGTCCTATGCCACAGAAACGTAATATCTGAATTTTGTTTTTATTCTTTTCGAATCGACTTTTAGTCTTATCTTTTAAAAGTAATATGGCCGCCCAGATTCTTGCCCCGATAATACAGAGCAATGCGGTCGTTGATAATATTATTATGGTCCAAAGCATATAATATGAAACACGTTTTTTCGTTATAAAGTTTTAGTAATTTACGAGTCAATATAAATCATACATAAACCTTTTTACGAAAAAATTGAATGAATCTGTAATTTTGCTAACTATAGGCCCATTATCCTTTTAAAACATATCATATTTTCATGAGACGCATTTTTATTTTTGCAATTATCAGTATTCTAACTCTTAATGTTATGGCACAACAGAAAATAGTTCAGACAGCCGGGCGTGATCAACTCGGTGATTTTGCTCCTGAATTCGCACATCTGAATGATGACATCCTTTTTGGAGAAGTATGGAGCCGCAATGACCTCCTTTCGCTTCGTGATCGCAGCCTCGTGACAATAACCTGTCTCATAAGCCAGGGAATTACCGACAGTTCACTCAAATTCCATCTTATGGAGGCAAAGAAAAACGGCATTACCCGTACCGAAGCCGCCGAGATTATCACACATATAGCCTTCTATGCAGGATGGCCCAAGGCTTGGGCCGCATTCCGCATTGCCAAGGAAGTCTGGAGCGAAGATTTTACCGGCGATGACGCCAAGGCTCGCTTCCAGCGTGAGATGATATTCCCTATCGGAGAACCTAACACCGCATATGCCAAATATTTCATAGGCAACAGTTATCTGGCTCGTGTATCGACTGGGCAGATTCCTTTTGCCAATGTGACTTTCGAGCCTCGATGCCGCAACAACTGGCATATTCACAAGGCTACCAAAGGTGGTGGCCAGATGCTTGTGGGTGTAGCAGGCCGAGGCTGGTATCAGGAAGAAGGAAAGCCCGCACAGGAAATCCTTCCCGGCACAGTGATTCACATTCCTGCTAACGTCAAGCACTGGCATGGCGCGGCAAAAGACAGTTGGTTCGCTCACCTCGCATTTGAGGTCCCCGGCGAGAATATAGAGAATGTCTGGCTGGAGCCTGTAACAGATGCCGAATACGACAGACTGAAATAAGACTCGTCGTTCATCCACATTCTTAGACTGAAAAATCACCCCGGAGATTGACCGCATCATCACGATGCATCTCCGGGGTGATTCTTGTTTGGTCCTATATGATAGGGCCTGTCTTAAACGTATGTTATTTATCTCCAGCCCATGAACATCTTGACAACCTCAGGATCATGATGGTCGAAGAAAAGGCTCTTTCCTGTATTGAGACGTGCAATTTCGGCCATATCCTCGTCCGAGAGCGTAAAATCCAGGATGTCGAGGTTCTGGCGCATGCGCTCGATTTGGACAGATTTTGGAATGATGATGACGCCTCGTTGCAGCAACCAGCGCAATGCGACCTGTGCGACAGATTTGTTGTACTTTCGTCCTATTGCCTCAAGTACGGGATTTGTGAAGAAGTTATTCCGGCCTTCAGCCAGTGGAGCCCATGCCATGATGTGGCATCCGAAATCGGCCATATATTTCATGGACTCTGTCTGCTGGTCGAAGACATGTGTCTCAACCTGATTCACCATGGGAGGAATCTCAACATTGCTTGCAAGGTCGATGAAGTGGTCCGGATAGAAATTGCTGACACCTATGGCACGTACTTTGCCTTCCTTATAGGCGGCTTCTAATGCGCGGTATGCGCCGTAGCGGTCGCAGAAAGGTTGATGCAACAGCATGAGGTCGATATAGTCTGTCCCGAGTTTTCTCAGGCTTTCGTTAATCGATGCCTTGGCTTTCTCATATCCGTAGTTGGATATCCATATTTTAGAGACAAGGAACAGTTCGTGGCGTGCGATACCGCTTTTTGAGACTGCGGCGCCGACGCCTTCTTCATTGTGGTAGGCTTGGGCGGTGTCTATCATCCTGTATCCTACACTGAGTGCGTCGCTCACGCAACGTTCACATTCAGCGGGGTCAACCTGATAGACTCCGTAGCCGATTTGTGGCATTTCAACGCCGTTAGAAAGTTTTACTGTTATCATAGTAATTATGTTTTATTTCGTTTTTGCAAAATTAATAGTATTTGCCCGAAATACGCTGTCAAAAATTTCAGTATATTTATTCAAAAATTACTTATTTGCTTGGAAACATATAAACAAAAACTTTTATTACCTTTGCACAAACCCAAGAACAGTATAGACTGTTTTGATTGTATATAACCCATCTTCCGTCTTATCTATACTTACGGAAGATACTGACAATATTTTCAATATGAGATTTACACCCGACTGTATCAATAGCCTTTCCCCGGACGAGATATTTGTTTTTGGCAGTAATCTGGCGGGACACCATATGGGAGGCGCCGCCCGGACTGCCATGGAACGATTTGGCGCTCAGTGGGAAAATGGTGAAGGTATTCAGGGACAGTCCTATGCTATTCCTACGATGCAGGGAGGGATAGAGACCATTAGACCCTATGTCGACCGCTTTCTTGATTTCGCAGGAGTATGGGACCAGAACACTTTCCTGGTGACACGTATAGGATGTGGTATAGCGGGCTTTACTCCTGAAGATATTGCGCCATTGTTCGACAAGGCGATAGATATGTATAATGTTGTCCTGCCCAAAGATTTCTTTGATATAATTGTGGCTCGGCGCAAGCGGTTGGGAATACCTCTTCCCGTTGGTTTGCCGGGGGAGTATTATAAAGATTAAATGAGTTGGATTAACATTATACAGGATTCAATAGGTTCCCTTACGGTTTTAGAACACGTTTATGAAAATCCTTATAGCGGGTAGCGGTGACACAGGTACACATCTTGCGACTATGCTTAGTTACGAGAATCAGGATGTCGTGCTTATGAGTGCCGACAAGAAATATCTTGAAACCCTCGACTCAGTACATAATATTATGGTATCGGTAGGCGATCCCACCTCGCCACGCGACCTTATTCGTGCCGGTGTCGGAACTTCCGACCTCTTTGTCGCTGTTACCCCTTGGCAGACTACCAATCTGACTGCCTGTCAGTTGGCTCATGTGCTTGGTGCCGGAAGATGTGTCGCACGCGTTGAGAATCCCGAGTATTTCACTCCTGACATACTGGCAAATTTCAGGCAGGGTGGCATTGCGTCCATTGTCTTTCCTGAGATGCTTGTCGCTTCTGAAATCAGTCTTTTCATCGAGCATAACTGGGCTATCCACTGGTCGGGCTTCGGAAATGGGAAACTGCTTCTTATTGGTGCGAGGATTCCGGCTGATGCCCCGATTGCTTCCTGCCGTCTGAATGCTTTCGCTAATAAACAGCGAAATTTCCATGTCGCGGCTATCCGGCGCGGGCGACGAATCATCATTCCCGGCGGCGATGACTCTATCCAGCCGAATGATATCGGTTACTTCATTGTACGCCCTGATGATGTGCCATCTCTTGCCGATATCACTGGGCAGCATGAGGTCAGGATACGTAACATAATGATTGCCGGAGGTGGCAAGATTACAGGACTCTTGTGCGGCAGTCTCGCTCCGAAGTATAATCTGACTGTAATTGACCCCGACCCGGAGCGCTGTGAACGTATCGCGGAAACTGTTACCGGAGTGTCGGTAATCAATGCCCCGACCACTGATCTTCATGCCATGAAGGAAGAACAACTCTCGAGCATGGATCTTTTCATAGCCCTTGACGATAATTCCGCAAACAATATCGTCGCGTGTATGGTGGCGAAGGAAAACAATGTTAAACGGACTGTAGCTCAGATTGAGGACCTGCAGTACATTCCCGAGGCGCAGAACCTTAATATCAGTCAGGTGGTTAATAAGAAACTGATTACCAGTTCACATATATTGCGCGACATTCTCGGGGCACGTATACATGTTGACAATACGTTCTCGCTCAACGACGCGGAGGTCGTGGAAGTTGAGGTGCATTTCGACAACGGCATTATCGACAGACCTGTCAGGAGCCTGCGATTGCCCAAAGAACTGACTCTCGGCGGTCTGATTCGGTCTGGTGAGGGAGTGCTTATCGATGGCGATACCATCATCAGGCCCGGTGACAGGTTGATTGTATTCTTCCTTCCTGGCGCTTTGCTGAAAGTGGAGCGGCTGTTCATGAGATGAACGCGTGACAATTCCATGAAAAGATGAAAATACAGATCTCATATTCAGCGGTATTCAAGATTCTCGGCTGGCTTCTGCTTGTTGAGGCTGCTATCATGTTGATACCATTTGCTGTTAATATTTTTGAGGGCGAGAAAGTGATTGGTTTTATCCTCGGGATCGGATGCGCTGGGATTAGCGGTATTCTGTTGACTTGGCGATGCCGCTTCGACCGTGTCCACATAGGCCGTCGCGAGGGGTTTATGCTCGTGAGTCTTGCGTGGATTGTCTTCTCGCTTTTCGGAATGCTGCCTTTCATGTTCTGCAATACGCCCCTGAGTCTCAGCGATGCTTTCTTCGAGACTATTTCAGGTTTCACGACGACCGGTGCAACAACAATCAGCGATGTCGAGGTACTGAGTAAGGGAATACTCTTATGGCGCGCCATGACACAGTGGATAGGTGGTCTGGGAATCATCCTGTTCTTGCTGGCTATTCTTCCATCGCTTAACGACAGGGGGGGAATACCCATGTATAATGCCGAGGTTACAGGCATAACACACGACAAACTCCATCCTCGCATCCGGTATACAGCCATGAGTCTCTGGCTGATCTATCTCATGGTTACTATACTGATGATTGTACTGCTGTGGGCCGGCCCGATGGACTTTTTTGATGCTGTTTGTCAGAGTCTGACCACCATTTCTACTGGAGGTTTCTCCACGCGCAACTCCAGCATCGCCTGGTGGAATTCTGATTATACTTCGATAGTTATCACGGTATTTATGTTTATTGGCGGCATTAACTTTAGTCTGATATATGCCGCGCGAAAAGGTAATGTCGCCAGCCTTCTGCGCAACGATGTGTTCAGGGCTTATTGTCTGATTGTTTTTGTGGCATATGCGGCTACTGCCATTTCCATGGCTTTCCATGGTGAGATCAGCGATTTTCATGATGCCTTCACGGCTCCGTTATTCCATATAGTTTCATCTATCACAACTACCGGTTTCACACTTGACGATTTCAGCGCCTGGGGCCAGTTTGTCCTATTGGTGACAATGCTTGTGATGTTGAGCGGTGCGTGTGCCGGTTCTACTACCGGGGCAATCAAGGTCGACCGTCTTGTGGCCTTGCGTCATAATCTTGGTAACGAGATAAAGCGCTCCATAAATCCCAGAAGGGTTTATATAGTAAGGGTCAACGGAAACGTACTTCCGACTGCTGATTTGTCCCGTGTTACTGCATTTGTAACAATCTATTGTATTCTTGTCCTGCTTGGTGCATTGGCAGTTAGTGCATTCGGCTATAATCTTGTGGATAGTTTCTTTGCCGTGATAAGTTGTCTTGGCAATAATGGTCTGGGATATGGTATTACAGGCTCGGCCGGCGGTTTTCACCTTCTGCCTGATTTTCTGAAATGGCTGCTCTCGCTGTTCATGCTTATCGGCCGACTCGAACTATTCTCGATTCTGGTTATGCTTTACCCGTATTTTTGGAGAAAGTAACATCCCCGGATACATTTTATTTGACCCGGTGTAACAGAAATGATTATTCCGTGTCTTGATAATATGAGGGCAAATGTTATGATTAACCAATTCATTTGTCTACTTTTGTCTGGAAAAAATCATTGAAAATGAAAAAAGTCGTTTCATCCATTATTGCATGCGTTTTAGGCGTCACACTCGGTCTCGCAGAGAATATAGTTATAAAAGTGCCTGAGTATTTCACCGATCCGATTCGCGACGGACATTCGTTGTTCCCTGACAGTCTTGTCCTGTCAACCGATGCCGAGGAAATAGTGATTCCCGATGTCGGTATTTTCGGTCGTCTGAATGAATATGGTAAATTCCCTAATCTGCGGAAAATCACTTTCGGAAACCTTGATTACGTCCCCGGTGGACTTTTAAGAAATCTGCCGAATCTCGAGGAGGTTGTCTTTGACGGGATGGTTGGACATTTCGACTGCACGCTTATATCCGATTGCCCGAAACTTAAGACGATAATATTCAGGGGACCTGTATCTTCTACGGGCGGCCCAGGCTTTCTTTATAATCTGCCGAGTCTTGAGAAAGTCATTTTTGAAAGTGTGGTTGTGAATCTCGGTATAGATTACAAACCTCTCCACTTCTGCCCCATGCTTCACAGCATAACAAACAATGGCGCATTCCTTAAAGTCTACAATGAGAACCTTACTCCTTCCGCCAAAATTGAACAACTGAAAGACAATCCTAAATTGATTGCAGACATGGAGCGAGTTGCCCGCTGGCAGTCGGAGGTCCTGCGGGCCCGGAACTCTGACTGGATGCGCAAATGGCAGTATCGGGCCGCAGGTATTCTTCAGCCTGTCTTGGCCGAACTCGGCAGTCCCGAGGCCGATAAACTTAAGAAATCAATGGAATATGCATGGAATCTGGGCGATGCCGTAAAGAACGAACTTGACATTCTTAAGGAATCACCGGACTATGCTCCTGATCCGACAATGAATATACACTTTAGATTTGCTGCCCCTTCCGACAGTCTGCTTACATCGTCGCGCGAGCGTTTCAATCTGGACAGTATTGCCGGTAACGGCGATGATATAAGCCGCATCAAGAATCTCATGTATTGGGTCCATAATAATATCACTCATGACGGTTCGAACGGCCTTGCTCCCGGTCCAAAAAACTTAAGGAACACTTATGACAGCGCTCGTCGTGACACATGCGGTTACAACTGTCGTGCCCTCGCCATCTGTCTCACCGAAGCACTCCTTGCCGAAGGCATTCCGGCACGCTATATCACCTGTATCCCCAAGGCATGGGATAAGGACCAGGACTGCCATGTGATCTGCGTTGCCTGGAGCGATTCTTTAGCCAAATGGATCTGGGTAGACCCGACCTTTGCTGCCTTTATTACCGATGAGAACGGCCTATTGCTTCATCCCGGCGAGGTCCGTTACAGAATGCAGCACGGCCTACCTGTCGTAATGAACAAGGACGCCAACTGGAATAACAGATGGACTCAGGAACAGGAGGAATATATTGATTACTACATGGCCAAGAATCTGTATATCCTCGAGACCAATACTTTCAATCAGGCCGAGCCCGAAGGCAAGAGCAACCATAAACAGGGTGTCCATGTAGCCCTTGTACCTCAAGGTTATAACTATCCAAACTCCGATTATACCACTACCGACGAAAACTGGTTCTGGCAATCGCCTTACGCCGTTTCAAAATAGACTTTACATTCCTTCCCAATTCTAAAAATACCAATCACCACAACCTAACCAAACCACAACGTCAATTTCACCGCACAGTGAAGTTTTGAGTTCAAAATAGCATATCATTTGCCGGAAATTCAGATCTGTATGATTTGGTTGGCGGAAAATTCTTATCTTTGCAGATTTATTTGGACGCAAATGAAAGAATACGAATTGCTGGCCCGGCAGAATCAACTTAGGGCAAAAGAAATCTTGAAGAAACTTGACCTCCTGAATTTCTGGGAGTCTCATGGCTGCAGGGCCAACCTGATTGGCTCTGTGGCAATGAATCTGCTCGTAAAGCACCTCGACATTGATGTTCATGTCTATTCTTCGGACATAACTGAAAATTCCAGTTTTGCTATTGTCGCAGATCTCGCCAAGAATCCGCGCATTAAGGAAATACGTTGTATAAACGGCCTTTTTACGGATGAGCATTGCATTGCGTGGCACGCAATCTACGAAGACGAGATCGGCGACAGATGGCAGATAGACATGATACATATCGAGTCCGGAACACAGTACGATGGCTTTTTTGAGCGTATGGCAGATCGAATCAGGGAAAGATTGACAGACGAGCAGCGCGATGCGATTTTGAGATTGAAGTATGAGACACCGGACGATGAACCGATTCACGGTGTCGAATATTATCAGGCCGTGATGGAATACGGCGTGCGGACGCTTGATGGAATGAGGACATGGGTCCGGTCACACCGTGATCCTGCCGGCCTCTACTGGATGCCGGATTAATCCAGTCCCGGAAACGTATATGGAAGGAAACCCGGGCATCACTGCCGGGGTTCCTTCAAAGTATGAATTGCTGTTTTATTATTTCAGAATAGCCGAACCGATGGTTCCTGTGCCAGAGATTCGATTATCCATTACACGTTTTATTATTGAGACGTCAAAGTTAGCGTTTTGTTACAATACGCCTCTCAACAAATGTTAAGAACCGGGAAAAATTTCATGACTTTCGGCGATAATACGAGATACTGGGCAACCTATGCCACATCCGGACTGAAGTCTCTGGTGAGCCTGTTATACGGAAATTATGATGCTGTTGAAATTTATATTCTGGTTGATTGCTGTAAAATCTCAGGGATTTTAGTTACATTTGCGATTCCGGACAAGGAATCATGTCAATGTGGATTGATTATTGCCGGATGTGACTTTGCTTAATGATTGACAATGTAGGCCCATGCTGAGTTATTTCAGAATTATATCATTGGTAATTGTTGTATTAGGCTGTCTCTATAGTCTGATGATTTAATCAAATGGAACAAAGAGAAAAAATAATATTCAGGATAACTGTCATCGGGTCTATTGTAAATGCTGCCCTTATTGTACTGAAAGTCATAGCGGGCATTTTAGGCAGGAGTTCGGCACTTATAGCCGATGCCGTACATTCTCTTACGGATTTCATTACCGATATCGTTGTCGTGATTTTTGTAAGACTCTCTGGACGTCCGCGGGACAGGGTACATAGTTATGGGCATGGCAAGTTTGAGACTTTTGCCACAATGATTATCGGAGTGTTCCTGGCGGGTGCCGGTCTGGGATTGCTGGCAAGTGGTGTGGGCAAGGTGATATCGAGTTTTAACGGCGAAGTCCTTCCTGAGCCGACCTGGCTGGCTTTTTCAGTCGCAACAGCATCTGTACTTGTCAAGGAAATTTTATACCGTTATACGGTAAAAGTCGGGAAAAATGTCAAGTCTGATGCTGTGATTGCCAATGCATGGCATCATCGTAGCGATGCAATATCTTCAGTGGGAACAATGGCCGGTATTGGCGGTGCAATTCTACTGGGAGAAAAATGGCGCGTTCTTGATCCGTTGGCGGCTGTCCTTGTAAGTGTGTTTATCATCAAGTCTGGTTTCGACATAGTCAGGCCTGCTGTTAATGAATTGCTTGAAGGTGCGTTGCCCGAAGAGCAGTCCGCTGAGATTTCCAAAATAATCACTTCGGTGAATGGTGTCAAAGGATTCCATAATTTACGCACAAGAAAAATTGGAAATTCCATAGCCGTTGACGTGCATGTGAAAATGAACGGCAAACTCCTTCTGGAGGAAGCACATGAGATAGCAACTCGGATCGAAGTGCGTATACGCGAGCGGTATGGACAGGATAGCATTGTAAATGTGCATATGGAACCATTAAAAGGACCCGTGAATGAGCCATGACCAATCAGTGTGGAATCTGAGAGCGGTTTCACGTATTTCTCACATAGATGAATTGGAAAGGAGGAATTGCCGCAGACGGGATATAATAAATTAGGGTAGGGAAGCGTTATTCTTAAGATAAGCCTGTGGCAGATAATGCCGGGTTCTGGTATACATAATTTTATGCGGATGTCTAAATTTTCTATGCGATTCTCTATGCGCTTCCTGATACTTTCTTTGCTGTGCGGCTGTGCGGTCTCTGCATTCGGACAGTTGAGTTTTAGCGGTAACTCGCGCAATGCCATCACTGTCACTCCCGACGCATCGAGTGGACTCGAGGCTGTCTATGTGCTTGACGGCACGGACGGTGTTACGGCTTCATATCCCTCAGCGTCGGCGCGCTGGTACCGTTTCTCGAATATGGGAGGTGCCTATGCGGAGGAAATTTCTGCGACGGGTTCGGCGGGAACATCCACTGTCTCCCTCCTGTCCGGTGATATGGGCTATATCGTCGAGGACGGCGGCAGACAGCATTGTTTCTGGGTCGTGGACTACTCGCTGCACCGTCTTGTCCTTGATGCCCTGACGATATCCCCAGAGAGTCAGTGCGACCGCACCGTGCTTGAGCCGCATGGCAACGGCGCCCGCATAACTTACTACAGTATCAATGGCGCTCCGCGTCAACTGTCACGCGACATGTCGCTGACCTACCGTACACTCAAGTTTGATGACGAGTCCTTCTCGTACCGCGAGAAGCAGGCTGAGGAGATTGTGGAATCGTTCGACCAGTACGTTACATGTCCGGCTCCGCTGTGCAACACCCCCTTTACACTTTCGGGTGACCGCTTCCTCCGTGAATGGGGAGACGAGATAAGTGTCGAGTCGCCGAACTATAACACTCCCGCTGTTGAGGCTCGCAGCAAGGCCGAGCAGCGCACCGAGGAATTCGACAACCAGCAGAAGCCTGTTTCCGACGGACTTGGCGGCTCCGCGCCATGCGAGATAACATTCACGGCCTCCGTCAGCGACGCCGTTGTCTTCCGTGAATGGCAGTTCTCACGCACTCCCGAATTCGAGGATGTCTACGAGCGATACAATTCCGACGAGTTCACCCGTACTTTCGACGAGAACGGAACCACCTATATACGCTTTTACTGTGCCAACGATGCCGGCAACTGCGAGTTCACGGGCGATGTCTACACCGTTGATATAGGCGAGTCGAGGCTTGAGTGCCCCAACGCCTTCTCTCCCGCCAACCAGGACGGTGTGAACGACCTTTGGAAGGTTTCGTACATGTCGATCATATCGTTTGACTGCCATATCTTCAACCGCTGGGGCAAGGAACTGGCACACCTGACACATCCTTCGCAGGGATGGGACGGAAAGACTGGCGGCAAGTTCGTCCCCTCGGGAGTTTACTATTATGTCATCAAGGCACGTGGTGCCGACGGCAGGAATTACGACCTGAGTGGGGACATCAATATCATAAATTCCCGCACCAACACCAACCCGGGTTCCGGCGAAGTGGAATGACTCTTGCCGGCTTATCTTGAACAACTGATTCGGTATTGACGCAAAAAAGCGGCTTTGCTGAAAAGAAATAATTTTTAAATCTGAAGAATGAAATATACTCCCCTCGTAATCGCTATGGCCGTGGTCATGGCATGTCCTTTAGGCGCAGACGCATCCTCGCGCCGCAAGAAGAAAAAGAAAGAAGAGCCTGTCGAGGTTCCGCCTCCGCCCGTTGCTCCCAAACCAAAACCGGTCGCGCCGGCTAAACCTCTTGTCGCTCCCGTCATCAATCCCTCGATACCGATGTCGATGACACTCTGCGGCACGAAGATTGACCTTGACCGCGTTGACATGTTCGAGCGTTTCGACCGCGAACTTACCTCCCTCGCCTTCGGGCACGGCAACACGCTGCTGACCATAAAGAGGGCAAACAAATACTTCCCCGAGATGGCCCCGATACTCCGGGAGAACGGCGTTCCCGAAGACTTGCTCTATCTGGCCTGCGTCGAGAGTTATCTTGCCCCGCTGGCCTATTCTCCGGCTAAGGCTGCCGGAGTCTGGCAGTTTATACCCTCGACGGCCAAGCAGTACGGCCTCGAGGTGAGCGACGAGGTTGATGAACGATACAATCTCGAGAAGGCCACCCAGGCTGCCTGCCGATATCTGAAGAACGCCTACAGACAGTATGGAAACTGGGAGACTGTGATGGCATCATACAATGCCGGCATGGGTAGAATCTCATCCGAACTTGAGAAGCAGATGGCCGAGACATCTTTCGACCTTTACCTAAACCAGGAGACAACCCGCTACGTGTTTCGCATCATGGCCATGAAGGCCATAATGGAGAACGCCCAGACTTTCGGCTTCGTGCTTCGTCCCGACCAACTCTATCAGCCTATGGAATATGAGATTGCCGAGGTCTGCGAGGCTGTTCCCGACTGGGCTGCATGGGCCAGGGACCGCTCCATATCATACGCTCAGCTTAAGGAGGCCAATCCCTGGATACGCGACCGCAAACTCACAAACAAGGCAGGAAAGACTTACCGCGTGCGCATCCCTAAGGAAAAGTCGCTTAAGCGTTCGACTGCAGGTACTCGTGTTTTTTCCGACAAATGGGTTACACACTGAGGCAGAACCTTTTCAAAATACACAGTGTTTACTGAAATAGTAAATGAAGAAAAAAACTAAGAAAGACATAAGCACAGAAAACAACACCGGCGGAGTGATTGTCGCAGGTCTCACCGAGCGCCAGGAACCTTCGCCGCATGCCAGTATAGTATCGCAAGGTGACCTTCAGGCTGCGGAAGACGACGGACAGACCCTGTCCGACGACGGACTCGACACGCTTACCGTCATTGGGGCGCGCGTCAACAACCTCAAGAACATTGACGTTACCATTCCCCGAAACACACTGACCGTCATAACCGGTCTGAGCGGTTCGGGCAAGTCCTCCCTGGCCTTCGACACCATATTCGCCGAAGGTCAGCGGCGCTACATTGAGACTTTCTCGGCATATGCCCGCAACCTTCTTGGCTCGCTCGAACGTCCGGACGTCGACCTCATCACCGGACTGTCGCCCGTCATCGCCATCGAGCAGAAGACCGTCAACCGCAATCCACGCTCCACGATAGGCACCGTCACCGAGATTTACGACTACCTTCGCCTGCTCTATGCAAGGGCATCGCGTGCCGTCAGTTACGTGTCCGGACAGCCGATGATCAAGTACACCCGCGAGAAACTTGTCTCGCAGGTCCTCGAGCAGTTTGACGGACACAAAATCTACATCCTCGCTCCGCTCATCAAGAACCGCAAGGGCCATTACAAGGACCTTTTCGAGAACCTTCGCAAGAAAGGTTATCTGCGCGTCCGGGTCGATGGCGAGATGCGCGAGATAACTGTCGGGATGAAACTCGACCGCTACCGCAACCATTCGATAGAACTCGTGGTTGACCGCCTGAAGGTTTCCGCCAAGGATGATACACGGCTCCGTGACACAATCGAGATAGCGCTCAAGCAGGGCGACAGGGAGATGATGGTGTACGATGCCGACACTGACAGGATATCGTACTTCAGCCAGCACCTGATGGACCCGGTTTCAGGTATTTCCTACCGCGAGCCTGCACCGCACAACTTCTCGTTCAATTCGCCGCTCGGAGCCTGTCCCGTATGCAAGGGACTCGGCACCGTGAACATAGTCGACCGCGAGAAAGTGCTTCCCGACCCGAAAATGTCGATTTATACCGGCGGCATAGCGCCATTGGGCAAATACCGTAATTCGATGATATTCTGGCAGATCGAGGCTTTGCTGAAAAAGTATGGCTACACGCTGAAGACGCCTGTGGGCGAAATCTCCGAGCAGTGCATGGACGAGATCATGGGTGGCACGACCGAACATCTGCGCATCGAGAACGAGACGATGTCCGTGACCAACTACATGCGCCCGTACGAGGGCGTGGTCAAGTACATCGAGATGCAGCAGGAAGAGGACGCCTCGGCAGCGGCGCAGAAATGGTCCGGCCAGTTCTTCTCGCGTGCCGTATGTCCCGAATGTCACGGTCAGCGACTGAACAAAGAGGCGCTCCACTTCTTTGTTGACGGTCGCAACATAGCCGACCTGACCAGAATGGATATAGTCGACCTGCTCGCATGGACGGAACATGCCACCGAATGCATGGACGAGAAGGAGAAGGCTGTCGCAAATGAAATCATCAAGGAGATACGCCACCGCCTTCGTTTCCTTGTCGACGTGGGACTGGATTACCTCCAGCTCGACCGCCAGTCGTCGACACTTTCTGGCGGCGAGAGTCAGCGCATACGACTCGCCACCCAACTCGGTTCGGAACTTGTGAACGTACTCTATATTCTCGACGAGCCTTCGATCGGTCTCCATCAGCGCGACAACCGTCGCCTGATAGACGCGCTGTGCGCATTGCGCGACGCTTCCAACTCGGTGATTGTCGTCGAGCATGACAAAGACATCATGCTCCGCTCGGACTATATAGTCGACATAGGCCCGGCAGCCGGACGGCGAGGCGGTCAGGTTGTGTTCGAGGGTACACCCGAGGAACTGCTTAAGACGGACACGCTGACCGCACAGTATCTCAGCGGACGGAAGAGCATCGCCATTCCCGAGAAACGGCGCAGCGGCTCCGGCAAAGAGATTCTACTGCGCGGAGCGACGGGCCACAATCTGAAGAACGTTGACCTGAGGCTTCCCCTCGGCACGCTGACAGTCGTGTCGGGAGTGTCCGGCTCCGGCAAATCATCGCTGATACTCGGTACCCTGCAGAACGAACTTCGCCGCCGATTCTACAAGTCGCAGCAACAGCCCCTGCCGTTCGTCTCGATTGACGGCGTCGAAAACATCGATAAGATTGTCACCGTAGACCAGTCGCCCCTTGGCCGTACACCGCGATCCAATCCCGCGACATACACCGGAGTATTTTCCGATATCCGTTCACTGTTCGTCGCTCTGCCCGAGTCGAAAATCCGGGGTTACCGTCCAGGACGCTTCTCGTTCAATGTGTCTGGCGGTCGCTGCGAGGCATGCGGAGGCAACGGTCACCGCACAATCGAGATGAACTTCCTGCCCGATGTCCTCGTGCCGTGCGACGTCTGTCACGGCAAGCGCTACAACCGCGAGACCCTTGAGGTTCGCTTCAAGGGAAAGTCGATTGCCGATGTGCTTGACATGACCATCAACCAGGCCGTCGAGTTCTTCGCCAACGTTCCTGCCATACTGAAGAAAATCAAGACTCTCCAGGACATAGGACTCGGATACATAAAACTCGGTCAGCCTTCGTCGACACTTTCGGGCGGCGAGAACCAGCGCGTGAAACTCGCCACGGAACTCGCGAAACGAGACACCGGACACACGCTTTTCATTCTTGACGAGCCCACTACCGGCCTGCACTTCGAGGACATAAAGACACTGCTCCAACTTCTGCAGCAACTCGTCGACCGGGGTAACACAGTACTCATTATCGAACACAATCTCGACATCATCAAGTGCGCGGACCACGTCATAGACATGGGTCCAGGCGGAGGACGCCGCGGCGGCGAAATACTCGCGACAGGCACACCCGAAGAAATTGCCCGGGGTGATTCTCCCACCGCTCCCTTCCTGCGGGAAGAACTTCCGGATTTCGAGTAGTGAGATTATAATTACGTCAGCGACTGATATGACGGTCGCATTTCGAGTCAAATTCATAAAAATGCAAGAAACACTGACATTCCTGTCCGAACTTGCCGCCAACAACAACCGCGACTGGTTCAACGCCAATAAATCAAGATATCTAAAGACCCGTGCCGATGTCGAGACGCTTACTGCGCGGCTTATAGCCGGACTGGCCGAGATTGAGCCGGATGCTTCAATCCTCGAGCCTTCCGATTGCCTGTACCGAATCTACCGCGATACGCGGTTCTCGTCAGACAAGACGCCGTACAAGCGTCATATCGGCATCTACATCAATCCTTTCGGTGGCAAGAAAAGCGCCCTGGCCGGATATTATCTGCATCTCGAGCCAGACAATGTTTTTGTCGGAGGCGGCCTGTGGTGTCCCGATGCCAAACTGCTTAAGGCTGTGCGGCAGTCGATATATGACAATGTCGACGAATATCTGGAAATCATAGAGAATCCGGAATTTAAGAAACATTTCCCCCTGATTGGCGAGGACCTACTGAAAACCGCGCCAAAGGGATTCCCGAAAGACTGGGAACATATAGAACTGCTGCGTCCGCGCAGTTTCACCGCCTGCGGAGCGCTTAAGGCAAAAAGCAATTCGGCAAAGGACATAGAGAAGGCCACGCTCCGCGCATTCGAGGTCCTGAAGCCCTACAACGATTTCCTCAACTACCTCTTTGAGGAAAACCCCTCCCTCCCCCGCTTCTTCTAACCCTATTGTTTACCAATCTTTTAACTCTATACCTTTCATCACAAATCCTCAATCCCAAACCTCCCAATCTTCCCATAACTCCCAATACTTCTCAAAATCGTTCCTCTGCCAATTGTCATCTCAAAAATAATTTGTAGATTTGCGTTTTAAGCATATTGCATAAATACCCAAGGCGACGATTTACCTTTGGAATCTCAGTAAATGACAAACCGTTGAAGTTATGGACTTCCTTAAATCTAAAGGCGATTATCACAATCTCCTCGTTTATAAAAAGGCTGAATGTATTTACGATCTCACCTTTTATTTTGCCGGAAAATATCTCCGGAAAGGCGACCGTACAGTAGATCAGATGGTTCAGGCTGCGCGAAGTGGAAAACAGAATATCATCGAAGGTTCATCTTCAGCCGTTACCTCTCGTGAAACTGAAATCAAACTTTTCAATGTGGCTAAGGCGAGTTTTGATGAATTGCTTGCTGATTATGAAGATTATTTGCGTGTAAGAGGATTGAAAATCTGGCCTGATGAAAAAATAGAGAATGTCAGGGTATTTTGCCGAGAAAACAACGACTCAACGTTTTATCGAAACATTGCGCCTACTCGTGATGACGCTACTTTGGCTAACCTCTGCATTACAATGATTCATCAGGAAATATTTTTGTTGGTCAGGCTAATCGAAAAAGCAAAGGACGATTTTCTCCAGAATGGAGGCATAAGAGAAGAAATGTCCCGAGCAAGAATTTCTTACCGCAACAAACAGCGAACTGAGAATAGTGGGAAGTCTGAGAATAATGGGAGGTCTGAGAACACCGTAAAACCAAATTCCCCTCAACAAGAATATCCCACCACTCCCAAACCTCACATAACTCTCATTCCTCCCAAAAATCACAATCAATAACTTTGTCGGAGTAGAAAGGAGAATCGGTGACTTCTAGTATTTTTATGATATGCCATGGGAAATGCATAACTTTGCGTTATAAATCAATCATTATTTATTGAATATAATGAGGTAATTGATAGCCGTCTGAATTATAGCGAGTACACAGCAGGAAGTAAAACAATAAAATACTGACACAATGAAAAATTCAATATTGTATATTGCTCTAAGCATTATATGCTTATTATGTTCGTGTGACTTTATAAATTCCAATAACAAGGGGCAAACTATTCATTTGTCAGACATAACGTATTATACACAAAACGGTCAAAAAGTTATATATAAGGATAACGTACTTTTTACTGGCACGGCTTGGTCGAGTGATTCTAAATTCATGAATATTGTTGTTGAAAACGGAACGATTGTAAAGTCTAACATTTTCAATCCAAATCAAACTGTTGCTATAATTGTCGATTTCGCCCCTCACCAACATATTAATGGCACAGTTGTCAATACCTCGTATATTTTGCATAATGGCAATGGCGCACCACTTATACGATTTGCTTTAAATAATCAACCTCCAACTAATGCAAAATTCGTTTGGACGAACGTTGACAAGACAAGCCAATCATACGGTCAGCATGGTTATTGGTATAGTAACAACTCTGGTTATGATGGCCACGAAGCATTAATCAAAAAGGCAGAAGCGGTTTTAGATTTGGAACTTCGCAAAGCCGATTAATTGTCTTTTCGTGCACTCATTTATTCCAAGTATTAAGGCCAATGTAAGATATAATTTAACAAATACCATCACCGTTAGTATAAAAACGTTAAATTTCACCTTAGGTATTGACATTGCCCTCCAAATGTTGTACCTTTGCATCACCTTTATCACGCGTTTAATAATGGAGTGGCGGCATCCTGCCGCCCATATCCACCTTTTTCAAAAACCTTTACCCCAAACCTTTATTACTAATCTTTAATCCCAATCATCCCAAACCACCCATAACTCCCCGTGATAAATCACAATAATTCTCGATTGATTACTCGAGCTGCCTGCCATGCAGCCAATTATATCTCATCGTTTCTCTTGTCTAACATTCCACCGAAAAACTTGTCACTAATCATATGCCTTGACACCTAAAATTCCTTCGTAACTAATCACTCAGACTTAATACTTATCTTTATTGCCATCTCAGAAATAATAACTAAAATTACCTCTGCATCCTATATTTATGGCGAATGTTCCAAGGTATGCACTTCAGTATAGACTGAGTAAAAGAATCCGAAGCGCATTAATAATTCTTAAATATTGCAAAAATATATCAATATGTGTCGGCTAGCATATATATCTTTAAATGTTAACGCATTTAAAATATGATTTTGGGCATATTGTTTTTATATCTACTTTTGCAGAAAAATTAATTAATAATATTAAAATAAAAAACTATGAGTCCATATCGTAGAGCAAAAAAGGAGGACAAAATCAAGCCTTTAAAGAAAGAGTTGTCAGTATATATTGGCAAAGTAAATGATAATTTTGAATCACTACAAGTGATGTGTAATGATAAAGTTAATGAACTTATGAAGGCCGTTAAGTTAGAACATGGAGAAGAAATGCAAGTCGTTTTTTGGACAGAAGATTTTACTGAATTAATAGGTACAGCCAATATAACCATGAATGCCGATGGCCTAATGACTTACTCATTGGATTACTCGCTCACAACTCTATAAAATAGCATCGTTATAAACACTTTTGAAGTCCATGGCATCGTCGTCGTAGCCTTTATGCTTTGCCTCGTAGCAAGTTATGGACTGTTCTTTTACTGACCTACACATTGTCTCCGACAAGAAGCGTCCGGATTTCGTGGTCTCCGCAGCATTTAATTTCAACTCAGCAATGGTTTCCCTCTAAGACAGGGACATTGTGTCTACCATTTTTTATTCACAATACGCTCTCATAAGTTCCCCGCGGCGGCGACAACTTTTAGTTTGTCGATAATATGGTAGGTCATCAGATGACAGTTGACATTCTTTTATTCGCCGAAAAATAATATCGACTAATTGCTTTTGAATCGAAGATGAGAAAGATTGACAACCTCGAATATGTTAGAGGCATCAATATCCACGAATATGAATATTTAGCCGTTCATCCACAAGCGATTGCCTTCACCTTTTGAGTCATTTTTTATTTTGCTAAATATTATTTATTTTGTAAATTTGTAGAAAATCCATCAAAATTAGTCTATTTTCACAATTAACTTGAATTATAATGACAACTGAAATCAAACCATGTAAATGCCTAATTTCCTTAATGTTGATTTTCGCTTTGATGTTTGCTCTTCCTTCGCAGGCGATAGCCCAATCAACAAACCGTAGTAATCTACTTGATTATGGCACCCCTGTCGTACTCACAGTTTCTGAGTCTGTTAAAATGAACAATAGTGCAGAAAATGGTTTAATAAACGCCATTGTCGCTAATGATGTTTACTCGGCTGACGGCTCACGCGTTTTAATAAATGCAGGTACTGTTGCCATGATTGAATACTCTCTTGACCCAAATGGTTCTTGGGGTAAGGCAGGTAAAGTATGTATGACAAATGCTACGACAAGCACTATTGACAACAAGCGAGTGTCACTTCGCTTGAGTTCTTGTAAAAAGGGTGGGGGCCGCATTGGTGGAGTTGTCGCCCTCTCGATACTCTTCTTCCCTATTGGACTTTTAAGTGGTTTAATGAAGGGATCTAATCCCAAAATACGACAAGGAACTGTCCTTAATACAACGGTTACACAAGAAGTAGTGGTTGAATAATACAAAGATGTTATTTTCTAATAGAGTGTTTTACCGTATTATTTCACAATACGATAAAGCACTTTTCTTACTTGGACAATCTTAACTTCGATGAAATGGTGTCGTCAATCTACATAAATTATAACATTCACGGCTAATTGGAAGAATAACTCTACTTACTCTGACACCTCTATAAAGTGCTTGGTTTAACACTTGCCATCGTTTTTAGTATAAAAACGTTAAATTTCACCAATGGTATTGACATCGCCATCTAAATGTTGTACCTTTGCATAACCTTTATCGCCCATTTAATAAATAATGGAATGGCCGCATCCTGCCGCACGTATCCCCCCAACATCGTACGGACATCGCTCCGCGATGTTAAAGATCGAACCACATTAACTCTCGCCATCCTGCCACCTTTATCCCTCCCAAAAACCTTTAATTACTAATCTCTATGCCCTAAACATATTTCTCTGCCACATCGTACGGACATCGCTCCGCGATGTTAAATGCCCCCGGCGATTATATCCCTCCCGTCCCTCCTGTTCTCCTGTCCAACCTTCCCCCGAAAAAATTTGTCACTAATCACTATGACCTGAGACCTATTTAATCCTCCCATCCCCAATCAGGGAATGAAAGTCTCAAGAGCACAATCCCTCTTGTACAGCCAACCCATCAACCCTCATTCTT
>ERZ1106943.605-NODE-605-length-46011-cov-46.320263_pt1 | contig 46011 bp, 36 predicted proteins | sample MGYA00403671_ERZ1106943 | MGnify/ENA primary metagenome ERZ1106943 (study PRJEB35170, sample SAMEA104062427) | human gut metagenome | biome: human gut; feature: human-associated habitat; material: faeces | place: Denmark | collected 2012-06-14 ...
GTAAATACGAAAGTAGGAGATAACACCTACGATTAGTATTTACCTCCTACTCGATGTCAAAAAACATAGAAATGACAACAAAAAAATGACAACAAGCAAAATGGCAACAAAAAAAAGCCGAGAACCCTGTGTGTATGCGGATTCTCGGTAATGAAGAAAAAAAGAAAAAAATGAGAATTGACAACAAGCGTGACAACAATCTCAATCGTAATTGTGGCGGAGGTCTTTGGTCGAGTGCAAGTTTCCTCTCATTACCTCTTGCTCTGCAAGATAGATGCTATCTTCTTCCCCCTCTGTCTCGCTCTCGCGATTGTCGAGACGGGGCAATCTCTGCTTGTGGTCCAGAATACGCACAATCCAATCTATTCGTTTCTTCGCTTCTTCGTTCACCCTTTCTGGGTTGTTGCTAGGATTCTTTCCAAATTGATTCTTGACAATGGCTGAAACGGAGCAACCTTTTTTCGTTTCCATATAGGGTTGCTCCAAGAGACGCTTTATCAGCAAGGTCAATATGGCCAAGGACTTGCCCGTCCATTTGATGTTGCATTGCCTAGCCTTGCCGCTAAAGAGGTCGAGGAAGTCGTCTGCACTCTCCGGTTCCTCTATCCATCCCCATTCCTGCATAGCTATCATGGCGTATCGGAGGCGCTTTATTCTTGTCTCCTCGTTCGGACAGCAGTAGGGAAGCGTATATGGTATGGTTTCTTTCTTCTTCTTCGCTGGTGTCCGTTTCGGGTGCACAATGCCCTCTATCTCCTCTGTGAGGCTATCGGCAGAGAAGAAGTATTCTTTCATCCATTCGAGCATATCGCTGGAAAGCGAATTGACGTCATTCAATAGTATTTCAACTTTTTTGGCTTTACTTTGATCGTGGGAGAACCATTTCGTGTGTAGCGAGTCGAGGAGCGTTTTTTGCAATTTGGACCTGTAGTGTGAATGATTGACAGCTTGAAGTCCATAGATCACGGCATAAAACAACATGGCAACCTCGGATCCTGAGGTCGCTAAGTCTGTAAGTCCTTCTTCCTCCATGCGATAATCGGCCCAGGTGTCGGACCATAGGTCTGCGCACATCTCAGTCGTTAGGTCTCCCTCTGTCAGTAGTTTGTCCAATGTGGTGGCCGCATCTGCAAATAGCTCTTCTGTGGAAAGAATGATGGAGGGGTACTGAGATAGGAAAGCATCATGCGTCTTCCGGCACACCTTGTAATAGACATGGTCTCTGAACCGCTCCCTCAGCTTACTTCTTTGGCTTCCTCGGGATTTTTTCGCCAGCATTTTCTTGTGTCTTTTTCGTTTCTTCAAATACATAGTCCAGCCAACTCTTCATGTCGAAGGCAGGAGAGTTGTCCTCTGGAGGTAAGCGGTCTTTGAAAAAATTGAGGACTGCGTCGTTCATTTCATACTTCGCCACGATGTCCTCGTTGCACTTATAGTTGCCAAAATTCATGAATTTAACAGAGAGATCAAATCCGTTGTCACTACACATGGTAACGACTGTAGAGAGCTGCTTGAGTTTGTCACGATCGGGCTCATTTCCCATCTTCATCGTTGTCAGACCACTTACGGCGTCATATGCCTCCAAGACTTTAGTGAAGTTGTTCACCTGTTCCGTCAACTCGTTGGGGATGCGCGATGTCGGTTGGCGTTTCAGGTTGGGAAACTCGAAGGTGACGGTCTCGATGCGGTCTTCGTGGTCTATGATACGCTGGTCGATAAACTCTTCAAACTTGGTGGCAATCGTCTTTTCTTTGATGTTGACTTGTATTCCAAGGCTTTTGAGCAGTTCGCTGCGGTTGAAACAGTTTTGGAGACTGTTTTTGATTGTTTCCGTCCTTCCGTCCCAGTTCTTGCTTTTCTCTATCGCTACTTGGCATTTCCCGTCTCTATAGTCCACTATGACAAATGACATGGGGAAACTATTCTCATTTTTTTCCACGCATTCCCCCAGCTCGTTGCCTGTGCTCTCGGGCAAGTCGTAGAGGGTGATCTTCTCTGTTTTGTGTATGCGTATCAAGGCAATGCCATCATCGTTCCGCATCACACAGTTGGGTACATGCTCCTCGCAGCCCCGCTTTGTCCGACTGAGGCTCAGCTGGTTTCTCATCTTGCCTATGACTTTTCCCAAGTAGTGGTTTGGGTATTTTGCGACGGGCTTTTCGGAGTCTTCCAATTTGTCGAAATCAAACGGTCGCTCTATCTCAAATTGGATATTATGGATAATAAATTCCATGTCAATAAGGTATAAATAGTAATTAATGTCTGTCTTTCTGACGGAGAGGTTTATTGTGTTGGCCTCTTTCCTATCGGCCTGGTCTTCCTTTCGCGTTTGGTTATAGCCAAGCTCCTCAAATACAATTTGAGGAGCCTGCCTATATCTCATATCTCATACACCACGCTCTCGGGAAACAGTAGCGGCATACCCTTCTTCTTGATCTTGAAGGAGTAGGTGTCGCCATTGCCGCTTGGACGGCAAAGCAGGAGGTCAACCGTTATGATATTCTGTTCCAACAGTACATCAAACTGCCCGACATTTGGATTCTTCGTGTGCTCTATCTGCTTGTACCTGAAATATTCCTTGCCGTTGCTTCTCTCGTTTTCCACCTCGATCCAAAATGTTTCGTGGTGCTTGGTAAGCAGTCTTTGATGAAGTTTCATCAATCGCCACGCCGCCACGTCCTCCAGTTTCTTCATCTGCGCTTGGAGTTCGAGGCGCTCGTCTGGCTCGTTTACATTGAGGAGGAGAAACTGTGCGTTGGGAATGCCGCATTGCACGGTATTCTGATAGGTCTTCTTTCCTTCCTCTGTATAGTAGCCGTATCTCTCCACTATCTGGCGGCCCGACTTCAAGGAGCTAATGTCCCAGTCGGGAGTTTGGGTGAATAGGACATTTTTTCTGCTTCTCCGCTTGTCGCGATGGCTTTTTAGTTCGATGCCCTTGTAGTCAGGCGTCTTGTCGCTATTCATGCTGATGCCAAGAAACGATTCTATCGTGCGACCAATACCAGTATCTGCTGCCACTTCCGACTCGAACCATTGTCCCCTGACCGAGCGAAAGCGAGCGAGCAGCTCTTCCGAGACGACGTTTCCTTCTATATATATGGCTTTGATAATCTCTTGTAGAGGCGTAATGATGGGCGAGGCAAAACACTTCTCTATGTCAATCCGTGTGATATTGACCGAGCATAAGGCGTCTTCATACTTGAACAAAACATGTATATCGCTGGCCTTGGAAAAGGAGCCAAGGCCGTATATCCACATTCGGGGGTCTCCTTTCTTGGTGTTGGGACGGTAGAACGAGACCCGTGTCTCCTTCTTGGTCGTGTCGGTCAATATCACAGCCCGAGACACAACTTTGTGTTCCGTGCCCTGTTGTTGCTCGGAATAGTCGTGTATCCCGTTCTCCAAGAAGTAGGCCCGCATGGGGGTCGTGGAGTCCAAAATACCCTTTTTCAAACCTGTAGAAGTGACCTCTACTTGCGTGAATTTCACATTGTGATTCACCAAGAACTTGATGTTCTCTTGCTCAAACGAGTTGAAGGGACGCATATTTACCATACCACCTCCTATTTTATATGATTCAAAATCGTATCTGCTATAGCCCTTGCCATAAGTGGCGGTACGGCATTTCCGACAAGCGTGTATTGCGGGATCTCCTTCTGACGGTTGTTGCCGCCGGTCTGTCTTTTGCCTTGGAAGACAAAGGAGTCGTCAAAACTCTGCAAGCGTGCCATTTCGCGAACCGTCATGGGGCGATAGGCCGAATAGTGGATGAAGTCGTCGGGCATGGTGCAGACCGTGGGGCTTTGGCCAAGAGGATTGAGTACCACATAGTTTCTCTTCTGAGACTCCAGTCCTTTCTCTTTGAGTTCAGCCTTGGCCTCGTCATAGTCCTTGTGCTTAGCGATGATTTGCAACCGCTCGCGAACCGTTTCGTTTTGCTTGCTTGTTTGATGGTTGAACAACTCCATGTGCTGGTGGGCTCCATTGACGTTCAGATCTTTCAAGGAGAACACATAGAAAGGTTCTTCGTCGAAGGTAAAACGATGGCCTAGTCTTCCTTCCTTTGACCATTCTGAGAACAGGTGCCCGTTTTCTTCGGGCTCGCCCTGCACGCCTCTGAGGCGTTTGGACGGCTCGTATTCCTTGATGAGGGTTGGCGTGGTATATTTTGTAGCTACCTCGCCGTTGCCTACCATGTTCAAGTCCCAAAGGGCTTCATAGACCTTGACCTTGTCTTCGTCCTTGACGGTTGCAGGGATTTCTGTGATGAGGTCTTGGTCATTACGGCAACCGATAAACACGACTCGCTCTCTATTCTGTGGCACCCCGTAGTTGGAGGAAAGCAGGACGAGTGGCTCTCCGATATTGTAAAGGCGTATTCCTTTCAGCAGGTTTTCGAGGAAACCCAATCTTTTTGGGTCATCTGACAGGCGCTCGCGAACAAAGTCAATACACTCGTCAAAAGTCGAAGTCAATATTTCGAGCGACGTCTTCAGCGCCTGCGCGTCTTCCTCGCAGCCACTACCCATTTGGACTACGGCATCAACCGCAGTCAATATATTGTCAAGAATGTTTTCATCCGAGACGGTCTCTATGATTGCATTGTAGGCATCTACAAAGGTATCGTTGTCAACATGAGCTGCCGTCTTTAGTTGTATTACTTGTTTGCGAATCTCGTTTCTCTGCTCCTTGTCCCTGAGAAGCAGCAAGCCGTGACGGATAGTATTGACAGAGGTACTGCTTTTGCTTATACTATAGGGCAAGTGCTTTGTGACATTCTTGAGTTGCTGGTCCAAATTGGAGAAGTAGGCATCGTACAGTTTCTCCATGTCTGCGATGGAGGTTTCCATGCTTATCTTTAGGGACAGGCAAGAGAAGAGGGACGCATTCATGCGGGGTTTCAAATAGTCATTCAAGAAAGTCAGTAACTCTCCCATCTTCATATCGTCAACGATAGAGCGAATCTCTCTTAGTATACGCTCTTTTATGCGACCTTCGTCTTTTGTCAAAATACCCTTGACGTTCTCCATTATAAAGTACTTGGGGCGCAAAGCCTTGATTACTTTTAGATAATGATAGAACAAATCGTCTCGTTTGTCAAGTTTCTTTCTTCTTCCTGCCAAACTGAACGACTGGCAACTTGGGCCACCCGTGATCACGTCTATTTCCTGTCCGTGCAGCTTTTGCAACAGATTGGGAAGGAACGAATCCTCCATGATGTCTTGACAAAGAAAATCCGTATCCAGTCCCAACATCTTGTTGTATCTCACTCGGTGGGTTAACTCACAATTCTCGTTGATGTCGCTGGCAAGGCGGAAGTCATAGTACTTGTCTTGGGTATATGCCTGCATGAAACCTTCGCTGAAGCCACCAGCTCCTGCGAAGAGGTCTAAATACTTGATACCGTGTCGATTAGCTATGAATTCCTTTTTCTCTGCCATACTCTATATACCCATATATTCTTTTACATTCCCACAAAAGTACTACATTTTTCCCAATCCTCTGCCTTTTCCCGAAGATATTTTCAAAAATAGTTTGCCCCGCTTGTCGGGGCGGGGTGGGGCAGCCTGCGAAATGTGCCTTGCGCCACCCGTGGAGCAGAGGCGGAAACTCGCTTTTTTCTTAGGTCGTATGGATGGGAATGCTTATCTTTTCGCCCGGAGGTCCATAAGCCTTCCGCTTGCGCCAGGCCTACTCGGATAGGAGGGGCAAGGGAAAGGGCGAGGCCGAAGGACTATATTAAATAAGGAGTAAGAGGAATGGGAAGGGACTGTAAAGCGATGGAAGCAATAGATATGAATCGGAAGGACAGAGAAGTAAAAGACATGAGGCAAGTCCATCTGACCCCCTTGTCGGCAGTAGTCGATGAGGTGTGGGGCGAGAAGGGTACTCCTCGTCGCGACGCTATGGAAAAGCAGTTGAAGGACGAGGTCAATTCGTATCGTTTGGGTGCGGCCATGCGCGAGGCTCGCTTGGCTCAAAACCTCACTCAGGACGAACTGGGTAGGCGTATTGGCGTGCAGCGTTCTCAGATTTGCCGTTTGGAGAGCGGACGAAGTCCTATGACGCTTCCTGTCATCTGCCGTGTCTTTCGCGCCTTAGGTATTGCCACGGCCACGCTCGATTTGGGCACGGCGGGCAAGATTCGTTTGTGGTAGGTCGGAGAAGCTTTGCTCGGTTTGATGGAGGCGCTACGAGGCAGATGGTCGCTGGCATGGTCGCGTCCCTTGTCAGGCAAGGGCGATCTTCTCCATCACCTCGCTTTGGAAGTAGGCGTAGTTGCCAGGGCTTTGCCATGGGGGCCTGACCGCGGGGTGGACGGTCTCCTCCACATACATTTCCAGCAGCTCGTTGTAGTCGAGGCAGATGACCTGGTCGCGGAAGTCCTCGTAGCCGTTCTTGTGGCAAAAGACGTTTCGGGCCTCCCATCGCGTGAAGCGGCGCGCCATCGAGGCCAGTTGCTGGGGGCTGAGGGCGTAGCCGCTCTCTCGGACGTAGGTCTCGAGAAAGGCGAGGTTGATGGCGTAGTTGCTCTCCTGCCGCCTGCGTAGCGCAAGCGCCCTGTTGCGACGGCGTTTGTCCTGCAGGGTGGAGCGGCGGAGCGGGGTGCTATGGCTTCTCCTTTGCCAAAAGGTAGTCTTTGTCTTCATTGGCTTTTCAAAAAAATGTCCCCACAAATTTACTACTTTTTTCCCAATCCTCTGCCTTTTCCCGAAGAAATGTTTTGGAAAGCCAAAGATTATTCTTACCTTTGCATCGTCAGTCCTCGCCAAGCCTCTTCACAATGCTCAAATCGTGCGAGGCGTTTTTTGTTTATGCCCCCTTGCGCACGGACGGTCCTACGGCCTTTGCCAAACGGCATGGATTCCTCGGAACATAGGATTCCCTCGGAAAATCAGAAAAAGCCTGTCAGCTGAGGAAGAAGGTCTTGACCAGCGAGCGCAGTTGCTCGTCGGTCAAGTGGTCCGTGGCTTCTTGTGTCTTATGCGTTGCACTTTCTTTTCCTTCCTGATCAGGTAGGGCGAGGGCGGCAGCTCCGGCAGCAGGTCGTCCAGGGCCTCGATCTCTCCTATCGCCTTCAGCAGCAGGAGAAACGTGGCGAGCGAGATGTTGTCCGCGGCGCCGCTCTCAAACTTGTGGATGGTCGTGATCGTGAGGCCCGACTGCTCCGAGACCTCCTTCTGCGTCATGTTGCTGCGCAGGCGGTAGTCCTTGAAGCGGGCGCCAAGGAGGTTCACCAGTTGGGGGATCGCATACTCGTAATAGTCCGTCATGAGGCTTTTTTAATTTATATTGCGCTATAAGTTATGCCCGATTTTTGGCCCTATCTTATATTCTGCTTATATTTATCTCGCATGCAAAAATACGCGTTTTTTCCCGCCTCTCCAAATCTTCCTGGGGAAAATCCTTCTCCCGCCCGCCTTTTTTTTAAAAAACTTTTCGGCCCGAGGGGCGTGTCGGCTTTCTTGCAGACGAAGCGCGGACGTAAAGGAAAGAATGCCCTTTCGGGGGCGCGCTATTTACAAAAAAAGATGTCTTAGCGTAAAATATACGCAATAAAATTTGCAAGAGAAAAATAGTATGTTTACCTTTGCGGCGTGAAATGGAACGCTTTCGATAAGCCATGCGCAGAACAGAGCTCGCTCAAGTTCTGCCATGGCGAGAAAGGGTATCATGAAGTGAAACTATTTAGTATAGACGATATGAAATTCAACGAAATAACCAAGAAATGGGAATCTCCCTTTTGGCATCCTGCGGTGACCACAGATGCCGTGGTGTTCGGATTCGACAAAGAAGACCGATCGCTCCAGGTGCTCCTGATCAGGAGGGGTAATGCCAAGCCTGGCGAGGCGCCTGCTTTCGAAGGTTATTGGGCTCTCCCAGGCGGTTTTCTCCAAAAGGAGGAAACGACTGATGAATGCGTTCACAGAGAGTTGTTTGAAGAGTCGTCCATGAAATTGTTCAATAACGAAAGCGGCATTAGGCCGGAGTTTATAGAGCAACTGAAAACATATTCCGCACGCGGAAGAGATCCCCGTGAATTCGTCATCACCGTCGCCTACTACGCACTTGTAAAAAAAGAAAAGTACGAAATCAAAGGAGGTGATGATGCCGTCGAAGCCAGATGGTTCCCGGTCGATGTTCTACCTGAACTGAAGATAGCATTCGACCATGCTCAGATCATACAAGATGCAGTAGAAATGCTGCGTGAAAGGATCCACTTCGAACCAATCGGATTCCACCTGCTCGACAAAGAATTCACCATGCCTCAATTGCAGAATATATATATTGCAATATTGAATCCTTCCGAGGAAGACAAAAACTTGCGAGACAGAAGGAATTTCCCCAAGAAAATGCTGAAGCTCGGCTATATCAGGGAAACAGGCAAAAAGCTGACAGGCAACCCCTATCGTTCGCCCAAGTTATATACTTTTGACGAAGAGGCGTATGCTGCCGCAAAAAAGATTGGCATGAGACTGGAATTCTAATCATAGATCTGCGTGGACCTCTCTTATCCGGAGAGGTTTAAAAGGCGCCAGTTTCCAATGTGTACCCGTTACGCATTGGCTCTCGTAAAGCAGAGTCATTTCTGTTGCCTATAACCAAAATTTCATTGCGTAAAACTTACGATAAGTAATTAACATTTAAAAAAAGCAATTATGGAAAGATTTGATGACATTTGTCCGGAAAATGAGTTCGAGGACAAGAATTACAACGAGGAGTACGATCGGGAATACTCTTTCGATCAAGGCTACGAGTGGACCGAAGAAGATGCTTGGGATGCTCTGACTGACGGCATGTATGGTGATATGCCAAGCAATCCGTTGGAATACGATGCAATGATGGACGCCATGGGCTTTTAACATAATCCGTTCGAATATGAAAAAGACTATCACAAAATCAAAGCATAAGACTGCTCCAAAGGCCAACCATGTCCAGCGCGTTTTCAATCTGATCATTCTCGACGAGAGTGGATCGATGTCAAGTATTGCAGGACAGGCGATAAGCGGACTCAACGAAGTCTTCCAGACCATCGGAAAGGCTCAAAAAGAACATCCGGGACAGCAGCATTTTATCTCGTTCGTGACTTTCAACAGCGCAAAGATCAGAACAGTCTTTGATCGCCAAGCGGTAAGATCCGACAAGGAAATCAAGTGGACTGACTATATGCCGAACAGTTGCACCCCGTTGTATGATGCGATGGGAGAATCTCTGAACAAATTGAAAAAGCACGTTGGTGATGATGATGTCGTTTTGGTGACAATCATTACTGATGGCTACGAGAATGCTTCAAGAGAATATAGCGGGCATGATATCAAGAGACTTGTAGCAGAGCTGAAAGAGAAAGGTTGGGTCTTCGCTTATATCGGCACTAATCAGGACGTGGATGCGGTTGCTGACGACATGGGGATTGGTAGCAGAATGCGTTACCAATATTCCCCCGAAGGTGCAGCCAGGATGTTTGCACAAGAGCGCGTTAGTAGGAGAAGGTTCTTTGACAGGCTGGCAACTCATGGTAAAAGTATTATAAAGGATAAGCGCTTTGACTATTTTGAGTCGGAAGAAGAGTCAGGGAAAGAGCCAGAAACTGCTCGGGACAAGATTGGCGATACTTCTTCTCTCAGCGATAGCCAGGAAGTGGAAGGCAAGGAATGGCAGGAGGCTGGCCAGGAGCAAGTTTCTTCAGAAGACAACGAAACGACAGAAGGCCCCGAAAAGTCAAAGACCTTTTTTGGGAAAATGATGAATGGTATTAGGGCTATAATATGTCCTAAAAAATGATTTTTTAAAAGTATGGAAAAGGTAAAAATGTTAGGCGCTACGCCATGTGCCATTGCAGCCTGTATGTGTCCCATTCCTGGAGATATAGCAAAACGTTGCCATTCTCTCTCTTTGGACAGAGAATCTCAGGGATGTCAAGGATAGATGGTGTAAATTAATAGAAGTGAGAACCGTGTAAATAGTGAGAATCATGAATATTTGGGTAATCGTTGCACTTTACTGGATAGTATGTTGCGTTTTGGTATATGTGCTTGCACATATAAACGGACAAGTGGCTTATCGCAGAATGATGAAGCAAAAGACTACCTTTTGGGAGCATCTGCTCATTGTCCTATTTAGCCCATTGGCAGCTCCTATTATGCTATTTGCCTTAGCGTATCATAGCTGCATCAATCTGTATTATAGGAACCGTCCAAGACCGTTGCCCAAAAAGATGAAAAAGTATATGAAGAAAGATTGCGTGTTGGACGAGAACAATCAGACCGTCTCATTGGCGGAGTACAACTACAGGCATAACACGGAATATACCTTGGATGATGTCTATGGCAAGGGTTATGTTGAATCGTTGACCGAAAAAGAGCGGGCTAGTATCGCCACAGAATTCAAGGAGCATGACGAACCGGAGGAGGTTCATGAGAGCATACCAGACTTACCAGATGTAGGAGAAATATGGTTGTGAGAAGATTTGCCCTTTGGGTACTTTCGTGGATTTTGAAAATCTTCCCGACTCAAATGCTGAGCATGCAGAGAGATTCTGATACGCAATGGCAAAGAGACCTCCTATGAAGAGAAAGAAAAGATGATCATATTCAAGTATCATTGTGGCAGATATTTCCGAAACAGGTTGTAAATGTAGGCCCCAGAGCATTGCTTTGGGGCCTATACTTATAGGTTCCATTATTATTGTACCCTTTTCCCGCCATTATTATTGTACCCTTTTCCCGCCATGGCATAACTCGTTCGAGTTCGGTTCTGCGCATGACTATCGAATGCGTTATTCCAATATTTCCAGTATCCCAGTATTCCAGTAATTCAAAATCCCAGTATTCCAATTGACCGACATTCCAATATCCCAATATCCCAGTATTCCAATATTCCAATAGGCCGATATGGTCTTCTCATGCCTCGGCCCTCCTCGCCCTGGGGGGCAAGAGAAAAGCGATATGGGAGACTTCTTGGGAAGGTCCTATATCGCTCGGGGGGTGATCATTTACAGATAGGGGAATATAGATTGGGGGTCTATATGGGGCAGGGACGGTTAGTCGCGATCGTGCTTGTCGTGCTTGTGATGCTTGCCGTGCTTGTCGTGCTTGTCGTGCTTTCCCGGTCGGCCATAGCCTCGGTCGTGCTTTCCCGGACGGCCATGATGCTTGTCGAAGCGCGGGCGATGGTGGTAGCCCGGTCGGCAGGTGGGGTATCTCCTATATATATGGTGGACGTAGGCGCGGTTCTGCCAGCCGATGGGACGGTAGAAGTAGTATGTGTTGCAGTATTTGCGCCATTGTCCGGGCGAGAGGTATCGGCGTATCTCGCGGTTGCGGCGCTCCCAGCCGTAGGAGTCGATGTCGCGATAGCTGTTGATGCTATTGAGGTAGGCGAGGTTGATGTTGAGGATGCTGTTGCGGTAGCCCGGTCCGATACCCAGTTCGGATATCATCTTGTCGGTAATGATGGTGGCTTCCTCCCGCACGTCGGCCAGTCGCTGGGCCGAGGCGGAGACGATCACGACGAGGGCGGCTACGGTTGCTAAAAAAATACGTTTCATAATCCAGACTTTCTTTTGAGGGTTATTACTCGTTTTCTGCTGCAAAAGTACGATTCCCCACACATGCGGCCAAAGGAAAACCCATAAACCCGCATATAGTTTTCCCTTTGCCTTGAGAGGAAATCCCGAGGACATCAAGAAAAACAACTTGAACAACCTTTACAATAATGAACAACGATTCGCCAGGATATTGCCTCTTCGAGGCCCATGCAGATCAAGGGCTGCTGCAAGGGAAACAACAAGTAACAACGCTTCGCCTCGGACACGTTTCCTGCTGAATCTACGTGGACACATGGAAAAACAACTTGAACAACCTTTACAACAAGGATCAACGCACCTTCCCCTGCGGACGAGACGTGAACATAGAGGAAAACCATATTCAGCAAGGCGGCATTTTCGACTACACAACCCATGGTGCTGCAAATAAAACTATCGGAGGAAACAAAAAAATATTGCGGTACGAAATCGAGGAAAAATAGTATGAAGAGGGGTGGCTGATCTGTATTTAGTTTTGTATCTTTTTCATAGTGCTCTTGTGTTTTGTCCATTTTACATTATCAGCCATGCGGTTTTGTTCTTTTTTTCTTATTTGCTATTCTTGCTTTTCTTTTTGCAACCTACTCTTTGTTTTTCTTTTTTTTCTTATTCGATTTTTCCTGTGTCTTCTTACTCTTGTATTTTTCTTTTAGTATCATAAAACGTTACATCCTAAGGCCTTGCTTTGTTCGATTACTTGATTTTGCTTTCATCCCCCATTTCTCTATCCATTAGGCCGTTACAAGCACGATAGGGGAGTTTTTTGCCATTTCTGAATTTGAAAAAAGTACTCAATTATTTGTCGTTATTCCAAATATTGTTAGTAACTTTGCACCCGTAATTTAAGATAACATCGTTCACGTCTGTGGAATGAGTGTGAATCGGTACATAGAAGAATGCTTGTGGCCACCCTTCCCAAACCATACTCGAACCGTAGGGCGCCCAAAATGCCATTTTCTCTATAGCTTTCCGACAACGGTCGGAATGGGCCGAATCTCTTTGGGCAAGTGATCAACAATAGAGATAACTTATTATACAATTTTCTAACGCATGATGAAGTTAAAAATTCACAAGGCAGCCATGATTTTGGCCGCTCTCGTTTTGCTGCTACCACTTCGGGCGGTAGGTCAGGCAAACACGTATTATGATCGGGGGGGTAAAACCTACTGACTCCCGCCAAGTCTTGAAGACCCGTATGGCCCTCGTTGGCCATAACTGTATGGTCAGCCGCTTCCCCGACGGCGTGAGTGTAGGAACGGGCATCAAGGGCCTCTCCAACCTGTGTGACGAAAACCTTGACAACTATTGCGACCTGCCTGGCGTGGCAGACGTCACGCTCCTTGCCGGATCGCCCATCGTGGCCGTCAAGGACATGAAGCACTATTTCGACAAGGACACCAAGGCTGGCTTCAAAATTTCGGGAGAGTCAAGTCTGCTGAAACTGGATGTGCTCAAGAGCAACTATAGCATTCGCTTCTACAAAGACGGCAAGGAACTAAAGACCTCTCCTGTAGAGCAACTCGGCTTCACGGTCCTCGGACTTTCCGTAGGCAACGTGGACTTGGGCAGCAATGCTGTCGATATCGTTGCCGCAGAACAACCTAAAGAAGACTATGACGAGATAGCCCTCATCGGTCAAAGTGGAATCAAGGTAGAAGCTGTTAAGGGTTTAAAGATTTACCATGCCTTTGTGGGAGATGCTGAGTATTCGTTGACGGATAAACGTATTCTGGAGTATGATAAAACTATCCGATTGACGCCAAAGTCATCTGCTACAAGAGATTGGCGGTTGACAGATGAAAATTTGGATAATGGTGTGCCCATATCTGCTCTGGTCCAGCTGGGAGCTTCAGGATATGCGCAAGTTTTAGCCAAGAAAACAAATAACTCCAGCGAAGTCTTCCCTGCTGGAACCGAGGTAGGTTTTGTGTATAGCGATGGCGCTTTGATCGGTGCCGGCGTGACTCCTACCATTTATTTGTTGGACAAAAGGGGAAATGAAGTCTATCACAAAGCTGTTGAAACGACAATCCTCTCTATTAGTGTGGGAGCGGAAGGCAAGAAGGTGTCTATCAAGGCTCCCTGCGAATTCTCGGGTGTCAAAATAATGACCTATGGAGTAGAGGTATTGAATGGTGTAACAGTCAAGTACGCCTACGTTGTTCCCAAGCCTATCACGGCTGGCCACCAATGCACCATGAGCCCGACCGCCACTCTCGATATTTGCAGCTGCGAGGAGAAGTATGTGCTCAACTGGGACAAGAAAAACTATCCCGATGCCTCTTGGGAGATGGTCAGCTCTACCGACAATAATGTGACGTTTGACGCGGCCAACTATACCCTCAATTTCAGCAAGTCCAAAGCCTATTTGGAGGGCAATGGCGCCAAGGCGACGGTCGTCATGAAGTTGACGAATACGGACGACTGCTCTCAGCAGATCACTATCAACTATGGTGGATCCAACGACCAGCAGAAGCCGAAGAAGGAGTTTGCGCTCGTCAACGACAACCCCGCTAATCCTACTTATGTGCTTGGCGGCGGCAACAGCATTGGCATCAACCTGCTGAGCATCATCAAGAACTCGGCCAACATCCTTTCGAGCAAGCTCAATAGCTTTGCCTCTTATTTTGGTGGCGTCTCTATTGGCGACTCTTATCTATGCAGCATCAAGAAAAAAGAGGGATTGATCTCCGACGGCAGCAAGGCCCTCCAGGCGGGATTTGTCGTGACCGCCAAGGGTAGCGCCTTGAGTGCAGACGTGCTCAAGCTGATGAACGTCAGACTCTATAAAGACGGAAAGGAAGTGGAAGGCGGCGTGGCCACGGCTCCCGTGGCGGCCAAGCTGATCGGCCACCAGAACACGCATAAGTTGAGATATGCTATCAAAGTGCCCGTGGGCACGCAGTTTGACGAGATCCGTCTCTACTCCACGGGTCTGCTGGGTGCCGACCTCAGCGTCATGAACATCTACTACGCCTATACGGCCGACGAGAATGCCATCCTCGACGACCCGACCGAGGGAGCCGAGATCGTTTCCTTCGACAACAATGGCGCCAGCATCAATGCCGACCGCACCCAGTCGGCAGGTGTGCTGAAAGCAGGCAATGGTATGAAGGACCTCACCAACTGTATCGACGGCTCGCTCGAGACCTGCACGACGTTCCCGATGGGCGTGGGAGCAGGAGAGGGTTCCATACTTGCCGTGAAGCTGGGCGTCACAGCCACGCGCAACAAGCAGCTTGTCGTGGTGGTCAATCAGGCCGCCTTGGGCGTGGGTGTAGATCTGGGAAGCGGCATCGTCGTCAAGACCTATAAGAAGAAAGAAGCTGCTGCCGATCCAGCCAAGGCATACAAGGCGGACGAGCAGGGATCTGAGGATTCTCAGAAGACGGACGATTCCGACGTGGTGCAGACCTTTAGCGACTGGAGCATCCTCGGCGCCAACCTCATCACCCGTGGCGACAAGGGCTTCATTGTCCTCACCCCGACCGAGGACTACGACGAGGTGAGCATCACCCAGGGCGCAGCCTTGCAGATAGCCGAAGGCTTGAAGGTTTATGGCATCCTGTTCCGCAACGACGCAGATGGCGACGGCACGCCCGACACGGAAATGCCGAGCGAGAACTGCAAGCAGGATATCGTCTTCGACGAGACGAACCATATCTCCGACAAGAGCACGAAGCGATACAAGCAGAACCTGACGATGTACTTCAAGCGCACGTTCCAGCCCGAGAATTGGAACTCGATCGTCCTGCCCGTCAATCTCACCAAGGCGCAGTTTGAGAGCGCCTTCGGCACCACGGCCAAGCTCTCCGAGGCCTACAAGGTCTATCAGGTCGAGAAGAGCCTCGTGATCGGATTCAAGGCGGTAGAGGAGACGGACGTGGACGGTCAGACCGTCTATCTCCGGGCCAACAAACCCTATATCATCTGGGTGGACCAAGCTACCGTGGACGCTCATCAGAACAAAACTTGGACGACGACCGACGCAGGCTCCATCACGGGCGAGATCTACATGGTGGACAAGACGCAAGTTGATGGCGTCAGCTACACCTACGACGAAGCTACCGTCAACACCCCCGTAAGCGAGACGTTTGTCATCGGCGAGGGCATCGACGCCAGCTGGGGTCTGACTGGCCTCCAGTTCCAGGCCAGCTACGATCCCGCTCAGTCCCTCGCCATTGGCGACTACGGCTGGAATGCGGGCAACCTCTACCATCTGAAGAAGGCCCACACGATGAAGGGCTATCGCTGCTGGCTCACCCCGACCTGGGCCTCGGCCAGCCAGAGCCAGACCACCCTCTGCTTCGGTTTCGGCCAGGGCGATGTCACGGGCCTGGAAACCACTCCCTCTGCCGACGAGCAGGGCGAGCTGAAGGTCTTCAACCTCCAGGGCCAGCGCCTCAGCAGCCTCGAGGGTGTGCAGCCGGGCATCTATATCGTCAACGGCAAGAAGATGGTAGTGAAGTAAAAAAATCAAGCATCCAAACAACCAACAGTAGAATCAGTTTATGAACAAGAAAAAGTATATAGCCCCGGCCATCACGGTCGTCAAGTGCAGTCTTGCCAACACCCTCCTCGCAGGTTCGGCTCCCGCCATGAAGTGGGACCCCGAGGTCAACAAAGAGTATCGCATGGACATCTATGAGGAAGAGATCGTGGACGACAAGCACACCAAATGGCTCCCGAACGAGATCACGGGCTAATCCCCCCATGACGCATCCATCCCCCTCCTGACCGAGGGGGCAAAACCCAAAAGCGCGGCCTGCCGATTATCGACAAGCCGCGCTTTTCTCATACATCATAGTAGCGGTAAGTTTTGTCTCCGACATTAGTCTCCGACAAGTATCCGACATTTTCGTCTGCTGAATCTACGTGGACACATGGGAAAACAACTTGAACAACTTTTACAACAAGTAACAACGCTTCGCCAGGATATCGCCTCTTCGAGGCCCATTCAGACCAAGGGTTGCTGCAAGGGAAACAACAAAGAACAACGCTTCGCCTTGGACACGTTTCCTGCGCACCCAAGGCGAAGCGTCCTTGTTGTTTTCCCTCAGCAGCAGGCAGTTATGGTTTCTCCTGGAGGCTGGCAAGGAGGTCGGCCACGACATAGCTGGAGCCACCCACGAAGATGAAGTCGTCGGGGGCGGCGTCGGCGAGGGCCGCGTGGTAGGCCTCGGCGACGGAGGGATGGATCGTGCCGTGGAGGCCGTGGGCGCGTCCGCATTCCGCCACTTTCTCGGCAGGGAAGGCCCTGTGGGTGGAGGGTTGCGTCCAGTAGTAGGTGGCGTCGCGGGGCAGGAGCTCCATGACGTGGGTGAGGTCCTTGTCATCCACCATGCCGAAGACGAGGCGGCGCTTGCGGGCTGGCTGCGCCATGATCTGGGGAGCCAGCATCTGCCATCCCGCCACGTTGTGGCCCGTGTCGCAGACGGCATGGGGATGGCCCGGGAGCGGTTGCCAGCGACCCATCAGTCCCGTGGTTCGGCAGACCGAGGAGAAGCCCTCGCCGATGCTCTCGGGGTGGCGGATCGTGCCACGGGAGAGGAGCTGGGAGACGGACGCGAGGATGGTGTTGGCGTTGCGCGTCTGGTAGTCGCCACGCAGGTCGCCCAGGAGTGTGCCAAAGGACCGCGTCTGATACTCGCGACCCTCGGGCGTGTCGTGGGCAGAAAGGACCTCGGGACGGTCCTCGGCAAAGATGATCGGGCTCCCGCACGCGTGCGCCTTCGCCTCGAAGACGGGGCGCGTCTCGGCCACGGCCTCGCCTACGACGACCGGCACGTGGGGCTTGATGATGCCCGCCTTCTCGTGGGCTATCTCGGGGAGCGTGTGGCCGAGAAACTGCGTGTGGTCCACGGAGATATTCGTGATGATCGAGAGCTGGGGCGTGATGATGTTCGTGCAGTCGAGGCGTCCGCCCAAGCCCACCTCGACGACCGCGATGTCCACTTCCTGCTCGGCAAAATACTTGAAGGCCAGGGCCGTGGTGAGTTCGAAGAACGAGGGGTGGAGCGGCTCGAAGAAACTACGCTCCTCCCGCACGAAATCGACCACATACTCCTCGGGCATCATCACGCCATTGACGCGGATGCGCTCGCGGAAGTCCACGAGGTGAGGACTCGTGTAGAGGCCCACCCTGTGGCCGTCGGCCTGGAGGATGGAGGCGAGGGTGTGGGAAGAGGAGCCCTTGCCGTTGGTGCCCGCCACGTGGATGGTCTGGTAGCGCGTGTGGGGATGGCCGAAATGGTCGTCGAGGGCGTGGGAGTTGTCCAGGCCGTCCTTGTAGGCCGTGGCGCCCACGTGCTCGAAGACGGGGGTGCTGTTGAAAAGATATTCTACTGTCTCCTTGTAGTTCATTGTTGCGTGCTTATGCGAAGAACGTTGTTGGTTGATGTGCGCTTGTCCGAAGCAATACTTGCAAAAACTTGTCGAACTGTACGGTTGAAACGGGCTGAAAGCCCAACAGTCCTTAGCCCAGGGCATCGCCCTGGGTATAATGGCAATCAACAAGACGCCCTGTAAGGGCAAAAGATTTGTTTATAGCCTGTTCTTTAAAGCTTTTGCCCTTACAGGGCGACAGATTGGCGTTCATAATTACCCAGGGCGATGCCCTGGGCTATGCGCTTCTGCCCTTTTAGGGCGTATTGGGTAATTTCAATCGTACAGGTCAAAATTTGTCCAAAGCAATACTTGTAAAAACTTCTTCAAAGCGCTATTTGAAAAAACGAAGCGCCCCGTGAGAAAGACACGAGGCGCCTCTTGGATCGTTTCGGCTTATCCGAAGAGTTTCTTGAAATGCTCGAAGATTGACCGTTTGGTATGGTTGTCGCCCGTGAAGTTTTCGCTCTCGCGGAAGCTCTCCATGGCCTTGCGCTCCCCCTTGTTGAGGGTCTTGGGGATGAAGACGCTCACCTGGATGATGAGGTCTCCCGTGCCGTTGCCATAGCCCTGGACGGCCGGCAGACCCTTGCCGCGGAGGCGGAGCGTCTTGCCCGGCTGCGTGCCCGGCTCGATCTTGATCTTCACGCTCGACCCGTCGATGGTCGGTATGTCCACCTCGCCTCCGAGCGTGGCCGTGGGGATGTCGAGCAGGAGATTGTAGACCACGTCCTGGCCGTCGCGCACGAAGGTGTCGTTGGGTTCCTCCTCGATATAGACCTGTATGTCGCCCGCGATGCCGTTGTGCTTGCCCATGTTGCCCTTGCCCGGGACGTTGACGACCATGCCCTCAGCCACACCCGCGGGGATGTGGATCTCGACGACCTCCTCGCCCTTGACGACACCCGATCCGTCACACTCCTTGCACTTGTTCTTGATGACCTTGCCCTCGCCGCCACAGACGTGGCACGTGGTCTGGGTCTGCATCATACCGAAGATGCTCTGCTGGGTGCGGATCTCCATGCCGCTGCCGTGGCAGTTGGGGCAGGTCTCGGGAGCGCTGCCACCCTCGGCACCCGTGCCGTGGCAATGGGGGCAGACCACGTCCTTGCGGAGCTTGAACTTCTTGGTCACGCCCGTGGCCACCTCCTGGAGCGACAGCCGCACCTTCAGCCGCAGGTCCGATCCACGATAGCGCGGGGCCTGGCGTCCGCCGCCACGGCCTCCGAAGCCTCCGAAACCGCCATGGCCGCCGAAGACGTCGCCAAACATGGAGAAGATGTCGTCCATCGAGAAGCCGCCCGCGCCGCCAAACGGACTGCCGCCGCCGAAGCCGCCAGGGGCGTCGAAGCCAAACTGGTCGTACTGCTGGCGCTTCTGCGGGTCGTGGAGCACGTCGTAGGCCTCGGCGGCCTCCTTGAATTTCTCCTCGGCCGTCGTGTCGCCCGGGTTGCGGTCGGGGTGATACTTGATGGCGAGCTTGCGGTAGGCCTTCTTGATGTCGGCCTCCGTGGCGTCCTTGGTGAGGCCCAGTACCTCGTAGTAGTCTCTCTTTGCTGCCATATTGTCGCTATATTATTGTCCTACGGCCACCTTGGCGTGGCGGATCACTTTGTCGTTGAGCGTATAGCCCGTCTGCACGCAGTCGATGACCTTGCCCTTCTGGTCGTCGCCGGCAGGCACCATGGCGATGGCTTCGTGGAAATCGACGTCGAAGTCCTTGTCCTTGGTGTCGATGGGGCGCACGCCAAGGCCCTCGAGGATCTTCTCCAGTTTCTTCATGATGAGCTGGAAGCCCTCGCGCACGGCCGTGGCGTCCTCGCCCTTGTCGGCCAGGGCGCGCTCGAAGTCGTCGAGCACGGGCAGCAGGGCCGTAATCGTCTTCTCGCCACCATTGAGGATCAGCTCGGCCTTCTCCTTCATGGTGCGCTTCTTGTAGTTGTCAAACTCGGCGAAGAGGCGGATATACTTGTCCTTCCACTCCACGGCCTCGGCCTTCGCCTTCTCCTCGGGAGTGAGCTCGGGTTCGTTGGCCTTCTCAGCCGTTTCGGCCTCTTCGGCCTGTTCAGCCTGTGCGCTTTCCTGAGCGCCATCCTGTGCGCCTTCGGCCACACGCACGTCTTCTGCCTCGTTGTGGCTGGTCTCGGGGGTCTCGCCCTCTACCTTTATGTTCTTCTCTTTACTCATTTTGTTCTTAGCTTTTTTAAAAAGACGCATAGCAAATATTGTGCCAAGGCAGGGGCGTCCGCCATTTTTGGCCGGACGGGTGTGTGCTTCGGGTTGCGAAGTCCACTCAGGCGCGCGACGGGTCTCCTGTCCTTGCTTATATATGTCGGCCTGATGCTCCTTTTTGCTTACACATCCCGGCCTGATGCTCCTTACTTATACATCTCTACGCGATGCTCGCGGATCTGCTCGTTGTGGATATACTCGTCGTAGGTCGTGAGCTTGTCGATCGTGCCACGGGGCGTGAGCTCGATGACGCGGCCGGCCACGGTACCGATAAACTCCAGGTCGTGGGAACTGAAAAGGATGTTGCCCTTGAACTGTACGAGGTTGTTGTTGAAGGCCTGGATGCTCTCGAGGTCGAGGTGGTTGGTCGGCGTGTCGAGGATCAGGCAGTTGGCGTTCTGCAGCTGCATGCGCGCGATCATACAACGCATCTTCTCGCCTCCGGAGAGGACGTTGACCTTCTTCTCCACCTCCTCCTGGCGGAAGAGCATGCGTCCGAGGTAGGCCTTCATCGCCACCTCGTTGCCCGGGCCGTACTGCGAGAGCCAGTCGACGAGATTCTTGTCGCTCTCGAAGAACTTCGTGTTGTCCAGGGGCAGGTAGGCCGTGGTGATGGTGACGCCCCACTTATAGGTGCCGCCATCCGGCTCGCGGTTGCCGTTGATGATCTCGAAGAGGGCCGTCATGGCCTTGGGGTTGTGGGAGATGAAGACCACCTTCTGTCCCTTCTCGATATTGAAGCTGACGTGGTCGAAGAGGACCGTGCCGTCGGTATCGACTGCCTTGAGGTCTTCGACCATGAGGATCTGGTTGCCCGGCTCGCGCTCCATCTGGAAGATGATGCCCGGATACTTGCGGCTGGAGGGACGGATCTCCTCGACGTTGAGCTTCTCGAGCATTTTTTTGCGCGAGGTGGTCTGCTTGCTCTTGGCCACGTTGGCCGAGAAGCGACGGATAAACTCCTCCAGCTGCTTGCGCTTCTCGTCGGCCTTCATGCGCTGGTTCTGCTGCTGGCGCAGGGCGAGCTGGCTCGACTCGTACCAGAAGGAGTAGTTGCCGGCAAAGACCGTCACCTTGCCAAAGTCGATGTCGATGGTCTGGGTGCTCACGGCGTCGAGGAAGTGGCGGTCGTGGCTGACGACGAGGACGGTCTGATTCTCGTCGATCTCGCCCAGATAGTCCTCCAGCCACTCCACGGTCTCGAGGTCGAGGTCGTTAGTGGGCTCGTCGAGCAGCAGGTTGTCGGGCTTGCCGAAGAGGGCCTTGGCGAGCATCACGCGCACCTTCTCGTTGTTGCTGAGCTCGCCCGTCAGCTTCTCGTGCAGGCCCTCGGCGATACCCAGGTGCTGCAGCAGCTGGGCAGCCTCGCTCTCGGCCTCCCAGCCGTTCATCTCGGCAAACTTCAGCTCCAGGTCGGCAGCACGGTTGCCGTCCTCCTCCGTCATCTCGGGCTTGGCATAGAGAGCCTCGCGCTCCTTCATGTTCTCCCAGAGCGGGGCATGGCCCATGAGGACCGTGTCGAGCACGCGATAGGCGTCATACTTGAAGTGGTCCTGCTCCAGGACCGAGAGGCGCTCGCCAGGACCCAGCTCCACGGTACCCTTGTTGGGCTCCAGGTCGCCGGAAATGGCGCGAAGAAGGGTGGACTTGCCGGCTCCGTTGGCGCCAATGACGCCATAGATGTTGCCGCGCGTGAACTTGATGTTTACGTCTTTGTAAAGTACTCGCTTGCCAAACTGGATGGCAAGATTGTTGAGCGTTATCATATTATGTCTTAAACCTTATTTTGTTCTTTCTCTGAATCTTCGTTTTGCTACAAGGGTGCAAAGTTACGCAATTTTCTTGATATGACCAAGTTGGCCCGCGCGAAAAGGCTCCTTAGACCATGAAGTCCATGTAGTTGTCGGGGGTGACGACATGGAAGGCCGTCTCAGGATAGGTTGTGGCGAAGGCCGATGGCATCTTGGCTTTCGTCTTGCCGTTCCATTTCATCTCGAAGGCCGTGAGCCTGCCGTCACACTCCTCGACGAGGTCTATCTCGTTTTGCGTGTGCGTGCGCCAAAAATACAGTTTCGCGTAGTCTGCCGCATAGCTATGGAGCTTGCGTCGCTCGCTGATGATGAAGTTTTCCCAAAGCATCCCCATGTCCAGTCGCATCTCGGGACTGGAGAAGTTGGCTATCACGGCATTGCGGATGCCGTTGTCCCAGAAATAGACCTTTTTCCCCTTCTTGATTTCGTTTCTCAGATTTCTGCTGTAGGAGTCCACGCGGAAGACGACGTAGCACTTCTCGAGCAGTCCGATATAGTTTTCTACCGTCGCCTTGTCGATGCCCAGCAGGTTGGACAACTCGTTGTAGGACACTTCGCTCCCCACCTGCAAGGCCAGGGCCCGCAGCAACTTCTGGAGTATTTCCGGTTTCTTCACCCCTTTGTACATCAGAAGGTCCTTGTAGAGGTAAGAGTCGGCGAGCGACATGAGGCGGCGCTTGGCGTCGGCAGGATGAGTCACCACCTCGGGATAGAGCCCATAGACGAGCCGCTGGTTGAGCAGCCGGGCCTCCTCGCGGGCGGAGGTGTGGCCGACCAGTTCGCCCACGCTCAGGGGAAAGAGCTCGTAGTTGATGCATCGGCCCGTGGCAGGCTCGTAGATGCCTTCGGCCAATTCCAGCGACGACGATCCCGTGACGATCACTTGTGGCTTCTCCATCCTCAGGTCCACCATCATCTTGATGGTCAGTCCGATATTGGCCACCCGTTGTGCCTCGTCGATCACCACGAGGTCGTATCCTGCTATCAGGTTCTGCAGTTCTGTGGAGGTCTTGTTCTCCAGGTTCATGCGGTCATCGACGTTGTCGCAGTTGAGCGCCAGCACGCGTCCAGAATCCTTGGCAACAGCCTCCACCAGGGTGGTCTTGCCCACTTGGCGCGCCCCGATCAGGACTATGGCCTTGCGACTATCGAAGTCGTCTCTGATGTTGCTTTCTATCTCTCTATTTATCATTATCTTGCGATCCTTTTGGTCATGCGGCAAAGGTACAATTATTTTTCCAATTCCCCAAATTTACTATGAATTTGGGGATTGTAATCGCCAATTTTATATATAATTTGGGGATTGTAATCGCCAATTTCACTATGAATTTGGGGATTTGGCTCGTTTAGAGGACCGAAAAACGTGGCTGAATGCTTGGAAATATCATGGATGTTAGTTCTACGTGGACACATGGGAAAATAACTTGAACAACCTTTACAACAAGTAACAACGCTTCGCGGTAAATCATGAGCATGTTGTAAAGGTTGTATTTGTTGTTTTCCCTCTTGCCCAGCCGATTTGTCCCAAGAAGTTGTGTTCCCTCAAGCGTCAGTGAGTCTGTATTCTGTTGATGACCCATGCGAAGCCTTTGGCCGTTCGCAGGCCGTTGTCCTGGAAGTGGTTGCCCTCGTTCCATTCGAGCGTGGAGGGAGTGGAGGAGGCGATCAGGAGGTCGTGTTGGCGACGGATGCATTGGCTGACGGTCGTCATGATGGGCGTGCGGGATCGGTCCTCGCGGTCGCCCAGACTGAGGTAGAAGGCTGCGGACAGGGGAGTGTGGAGGACCGCATAGTCGAGCCATTGGGAATACCAGATGGAGGGGGAGGCCGCCACGATACCGTCAAAGGGATGCTGGTAGCCCGCCCAAAGTGCGAAGAGACCCGCCAGGGAGTAGCCCCCGAGGATCGTGGGGCAGTCGGGAGAGGAGACGAGGCCCGAGGAGCGCAGATGGTCGATGATATCAAGGATAGACTGGAGCGTGGCCGGAGCCCCATGGCCGAAGGGCCGCTTGCCGAAGACGGGAGGAGCGTCCCAGGGCGGCAGCTCGTCGAACCAACGGGCGATATGGATGGCCACGAGGACGAAGTGCGCTCCCGTGGCTTGGGCGATGGCCTCCACCTCCTGGTCCATCTCCCGGAGGTCGTTGGCGTCGGCAGGTTGGATCAGCAGAAAGGCGGGCTGCTCCTGGACGTAGATCGTGCAGGTGTGGCCAGCTATCTCTCGTGTCGTCTTCTGATGGAGCGGCAGGGAGGAAGCCCATTCGGAATCTTCGGCAGTTCGGTTCATGAAAAGAAAAGATGAGTCATGATCTAAAAAAAGCTCGGGCCATGATGGGAAAGACAGGCACATGAAAAACCGGCTCGTGGTCGTATCTCACGGCAAGAGGCGGGCGCCCTCATGGTAGGACGCTCATCATTTGCCCTCATCATAGAGAACGCTCATTGTTCGGTCTCGTGATCGGGCCGCTCACTATTCGGTCTCGTGATAGGAACCCTCACCATTCGTTCTTGTGGTAGGAACCCTCATTATTCGGTCTCGTGATCGGGACGCTTGCCACATGGCCTCGGGACGAGGACGGCTACTGGTAGTCGATATATTCCCCCTCGTTGTCCTTGATGACCTTTTTGGCGCGTTGCTCCTCGCTTCGTGAATCGACGATCGTGTTGCCGTCGGCCTGGCGCGAGGTGCGGGCCGAGGACTGCTGGTCCTGGAAGCCCTGCTGGCCCTGGAAGTCGTTGTCCTCGGGCTGGAACCTGCGTACCACGCGATGCAGCTGCTTGTAGAACTTGTAGGCTATCAGGGCGATGGCCGCCAAGGCGAGGACGAAGAGTAGGAATATGAATTTGATGAAAATCATAATGTGCGGATGGAGTTAATGATTCTGTGGCGCAGGCTTCTTGGCCACCATGGCCGAGAGCAGCACATACCAGGCGATGATAACGGCGATGCCCGAGATGCGCAGCAGGGCGAGGATGGGGATGCAGGAGAGGACGAAGAAATACTTCACCTCGTTGCCCTTCCAGCCCCATTGCTTGAACTTGAGGGCAAACATGGGAATCTCGCTCACGAGCAGGTAACTGCTCACCAGCACGCCCACGACCATGGCCACGGCCCAAAGGGGCGAGGACTCGAAATGGGGAGCCACACCCACCATCAACGAGCCCCAGAAGAGGGCATTGGCCGGGGTGGGAAGTCCGATGAAGCCCAGGGACTGGCGCTCGTCGAGATTGAACTTGGCCAGGCGAAGGGCTGAAAAGGCCGCCATGACGAAGGCCACGAAGGGCAGCACCTCGCGCAGGGGCTCCAGGGCCGAGGGATAGGCCACCACGCCCAGTTCGGCAAAGAGCATGGCCGAGGGAGCCAGTCCGAAGGTGATGTCGTCGGCCAGAGAGTCGAGCTCCTTGCCGATAGGCGAACTGACATGGAGCAGGCGGGCCGTCATGCCGTCGAAGAAATCGAAGACAGCTCCTATGACCATCCACGCCAGGGCCCATTCGAAGTCGTGGCGGAAGGCAAAATAGGTAGCGATGCAACCCGAGATGAGGTTGCAGCAGGTGATGCTGTTGGGGATATGTTTCTTGATCATAAGCAGTAAAGCTTCATCATATCATTTAGCTCATATAGCAGAAAAAATCCTACTCCTATTCTTATTAGGAGAAAAGTTTTATCCTACTCCTATTTCTATGGCAGGAAAGTTTTTTTCCAATCCTATAGCAGAAAAGCTTCGTCCTATTCCTATAGCAGGAAGGCTTCGTCCTAAGCCAACGCCTCAGGCATCTGGAGGCCAGACGCCAAGGGAGGGCCGCCCCAGGGGTGGGGGAGAGGACTACGTTTTCTCTACAGATTACGTTTTCCCTACGGACTACGCTTTCTCCACGGGCTTGAGGCGCGCGATGACGGTCTGGTCGCCCGTAGTCGCCTGTCCCATCTTCACACAGACCTCGGAGTCGATAGGCAGATAGACGTCCACGCGGCTGCCGAGCTTGATGAAGCCCAGGTGCTCGTCGATGTAGCAGTCCTCGCCATCCTTGGCATAGGTGACGATACGACGCGCCACGGCACCCGCAATCTGGCGGCAGAGCACGTCGCGGCCGTCGGGGATGGTGATCATCACGTCGGCATGCTCGTTCTCCTCGCTGGCCTTGGGGAGCCAAGCCTTGTGGAAGTTGCCATTAAAGTGCTTGACAAACTTCACCACGCCATCCACGGGAAACCAGTTGGCGTGGACGTTGAAGAGGCTCATAAAGATGCTGATCATCAGGCGGCGGTCGTGGAAGTACTCATTCTCCTCCACCTCCTCGATGACGACGATCTTGCCGTCGGCAGGCGCCACCACGATATGCTCCGTGTCCTCGATGTTGAGGTAGCGGATCGGGCAGCGATAGAAGTTGAGCACGATACAATAGACGGGGACCATGATGACGAGGAACGCCCAGAAAGGAATCTTGGTCGTCAGGGCAAACCACAGAATGGCGGCCACCAGGGCAATGCCGATTCCACCATACAACAACTGGTCCGTGCCCTCACGATGAAGACGGATTTTCTTGAGTTTCTTTATTCTCTTTCCCATGTCGGAAGGTTTACATATTCATGAATAATGTGCAAAGTTATATACTTTTTGTCAGTTATGCAAATTAACACTTCAACTTTTCGGCCCAAGAGGCCGTGATTCCATTTTTTTTATCTACATTTGCACGTGAAATACGAAAACTGATGGAAGACTTCATACATTTGCACGTCCATACGCACTACTCCATCCTTGACGGCCAGTCGAAGGTAGCCAACCTCGTGAAGAAGGCCGTCGGGGACGGCATGAGGGGCATGGCCATCACCGACCATGGCGTGATGTATGGCGTGAAGGAGCTGGCCGACTGCTGCGCCAAGGTCAACAAGGAGCGCAAGGCGGAGGGCCTCGAACCCTTCAAGCCCATCTTCGGATGTGAGATGTATGTCGCACGACGCACCAAGGAGGACAAGGACAAGGCCATGGGAGACAATAGTGGCTACCACCTCGTCGTCCTGGCCAAAAACTACAAGGGATACAAAAACCTTATTAAATTGGTATCGCGCGCGTGGGTGGACGGCTACTACTACAAGCCGCGCACGGACCGGGCCGACCTGGAGCGCTACCACGAGGGACTGATCGTCTGCTCGGCCTGTATAGCCGGCGAGGTGCCACGCAAGATCCTCGACGGAGACCTGGAGGGCGCGAGAGAGGCCGCACAATGGTATCACGACCTCTTCGGCGACGACTACTATCTGGAGCTCCAGCGCCACGAGGTGAAGGACCCCTCGGTCGTGGCCAACCGCGAGACCTTCCCCCTGCAGCAACGCGCCAACCGCGAACTTATACGGCTGGCCAAGGAACTGGGCATCAAGCTCGTCTGCACCAACGACTGTCACTTCGAAAACCGCGAGACGGCCGAGGCCCACGACCACCTGCTCTGTCTCTCCACCCAGGAGGACCTCGACGACCCCAACCGCATGCGCTACTCAAAGCAGGAGTGGTTTAAGACGCGGGAGGAGATGAACGAGGTCTTTGCCGACGTGCCCGAGGCCCTCGCCAACACGATCGAGGTGCTCGACAAGGTGGAGATCTACGACATCGACCACGGACCCATCATGCCCTTCTTCCCCATCCCCGAGGAATTCGGAACGGAGGAGGAGTGGCGACAGAAATATTCCGAGCAGGACCTCTACAACGAGTTCACCTCCGACGAAAAGGGACAGAACCAGCTCTCGCCCGAGGAGGGACAGAAGGTCATCGACCGACTCGGAGGCTACGACAAGATCTACCGCATCAAGTTTGAGGCCGACTACCTGGCGAAGCTGGCCTACGAGGGCGCCCGCCGCCTCTATGGCGACCCCCTGGAGGAGCGCGTCTGCGAGCATATCAACTTCGAGCTCCACGTGATGAAGACGATGGGTTTCCCGGGCTACTTCCTCATCGTCCAGGACTTCATCAACGCGGCCCGTACCGAACTGGGCGTGATGGTGGGACCGGGACGTGGATCGGCGGCAGGATCCGTGGTGGCCTACTGTCTGGGCATCACCCAGATAGACCCTCTGAAATACGACCTTCTGTTTGAGCGATTCCTCAACCCCGACCGCGTCAACCTGCCTGATATCGATACCGACTTCGACGACGATGGCCGCGGAAGGGTCCTGAGATGGGTGATGGACAAGTATGGCGAGGACAACTGCGCCCATATCATCACCTATGCCACCATGGCCACGAAAAACTCCCTCAAGGACGTGGCCCGCGTGGAGAAGTTGCCCCTGGATCGCTCCAACGCGCTCTGCAAGGCCATCCCCGACCGACTGCCCGACGGGATGAAGATGAACCTCGCCAACGCCATCAAGTGTACGCCCGAGCTCCAGGATGCCGAGGTCAGCGAGGACCCGCGCGAGCGCAACACCATCAAGTATGCGAAGATGCTGGAGGGTACTGTCCGCGGCACGGGCCTCCACGCCTGCGGATTCATCATCTGTCGCGACAGGATCGACGACTGGGTGCCGGTATCGACGGCCACGGACCCCGACTTCCCCGAGATGAAGTGTAACGTCACGCAGTATGACGGCCACGTCATCGAGACCACGGGTCTGATCAAGATGGACTTCCTCGGCCTCAAGACGCTCTCGGAGCTCAAGGAGGCCTGCAAGGTCGTCAAGCAGACCACGGGCCACGTCATCGACCTGGAGAAAATACCTATCGACGACGAACTCACCTACCAGCTCTACCAGCAGGGACGCACCATCGGCACGTTCCAGTTTGAGTCGGCAGGCATGCAGAAATACTTGCGCGAGCTGAAGCCCACGGTCTTCGAGGACCTCATCGCCATGAACGCCCTCTACCGGCCGGGACCGATGGACTACATCCCCTCCTTTATCGCCCGCAAGAACGGACGCGAGAAGATCAGCTACGACATCCCCTGCATGGAGAAGTATCTCAAGGATACCTACGGCATCACGGTCTATCAGGAGCAGGTGATGCTCCTCTCCCGACAGTTGGCCAACTTCACCCGAGGCGAGAGCGACGCCCTCCGTAAGGCCATGGGAAAGAAGAAGAAGGCCATCGTCGACCAGATGAAGCCGAAGTTTATCAAGCAGGGCACGGAGAACGGCCACGACCCGAAGGTGCTGGAGAAGATCTGGGGCGACTGGGAGAAGTTTGCGAGCTACGCCTTCAACAAGTCCCACGCCACGTGCTACTCCTGGGTGGCCTATCAGACGGCCTACGTCAAGGCCCACTACCCGGCCGAGTTTATGGCGGCCCTGATGACGCGGCGATTCAGCCAGATCACGGAGATCACGAAACTCATGGAGGAGTGTAAGGCGCTCAAGATCTCCACCCTCGGACCGGACGTCAACGAGAGCCAGATCGGCTTTGGTGTCAACAAGAAGGGCGAGATACGCTTCGGACTGAGCGCCATCAAGGGCATGGGCACGCCTGCTGCCGAGGCCATCGTCAGCGAGCGCGAGAAGAACGGTCCCTACAAGGACATCTTCGACTTTGCCGAGCGCGTCAACCTGGCCAACGTCAACCGAAAGGCTTTCGAGAGCCTGGCTTATAGTGGCGGCTTCGATGGTTTCGGGGTCATGCGCGAGCAGTTCTTCACCCCCAACGCCAAGGGAGAACTCTTCATCGACCTGCTCGTGCGCTACGGCCAGAAATACCAGATGGACAAGGCCAATGCCGGACTGAGCCTCTTCGGGAGCGAAGACGTGACCGTGGTCCATCCGCCCCTGCCCAAGACGGAAAGATGGGCGGCCATCGAGAAACTCAACAAGGAGCGCGAGCTCGTGGGCATCTATCTCTCGGCCCATCCGCTCGACGAGTATGCCGTCGTGCTGGAGAACATGTGCAACACCCATTGCTCGGAGATTCACAGGGACGCCGACCTCAAGGCGCTGGAGAAGCGGGGCGAGGTGACGTTTGGCGGCATGGTGACGGCCGTCAACGAGCGATTCTCCCAACGCACGGGACAGCCCTTCGGCATCGTGACGATCGAGGACTTTGCGGGCGTGGGCGAACTGACGCTCTTCGGCCAAGACTGGTTGAGATGGAAGGCGCAGCTGGGACAGGACTTTGCCGTCTTCGTCCAGGCGAAGTGTGTGCAGCGCTTCCGCAATAGCGACGCCCTGGCCTTCCGCGTGGAGAGCGTCTCCCAGCTCTATGACGTCAAGCGCGACCGCCTCAAGAAAATCACGGTCTCGCTACCCATCGACCGCGTGGACGACAAGATGGTGGCGGAGCTCCAGACCATCATCGAGGACCATCCGGGCGACACCACCCTCATGGTCCGCCTGGCCCTGCCCGACCGCACGGCCCTCTCGCTACAGAGCCGGACCAAGACCGTCGATGTGGACCGGAGACTACTGACGGAATTGCAGTCGATGGACTTGGAGTACCACATCAACTGACATTTTGTCATTGGCATGATATTTGTGTATTAACAAACATATTCACCAAATCTAAACGAAAAGAAACAATGGAAGTAGAAATCACAAAGGACAACTTTGAGACTCTGAGAAATGGCGACCTGCCATTGGTAGTAGATCTGTGGGCCACCTGGTGCGGCCCCTGCAAGGCAATCTCTCCGCTTGTGTCAAAACTCGCTGAGGAGTACGACGGCAAGTTGGTCGTCGGCAAGTGCGACGTCGAGCAGAACGAGGACATCACCATGGAGTATGCCGTGCGCAACATCCCGACGCTCCTCTTCTTCAAGGACGGCAAGCTCGTCAACAAGCACGTGGGTGCCCCCAACGAGTCTAAGATGAGAGCCCTCTTCGACAAGCTGCTGTAAGCTGCCAACGTCTATGTCCGGGGCTGTCCCAAGGCCTTCCCTAAAGGGAAAGACGGCAGGATGGCGCGGACCAAAATCATAGGTCTGGTTTCCCCCTCGGGGTGAGGCCAGGCCTTTTTTCATGCCGATTTCTCCTTATATTCCATAATATAATAGGAAAAAAGTCAGAAAAACCATTAAACTTTCAAGTCAAAGGAAAATAGTCGGCTTTTTATTTTGCCCAATCCTTTTTTTTCACTATTTTTGCATCAAACAATTTTTACGACCAAACAATGAACGACAAGAAGTTAATGAATCGCGCAGCCGACAACATCCGCATCCTGGCTGCCTCGATGGTAGAGAAGGCGAAGTCCGGACACCCTGGAGGTGCGATGGGCGGTGCCGATTTTATCAATGTTTTGTTCTCCGAATTTTTGGTTTACGACCCTGATCAGCCCGCATGGTCCGGTCGAGACCGCTTCTTCCTTGACCCGGGTCACATGTCGCCGATGCTCTATTCGGCCCTGGCCCTTCAGGGGAAATTTACCATTGAAGACATCAAGCAGTTCCGCCAGTGGGGCAGCATCACTCCGGGACACCCCGAGCGCGACATCGAGCACGGAGTGGAGAACTCGTCCGGACCGCTGGGACAGGGACATGCCTTTGCGGCTGGTGCGGCCGTGGCAGAGAAGTTCCTTGAGGCTCGCCTCGGCCATACGCCCATGCAGCACAAGATATATGCCTACATCAGCGATGGTGGAGTGCAGGAGGAGATCAGCCAGGGCGTGGGCCGCATTGCCGGCACGCTGGGCCTGAACAACCTCATCATGTTCTACGACTCCAACGAGATCCAGCTCTCTACCGAGTGCAACGTCGTCGATACCGAGGACGTGGCTATGAAGTATAAGGCTTGGGGATGGAGCGTCATCGAGATCGACGGCAATGATGCCGACGAGATTCGCAAGGCCCTTACCGTGGCCCAGAAGGAGAAGGAGCGTCCGGTCCTCATCATCGGCCATACGGTCATGGCCAAAGGCGCGCTCCAGGCCGACGGATCCAGCTACGAGCACAACGTCAAGACCCATGGTGCTCCCCTTGGTGGCGACGCTTTCGCCAATACGATCAAGCACCTGGGTGGCGATCCCGAGAATTCTTTCGTCATCTTCCCCGAGGTAGAGAAACTCTATAGCGACCGTCGTGAGGAGTTGCGCAAGATCGTGGCCAAGCGCCATGAGGAGGAGCGCAAATGGGCCGAGGAGCATGCCGACAAGGCTGCCCTGCTCAAGGAGTGGTTCTCAGGCAAGGCTCCCGAGGTCGATTGGAGTGGACTGGAGCAGAAGCGCGATTCTGCCACCCGTGCGGCTTCCTCAGCTTGCCTCTCATTACTGGCCGAGCAGGTGCCCAACATGATCTGCGCCTCTGCCGACCTGAGCAACTCCGACAAGACGGACGGCTTCCTCAAGAAGACCCACAACATCGTGCGTGGCGACTTTAGCGGCGCCTTCTTCCAGGCAGGTGTCTCCGAGCTGACGATGGCCTGCATGTGTATCGGTATGATGCTCCATGGTGGCGTCATCACGGCCATGGGTACGTTCTTCGTCTTCTCAGACTATATGAAACCGGCTCTCCGCATGGCTGCCTTGATGCGTACGCCTGTGAAGTTCATCTATAGCCACGACGCCTTCCGCGTGGGCGAGGACGGACCGACCCACCAGCCCGTGGAGCACGAGGCTCAGCTGCGCCTCATGGAGAAGTTGCAGAACCACATGGGCGAGGACTCCCTGCGCGTCTTCCGTGCTGCCGATGCCGACGAGATGACGGTCTGCTGGCAGATGGCCATGGAGAACATGGACACGCCGACGGCCCTGATCCTCTCTCGCCAGAACATCAAGAGCCTCCCCGAGGGAAACGACTATCAGAAGGCCCGCAAGGGTGCCTATGTCGTGGCTGGATCCGACGAGCAGTATGACATCATCCTGCTGGCCAGCGGATCAGAGGTCTCCACGCTCGTCGAGGGTGCCGAGTTGCTCCGCAAGGATGGCGTCCGTTGCCGTGTCGTGAGCGTCCCGTCTGAGGGTCTCTTCCGTCGCCAGCCGGTCGGCTATCAGCTGCTCGTCCTGCCGTCTGAGGCCAAGGTCTTCGGAATGACCGCAGGTCTGCCTGTCACCCTCCAGGGTCTCGTCGGCTGCCACGGTCGTGTCTTCGGCATGAACTCCTTTGGCTTCTCAGCTCCCTACAAGGTGCTCGACGAGAAGCTCGGTTTCACGCCCGAGAATGTTTACAAGCAAGTAAAAGAGTTTTTAGCATAATATTCTATCACCTAAGCAGGCTCCGCCAAAGGCCCAGGCAGGGCACCAGGCGGGGTCTCTATTAAAACAGAAACGCTTATGGAAATCAAGACAGTAGGTGTTGCTTGCGATCACGCAGGCTATCCGTTGAAGCAGTATGTCATCCAGTATTTGGAGGAGCATAAGTACGCATATAAGGACTTTGGATGCAACAGCGACCTCAGTTGCGACTATCCTGACTATGCCCACCCTCTGGCAGAAGCCGTCGAGAGTGGCGAGGTCTATCCGGGCATCGCTATCTGTGGTAGCGGAGAGGGCATGGCCATCACGCTCAACAAGCACCAGGGTGTGCGCGCGGGATTGGCTTGGAACAAGGATGTGGCCGAGCTGATTCGCCAGCACAACGATGCCAACGTGCTCGTATTGCCGGGTCGATTCATCGACAACAATACGGCAGGCAAGATCATGGATGCTTTCTTCAAGGCCAACTTTGAGGGCGGTCGCCATGAGCGCAGGGTGAACAAGATTCCTGTAGAGGCAAAGTAAGAGGGCTCCCCTGCCTTCATAGCCAACAACACAACGGCACGAGTGTCGGCTGATTTCAGTCGGGCGCAAGTGCCGTTTTTGTGTGGAAACAAGCAAATATCAAAAATAATGAGAAAAACACTTCTTTTCTTCTGCCTTCTCCTGGCGCTTGGCGCACAGGCGCAGGGGGGCGGACATTTCCTGCAGAACGACCAGTATCGGCAGAAGGTGATGCAGGCCTTCGACGCGCGCATGAAACTCATGGGCAAGGATTGCTTCAACGTCAAGGGCCTGGGAGCCAATGGCGTGGAGACCGAGGCTTTGCAGTTTCTCTATGCCTACATGCCGATGGCCGATGAGACGGATTATTCGACCGACTTCTTCCTTGCCAACGTGCGCAAGTCGCTCCAGGCGCGCCAGGAGATGGTATGGGGTAGCCAGGTGCCGGAGCGAGAGTTTCGCCATTTCGTCCTCCCCGTTCGTGTCAACAACGAGAACCTGGACAGCTTCCGTATCGTCTATTATGACGAACTGAAGAACCGCGTCAAGGGGCTGGGCATGAAGGAGGCCATCCTCGAGGTCAACCATTGGTGCCATGAGCATGTGACCTATCAGCCGGCAGACGCCCGCACGTCCGCTCCTATGGCTACCATGCGTACCACCACGGGCCGTTGTGGCGAGGAGAGCACCTTTGCCGTGGCTGCCTTGCGTGCCATCGGCATTCCTGCCCGTCAGGTCTATACGCCTCGTTGGGCCCATACCGACGACAACCATGCGTGGGTGGAGGCTTGGGCCGACGGACAATGGTACTTCCTGGGAGCTTGCGAGCCCGAGGCCGTGCTCAACCTGGGATGGTTCAACGCGCCTGCCTCACGGGCCCTGCTGATGCACACCCGTGCCTTTGGCGACTATGACGGACCGGAGGAGACCGTGCTGCGCACGTCCAACTATACGGAGATCAACCTCATCAGCAATTATGCCAAGGTGAGCCGGGCCGACTTCAAGGTGGTGGACACTCAGGGCAATCCTGTGGCCGACGCCCGTGTGGATTTCAAGATCTACAACTATGCCGAGTTCTTCACGGCCGTGACGAAATATACGGATGCGAAGGGTGCCACCTTCCTGACGGCTGGTCTGGGCGACATGATCGTCTGGGCTTCCAAGAACGGAAAGTATGGCTACAAGAAGGTGACCTTTGGCAAGGACCGCGAGGTGACGATCGCCCTCGACCGCGACAATGATGCGGTCTCGAGTGTGGATATGGCGATTGTGCCGCCCAAGGAGTCGCCCAACGTGCCCGAGGTGTCGGCCGAGCAGGCTGCGACCAACAAGGCGCGTTTTGCTGCCGAGGATGAGATACGCCATGAGACCATCCGTCGCACGCATTATCCGAAGGACGGCACGTCGAAGTATGCTCCCTATTTCCTTCGTGCGAAGGGCAACTGGCGTACCATTGAGGCTTTCCTCAACCGACATAGCGACAACGAGGCGCGTGCCCTGAATATCCTCAATACGCTGAGCGACAAGGACCTTCGCGATATCCTGCCGCAGATCCTGGAGGACTGCTTCGCCAACAAGAGCGACCAGGTCAGTCCGCGCGTGGAGGACGAGATGCTGATCACGCCCTTCAAGTGCTTCTTCGAGAACTATTTTGACCGCAAGACGGTCGAGAAGTTCCGTGCCAATCCGATGGAGATCGCCAACTGGATCAAGAAGAACATCCGTCTCAACCCCGATACGAAGGCGTTGCAGATAGCCCAGACGCCAGTAGGTGCCGTGAAGTTCAAGATCACGGACGAGCGCTCGCGCAAGGTGCTCTTCGTCGATATCGCCCGCAGCCTCAATATCGAGGCCAAGCGCGATACGGTCACGGGTGCCTTGATGTATCGCAAGGATGGCAACTGGACGACAGTCGATTTCGAGGCCAAGGGCACGGTCACGCCCCATCAGGGCACGCTCGTGCTGACCTATCAGCCTGCTGCCCATCTGGACAACCCGCTCTACTACAACCACTTCTCCCTGAGTCGACTGGAGAATGGCACGGCCACGCTCCTCAACTACGACGAGGGTGGCGATGGCGGACAGACCAGCTGGATGAACACCTTCAAGGACGGATGTCCCCTGGAGGCGGGTACTTATCTGCTGACCACGGGCACGCGCCTGGCCAACGGTAGCGTCTTGTCTCATAGCGAGTTCTTCGTCATCAAGGAGGGACAGACCACGACCGTACCTCTCATCATGCGCGAGAGCAAGGACGAGGTACAGGTGATCGGTTCGTTCAACTCCGAGAGCAAGTTTGACATGGATGGCAACCAGGTGAGTCTGCTCTCGCAGACGGGTCGTGGCTACTATATCATCGGTCTCATTGGCGTCGGCCAGGAGCCTACCAACCATGCGCTCGTGGACATTGCCAAGGAGGCTGACGCCTTCGACCGTTGGGGCCGTCCGATGGTCCTGCTCTTCGAGAATGCCGAGGAGGCTAAGAAGTTTGACGCTTCGCTCTATGGTCGTCTGCCGAAGAACATCATCTATGGTATCGATACCGATGGTGCCATCCGTCAGCAGATGGTGGAGAACCTGAAATTGTCGAGCAAGACGCAGTTGCCGATCTTCTTCATTGCCGATACGTTCAATCGTGTCGTCTTCTCTTCCCAGGGCTATACGATCGGACTGGGTGAGCAGTTGAAGAACACCTTCAACCGTCTTTGATTCTCCCGAGGGACCACGCGCCTGTGGTCCCGAAAGATAAATAAAAACAAGGGATGGCAGTCTGTCTGTCATCCCTTGTTAGTTATAGGTGCGCTTGTTGCTATAGCCTATGGGCGCAAGTGGTTGCGGAACCAATCGACGACATAGTCTATGACGGGCTGCTGGAACCAATGGTCGTCGCCATGGTCTGCCTTGTCGAGCACGACATACTCCACCTCCGTCCCATTCTCGCAGAGGGCCTCGTAGAGATGGTCGCTCTGTCGTTGCGACACCATGTGGTCGTTGTTGCCGTGCATGATGAGGAAGGGGGGAAGTCCGGGATGGATGTGGCCCAACGGACTGGCGGCACGCGCCTTGTCGGGAATCTCCTCCAAGAGGTGGCCCGGATCGCGGCCATAGACCACGCCATTGACGAGCAGGGCCTCGCTGGCAGCCCGCGAGTCGTGGTAGGCTTGCACCTCGGTAGGGAAGCCCTCGTCGATGGTCTCCAGGTCGGACGGACCGAAGATGGTGCAGCAGGCCTGCACGTCGGAGCTCTCGTTCAGATACTGTCCTTGGTCGAAGCGCGGCTCGTTCATCGTCGTCGCAATCATCGACGACAGGTAGCCGCCAGCACTATTGCCCATCACGCCAAAGCGCGTCTTGTCAATACCAAACTTCTCGGCATTGGCCTTGAGGAAGCGGATGGCTTGCTTGCCGTCTTCCAGGAGGGCAGGGAAGGCGTTGGGGATCGTACGATATTGCACGGCAGCCACGACAAAGCCTGCACGCGCCAGTCCCATGCGACATTCGATAAACTTGCTGTAGTCGCTCGTCGTGAAACCGCCACCAGGGAAATAGACCACACAGGGCTTCGGCTCATTGGTTCGTGGAATGATGAGCGTCATGTGGAGGGAGATCGTTCCCTTCTCGTAGTGTTGCGAGTAGATGATATTATCGATCACTCGCAGGGACGTCCGCGTCACGGGGACATCCATCAGGATCTTCTTGCTTTTACTATTTTGATTGTCCATGTCTTTTCTCGTTATGGGTGTCTTGATTGAAATGCTGGTGCAAAAGTAGAAAGAAAAATGCTAAAAATCACTATAAGCGACCAGGAAATAGCTAAAATCTATGTCAAGTGCTTGTCGGTTTCACCCTAAAGGCGTATATTTGCAGACAGAAAGGTCTTTTGCCAGGAGTGACAGACTGTCAAGGATGGTCGGCATGGCATGGCTTTTGTACGATAGAAAACATACATATTAAATACGAAAATCGAAATGGATTTCAACAATTATTCAAACATTGTGGATGATCGCGCGCGGGAGCTGGAGCGGTCACGTGTCATGCCTTTCCTCATGCGGAAGGTCTATACCTGGATGGCTTTGGCCTTGACCATCACGGCTATCGTCGCCTATGGTATCGGCAACAGTCCGGGCCTCCTGATGAGCCTCTTCGGTTCCAAGATGCCCATGCTGGTGTTGTTTGCAGCCGAGATCGGACTGGTCATCTGGCTGTCGGCCCGCCTCAGCCGCATCTCGATCACCACGGCTACCGTGGGCTTCATCGCCTTCTCCATCCTCAACGGTATGACGATGAGCGCCTTCTTCGCCGTCTATACCACGGCTTCCATAGCCCTGACTTTCTTTGTCTCGGCAGGTATGTTTGGCGCCATGGCCTTGATTGGCTATACGACCAAAAAGGACTTGTCCTCGATAGGTGGTTTCCTGACCATGGCGCTTATCGGCCTGATCATCGCCGGACTGGTCAATATGTTCCTTCGCAGCACGATGTTCGACCTCATCATTAGTGGTCTGGGCGTGATCCTCTTCTGTGGACTGACGGCTTGGGATATGCAATGGATCAAGCGGGCTCTCCTGGAGGCTCCCGATATGGGCGAGGCTTCTCAGAAGATAGCGCTCTTGGGTGCGCTCAACCTCTACCTCGACTTCATCAACCTCTTCCTCTATCTGCTCCGCTTCTTGGGCGACAGACGCAATTGATGTGGTTTTGACGAAGTGAATATTCTTAGATAATTATAGAAGTAAAATACGTATATCGGGGGAATATCTGAAAAGATATTTCCCCTTTTTCGTGCGTTTTCGTCTTCATGTAGCCATTTCTTCCTTGCAAAGCGGTAGCTTTCGTGCCGAGGTAGCTTGCATTTTGTTTGTCGCAGGTTGTGCTATGAAAGGTTGTGTGTAACAAAAGGAAATCTAAAAATATTCTAATAAAATGCTTTTTGAGGGCATAAAACTTGTTTGGTGTGAATAAATATTGTAATTTTGCAAATGAAATAGGATAAAGAAGGATTATGAAAGCGAAAACGATACGAATGAAAACCCTCAAGATGCTTATCTCCAGCAAGGAGCTTAGCAGTCAGGAGGAGGTGCTGAAGGCATTGGCCAAGGAGGGCTTTACGATTACGCAGGCTACGTTGAGTCGCGACTTGAAGCAGTTGAAGGTGGCCAAGGCTGCCTCTATGAATGGAAAATACGTCTATGTGTTGCCCAACGAGACGATGTACAAGCGTGTCTCTTCGCCTCAGCGTGCTACCGACATGGCGAATAGCAATGGATTTCTTTCGCTCACCTTTAGTGGTCAGCTGGCTGTGATGAAGACGCGTCCGGGCTATGCGAGTGCCGTTGCGTATGACATCGACCAGAAGGAGATCCAGGGTGTCTTAGGATCTATTGCAGGTGACGATACGCTCTTCATCGCCATTGAGGAGGGCTTCGACCGCGAGAAGATCGTCGAGGGACTCTCACAGATCATCCCCGGCATAGGCCGCGTCTCCGTAGTGATACCGGGATACGAAGACGAACTGGGGGAGTAATAAGTCTAGCCCACCATGCTGGTTAAGACCCGCAACTCTGGTCAAGACTCGCAACTCTGGGAGTAAACAGCTAACACCCACGCCTGTGGGTAGAAGTGCAAAGCCGTACCTATTGCCTGGGCAGTAGGTATGGCTTTGCTTTTGTATGCCTACAAAACCCTGCCCGTGCTGGTGCACATAAATAGCTGCTTCGGTTTGTTTAATAATTTCTACATAAACCATGCGATAATCCGACATTTGCCTAAAAATAGTTATCAAATTTGTTTGGTCGTGGCTTTTTTGCTAACTTTGCAGAAAGACAGTTATTGAAAGGATTGAATCGCATGATAAATTTGAAAAAGTCAACATTTCTATATATCTTCTTTGCCATGATGGCTTGCTCCGTGCCCGTCAAGGCGCAGAATCCTGCCACGCAGACCATCACGCTCTCTGATGGTGGTCGCTATACAGGACAAGTGTTGCACGGCAAACCCAACGGCAAGGGCAAGGCCGTCTATAAGAATGGCGACGTCTATGAGGGAGAGTTTCTCAAGGGCAAGCGCCACGGGCAGGGCACCTACACCTTCACGGACGGAGAGAAATATACGGGCGAATGGTTTCAGGACCACCAGCACGGCATGGGCGACTACTACTTCATGAATGGCAACCGCTATAGCGGACTTTGGTATAAGGACTTCCAGTCGGGAAAGGGTACGATGTTCTATTACAATGGCGACAAGTACGAGGGCGAATGGGCCGAGGACAAGCGCGCGGGTAAAGGACGCTACACTTTCAAGAACGGGGCTTTCTATGATGGCTACTGGGTCGATGACCGGAAGAACGGCAAGGGTGTCTTCGACTGGGGCGACGGGTCGTCCTATACGGGCGACTGGGTGAACAATCTCAAGGAGGGAAAGGGCACCTACGTCTATGGCGATGGCGAGGAGTATAGCGGACAATGGAAGAACGACCTGCCGGATGGGCGTGGTATCTATAAGTTTAAGGATGGCGATATCTACGAGGGCTACTATGTCGAGGGCGAGCGCCACGGCGAGGGCATCATGAGATATAAGAATGGTGATGTCTATACGGGACGCTTCCTGCGTGGTGAGCGTTCGGGCCAGGGTACGATGGCATGGCACAATGGCGATGTCTATGTGGGTCTCTGGGAACAGGGCCACGAGAATGGAGTGGGCAAACTGACCAAGAAGAACAATGATGTCTTCGACGGGGTTTTTGTCAACGGCAAGCTCGATGGCGAGGTGGTCATCCATTATGCTGACGGCACGCGATTCCGTGGTACGTTCCGCAACGGACTGCGCGAGGGAAAAGCCATCGAGGAGGATGCCAAGGGTGTGCGCTTTGAGGGCAGCTACCACGAGGACGAGCGTGATGGATCCTTTGTGGAGCGCGACAAGACTGGTGCCATCACGGCGCAGGGCCGCTATGAGGATGGCAAGAGAATAGAGATGTAAAAAGATTGTATTGACAGGATATGGTGAACAAGAAGAATGTAAATAAAAAAGCGAACCGCAAAAAGGTTCCTGCTGCTGCAAAGGTAGAACCCCAGGTAGTGGAGCATATTGGCATTGTGCGCAACGACCCCTATTTGGAGCCGTATGAGCAGGCGATACGAGGCCGACACGACCACGCCTTGTGGAAGATAGACCAACTGACGCGCCACGGCAAGCAGACGCTCTCCGACTTTGCGAATGGCTATGAGTATTTCGGTCTGCATAGGACGGATACGGGGTGGGTGTTCAGAGAGTGGGCTCCCCATGCCACGGACATTTATCTCGTCGGCGACTTCAGTTCGTGGAAGGAGCAGGAGACCTACCGATGCCGTCGTATCGAGGGCACGGACAACTGGCAGCTTATGCTTCCTGCCGACGCTTTGACCCACGGACAACTTTATAAGATGCACGTCAAGTGGGATGGTGGAGAAGGCGAGCGCATACCGGCCTGGGCCAACCGCGTGGTGCAGGACGAAAAGACCCATATCTTCTCGGCACAGGTGTGGGCGCCCAAGGCGCCTTACCGTTGGGTGTCGAAGCCGTTGACGCCGCAGACGAAGCCGCTCCTGATCTATGAGTGCCATATCGGGATGGCGCAGGACGAGGAGAAGGTGGGATCCTATAGCGAGTTTCGCCAGCAGGTGCTCCCGCGTATCGTCCGAGATGGCTATAATGCCATACAGATCATGGCCATCCAGGAGCATCCCTACTATGGATCCTTTGGCTATCATGTCAGTTCCTTCTTTGCGCCGAGCAGCCGTTTTGGTACGCCCGAGGAATTGAAGGAACTGATAGACGAGGCGCATAGCCACGGCGTGGCCGTCATCATGGATATTGTCCATTCCCATGCCGTCAAGAACGAGGTGGAGGGACTGGGCAACCTGGCGGGAGATCCCAACCAATATTTCTACCCTGGCGACCGCCACGAGCATCCGGCCTGGGATAGTCTTTGCTTTGACTATGGCAAGGATAATGTCGTCCATTTCCTCCTCTCCAACTGCAAGTACTGGTTGGAGGAGTTCCATTTTGATGGTTTCCGTTTCGATGGCGTCACGTCGATGCTCTATTATAGTCATGGACTGGGAGAGGCTTTCACCAACTATGCAGATTATTTCAACGGCCATCAGGATGACAATGCCATCTGCTATCTGACCTTGGCCAATCGCCTGATCCATGAGGTCAATCCTCATGCCATCACCATTGCCGAAGAAGTGTCGGGCATGCCGGGACTAGCGGCCCGCTTCGAGGATGGTGGATATGGTTTCGACTATCGTATGGCGATGAACATACCCGACTATTGGATCAAGACCATCAAGGAGCGTCGGGATGAGGACTGGAAACCAAGTAGCATCTTCTGGGAGGTCAAAAATCGTCGGTCTGACGAGCGGACGATCTCTTATTGTGAAAGCCATGACCAGGCGTTGGTGGGCGACAAAACGATTATCTTCCGGCTGGTGGATGCCGATATGTACTGGCATTTCCGTATCGGGGATGAGAACGAGGCGGCCCATCGGGGGATTGCCCTGCACAAGATGATCCGACTCGTCACCTTGGGAGCTATCAACGGAGGCTACCTCAATTTTATGGGCAACGAGTTTGGTCATCCCGAGTGGATCGATTTCCCGCGCGAGGGTAACGGATGGAGCCACAAGTATGCGCGCAGGCAATGGAATCTGGTCGATGACAAGACCCTTTGCTATCACTATCTTGGCGATTTCGACCGTCGGATGCTGGAGGTGGTAAAGAGTGAGCCTGCTTTCAACGATACGCCTGTGGAGGAAATTTGGCATAATGACGGCGACCAGGTGCTCGCCTACGAGCGTGGTTCGTTGCTTTTCGTGTTCAATTTCTCTCCCTTACGGTCCTATTCCGACTACGGGCTGTTGGTGCGCGAGGGCTCTTGGCAGGTAGTGCTCAATACGGATGCCAAGGAGTTTGGCGGCAACGGATTAGCCGACGACTCGGTGGAGCATCTGACAAATAGCGACACGCTCTATGCCAAGGATCACAAGGGCTGGCTGAAGCTCTATATCCCTGCGCGTTCGGCCGTGGTCTTGCGTAAAAAGAATGATGCTCATGCGTAGAAGTTTCGAACAGGTGGTGTGCGCAGTAGTGTTCTGCGTGCTCACCTTTTGCTATCTATACAACTATCAGGCGGACGTCCTCGTCGTCACGCAGTTTCTCGCCTCGGGCGGGCAGACCCACTATGCGCCCTTCCTTGGGGCAGTTATTATCACGTCCGTATTGCTGCTCCTGCAGGTCGTGGTCCAGTTCTTTGCCCGCCTTCGCCGTAGAAGCTATGCCCTCACCTATGCGCCTTCCCTCTTGTTGCTGGCCTGGCTGACGGGCATCCGTTCCGACGTCACGACGCAAGTAGATTTTGGCTCTTGGTGGTTGGCTATTCCTTTCTTGCTTCTCGTCATCGTACCTGCCATCATACAGGCCATGCGCTACCAGCCCTATGAGCCCGACGAGCGTAGGCAGGGCTTTCTCTCACAGCTGCTCTGGATCAACCTGGGCACCCTTGCCCTCATGTTTCTCTTCGTAGGATTCCTGAGCAATAATGACCGGGAGTTTCATAAACGGGCGCGGATGGAATATCTGGTTGACCAACGTCGCTATCGTGAGGCGCTCGTGATGGCACAACGGTTGGAGCGTCCTGATTCCGTATCGTCGATGCTGACAATCTATTCTGTCGCGCGCACGGGCCACCTGACCGACAGCCTCTTTCATTATCGCTTGGTAGGAGAGGGCAAGGTGATGCGTCCGTCGCCACAGGTACATAGTCTGCTCACCCCCGACTCCATACTCAACCGCGTCACCAGCAAGAGCGCCAACTATCAGTTGATGGGCTTTTTGCTCGACCGCGATCTGCCGACTTTCTGCGCCTATCTGCCGCTGTACTACAAGACCAATGCGCCTATGCCGCGTTATTATGCCGAGGCATGGCAGCTCTACCATCAGTTGCGTGCAGGAATGCGTCCCAAGCGCTATGAGAAGGGTTCTTATACCTATTATTATATGCGCGGATGAGTTTGATAGATGGTCGTATGCAGGATGCTTTCCTGCATACGGCTACCAGTCGATAGAGGAGGATGGAAACCTCCTTTTGGTGGTCTCATGGTGCCAGTTTCTCTTTGTTCCGAGTGGTAGGTTAACATCGCCTTTTGATGAAGTTAACTTCATAGGCTGATGAAGTTATATTCGTAGGCCCATGAAGTTAATATCCTTTTGGGACCCTATTTTTCACCCCTTTTCGGGTGATCCCTTTTTCCTGCCTTCGTCATAGCGTATCCCATAATTCTTCATCGAAAAGTTTAGCTTTTTTCGAAGCACCTGTAAAAACCTGTATCAAGCATAGATATTTGTTAGCCTAAACAGGAAGAACTTAACATCAACAACCCCATGCAACTGTGCTCTGAAGAGTATAATCTTAGCGTTAAGAGACTCAGCAGAGGCATTAGTGGCACGATTGATGAAATAGTTGAGTATTTCTCCTTGTCTATCAGCAATGGTTGTGGCAACAGTACAGAAATTCTTGTCCCCAAAGTCCTTTACCTTTTGAATCCATTCATTAAAACAGGAACGTGCAGAATCCTTGCTGGCAAACTTGTTGCTAATTATCATTCTGAGAGAATGCGTCAAAGAATCAGCTTTTTGAAGTTCAGGGAATAGTTCAAACAAAAGAGCAGCTCTTGTCTTTTGACTTTCTGTCCACTTCTCAGCAGAAGTCATAAGTAGATAGCGAGAACAACTGAGCAATTCGCATACAGTATCTCAATTAGAGAGTCTCTTAGGTTCATATTTGCGATTTTTGCGAACAGGCTTTCTCCCTTGGTTTCCCTTGCGCTTGCCACCGTTCTTCTCCAGGTACTTCTTTCTTCTCTCGGCATTCTGCTTATTACGTAGCTTTTATTGTTTCTTGGCCTTTGCCTCTTCTCTTTGCGCTTGGCAACGATACTTCACACGAAGTTGTTGCATGGCTTCACAGCAGTCCTTTTGGACATGGAACCGGTCAATTGTGATAGTTGCATATGGAAAGGATTGCTTTACGATAGCATGCATACTTTCAGAGAAATCCATAGTAACCTCCATAACTCTGGCTCTCTCGAACCACAGGATGTGCTGAAGAGCCTTCACTACGCTTTCCACCTTGGTACCTTTGATAATGGCTATAATGAAACCCTTGCCACCATGGGCATCCTTGTTGGAGACTATGGTGTAAAGTTCACCATCAGATAGGGAGGTCTCGTCAATGCTAACATGAGGTCCGATGTTTTTGTAGAACACCAACCATTCTCCGCGTGAGATAGTTCTTTCCAACTGCGGTAGCCACTCAGAAAATCCTTGTACGCACGTTCAAAGTCATCACCCTTGATGTGATAGGGTTTCTGGAGTGATCTTGCTGTAATCGGGAATGTATCCAAGCAATTCTTCCTCAAATCCGCAAGTAAGCCCTTTAACGTCCTTATTGCGTGTACATGTCCTCTCATTACTGAATTTGCAGATAAATTGAGACCGAAACACCCACTTCTGCCTACAACATCCCCTTACCCCACAATGCGACTTGAGGCAATACGCAGTATCATACCCATAAGTTGTAGGCGTTATCCAAAATCAGTCTGAAAAATATCTGCGTAAGCATTGTTACAGGTATAGATATTCAGCACATACCGCCTTGATGTCCTGATCCGCTTGGCTGGTACAGAGACAAACCTGAAGACAAACGCTTTTATGCGACTTGTAGCCTTGAGCCCGAACCTCTTTACGTCAAGTCTTTGTATAATGGCTTTGTAGAAGTTACGGATAAGTGCAGTAAGAAGAAGGAACACGGTGTTCTCTGCCATGAAGAATTTGGGCAATCTGTCCCACCCGAAACCATTGTTCATGTCATCGAAGATACGTTCCTTTCCTCCACGAAGGTTATAGAACTCGACAATCTCTCTTGCGGAAGATTCGTGGTCGTTAGTCAGGATACAGCGGTATGTATATTCTCCTTCCCAAAGATCCTGCACACCATCCATCCGTTTCTGTTTTTGAATCACAAGTCGGTATGCTTTACCCTTCCATTTCTCAACAAGGATAGAGTTTAATTCGAACTCAATGCCATTGATTTCCTCAGTCCTCCAGCCTCTGAGAGCAAAGGTGTCATTGTAGAGCGAACCGCAGCGGTTTGCGCGGATATAAAAGGACTTGCTGTGTCTCTCAACTTCTTCTACGATTTCCTCGTAACATGATCCATAATCAGCTCTGAAACGATTGATAGTAAGTCCATTCTGTTCAAATCTCTCAAAAAATCTCTTCAGCGTGTCCTTCTGATGAAAGCGAAGGTTTTCGTTAAGCCAGATGAGCAGAGCTAAGTTTACTTAAGCTCTGCCAT
>ERZ1106943.610-NODE-610-length-45674-cov-3.713146_pt1 | contig 45674 bp, 33 predicted proteins | sample MGYA00403671_ERZ1106943 | MGnify/ENA primary metagenome ERZ1106943 (study PRJEB35170, sample SAMEA104062427) | human gut metagenome | biome: human gut; feature: human-associated habitat; material: faeces | place: Denmark | collected 2012-06-14 ...
CTTCCTAACTCTGTTTCAAGCCTAATAACCTGATCCTTAGCTGCCTGTCTTTCTTCTGCCAGTTTTTTAATCTGCCCATTCGCTTTGTCAAGCTCCGACTGCATTGTGAGCATTTCATGTTTTATATCAAATATTTCTTTTTCCATTTCTTCATTTTCTTTTTTTATATCATTTGAATCCTTTAATGCTTTATAATATTCATCTGACAGATTTATCGCAAGAAGAATATTTTTCATCTCAGTATCAAGTCGTAAATATCCATCCTGTTCTTTGAACTCAGCGATCTTATCATTAATATGATTTGCAATTTTCTGAAGATACTCACTGCTTTCATAACCACTGAGTGTATATTGTTTTCCATTTATTATAACTTCAACATCATTTTTCGTATTCATCTGCCACTCTTTCTCCTTTAACCGTAAGTTACCCTAAAACAGTAATACCATTTGTCCATGTATGTGTATCAGTCATATATCTGCATGGTAGTATGTATGCTGTATGCTATCTTATTCTTCTTCGTTTGAAGAACCTGACTGTCTTTGTCTTTCTGCCGTTTCGCCGCCCTGCTCACTCTCATGTACATCTGACTGATTCTGATCTACTACAAGCTCCGCCTTATTAGTTCTTACTGTATCAAGATATTCTTTAAGAGACTTCTCAAGTACTTTTGAATTGTTTATAGTATTTGTGTATGCAGCCTGTATAGTTTTTTCTGCCATCGTAAGAAGATCTGATGTATAATAAATAGCTCCACTTCCTATTTCCTCTGCCTGCTTTCTCGCATCATTGAGGATTTCCTGTGCTCTTTGATTGGCTTCGTTTACCGTTTTTTCTGCCTGCTGGTATGCCTGCTGCATGATGTTATGTTCCTCTACAAGTGCCTTGTATTGCTCTTTTGCATCTGCAAGCATTGCCTGTGCCTTTGTATTTGCATCATCTAAAATAGCATCTCTCTGATTTAATATTTTTCTATATCTTTTTATCTCTGCCGGAATATCTCTGCGAAGATCGTCAAGCAGGTCATAAAGTTCATCTTTTGGAACTATAACCCTTGTAGCTGATAATCTCTGCATCTTACAACTTTCAACAAATGAATAAATATCCTCTATTTTCTGTTCAATCCTGCTCTCTCTGCTTTCCTGCATTTTAATTCCCCCGTCTTTTATCTTAATTTAGGTATTTAAGTGCTTCTTCTGGTACAAACCCACTTATGTCGGCATTATATCTCATCAGTTCCTTTACTGCACTTGAACTGATATATGAATATTCCGGCGATGTCGCAAGAAATATCGTATCTGCACTCTCATTTAATTTATAATTTGCCTGTGCAAGCGGAAGTTCATACTCAAAATCATTGGATGTTCTCAGACCTCTCACTATCACATCCGCATCACATCGGTCAACAAAATCCACTAAAAGCCCGTCAAAAGCTTCAACTTCAACATTTTTTAAATCTTTTGTTACCTCTTTTAAAAGTCTCACTCTCTCCTCAACGGTAAGCAGCGGCTTTTTTGAACTGTTTATAAGAACTCCAAGTATCAGCCTGTCAAACATCTTTGAAGCTCTCTTTATCAAATCTAAATGTCCTGATGTTACCGGGTCAAAACTCCCCGGAAATACTGCTGTTTTCATATCTTCCCTCTGTTTTTCAAACTGCATTCCGCTTTTTTATGCGAACAGCAGATTTTACTTTGCTCTAATGAATATATGACGATTTGTCTTATATTCTTTAACTCTTTCAACCTTACATGGCATATCATACATATATGATATATCAGTCTCAAGCGATGTCTCAATAATTATAAGAGTATTTTCATGCACAAGTCCTGAATCAAGCAAAATATTAAGAATCTTTGCTTCCGTATCGTGATTATACGGTGGATCCATAAATATAATATCAAATGTTCTCCCCTCGACATCTAATTTTTTCAATGCTGATACTGCTTCCATCTTTAAAACTCTTGCCGAATCTTCAAAGTGAGTTCTCTTAATATTTTCTTTTATACATCTTACGGCAGCCGCATCATTGTCTATCATAACCGCTTCTTTAGCACCACGGCTTAATGCTTCTATCGAAATACCACCGCTCCCGCTGAATATATCAAGAAAACGCACATCATAAAGCTCCTGCTGAAGCATATTAAACAATGTCTCTTTTATCCTGTCAGAAGTCGGTCTTGTATTTTTGCCTTCCGGTGTCACCAGATTAGTTCTTCTTGCTTTTCCTGCAATCACTCTCATTATTATCTCTCCATGCAATTATTATTATTTTAACACACTCTTTGCTAACGGTCAAACACATCCTCTTCCTTTATCGTCATAAGATCATCTCTTGTCGGATTTTCAAGTTTTACAAGACGGTTTGCCTGATTTACCACAAATTTTTCAAACATATTTCTCATTCCACGTGCATTTCCAAAATCTTTCCACTGCTCTTTCCTCTTTTTTCTGAGAAGTTCAAGAACTTTTTGTTTTGCTGCATCATCTATCTTAAGTCCTGCTTTTTCCGCCATGACAGCAAGTATGCTTACAAGTTCCTCTTTCGTATAATCCGGAAAATTGATAAATTTGTTAAATCTTGATATAAGACCCGTATTGCTCTTAAGGAAATTTTCCATTTCATCGGTATATCCAGCAACGATTATGACAAGATCATCTCTGTTGTCCTCCATCAGCTTTACAAGTGCATCAACAGCTTCCGTTCCAAAATCATTTGGCATATCCGGATTTACAAGTGAATATGCCTCATCTATAAACAAAATACCGCCCATTGCTTCCTTGACAACATCATGTACTTTCATTGCAGTCTGACCTACATAGCCTGCCACCAGACCTGATCTGTCAGTTTCTATCATTTTCCCGTCTGACAATATTCCAAGTTCCTTGTATATCTTTCCGACAAGCCTTGCAACGGTTGTCTTTCCTGTTCCCGGTCCACCGGTAAATACCATATGATATGACATATCCATAACGGGCATATTCATTTCTTCTCTGAGTTTTCTTATCTTGATAAGATTGACAAGTGACCTTATTTCTTCTTTTACTTCACTTAAGCCGACCATGTCATTAAGCTCATCAACTAAAGCCTTAATGCGTTTTTCCTGTTCTTCTTTCTGGATACGCTCTCTTTCAAGGATACGCTGCTTGACTTTCATAAATTCTTCTCTGGCAAGCCGCTGTTCCTCCTGCTGCTTCATTATCTTTAGCTTTTCGGCTTCAATATCAGTAAGAATATCACCGTTATTTGTTAGTATTCCCCTCTTTGCATTATCACTCTCCGGCTCATTCGTCATGATTTCATTTTTAGAACCATTGCTTTTTTTAACATTTTTCTTCAGCTCATTCAACGAAAGCTTTTTTATGTCTGTCTTTTTTTTATTTTCTTTCTGCGGCTCTGCTTCATCTTCTTTTTTTATTACGCTGCTGTCTTTCTTTTTATTTTTCTCCTCCTGAGCCTTTTTTTTCTCAATTTCTCTCTTTCCTGCAGCCTCCCTTTTCTTTTCAGCTTCTTTTTTTCTCTGTGCCTGTCTCTTTTTTTCGGCTTCTTTTCTCTTTCTTTCCTTTTCTTCTATCTCAGTCTGTTTTTTCCTGACCCACTCTACATCGCACCTTATAACTCCGGAGGTAAGCTTTCTCACAATATATTCAGAATGAATACTCCTGTCCCTGTTTACTATAAAATTGCTTATCTTGTCATAATATTTCTGGATAAACTCATTTATTTCATGGTCTTTGCCATCATTCATATATGCCATACACAAAAGAATGTTCAGAAATGAATCAAGAAAATACTCTGTCATTATCTCCTTACGCTCTTTATCATAAAGTCCACAAAGCTGCAGCAATACCGGGGGAAGTTCATAATACTGTCTGCTTTCGGTAATTGTCTTTTGCTCTATATTTCCATTTTCGGGTATGCCAAGCGGATTGGTCTTAGTGACCAACCTTATAAATTCTCTTTGCTGTCCTTCTACTGTATCTGTGCATTTAACCACAAAATTGATGAGCACTGACTGCACATACAGGTCAAGCACCTGCATACTCGTCTTTTTCATCACCTGTCTTGCCTGGTCCCAAAAACCATTTACCTCGAGTATCTCACAATACGATACGAGCTTTTCATAATTATTTTTACCAAGTTCAAACAGTTTCTCCGGTGTGTACTGTTCTTTGGTCATCAATTCACATTCCTCCAAAACTAAAATCAATGAACTGTCAAAATTATCTTTATTGCCTATATTACTATCTTTTTGCCATAATTGCAATCTTTTAACGATATTTCACATTCCTTTGCTGCTTCATTTGCCATTTTCATTATATCGGCATCCTGATATATATCTGCAAGTGCAAAGTCAAGTTCTCCACTCTGTCTTATGCCGAAGAAATCCCCCGGTCCTCTGAGTTTAAGGTCCTGCTTTGCCACAAAAAAGCCGTCATTAGAGTCCTCTAATACCCTAAGTCTTTTCATTGTATCCTTTGACGGATTTCCAGCCATAAATATACAATATGACTGGCTGTCTCCTCGTCCGACACGACCTCTTAACTGATGAAGCTGTGCAAGTCCAAACCTCTCTGCATTTTCAATCATCATAATGGTAGCATTAGGCACATTTATTCCAACTTCTATTACGGTAGTCGAAACGAGTATATCTATCTCATGTGCCGCAAACTGTTCCATTATCTCATTTTTAAGTGACGCTTTCATTTTTCCGTAAAGTGCTTTTATCCTTATCGATGGTGCAAGCGTTGTCTCCAGCATATTGGTATAATCAGTTACATTCTCAGCCTCCATGTTCTCGCTTTCCTCGACCATAGGACATATTATATACACCTGATGTCCAGCTGCTATCTCTTTCTCCATAAACCTGTAAGCCTGAGGTCTGTAATTTGTTCCGACAACACAGTTTTTTATTGGAAGTCTTCCTTTCGGCATCACATTTATAACTGATACATCAAGGTCACCATATAAGATTATCGCAAGTGTCCTCGGAATAGGGGTCGCACTCATAACGAGCATATGAGGTTCCCTGCCTTTTGATGACAATGCCTCCCTCTGTCTCACACCAAATCGGTGCTGCTCATCAGTCACCACAAGTGCAAGGTCTTTAAATGACACTTTCTCCTGTATAAGTGCGTGTGTGCCTACTACTATATCAATCTCACCATCTTCTATTTTTTTATACTCTTTTTTCTTCTGAGCTGCTGTCATTGAGCCTATCAACATTCCTATTCTTATGCCAAACTCCCCAAGCACCTCGCAAAAAGACTGATAATGCTGTTTTGCGAGCACCTCCGTCGGAACCATTATCGCTCCCTGATACCCATTTTTCACTACAAGTGCAAGTGCGATAACTGCAACAATCGTCTTTCCGGAACCTACATCACCCTGTATAAGTCTGTTCATAACATAACCCGATTCCATATCATTTATAATGTCTGATACCGCTGCATCCTGTCCCTCGGTAAGAGTATATGAAAGTACGGCTTTTATTTCTTCAATAATATACATATCAGAAATTTCAAATACCGATTTTTCTTTGTTTCTCTCTTTTTTTAACCGGTTCATCATCGTAAAGAATGAAAAAAATTCATCAAACACAAGCCTTTTTCTTGCTTTTATGCACTCCTCCTTATCTTTTGGAAAATGAATACTCTGTATTGCCTTTTTCCACATGACAAGGTCATATTTTTTTCTTATTGCTGCCGGAAGTATATCTTTTTCAAAATCCGTGTTATCAAGACCGTTTTTTACGGCTTTTAATATTGTATTATTTGTCATTCCAGCCGTGAGTGAATATATCGGAAACAGTTTATTTATGCTGTTTGCATATTCTTTCATGCTTATTATCTTTGGCTGCTGAAGCCTTAATATACCGTTTTTATTTACCACTGTACCTCTCAATATATACTTTGTCCCCATATGAAGTGTTTTCATAAGAAACGGCATATTAAACCACACTACTCTCAAGAGTCCTGTGGAGTCCTTTATATCGCACTCTATTATTTTCAGATTGCCATGTCTTGATGCTCTGGGTTTTGACACTATACTTCCCTCGACTATCACTGTCCGTCCCTCTGCCACACCGGATATTGGCTCAATCTGTCTGAATATCTCATATTCTCTCGGATAATAGCAAAGAAGCTCTCCAACCGTAGATATTCCAAGTTTGTTGAAAAGCTTCTCACTTTTTTCTCCGATTCCCTTAATATTTATGATGCTGTCATTAAGTTCCATCGAATTTCTCCTGTATTTGTATTGTTTCATGATACCTGCTCTATGATATGTAACATTTTAGCCTTTTAATAAATAAAAGACTCTCCCACCCTCAAAAATAATCTGCAATCCAATGAGCAAGCTCATGTATTACAGATTATTTTGCGGACTAAACTGTTACATATTACCATCACAGCGCATATCCGACTGCTCTACTCGACTGATACAAAGTATGAATATACAGGCTGTCCGCCATACTGTACTTCAAACTCTATATCTTCGTACTCAGCTTCAAGGCTGTTTGCAAGTTTTTCAGCTTCTTCTTCACTCACATCTGCACCATAATAAATGCTTACAAGCTCTGCATCATCATCTATCATTTCGGCGATAAGTGCTTTTGTGGCATCATCGACATTTTTTTCCACGGCAACTATGGTCTTGTCAGTAAGTCCCATAAAGTCACCCTGCTTTATATCCTTGCCGTCCATATTTGTATCTCTTACTGCATATGTCACCTGGCCTGACTTTATATTAAGCATTTCGGTTGACATATTTTTCTCGTTTTCCCCGACACTCTTATTTCCGACAAAGTTTATCATTGCTGAAATTCCCTGCGGAATGTTCTTAGACGGAATGACTATTAAATTCTTGTCCTCCGTAAGCTGTTTTGCCTGTTCTGCCGCAAGGATTATATTACCATTGTTTGGAAGTACGAATATATTTTTTGCATTTACCTTGTCAACGGCTTCTAATATATCCTCGGTGCTTGGGTTCATTGTCTGACCGCCCTCGATGATATAGTCAACACCTAAGTCCTTAAATATGTCTGACAGTCCGTCACCTGCTGAAACAGCTATAAATCCTACTTCTTTTGCAGGCTCGCTGCTTTTTTCTTCCTGAGCCTGTGCCGCTTTTTCTGCATCTTTTATAACTTTTTCGTGATGTTCCTCACGCATATTATCTATCTTCATGCTTGTGAGCGAGCCGTAAGTAAGTGCTTTCTGAATGGCAAGTCCCGGATCATTTGTGTGAACATGGACTTTTACTATATCATCATCTGCCACAACAACAACGCAGTCACCTATCTTCTGAAGATATTCTTTTAACTGGTGTTCTACAACATCCTTTTCTCTCTCAAGCATGATTATAAACTCAGTACAATATCCAAATTTAATATCTTCCTCTGTTGCAGTGGTACTGGCTTTGACAACTCTTGATGTTCCGGAAACTTTTACGGTAAAGTCTGAGACTTTTCCCTTAAGAGCATCTATCGCACCTCTTAAAAATGTCATAAGTCCTTCTCCGCCTGAATCGACAACGCCTGCCTGTTTAAGAACCGGAAGCATATCAGGAGTCTTTAATAATGTCTCTTCCATGCAGGCAACAACTGCATCACAAAACTCAATTATATCTTCCGTGTCGGAATTTATGAGCATATCCTGTGCTTTTTCGGCACCTGCCTTTGCAACTGTAAGGATAGTTCCCTCCTTAGGCTTCATAACTGCTTTGTAAGCTGTCTCAGCCGCGTGCTGTACTGCATTTCCAATAATATTTACATCAAGTGTATCATTTCCTTTTATTTCTTTTACGAAACCTCTGAATATCTGAGACATAATAACACCGGAGTTACCTCTTGCACCTCTTAATGAACCGCTCGATATTGCTTTTCCAAGCTCATCCATACCCGGCTTTTCAAGACTTGTGACCTCTTTAGCCGCAGACATTATCGTCATCGTCATATTTGTTCCCGTATCTCCATCAGGTACCGGAAATACATTAAGTTCATTTATATACTCTTTCTTTGCTTCTAATGCTTTTGCACCAGACAAAAACATTTTCTGTATCATCACTGCATCTATTGATTTTAAAGCCACTTTCTGTTCCTCCTTGTACCTGCTTAATCCTCATCAATAATACGAACACCTTCAACAATGACATTTATGGATTCAACATCCATACCGGTAAATTCTTCTATCTTGTATTTTACATTTTCAATAACATTCTGTGAAACCGCACGGATGCTTACTCCGTATGCCACGATAATGTGAAGTTCTATCTTTATCTTATTGTCAACTATTGATATATTTACTCCTCTGCCGGCACTTTCCCTTTTGAGAAGCTTTGTAACTCCGTCTTTGACATTTACAGATGCCATTCCGACAATACCGATGCACTCAGTTGTCGCAGCTCCTGCATATTTGGCAAGGACATCCTTATCTATGATAATTTCTCCCATATCCGTACTCATTTTACCTCTCATATACATTCCTCCTAGTCTTATATTTTATCAGCAGTCGTGTACTACATTTAATCTCGACATCATATAGTAATACTATACAATAATAGGAATTTATTTGCAACCATATGAAAAGAATGATAGGTTTTATATTTTTTTGGATTGCCATCGGTATGACAATAATGTTTTTTGTCACAAATGGGATACTCGCAATAATAATCATTATACTTTTGCTTATCCTCGGATATAATTTATTCTGCTGTTAAAAAATGTAAATTAAAATTTTTATATGAACATTAATTTGTCCATTTTAAAAATTTTTCCATAGTTTAAATAGTCAAAAAGAAAAGGGACCGGTTTATCCGATCCCCATTTATATCCGAGATGCACTTACGCACGCTCAACAGCTCCAGAACGTAAACATCCTGTACATACCGGCATCTTCTTTGTGCCGCCATTAACTTTAACTCTGACTGACTTAATGTTTGGCTTCCACATTTTATTACTTCTTCTGTGTGAATGGCTCACCTTAATACCGAAATGAACACCCTTTCCACAAACTGCACATTTTGCCATCGTAAGCACCTCCTTATTTTAATCTATTGAATCCTGATTCATACTTACTTCTAATCAGTATTTATTAGCACAACACGACCATTCTAACAAACTTTATCACAAAATGCAAGCACTTTTTTATTTTTTATTCCTCTTCGACATAATCCGTTACCACATCTTCTATATCCTGTGCCTGTTTTTCTTCGCCCGAAGCAGCCTTATCTGCCTTATTTTTCTTAGTTTTGCCTTTTTTTGACGGTACATATTTATCTATGACCCCCGGTATCATATCGAGAATTTTTGTCATTCCATCCTGATTTTTGACATTTACAAGCTTTGTCTCTCCGTCTTTTATGACAAGAATGGCACTTGGCTGTATCTTTCCACCCATACCGCCGCCAGCGTTGTTCTTCCCATCTGTTTTTCCCTTGTCAGCCGAATGTCCTGAAAATGCTCCTGCACCTGCACCGAATGTCACATCGACAAGTGGAAGAATGATAGTCCCATCATCAAATTTCACTGCATCTCCGACTACCGTTTTTGTTGTCAGAAAACCTTCAAGTCCCTTAAACAATGCCTGTACTGTTGAATTAAATCCGTTATCTGCCATTATAATACCTCCCTTATACTCTTATAACTTTTCTTAAACTCTTTTAGTTCTTCACAAAAATAAACTTTTATCAATATCTTAAGCAGAACAAATACTGTTACACTGCCTTTTATTTCTATATCACTTTCAAATACCCGTTTTTCAAAATCAGGTGTGACACACGGCATCATTCCTGCCGCACCGCAGAATGCTGCTATAACTCCTAGCACCTGTCCCGTCACCGCCGGGTCATCAAAACCTATAGTCATATCAATTCTTAAAAGCTTTGGTTTTATATGTCTCCATAAATGTAACACATTATCCCTCACAACGCAAACAAAATCAAGGCACTCCCTGCCAAAGACAAACCCCTTTACAAGAACGGCTTTTTCCTTACCGCTCCTTACGGCTGCAAATATTTTTTTTACGGCATCTGATACTTTCTTAAATGTATCTGCGATTTTTTTAGGAATCTGCATCAAACCTTTTAACTTTGATACGATATTTTTCCACAAAGATTTTTTTTGCTTATCTTTATTTTTTTGCTTATTGTTCTTTTTATTTTGTTTAATGTCTTTTTTTGTCTCTGTTTTATTTTCGCCTAGTTCAATATCCGGTTTTATATTTTCCTTATTTTCGTTTATCTCAATATCAGGTTCTCTCTCTGCTGTTTTCAAAGGATATGTTTTATCTTCTATGTCTTTTTTTAAGTCAACTTTCTGCACATCTTCCAGCTTTTCCTCTCCTGCATCTGCTCTGTCCGCATCATTTTTTCTTAAAAAATCTTTACCGCTCTTTACAACACTATCTTTGCTTTCATTTTCTGCGGTAGTCTTATTACTCTTTCGAGTAGTCGTTTTATTTTTATGTTTTGCCCCCGCTTTTTGTTTACCTTTCCGCTCCTGTTTCTCTTTTATTTTTCCCGGCAGTATCTTTATCCCTGCTATCCTTAGTATATACGGTGTTTTACCGTCCCTATACAAAAATCTCAATGAGATAAAATGAATAAGCCACGAAACTTCACCATCTGCCCTTATATCATCTCCATGATAACTGCCGCTAAAATCATATCTGACCGGAACGAATAGGACAAGCCCTGTGACAAGTAAAACAAGCAATAAAAGAAAGAGCAATATTTTTAATATCGTCAGTAATATTTTTCCTATTATCGCCAATATCGTAAAAAACATTGCTCTTTCCCCCTTTATCTAAAATATTCGGATACTGTTTTTGAATTAAACTCCCCTTTTTCACTTATTATGTCAGATACTATTCTTTCAACCAATCCTACCGCCCCGTTATAATCGGCTGCAAGACCTACTATTTCTATCCCAATTTCAGCCTGGTATTTGAACCAGAATTCCCTTGATGAATATATGTCAAGTGCATTTTCATTATTTGCCGGAAGTGATATACAAAAACATTCAGGTATAAGTTTTCCTCTTTCTATCCGCCGTCTGTACTTTATCGGCTCTCTGTGCACTTTTTCATCCATATATATCTTTTTGTTCCATATCACTGAAGAATTTTTGTTTTTCTGTCTTTTTATCATAGCTAAAATCCTTCCTGGGCAATAAATTAGAACATCATTTCCATAATAAGCTGTTTTGACGCATATTTCTCCGCCTCATCGTCACACTGTTCAAGCGACATTGTGACATACTCTGCTAACTCCTGCGGACTATTAAAAAATACCGGAAGTTTGTCTATCGTATTTGCCATAATTGCACGCCTTACCATACGGCTGCTTTTCTTTAAGTGCTCCTTTATCTCGACCGTAAGTTCATCTGATATTTTCAAAACATCATCTGCCGTCACTTTACTGTCATCTGCAGCTCCGTTTATCTCGGCAAAAATACTGTTTGAGCTAAGCTGTGACATCTGTTTTAAATAGTTAAATTCATCGGTCAGTGAAAGCTCCTTAATAACATCTTTCTGGGTGTCCATAGTCTCCTCAAGTATCGCACCTGCCATGTTCATCCCCTCAAAAAGCTGTTCCTGTATTCCCTCTATCTGTGGGAAAAACTCTCCAAGCCAGTAAAGTTTTGCCTCCTCGTCAGATAAATCTTCTTTAGACAGATTCCAGATATCACTCTGTTTTTCCATAAACAATGAGTTTATCCCCCTTATAACAACCTGCTGTGGAGTGTTTTTCTCTGTTTTTTCAACATATTTTGACGATACAGTAATGATATAAAGCTCATTTATTATCTGTCCAAGCTGCATATACAAATCTGAAATATCGTTGAGCTTTACAGCATTGTTTGTTATCTTTTCGGCATAAATATCATACATTTCTTTTGTGATATTTTCGTAATCAAGCTTTGAGAGTTCATCAAGCACCGGAACAAACTCCGTAAAATACTTATCCATATCACCATTTTTGTAGAGCATAGCATTTGTTCTGAACATATATATGAAACTTTCAAGCGAACTCATATCGCTTCCGTCATATACAGATATTGCATTTCTTATTATATCTATATATCTCGACCTCGTCATACGCATCGGAAGCTGCCCTATTATCTCATGTATGCTGTCATTTATGGCAACATTGTCTTTTGAGCCAAAAATAAACTTTACAACATCCTGTGCAAATTCAGTATCATCGGGAAGTTTCTTCATCTCCTCAAATCTGTACTGAATCCTGTTCAATATGTACTCATACACAACAAAGCAGTCAACATATGCAGTGAGCACCTGCATTTTGTCCATAACGATCTGTCTTAGTTTTAAAAGCCTTTCTGAAAGTCCTGACCTTTTTTCATCCGTTATGCCACTTTCATATATTTCATATATTATCTCATTGACTGCATCTGTTGTATCTTTTGCAGACTCTATATACGGATTTATCCCCTCCGTTATCATCTCATAATACATATAGTAATGCATCATAAGTTTTAAACCTGCATCCTCATTGTTCATATGCATACATTTATCCACATAGTCAGGAAGCATATTTCTAACATCTTTATTTTCATCCAATGCTTTTACGCACTGTTTTATCGACTTACTCATTCTAATCTCCATTTCCGTAACAATACTCATTTCTAAGTGGCACCGCAAATCTGAAATCTGCGGTTGCCGTAAAAACTGTGTCTGTGCATCTCAGCTTTATGCAGACAACTTATTGTTCTTTACCATGTCTGAACAAGAACCCATGTACTGAACCACTTAAGGAATTTATTTGCATAATCCACCGTTATCGGATAACCCGACAATACCGGATAGAACAGTGCAAAAAGTCCTATCGCCACCGCCACATATACATACACGAATTTCTTCATCTTAGGCTTGTACCGGACTATATTATAAAAACTGTAACCGAGCATTACCGTGATAAACGGAACACTTGGAAAATAATGATATATAAATACAGTTCTTGTGACTAAGAGCCACGGTGCATACTGTGACATATATCCCAGTGTAAGAAATGCCGCCTTTTTATCCCTGTCTTTATATATAAGATAGAGCATATAAATAAACGCAGGTATTCCTGCCCACCATACAAGTGGATTTCCAAATGCACTTATCCCCTCTCTAAGATCGTTTGCTGTCACTCCCGAATAATACCACATCGGTCTATACATAATAGGCCACTGATACCATCTTGATGAATACGGATGTGAATCCTTTAAGGCACTGTGATAATTAAACATCGTTTTCTGAGCCTCGATAACCTTTGTTATAAGTCCCCTGTCCGTTCCGTCACTGAATGGTATATACGATAACACATATATTATAACAGGAATCACTACAAAGAATATACAGCAGAACCCTATCGTTTTCATAAACAATTTATAAAAATTGTCGGCTATATATTTATGTTCTATTCCGTCTGAACTGCCCTTTATATTCTTGTTTGCATACTGATATTCCCTGAATCTCTTGAACATCTGCACAAAGAATATCACACAAAGCCCTGCTGACGAATAAATTCCCGTCCATTTACTTGCCCAGCCAAGTCCCATTGCTATACCGCAAAGACCAAGCGGTATAAATGTCTTTTTAAGCGGTGTATCGTAGAAGCTTAATTTCGTGTAGCAATACATAAAATAATATGACAACATTATAAACAATGTTACGAACACATCTATTGTTGCGATTCGTGTCTGGACGAAGTGCATAAAGTCAAACGCAAATAACAATGTCGTTACTATACATATCCATGTCTCGCCAAAAAACTTCTTTGCAAAGTTGTAGATTACCGGAAGCATGAGCACACCAAACAGTGTTCCCATAAATCTCCAGCCGAACGGACACATACCAAATATAAGTACACCGACAGCCATTATGACCTTGCCGAGTGGCGGATGTGTATTCTCATAACAATACAGATGATGTATCATCTCGTATGCCGTTCTCGCATGATAGATCTCGTCGAAATATGTTCCGTTAAGATTTGTCGCTCTGCCCTCAAACAAATCCTGTTCATCAAACAGTGCAGCATACTGACCTGAATTTACAGGTGTAAGTTTATTTCCATCAGCATCCGTGAGTACAATCTCCATAATACTGTCCTCACCGTTGTTTGCCGACGGACTTATTCTGATATATCTTGCCGTTACATTTATATCCTTTTCATTCCACTTAAATACTGAACCTGCATCCCACTCTGAGCCCTCACCGCACAGTGTTGTCCATGCTCCGTTCGGGTCACTTGTATATTCGATATAGTATGTAGGATTATTCTGGTATCCAAGAAAATCCCATAGTTTTGCGACAGTCACATCCTGTCCCATATCGAGAGTTACCGTGCCCTCTTTTACAACTGAATACGGAGTCTGCGGTGCATTCATCTCACCGAGCCTTGCAAACGCTATGACTGCATAGACAAGAGTTATCACTCCCAGTGCGATAAAATCTCTTTTTGTCATCTTTGCAAGTAATCCCGATTTTTTGATAGGACTCTGTTTTGCTTTGTCTGTCTTTTTCTCTTCTCTTTCTTTTTCTAGCTGTTCTGATACAGCCTTAATCTCCTGTCCCTCATTGGCAGGTGCAAAATATGTCTTTGCAGTCACATAGACCATATACGCAACTGTAAGAAGCAGACCTATCGAGATTGCAATAGGTATCGGTGCTTTAGGGTCAAAGTTATTAACATCATATATAAACAATACATATGCCGCATTGTAAAATACCACTGCACATATAAGCGAATAAAGTATATAAATCTCTTTTCTGAGCCTTACCGCAAAAGCTGCGATAAACATTACCATGGCAGGAAAAAGATACCTCTCGTGCATACGAACCGCAAATGCGAACACGACCGTTACGACAAATCCACCGATATAATAATATTTTCCTGAATTTTTTTTGCATCTGTAACTTATGATAAGTGCAACTATGACCGTAAGTATTATGGCTATAGTTCCCCATGTCTTATACTGGATACCAAGCAGCTTGTCATACTGGCTTGACCAGTTAAGTCCCAGCATATTCCAAAAATTGTATGCATTTATAGAAGCATATTCGTAAGAACCAAGCGTTCCCGTGTACTGCTTAAGTGCCTCTGAAAATCCGAACGGTATCATAAGTACACCTATCATCAGTATCGCTGCTACTCCAAGACCAAGATTTTTGAAAAACTTTTTCCAGTTAAAATCTTCAAGAAATACCTGGTCTATGATACCGCATATAAGAACCGGAGTGAAAAACAATGACTGCGGTTTTATAAGTATTCCTATCGCAAATACAAAATATGACGGTATAAGTTTTTTCTCACTAATAAGATAACACATAAGAAGCATAAACACGGTAAATACAGAATCAGTCTGTCCCCATACCGCACTGTCGAGAATAATCATAGGACACAAAAGATACAGTGCAGATACAAGAGCTGCACCTGTCTCTCTCATTCGTTTGCAAGCTATCTTATATATAAGCCAGCCCGTTACCATATCTGCGATTATGGCAGGCATTTTTGTGAGAACAATGCTTGCCGTGCTATCCCATGCCCATGAAAACAATGCCCTTATTGCTCCAACAACATAAAGTATATACATATATCCAGGTGGATAATCATGGAATGAATCCGACAAATAAAATTTCTTTAATCCGTCTGTAAACACACTCTGTGACCAGAGCAGGAAACAGTTCATATCAGTCTCATTTCCCTTATATATTGCCGCTGCTATAAGTCTTATGAGCAATGCAACTGCAAACAGAAATATAAATATCATAAATCCTGTTTTTGCATCAGCCGCACCATATGACACAGCAGACTCCTTTTTACCTGAGCCATTTTTTCCGCCATATGCGGCTTCCTTTCCTCTGATAAAGCTGCATACCGGCTTGTAGCATAAAAGCATTGCAATCAGTCCGGCTATCGCAACAAAATTAATAGCTGCCATTTTTTCTTCTCCTTACATAAATTTTTTTATATGCTGATGTGTAAATAAATGATCTGAACAATATTCATAATTGCCGTCACATTTTGAGCAAAATCTGAAATCAAGATTTTCATCATCAAGCTCTGTTCTTCCACAAACTGCACAGCGATGTCTTGGTCCTGCTTTCGGTGCACTCGCTTTTTTCTTGAAACTTCTTCGTCTGTGTATATCCTTAGGCGAAACTCTCCTATAATTTCTTGTGCTAAAAAAGAATATGAGAAAGTTTGCCATAGCGACTATTATCGCAATCCCCATTGAGATGTAAGCACCGCCTCCTGTGCTTTGTCCTGCCCTGAAATATATGATTCCATAATAAAAACTCTGGACTACCTGATAGAGCATATATGCTGCGTCAAGAAATGCAAGCCACTTTACCTTTATCGGTATGACAAAGTACAGCAAAAACTGCATATCCGGATTTAATGCCGCAAAAGCAAAAAACATCGACCAGTAAATATACTGAAATCCCGAATAATAAATCGCACTGTGCAGCGGTGATATATACAATATAAGTGCAGCTATTATATTAAACAGATAGCCGCTTAAGAAATACATATTAAATCTGAATGTTCCCCATGCCTGCTCTAAAGATCGTCCAAACAAAAAGAACAACTGAACCTGTATCACAAAAAACAAAATACTGAGTAACATTCCCATTCCACTTGAAAAACCGTAAGGCTCAATAAGAAATGTAAACAATCTCCATATCTGTCCTCTAAACACTGCTGACATATCAAGACAGAGATAATTATAATATATCCGGGGATTTATCATGCCGATGACTGCTCCCGCACAATACAGCACTATAACATATCTGATAAGATCAGGTATCGCATATCTTCCAAACTTTCTTTCAAGTTTATTAAGAAAATTGTTCATAAAATCAAAATATCCTTTCAAAATGTATATTCAGATGCCTATTGCAAAAAACATAAACTTTGCAATATATTAGTAAACATCATGCTTTGATTATAGTTATCGTTTATGCCTTTGTCAAACTATTCTTTCTATCAATAAAGCAGAGGAAACAACCTATATTGCCATCCACATCTTCGTTGTAAACAGCAAAATCCCCTGCTTTATAAATATATTTATTATTTTTGATTTTTATTCATTATTTTTCTTTCACAAAATACACAAGTCCCGGCAGGATATAGATGCCTTTTAAACCATTCTTATTTAAAAATTCATTCAAGTCACATTCAGATTTATTAAACACATCAAACAGTGTATCTCCCGGCTGTGCAACATATTTAACCCATTTATCATCATCTGAAACCTTATTTTCGGACATTCTGTCAGACCTTACATCCGTCCTTGCTCCCAAAACCTTATCCGGAAGATCCATACTCTCTGACATATCCATATTATCTGATATTCCAATATTTCGCCTGTTTTCTGACATATCACCTGACATTTCTGTGCTCTGTCTTGTTCCTGTCATATTGTCTGACATTTCTGTGCTCTGTCTTGTTCCTGTCATATTGTCTGACATTCCTGTGCTCTGTCTTGTTCCTGCCATATTGTCTGGCATTTCTTTGTTTCGTCTCGTTTCTATCATACCATCTGATACATTAAGATTTCCTGCTATGTTATTTTCCACGCCCATACCGTTATTCATGCTGCTGTCATTGTCCTCTGATATACCTCTGTTTCCACTGCTGCACGGCTTTTTGCAGCATTTTTTCTTCATCGGTATGCATATTGTATCCCCCACATTAAGTCTGTAAACATCTGCATAAGGGTTCGCATGGAGTATCATTGCAAGAGGCACATCATATTTTCTGCTTATTCCATATAATGTATCCCCCTGCTTTATGGTGTATGTCATCCCATCACAAGTATCATAATTCATAGAAAACCTCTGCGATATAATAAATATAATAAATATGCGTCATAAAACGACCGGCTTCTTCATATTTAATACAAATATCATATTTCATATTTCAAACTTTCTTTATATTATATTCATAAGGATTTAATTTTGACACAAAAAATTTAAGACGGCTGTCAGACACTGCCACTTGAAATAAGAAATAGTTTGTCATATAATAGCAGAATATGGCGACTTTTGGCTATGATATAGAAAGAGGTACACGATGAAATTAGATTTTAACACACTTGGTATTGATATTGGTTCAACTACTGTTAAGATTGCTATATTGAACAAAGACGGCGAGATAATCTTTTCAGATTATCAGAGACATTATGCCAACATTCAGGAAACTTTGGCTAAAATCATAGATGAAGCATATGAGGAATTTGGAGATATACCTGTCTCACCTATGATAACCGGTTCAGGCGGACTTACTCTGTCTAAGCATATGGAAATTCCTTTTGTGCAGGAAGTAGTAGCCGTCGCTACATCTTTAAAAGACTATGCACCAAGAACTGATGTTGCAATAGAGCTTGGTGGCGAGGATGCAAAGATAATCTATTTTACCGGCGGTATCGACCAACGTATGAACGGCATATGTGCAGGCGGTACAGGTTCATTTATCGACCAAATGGCTACTCTTTTAAAGACTGACGCCGCAGGTCTTAATGAATACGCTAAAAATTATAAGGCTATATATCCTATCGCTGCAAGATGCGGTGTATTTGCAAAAACAGATATTCAGCCTCTTATAAATGAAGGTGCAACTAAGGAAGACCTTTCCGCATCCATCTTTCAGGCTGTCGTAAACCAGACTATAAGCGGACTTGCCTGTGGTAAACCTATAAAAGGAAATGTTGCTTTCCTTGGTGGTCCACTTCATTTCCTTACCGAGCTTAAACAGGCATTTATAAGAACGCTCGGACTTGAGGGAGATGCCATAATCGCACCTGAGCACTCACATCTTTTCGCCGCATCCGGTGCTGCAATGAATGCCCATGCAGATGTGCAGTCCTCTCTCGGAGAGTTAAAAGAAAAACTTTCACATAAAATAGAACTTGAATTTGAAGTAACAAGAATGGAGCCTTTGTTTGCTTCTGAAAAAGAATACGAAGATTTTACTGAAAGACATAACAAACACAATGTGAAGAAAGGTGATTTTGCATCATATAAAGGTGACCTTTTCTTAGGTATAGATGCCGGTTCGACTACAACAAAAGTCGCAGTTATCGGCGACGATGGTTCATTATTATACTCATTTTATAGCAGCAACAACGGAAGTCCGTTAAAGACTGCATTAAAAGCAATGAAAGATATATACTCAAAAATGCCTGAGGGTGCAAGAATAGTACGCTCATGCTCAACCGGTTACGGTGAGGCACTTCTTAAATCAGCACTTCTTCTTGACGAGGGCGAAGTAGAAACTGTCGCACATTATACTGCTGCCGCATTCTTTGACCCTAATGTAGACTGTATTCTTGATATAGGCGGTCAGGATATGAAATGTATCAAGATAAAAAATAACTCGGTCGACAAAGTCCAGTTAAATGAAGCCTGCTCATCGGGTTGTGGTTCATTTATCGAAACTTTTGCAAAATCACTCAACTATGAGGTAGCTGACTTTGCAAAGATAGCTTTATTTGCCGAAAATCCTATCGACCTCGGTTCAAGATGCACGGTATTTATGAACTCAAAAGTCAAGCAGGCACAGAAAGAGGGAGCAAGTGTTGCCGACATTTCAGCCGGACTTGCATACTCCGTTATCAAAAATGCACTGCTTAAAGTTATCAAACTTACAGACCCTAAAGACCTCGGAAAACAGGTAGTCGTTCAGGGCGGTACTTTCTACAATGATGCCGTACTCAGAAGTTTTGAGCGTATATCAGGCTGTGAAGCGATAAGACCTGACATAGCAGGTATCATGGGTGCTTTCGGTGCAGCACTTATCGCAAAAGACAGATATACGGGACAGAAAAGCACAATGCTTTCATTTAAGGAAATAAATGAGCTTCGTTTTAAAACATCAATGACGAGATGTCAGGGATGTATAAACCATTGTCTGCTCACGGTAAATGAATTTACGGGTGACCGCAAGTTTATTTCAGGAAACCGCTGTGAAAAAGGACTCGGTCTCGAAAAGAACAAAGAACACATTCCAAACCTTTTTGAATATAAAAATGAGCGTGTATTCAAACATTACAAACCACTAAAAAAAGCAGATGCTCCTAGAGGAGTTGTCGGAATTCCACGCGTATTAAATATGTACGAGAATTATCCATTCTGGTTCACATTCTTCACAAAACTCGGTTACAGCGTAAAACTTTCTCCTGTATCAAGCAGAAAGATTTATGAACTCGGTATCGAGTCGATTCCAAGTGAGTCGGAATGTTATCCTGCAAAACTCGCACATGGTCATGTTACATGGCTTATAAGACAGGGACTTGAATACATATTCTACCCTTGTATTCCTTATGAGCGTGTCGAAGTGCCTGACGCCGGAAACCACTACAACTGCCCTATCGTCACATCATACGGTGAAAATATAAAAAACAATATTGAGGAATTGCGTGATGATAAGATAAAATACCAGAATCCGTTTATCTCTCTTGAAAGTGAGGAAATACTTACAAAGCGTCTTGTGGATTTCTTCCGGAAAGAAAACGGTATCCCTGCCGCTGAGATAAAAGCGGCAGCACACGAGGGCTGGCTTGAAATGCAGGCTGTTCGTGAAGATATGAACAAAAAGGGAAAAGAGGTACTTCAATATCTCAAAGAGACAGGCAGACACGGCATCGTGCTCGCAGGCCGCCCATACCACAGCGACCCTGAGATAAACCATGGTATTCCTGACCTTATCACATCATACGGTGTTGCAGTCCTCACAGAGGACAGCATTTCAGAACTTTCCGAGGTTGACCGTCCTACTATCGTAATGGATCAGTGGATGTATCATTCAAGACTTTATAAGGCAGCTTCATTTGTTGCCAAAAATGACAATCTTGACCTTATACAGTTAAACTCATTTGGCTGCGGTCTTGATGCTGTTACAACAGACCAGGTAAGCGACATTCTCACAAAACAGAATAAGATATACACTGTATTAAAGATAGATGAAGTAAACAACTTAGGTGCGGCAAGAATCCGTATCCGTTCACTCCTCGCCGCCGTAAAAGACAGGGAACGCAAAAAAATCGAGGCTAAGCGTGTTGACACTGCACACCACAGAGTTATATTCACGGAACAGATGAGAAAAGACTACACGATACTCGTACCTGATATGTCTCCTATCCACTTTGAGATACTCGAATCTGCACTTGCTTCCTGCGGTTACAATGTAGAGGTATTAAAGGCAGACAGCAAATGTATAGATTACGGTCTTAAATATGTAAACAATGATGCATGCTATCCGTCACTTATCGTTGTAGGACAGTTTATGCAGGCACTTTTGTCAGGAAAATACGACCTCCACAAAGTTGCCCTTATCATCACGCAGACAGGTGGCGGCTGCCGTGCAACAAACTATATAGGATTTATCAGACGTGCACTCGAAAAAGCTGGAATGGGTTATATCCCTGTCATCTCAATGAGTGCCGGAATTGAGAAAAATCCAGGCTTAAAGGTAAATCTCGAAATGGCAAACAAGGCACTCCAGGCACTTATATATGGTGATGTGTTCATGCGTGTGCTCTACAAGACAAGACCTTACGAAAAAGTAAAAGGCTCTGCAAATGCACTCCATGAAAAATGGAAAAAGATTGCCATCGAGTCAGTTAAAAAGGCAAATAAGAAACAATTTAAGAAAAACATCCAGAATATCGTTAAGGAATTTGATGAACTTGAACTTGTTGACATAAAGAAGCCAAAAGTAGGTATTGTAGGTGAGATACTTGTTAAATTCATGCCGCTTGCAAACAACTTTATAGTTGAGCTTCTCGAAGAAGAAGGTGCAGAAGCCGTATGCCCGGATCTTATTGACTTCTTTATGTATAGCTTATACAACGCAAACTTTAAGGCTGAATACCTCGGCAAGAAAAAATCAAGTGCAAAGATAAACAATTTCCTTATATGGTTTATCGAGAGATACCGTAAATGTGCAAATGACGCACTTGCCGCAAGCAAACGCTTCCACCCTACCGTTCCGATTCAGAAACTTGCAGAATACGCTTCACCTATCGTATCATGTGGTAATCAGACAGGTGAGGGATGGTTCCTTACGGGTGAGATGATAGAACTTATAAAATCAGGTGTTCCAAACATCGTCTGCACACAGCCGTTTGGCTGTCTGCCTAACCATGTCGTAGGTAAAGGTGTAATAAAGGAACTCCGTCACCAGTACCCTGACTCAAACATTGTAGCAGTTGACTACGATCCGGGAGCAAGCGAGGTAAACCAGCTTAACAGAATTAAACTTATGCTCTCAACTGCCGGAAAAAACCTGATTGCAGAATCAAAAGATAATGAAGAAACAGCTTAAAAACGGAGTTTTCTAATGAATATACTGATTTGCAGATGGAATATTTTCGTATATCCCGATATACTGGATACTATGAAAAATGAGGGACATCTTTGTGATGTCCTTGATTTTTCTGCAATAAAAATGAGTGATGAAGATATTGCATCTTTTTCCAAAGTGCTTGAAGATAAATTATGTGAAAAAACATCAGAAAAAGAAACAAAATATGATGCTGTTTTTTCAGTAAATTTTTTTTCATATATAGCCGAGGTCTGCCACAGACAAAACATCCGTTATATATGTTACAATGTGGACTCTCCTCTTTTAAATATGCAGCATCCGTCAGTAAATTACAAAACCAACTGTATATATACATTTGACAGCAGTGAAGCAAAACATTTTAACAATAATGGAACAGATACCGTTCATTACCTGCCACTATGTACTAATACAAAACGTGTACAGGCACTTATTGAAAACAGTCATAATTTATCAGATTTAACAGACAATGACTTTATAAAGTCAAACTTGCCTGAGCAGACTGCATACAAAAATATTTCTATAAAAAATATAAATTTAAAACAAACAGAAAATTATACAACTGCAAAATCTGAATACACAAAAAGCTATAAAAACAATTTATTTTCAAAATATAAGTACGATATTTCATTTGTGGGAAATCTTTATGACAAAAACCGCTATGACGAAATGGAGCACACACTCCCCGACTACCTCTGCGGCTATATGGATGCCGCTATCGAAGCACAGTTAAATGTGAGCGGAGGTAATCTCTTAAAAAATATGCTCACACCTGAAATCATTGATATGCTGTCCGAATATACAGATATAAAAAGGAGTACACAGTCAAATGCGGATTTAAAATTTCACTTTGCAACAAGAGTACTCTCACACAAAACAGCCGCTAAAATGCGTACAATGACACTTAACAGGCTTGCCATGAAACATCCTAAGAATGTCCATCTTTTCACAACAAGCGACACCTCTGCCCTCTTTCCCACGCTCATAACACATAAAGCTGTGGATTATCTTTTAAAAGCACCGCTTGTTTTTGCAAGTTCTAAGATAAATATAAACATGACAGCACCAAATATCGAAACCGGAATACCTTTAAGAGTATTTGATATACTCGGAGCGGGCGGCTTTCTCATTACTGACTGGAGAGAGGATTTAAAAGACTGTTTCACGATTGGAAAAGACCTTGAGGTTTACAATGGCATAGATGACCTTCTCGAAAAAACGGACTATTATCTGAAACATGAAGATAAACGGACAGCGATTGCAATGCATGGTCTTGAAACGGTGCAAAGCAGGCATGATTATAGTGTGAGGATTAGGGAGATTCTGGGGTAAGAAATACCATCAGGGATGCGTAAATTTATATTTACACATCTATTGATTTCACAACACACTTTTTGTATAATTCATTTAAATAATACATTTTTTGACATTTATCATTTTAAGTGCTGCCACCATAAATAGTTACAGTGATTTCTTATCACAAGTATTCATAACAATCTATTTAGGCATTTGCGAAACTATCATAAACTGTAATTAAATTGTGCAAATATAACACAACCTATAAGTAGTTTCGCAATCACCTAACAATTTATTTATAGAAAGGACAGGTGAAATCTATAAAAAAACATCTATCAAAGTTACTTTCATTTTTCTTGTGCATGAGCTTTTTTGTGACAATTTCAAATAAAGCAAATGCAGCAGAAGAAATCATCCCGGTCAACATCTCAGTACAATATGGTCAGACGGAAGCCAGGACAATCCTTGACATGATAAATGAGATGAGAACGAGTGATGATGATGCCTGGTGTTGGGATGAAACCAATACAAAAAAAGAAGTATATTGGGGAGATGCTCTTACTTATGATTATGATTTGGAGAAACTTGCAATGAAGCGTGCAGCGGAACTTGTAATACGGTACGATCATGACAGACCAAATGGTGAATACTTTTCCAGCATTTATAAAGAAGAAAATATCACTGATTGGCAATTTGTAGGAGAGAATATTGCAATAGGCTATCACTCAGCACAAGCAGTAAATACAGCATGGCGTGAAGATGGTGAAGATTATAACGGACAAGGACACCGCAGAAATATGTTAAATCCTAAGTTTAACTGCGTTGGAATCGGTCATGTAAAATACGATGGCTGTGACTACTGGGTGGAAGAATTTGCATGCAGACCTTCTGTCAATACAACTAAAACATCAGCAATTGACAACGAGCAGATTACGGCTATTTCATTAATTAAGAGTAAGATTAAAAATATTGAACTATGTTTTGATAAAGATTCATATATTCTTAAAACCGGAGAAACAATAACACCAAATATAAAAACTATGATTAATTATCTGGGAGGTAAGGCATTTGTGGCAGATATACCGGACATTTCTGTCACTGATTCTTCGATCGCCACTTATAGTGATGGGAAAATTTCAGGAGTCAAAGAGGGTAACACAACATTAACGGCATCGTTGTACGGATTGACAATAACAGATATGCCAACAATAACTGTACATGAATGTGATAATCATTGGAATGATGGTGAAATCACAACAGAACCGACCTGTATAAAAGAAGGCATAAAAACTTTTACCTGTACCATCTGTGGCGATACTAAAACCGAAACGATAAGCAAGGCAGCAGACAAGCATCTTCACAGCGAAATCCGTGATAAAAAGGACGCTACCTGTAAGGATGAAGGCTATACCGGTGATACTTATTGCACCGATTGCGGTAAGAAAATCTCATCAGGCCAGACGATTGCCAAAACAGACAATCACAACTGGAATACAGGTGAGATTACAACAAGCCCGACCTGTAAAGATACGGGTGTAAAAACTTTTACCTGCACTATCTGTGGCAATACTAAAACTGAAACAGTCAAAAAAACAACAAAACATCTGCATACTGAAATCCGTAATAAAAAGGACGCTACCTGTAAAGATGAGGGTTATACCGGTGATACTTATTGTACCGATTGCGGAAAGAAAATTTCTTCCGGTAAATCGATTGCTAAAACAGAGACTCATAGCTACGATGACGGAAAAATCACAACAAAACCTACCTGCACAAAGATAGGTAAAAAAACTTTTACCTGCACCATATGTGGCAATACTAAAACTGAAACAGTCAAGGCAACAGGACACAGTTATGGAGAATACAAGGTTGTAAAAAAACCAACAGCCACAAAAGACGGACTGAAATCCAGAACTTGCACTGTTTGTGGAAAAGTAGAGTCTGTTAGAATAGCTAAGACAACTTCTGATAAACAGAATACAAATACTTCAGATAAAAATTCAAATCAAAACACAAATACACAGACAAGCCAAAAGACAAAGACCACGAAAAAGATAAAACTAAACCGCACTAAACTGACTTTGAAAAAGGGTAAAACTTTTAGATTGAAAGTTACTCTAACACCGATAAACAGTCGGGATAAGATTATTTACAAAACTTCAAATAAAAAGATTGTCACTGTCAGCAAAACCGGAAAAATCAAAGCCAAAAGAAAAGGAAAAGTCAACATTACGGTAATTTCAGGTAAAAAGAAAATCGTGTGCAAAGTAACAGTAAAATAAAAGACAAATGAATACAAGTATCAATGGCATTTTAACACCCCTGCTTCTCATGATTGAGCGGCAGGGGTGATTTTTGTTTAATAATTTTAAGAATTGTATTATTGTTTAAATTTATTTGCAGATATAGGAAAAATATTTTCTTCCCTGCTCTTGTTCAGCACCAATTTACGCAACTGCCAAAAATGCCTTATGTGCCATTTTCTTAACAACTCCATTTTCTTCAAAAAATATTTTATTTTATCAAAAAAGGCATTAAATAAAATGGTTTAAACATTAAATTATCTTCCATACCCACATCTTTCTGCGATATTAAATATGCCTTATTAACATTTTGAGAAAATTTCCTACAAAACTCCTTTATCGACTCATGTTTTCCTGCACCGGATGACTTAATTTCAAATGCATTTAATTTACTTCCCTCAGAAGTCAGAAAGTCCACCTCATAATAATGTGTACTGCCATTTTTTTCCCAAGTATGATAATACAATTCCCTTCCCGATGCAGCAATCATCTGAGCGATAAGATTCTCATAGAGATACCCTAGATTTGCAGGTAATTTATCTGAAAGCATTTTTGCATATATATCATTTTCCGTTACCGGGCGGTCAATAAACATCAAAGTGACAAACAATCCGGTATCAGAAAGATATAATTTGTAACTGTCAAAATCTTTTGTATCCGTCAGACTTACTCTTGGGTCTGTTGAGTTATAACACGGTAAAACTGTTTTTGAATCTATCAATTCGTACAATAATTCTTCCATTTTTATATTATTTTTCTTTCCGATTGCTGTTGTAATCCGATATTTTCTTACATCTTTTGAAAGCTGTGCCGGAATGGAATGGTACAGTGCCGATATTCTCCCTGATGAATCAATTTTTTTAAAATCTTCCTCATAAAGAGAAATTATCTGTCTTTTAACCATATCAATTTCTGAAAAGTTTTTCCCATTTATATATGCTTCTACCGCCTGCGGCATCCCCCCCACTGCCATATATATCCTCAAATCTCTCATTAATTTACGGTTAGTTGCCTGTCCGATAGCCGTACCACAATCAAAAATCTGTTGCAAAAGTTCATAACTGCTACCCGCAGCATTACAAAATTCTTCATAATCCATAGGATAAACCTGTATCTTCATTTCCTCAGATGGGATTAAAATATCTTTTACATTTTTCCTGATTGAAATCAAAGAATCTGTTTCCAAATAACTGTATCTGCCATCAGACACAAGATGTTTTATCGCCTGCCTTGCCTTTGGAAAAAGCTGTACTTCATCAAAAATAATAAGAGAATCATGTTCATACAATGTTATTCCTGTTTCAGCCTGCAGTCTCAAAAAAAATATATTTAAATTTCCTATATCCTCAAAACAGTCTAATATATTATCTGTCACCTTTGAAAAATCTATCAATATATATGATTTATATTCATTTTTTGCAAAACTTTCAGCAATCGTCGATTTGCCGACTCGCCTTGCCCCCTCCAATAATACCGCATATTTATCTGAATAAAGTTTCTTCCAGTCTAATAGTTTATTATATGCTTTTCTTTTAAAATACATATCTGCCTCCATAATATAGGTGTGTCAATAAATCTAAAATATTTGTTTGCATGTGCACAATCGTATTTTGGACTTTTGACACTTACATCATATTATATGTTATATACTTTTCTTCAAGATATTATACATCATATTTGTGACTTTCTTCAAGATTATCTTTATCATATTTGTGACTTTCTTCAAAATTATATTTGCTGTTTTTGTGACTTTCTTCAAAGTTATATTCGCTGTTTTTGTGACTTTCTTCAATATTTTTCTCTTTTATTCAAAAAACATTCAACTTTTAGTTCTCATCTGAACTTACAGTTCAGTCAATTCCACTTCGTTTCCATGCTCTTTTATTAATCTTATTAAATCATCTGCCTGCAAATAAATCGTAGCACTATTGTCATTTGGATGCATAATATACCTCTTTTCATAATTTTACATCTATCTTTTTTTACCTCTATAGAACAATATTGGGAGGAAAGTTATTTTGCCCCCAACTAAAATCACTAATCAGCATATTTTCACGCACTTCTTATATTTCCTAACTTATATTTCTTAAAACAAAATACCTTATGACCCAAAATAATTACTGTCAAAGCCTGTTTTTTCAGGTTCTTTCTGTGCGTTTTTATTTACATCCGCATTGTTACTTTCCTGCCCTGCCACATTGTTATTATTTATGTCGCCATTGGCAATATTTACATTCTGCGTACCGGATGCTTTCTGATAAGAATCCCCCGTCCCTGTAAATGCCCCGTCACCGTTGCCGCCACTGTTTTCTCCATCTGCGTTACAGCTGAATATATCTTTTACATCACTGTTTTTATCATATCCGTTTGGATTTCCAAATATATCGTCATCGGACATTCCCATCTGTCTCTCCATCTCTTTTCTAAGTTCTTCAAATTCAATCTCATTCTGGCTCGGCTGCTCGCTCTTTTCTATAAGTTTTCCTTTGCTGTCAAGGTGTTTGCCCACGATAAATATTGCAATGATAAGCACTATCGTTATCGCAAAACCGCCCTCCATTCCAAAACTTCCACCGTTTATAACAGATGCACCGCCCTCTGCTGATGTCGATGTAAAGATAGAACTTGTAATCTTATTTCCGCTGACGCTTATTCCGTAAAGATTGCCCTGAACAAAATTCCATACACTGTGGAATGCTCCAACTATCCATATGTTTTCACAATCTACAAATAATAGTGCCGCAAACAATCCATATAAGAAAAGATTAAACATTGCAAGACCGTCAACACCACTGTTCATGCCGTGAAGCATTGCAAAGAAAAATGCACTAAATATAGCAGCGTTTATCACATGGTATCTCCTTGTCAATGACACGAATAAATAGCCTCTGCAAAGAACTTCCTCTGCCATTCCCTGAATCATATAACCTATAAAATATCCTATGATATAAATTACCGGGATATTTTGTGCTATGCCATCAAAAGTAATGCTTCTTGTGAGGATACAGATAAGGTATGCCACCGAAAATGCGACAAGTGATAAAATCATTCCTTTAACATAGCTTAAAATTGCACCTTTTTTCTTAAAACCGAGTGTATTTAATTTTCTCTTTTCAACAAACCTGCAATACAGACATACTACGACTATTATCAACAATTCTGAGATAAGTGTTACTATAGTCATCCACTCAGGCATATTTGATATAAGCTGCATCATCTTGTTTATATCAGGCTGACCTGATGTTATCATATCTATATACTCATTATTTCCAAGCATATTTGCCATCATTGCAGGTACCTGAATAATACCGCCTGCCATAGAGCCGACAATAAATAGTGCTATCGCAATACAGATTTCTGCAAATATTCCATGCCCTCTTTTTACTGCTGCCGCCTGCATAAATTTAGGTTTTCTGATTTCTTTCATAATGTTAAAACTTTTGTTCCTCTCTTTAAATTTACTTTTTTACTTTAACCTTCTTAACCGTTGACCACTTACCATACAAACGCTTTCCTTTTTTCAGCGTATAACCTCTTACTTTTATATAATAAGTTTTTTTCTTTTTTAGCCCTGACAAAGTGTAAGAACATTTCATTGTTGCTTTTGTCTTTGGTTTTCTAAAGCTTTTATAAATAGAATATTTAACCTGATAGACAAGTGCTTTACTCTGTTTTTTCCATGTAAGCTTTATCTTCTTTTTTGATACATTTTTTGCCTTTGTTATCTTAACTTTTCCCGGTGCAACAATTTTTTTATCAACAACAGTTATGCTTTTTTTAGTAGTTACAACCGTAGGCTTTGTGGTTGGTGCATTTGTCGCCGTCGCATCTGCTCCCGGTGTTGTCCTCGGTGTAAGCGTCGAAGCCGGATTTGTCGGCACCGGATTTGTTGTAGCAGGTATATATGTAACAGACGGTGAAGTTGACGGCACAGTCGTTTTGTCAGAATCAGCTGGTTCTTCCGTTGAAATAACTGTTGCTGTCGGATCTGGTGTAAATGTTGCTGATGGCGTAGCTGTAACTGTCTCCCCAGATGACACGCTTGAACCTGATGTCGCCATTATTTTATAGCTTCCGGTGCTTTCTGCCGCTTTTACACTCCAATCAGGTGCATACTGGGACAAAAGACCTAATATAATACAAAATGTCATAAACAATGCTGTTATTTTTTTATCCTTTTTTTTCATAACTGCCTCCGTAAATTCTTTTTTAGTTAGTCCCTCACGCATTTTGCATGATGCTTTATCTTAAACATTTCCTTCCATATGGCAGGATGGAAAAGTATAAGGAGCGGGAATAATTCAAGTCTTCCTGCAAGCATATCAAATATAAGTACCAGCTTTGACAATACATTAAAATGACCGAAATTGCAAGTCGGTCCCACAAGGGCAAGACCCGGACCTATATTATTCATTGTTGCCGCTACCGCCGTAAAGTTTGTTATAAGGTCTTTATCTTCAAATGACAATACAAATACCGATGCTGCAAATAATATAAAAAATGTTATAAAAAATACATTTACTGAGCGAACGACCTCGTGCTCTACCGGTTTTTTGTCAATCTGAATTTTTCTTATACATTTTGGATGTATATATGACTCTAAGTCCTTTATAATTGTTTTTATGAGTATTATAAATCTGGATACTTTAATTCCGCCGCCTGTACTTCCGGCACATGCACCACAAAACATCAGAAATACGAGAACAGTTTTACAAGTCTGCGACCACTTGTTGAAATCAACACTTGAAAATCCTGTTGTTGTGATAATTGATGCAACCTGAAATGATGCCTGCGTAAGTGCCTCAAAAAAGGACTTTGTTGTATCTATTATATGACAGAATATAATTCCTACTGCCGCTATTATGATAAGGAAATAATATCTTACTTCCTCCATCTTAAATGCTTTTTTAAACTGTTTATATAAAATATAATAATATGCATTGAAATTTACGCCAAATAATATCATAAATATTGTAAGCACCCACTGTATATATGTCGAATAACTTGCTGCACTGTCATTTTTGATACCAAATCCACCTGTTCCTGCTGTTCCAAATGCCGTCGCAAGTGAGTCAAATAAAGGCATCTTTCCTATACATAAGAATATTATCTGAACAACCGTAAGTGTAATATAGATTATATACAATATCTGTGCGGTATGTTTTACTTTAGGCACGAGTTTGCCAACAGATGGACCCGGACTTTCAGCTCTCATAAGATTTATTCTTGAGCCGCCTCCAAGTGGTATTATTGCAAGCAGAAATACAAGTACACCCATTCCACCGAGCCAGTGTGTAAAACTTCGCCACATAAGCGTGCAATGAGAAAGTACCTCAACATCACTTAATATGCTTGCTCCCGTTGTCGTAAAACCTGATACCGTCTCAAAAAGTGCATCTATAAGAGATGGTATCTCGCCTGTCAATATAAACGGAATGCATCCAAAAAAACTCATAAATATCCAGCTCAGTGCCGTAGCCACGCAGCCCTCTTTAAGATAAAATACAGAACTGTTTGCCTTTTTGTGAGTCATAAGCATACCGAGTAAAAAAGTGACAATGCCAACACCTAGATAGACAAACCCTTCTTTTTCCATGTAACAAAGTGCAACAATGCACGGAAGCAGCATAAATGCTGCTTCCACCTTTAAAACACTGCCTAAAATATATCTTATAATCGACCTGTTCATTTTTTAATCTCCCCGAATTAAAAAATCTTAATTCTTATAAATATTTATACTTTTCAAAATCTGAAAAAACTTAACATACACCAAAAATCACTCTAAAATATCAAGAATAGTATTAAATCCGGTCTGCGTTGTGATTATCATAACGGTGTCATTTACCTGTATAAAGTCTTGCCCTGTCGGTATGATTATCCTGCCGTTTCTGTTTATAAATGAAATAAGCACTCCTTTTTTTATATTTAGATCCATAATTGCTTTATTTGTCACCGCTGAGGCTTCTTCCACTGAAAATTCTATAGCTTCTACTCTTGAATCACAAAGCTGGTAAAGTGTCTGGATATGATTGCTCTTTGAAGCATTTTTCGCCCTTACATAAGCTATTATCGCCTCTGATGTAATATATTGCGGATACATTATGCTTCCGAGGTCAAGATTGTTTATAACACTTTTAAAATTTGTTCTCGTTATCTTAGTGATAACTTTTGCATTTGAAACCTGCTTTGCATGAAGCGTGAGCATTATGTTCTCTTCATCTATTCCGGTAAGAGGTATAAATGATTCAACATTTTCTATACCCTCCTCAAAGAGCACTTCCTCGTCTGAACCGTCAGCGTTTATTATGACCGCTTTTGGCAGAAGGATACTTAGTTCCTCGCATCTTGCCTTGTTTTGCTCAATTATCTGCACTGAGATTCCCATACCAAGAAGCTGGTTTGCAAGATAATATGCAGCCTTTCCACCGCCTACTATCATCGTATTTTTAACCTGTTTAGTTTTTAATCCGAATTTCTGCATAAAACTCTTTACGGTCTTTCTGTGAGCCACAAATGACAAAATATCACCTTTCTGCATCACAAAATCTCCCCATGGGATATAAACTTCACCGGCTCTTTCTATCATACAGATAAGTACATTTGCAATACCTCTTTTTCCAAACTCCTGTATTGAAATGCCATCGAGCATACTTCCCTCTGTTATTTTCAATTTGATAAGTTCAGCCTGTCCGTGTGCAAATGAGTTTACCTCAAGTGCTGTCGGCAGACAAAGAATCCTTGTCGCTTCTATGGCGGCTTCAAGCTCCGGATTTATTATCATCGTAAGTCCTAACTTTTCCCTTAAATAGCTTGCCTCCGTACTATAATCAGGTGTTCTTACCCTTGCTACCGTATCACACTGGCTTACATGTTTTGCGACTGTGCAGCACAAAAGGTTAAGCTCATCAGAATCCGTGACTGCAATGAGCATATCAGCCGCTTCAATTCCTGCCTCCATCTGTACACTGTAACTTGCTCCATTTCCCGCAAGTCCCATAATATCGTACTGATTTGCTATCTCCATGACCTTTTCACGGCTTCTGTCTATAATGGTAATATCATGTCCCTCTTTGCTAAGTTGTCTTACAAGTGCATTTCCAACCTTTCCACATCCTACGATTATGATGCTGAGTCCTGATTTTACCGGTTTCTTAAATTTCATTATCTTCTTAACTCCTTTTTTAAGATAAACTTTTCAGTCGAATATCCGCAATCCGTTCTGCAATTTGCTCATAACATATGATAGACTTATCCTAGTACATAATATGCGTTTTGTCAAAGCCAAAAATAAGTTTTATGAATATTTCTGTCAATATCCATAAAACTTACCCTTTTTAATGCTTTTTATATTTCTTTTCTAATGTATCTATCTCTCCATATACTGTTTCCCTTACCTTTTCACTATCACACTCGATTCCGTTTTTTCCCATAATGAAAATCTTGAAAAAAAGTCCGAGACTTATCGATGCAAATATGTTTATAAGTGAGAGTATCTCATCATCACTTTCCACATTCAGACTGTTTTTATCTATATACTTAAACATTATTCCTTTGGGCGTTTTTGCTTCTTCTAACTTTCCTTTCATCCTTTCACTCACTATCATGTCAAACACCCACGGCTGTGAAAACATTCTTTTCATTCCATTCATTTTTTCGCTAAATCCCGCCGTGATTATACAGTCCGTTGCCTTTCTCATAAATGCAAATATATCACCGTTGCAGTCTTTTATGAAATTTTCAACAAAATCAAATGCTTCATTTTTATGCGTATCAACAATATATAGAAATATGTCTTTTTTATCCTCAAAATACTGATAAAAACTTCCTCTTGGTATCGCCGCCTCTTTTATTATACGGTTTATGGATGCCGCCTCGAATGAATTTTCAAGAAACTCACGCTCGGCAGCAGCCATTATCCTTTCTCTTTTTTCATCAGGCAGCCTGTAAAATGTTTCCTTTGGCATTTTTACTCTCCATCTGTCAGATAATCCTGTGCTTCATCAGGTATATCATCCATATCATCACTTCCGGTATCTATATCCTTTGGCTGTTTACGATATAGAATATCATACATTATAGGCACTATGTAAAGTGTCATAAATGTTGAATAGATAAGGCCGAAGCATACGACTATAGCCATACCCTGCTGCATTGCATTTCCTGCATCCTGTGAGAATACCATAACACTCATTGACAGAATTGTCGTAAGTGCCGTCATAAGAATAGGACGCATACGAGTCTTACCTGTTCCTACAAGTGCCGCACGCTTCTCAACGCCGCCAATCCTGAGTTTGTTTGCATAATCAACAAACACGATACCATTGTTTACGACTGTTCCCATAAGTATCATAAATCCCATCATAGACATTGCCGAGATTGACTGTCCGAATGCGAGAAGTCCTAACATACCACCCGTAAATGCAAGCGGTATCGTAAAGATAATGATAAATGGTGAGAGTAAACTCTGAAACTGTGCCACCATTACAAGATATATGAGCAAAAGTCCGAGTGCAAGTGCCTGGACAAGCTGTGCCATCATATCATTTACCTGCGTTGATGAACCGCCTATCTCAGCAGTATATCCATCCGGCATCTTATACTTATCTATCTTTTTCTGAAGTTCTCTTGAGAGAAGTGCCGCATTCTCATTTTCGTCTACATCAGCCGAAACAGTTATCATCTGGGACTGATTTTCTCTTGAAAGAGTCTGTGCAGCCTTTCCCTCGTCTTTCTTTGCAAATTTTGAAAGCTTGTAAGTTTTTTTCTTATCATTACCATTTGAGTCTTTTGTTGTCGCGGTAACTTCGGCTTTCATAAGATTTTCGTATGTAAGTTCATCTGTCTTATTTACAAGTTTTACGTCAACATCCGTATCATCAACATTTAATGTTATTGAGGTTTTGTCTGTATTGATGCGTGCCGCAAGCTGCTGGTATATTCCCGCAACCGTAAGTCCTGCGTTTGCAACCTTGTTTTTGTCAAGTGTAAGATGTATCTCTTTGTCTGAGTCCTCAAGACCATTTTTTGCATTACTGCATCCATCAATGCTGTTTAACATCTTCTTATAGTCATTGCTCAACTCAACGAGTTTATCCATATCGTCACCGTAGATATTGACTTCAAGTCCCTGACTCATCATACTTCCCATACCTCCGAGTGCTGATGATGAAACCGTAAGTTCCTTACACTTTATGTCTTTTGTGTTTTTCTCAATAGTCTTTCTTATCTTCTTAAACTGCTTTGTAGTCTTAATATCACTCTTTGTTATTATATTGAAAGTAAAACTTGTGTAATTGTCTGATGCCGCACCAAGCGAACCGGACATAGCACTTGCATTTCCGTCCGTAACACCGACTTTGTCAATTCCATCAACTTTCATTATAGCTGCCATAACCTTATCGGCAGTCTTATATGCACTCTTCTTGCTGGTTTTCTTGTCAACTTCAAGACTTACGGAAATCTGGTTACTCTCCATGCTGTCCATCATTACAAGTCCCATTCCTGAAAGTTTCCACACGCATACCACCAGAAGTCCTATTGCAATGATAAGCGGTATTGCTTTATGTTTAAGGAAAAATTCAAGCGACTTTCCGTAGGCATCTTTTATCTTATCAAAAAGTTTGTGCTTAGGATTCTTTACTTTCTTAAGCATTATAGAGCCCATAGTAGGTACTACCGTTATCGCAACAAGAAGTGAAGCGATAAGTGAATATGATATTGTGAATGAAAACGGTATGAGCATCTGGCTTACAGTTCCTGATGTATATACCATAGGCAGAAATACACATATAGTCGTTATGGTCGATGCTATGATAGGTCCGAGCACCTGTTTTGTTCCCTGTACTGCTGCCCTCGGTGCTGATAGACCTTTGTTTCTAAGTCGATAGATATTCTCCATAACTACAACCGAGTTGTCAACAAGCATACCTATTCCGAGACAAAGACCTGCAAGCGACATTACATTTATGTTTATTCCGGTGAAATACATTATAACAAGTGCAAAAAGTACACTGAACGGAATACTAAATGCCACGACTATAGTTGGTCTTACATCCTTAAGGAACAACGCAAGCACGATAATCGCAAGCACCGCACCCATAACAATACTGCTTAAAACACTTGAAATGATAGTTTTTATAAAGTCACCCTGATTACTTAACGGTGTTATTGAAAGTCCTTTATATTTTCCCTCAAGTTCCTTAAATGAGTCTGTAAGTGCATTTGTCACATCACTTGTACTCGCCGTACTTGATTTGTATATAGCAAGCATAACTGAATCCTTACCGTTAATCTTTGCATACTGGTCACCCACATTGTCAACTGTAACAACATTTGCAACATCTGATATTCTTATTGAACCAACACCTTTTACTTTTGTGAGCACCATGTTTTTAATCTGTTTTGCATTCTCATAGTTTTCACCTATCTGTATAAGCCACTGGTCATCATTTTTGTCATCAATATATCCGGCAGGCATTGAAAAGTTCTGTGCCGTGATAAGCTGTGACAATGTATCAAGTGTAAGAAGCGAATCAAGATTTGCATTTTCAAGTGCTGCATCTTTTGATTCGTCAAGCTGCTTCTGTGCATCTTTAAGTTCCTTCTTTGCATTTGCTATCTCTTTTTTAGCCGCCTGCATCTGAGCCTGTGCTGAACCAAAGCCTGCTGATGCCTGATAGCCTCCGGCAACTGCCTGCTCCTGTTTTTTATCCATGCCTTTCATCTTCTCATTAATCTTGTCAACCATTGCCTGTGCAACTTTAATCTCAGTCTTTAAGTTGGCAAGTTCCGTGTTTATCTGAGGCATCCTTACTTCAGCAATATCATAAACCTTTTTCATTGATGCAACAGTAAGTTTCTTTACAGAATCTCCCTGACCCATCTTTGTGAGCCAGCTCTTAAATTTGTTAAACTCATCCGGATGGTTTATAGCATCTTTGACACTTGTAGGAATCGTTATATTGCTCATCTTAGCTGCATCACCTAGTTTTTCGTTAAATGTCTTAAACATTCCATTTAATGATTTATATGTGGCAGGGATTTTTGCATCATTATAAGCTTTTTTCTCAGCCATAAGAGCCGTTTTATTTGCCTTAAGACTTGTGAGTGATGACTCATAAGATGCCTTCATTGCCTGAGCCTGATTCATTGCAACAGAGGCTTTTGCGAGTTTGCTCGTCGTGTTCTCCTGCTTGCTGCTTAAATTTCCCTCCTGCTCTTTTAACTTAGCATTTCCCTCATCTAATTTCTTTTTAGCTTTGTCTATCTTCTTCTGTGCATCCCTCAATTTTTTATTTGTATGCATCAGAATATCCTCATTGACTTTATCAATCTTTTTCTGGTTTAAGCGTACCTCAATGGTATCATTTATATTTCCTGTCTCCGTGATACTTGCCACACCGTTCTGTCTCTTTAGATACGGAATGACAACTTTGTCGGTAAACGCTGTAACATCTTTAATATCCTTGCCGTCATAACCAACACTTACCGCCATCGTAGCCATCATATCGGCACTTATCTCCATAAGGTTCGGCGTGCCGCAGTCATCTGGAAGGTCAAGCGAATTAAGTGCCTTAGATACCCTTACAAGAGCGGCATCCATATCGGTATCATCCGAGAACTCAAGCATTGTCATGCCATAGTTGCTGCTTGATGTACTAGACACCTTATTAACACCACTTATCGTTCCAAGTGCATCCTCGACAGGCTTTGTCACATTGTCCTGCACCTTCTGAGGTGAAGCACCCATCTCCGTAGTGATAACTGCAAGATACGGCATCTCCATATCCGGCATAAGATTTGTCTGCATCTTACTGAGGCTGACACCACCAAATGTCAGAACTATAACAATAGCCACCAGCGTAAGATACGGCTTCTTAACAAACATTTTTGTCATGGTCTTTAACTTTCCTTTCTTAATAGGCTACAAAGCGAAACTGTTGTAAGCTGTGTTGATTGAGCAGATATAACAGATAATAACGCAGGCACGCTACAGCTATATAGTCTACTTATTTAATCTGCTAATATGACAAGGTGTCATATTCAACAAACGCAATTATATATGACACCCTGTCATATGTCAATAAAAAAACGTGATAGTTTATGTTCTTTTAATAAACCAGCACTTTTTTTGATAATATTTTTTATAATAAGACTTTTATTACAAACATTATGATAATCATTCTAAATCATCCCAACAAACAGCCGGAGAGGGTGGATATTATGCAGCAGATAGCGTTAGAACTGCGTTGGTACTTAAGGTGCGTTTTTTGCACATTTATGTACCGCTACGCAGTTCTCCGAGGCGAGAGACGTCTATTTGTCGTATAATATCCACCTCCCCGGCGTCCGTCCGCCAATCTAATCAATCATCTCCCCTATCTCCCGCTCCGTCTTTTTTATCTCCTGCTCAAATTCCCTCGCCGACATCCTGTATGCCCCCGAACCTATTACTATCATCTGCTCCAGTCCATCCGATGTTGCAACTGTCACATTGTGTTTTTTCCCTATCTCATGCGTTACTTTTTCTATATACATATCTGCCGTCTCAGCCTCTTTTGTATAGACCACATTTATATTGTGGTATTTTGATACTTCTCCGGGATTTCCCTTTACTTTGTAAGCATCAAATACAAGTATAAGTTCGCACCCCTTAAACCCCTGATAATTACATAATATATCCATGAGTTTTGTTCTTGCCGCTTCAAGATTTTCTTTTGACAGGTCATTTAATTCTTTCCACGAGAAGATGATATTATAACCGTCTACGAGAAGATACTGTTTTCCTGATTTTTGGCTTTTTTCATGTCTTTTTAAATACTCCACGCCTCCAGCATCATAAACTGACTCTTTCGGCTTTTTAGACCATTTTTTTCTCTCATAGCCAAATCTGCCCTCAGTGTCACTTCCACCACCTTTTCCAGATGCACTTTTTCCAAATGTTCTCTCGAATATGACCTCTAGCTCCTTATCCTCCTCTATAGAACCTCCGGTACTCCCTTTAAATGCACCGCTGCGTATTTTTGCTGCCTTATATATCTCCTCATCAGATATAACACTGTCATTCTCATCCTCTCCCATATCTACGGCAGCTTCAAGATGCATATAATCTTTTACTTCATACCACGGCACATAAAATCCCGAACCGTGTGCACAGAACACCGAACCAGTCGGATTGTTTATATCAGCATCAGGATCATACATTTTTTCCGCCACTATCGCATCCTGGTCTTTGCACGGTCTGTAGCCTTTAAGCGTACAAGTGAGTCTGCCTTTTCCCGCCGTATATGAATTTACCTGCATCATATAACCGCTCATCTGTGCAACTGGAGCTATTCCCGTAAACTCAAAGTTTTCACCCTTTTGGAACGGTCCCCCAAATTTAGCACCCATTCTGTCAAGATCAGTCATTGCTCTGCCTACGCTGTCTGCCGGAACTTCAAGCCTGAATGAATAATAAGGCTCTAAAAGTACATTTTCCGCCTGCATAAGACCTTGTCTTATCGCCCTGTAGGTTGCCTGTCTGAAGTCACCGCCCTCCGTGTGCTTTTCATGTGCTCTCCCAGACATAAGCGTTATCTTAATATCAGTTATAGAAGAACCCGTAAGAACTCCCGGATGTTCCCTCTCGTCTATATGCGTCATTATAAGTCTCTGCCAGTTCTTATCAAGCTTATCCTCGCTCGCCTGCGTTTCAATCATTATGCCGCTGTCAGGCTCTCCGGGTTCAAGCTTCAAGTGAACTTCCGCATAATGTCTCAACGGTTCAAAGTGGCCTACGCCCTCAACCGTGCTTGCTATCGTTTCCTTATAGACTATGCTTCCCTCACCAAACTCAACTCTTGTATGAAATCTGTCCCATATGAGATTTTTGAGTACATCTATCTGAACCTCACCCATTATTCCCGTGTGGATTTCCTGAAGTTCTTCATTCCACACGACATGAAGTCCCGGTTCTTCCTGTTCAAGAGTTTTCATATCATCATAAAGTTTATGTATATCGTCATTTTCCTGCGGTGTGACCTTGTATGTCATAACGGGCTCTAATACAGGCATCTCTGAGTTTGTTTCTATTCCGATGCCCATACCCGGATATGTCTTTTCAAATCCAGTCACCGCACATATCCGACCGGCTCTAACTTCATCAACAGACATGAATTTATTTCCTGAATATATCCTTAGCTGATCTGCTTTTTCATCAAGCTGTTCAATATACATTTTTGACTTGAGCACACCACCCGTCACTTTCAGATAAGTGAGCCTTTTATTTTTGTCATCCCTCGAAACTTTATATACTTTTGCTCCAAATTCTTTGGGATATTCTTTTTTTAATGTATATCTTTCTAGTCCGTCAAGAATTTCCCCGACACCATCAAGTTTCAGAGCTGAACCAAAATAACATGGGAAAAGTTTTCTCTCGGAAATAAGTTTTCTTATATCATCATCATCTATATTTCCGCCATCCATATATTTTTCAAGCACTTCCTCATCACAGACCGCTATATTCTCAAAAAATGTGTCATTTTTTTCAGCTGAAAAATCCACACATTCACTTCCAAATCTCTCCGTGATGCCTGACATTATATCTTCTTTATTGCAGTCTCCAATATCCATCTTATTAACAAAGATAAAAACCGGGATATCATATCTTTGTAATAGTCTCCACACAGTCTCCGTATGGCTCTGTACTCCGGCAGGTCCGCTTACAACAAGCACCGCATAATCAAGCACTTGCAAAGTTCTCTCCATCTCTGCCGAAAAATCCACATGTCCCGGTGTGTCAAGCAAGGCTATGTCAAGGTCTTTCCACCCAAACATAGCCTGCTTAGAAAATATTGTTATTCCTCTGTCCTTTTCCATAGAATATGTATCAAGAAAAGCATCCTTATGGTCAACCCTGCCGAGCTTTCTTATACTTCCGGAAAGATATAACATAGCCTCCGAAAGAGTTGTCTTGCCCGAATCAACATGGGCAAGCATCGCCAAAACAATATTATTTTCCAAAATATTCCTCCAATTTATCTTAATGTCCTTTTTAATTCAAACCTAACGCTTCTTTTGCAAGCATATCTGCCATATCATTATATTTATCATTTGAATGACCTTTTACTTTTATAAAACGGACATGGAGTTTATCTTTTATGCCGTCATAAAATGCTTTATAAGCCTTTGTCCCCTCTTTATTTGTCTTCCAATCACCGAGACACCATCTTGCAATCCCCTCATAGTCATGATAAATAGCTATATTGTCAAAACCATTTTCAATGGCATAACGCATAGCCGCCTCAGCACCCTTTATCTCCCCTGCAACATTTCTCATCGCTGCAAGCTCTTTATCATTCATTTTTTCGTTAAATGTGATTTCTTTTCCTTCATTTAAAATAACCACACCATACGAAAATTCTTTCGTAACAGAATTATAACTTCCGTCTACATATGCCACAAGAGCTTCAGATGTATCTTCACCTGCGATGCCATCATTCAAATATGCCGTCGCATCCTGCATACTTGTAAAACTTTTATACTTTGCTCCAGAATATCCGTCAACCTGTTTTTTACACTCAGCCCAGCTTGCAAATACTCCGGTACTCCTACCCTCTTTTACTGCATAAAACTTTCCAGCCATACACTACCTTTCTCTTTCTTTCCTTATATAATATAAAATATTTTACTTCAAATTATTACTCATATGTTCAAGTTCTGCAACAAGTTCCATAGTATCTATAGTCTGCTCATCAAGAAGCCGCCTAAGATTTTTCTGTGTATCATACAGATCGATAACATTTTTCACCCTTTTTTGTACTATCTGCGGATAAAAAGGTTTTGTAATAAAATCACTCACGCCATACTCAAATGCTTTCATTTCATTTTCATAATTTGCTTCTACTGTTACAATAATAACCGGTATTTCAGGTATAAAGCCATAATCTGACATAAACTCAAGTACATCAAATCCGGATTTTTCAGGCATTATAAGATCTAACAATATCAGGGATATATTTAACTGCTGCTCATTGATTATATCAATAGCTCTCTGTCCGTTTTCAGCCTCAATTATATTGTAATCGTCTTCAAGATACCGTTTAAGCAACACTCTGTTGGTCAATGCATCATCAACTATTAAAATGGTCTTTGTTTCCATAATTTCTCCTATTTTCTCTGACACCGGATGATTTAGCTTTAATTTCTATCCATTTACTATATTATCATAAGTCTTTTTTTCAGCAATAAGTCTTTCGTAAGTCGGACTAAGTCCATCAATCATTCCATTTCTCAAGGGCTCAACAAGTTCAACAACTATGTCAAGCATTGAATCAAGTCCCATGTTTGCAGCGAGTCCCTTCAAAGTATGTGCACTTTCAAAAGCAGCTTTTACATTTTTCTGCTCAAGAGCTTCGCCCAGTTCCCTAAAGCTTGAATCACCTAACATCTCTATGAGGCACTTTTCATAAAAATCTTCATCACCTAAAAACCTCTCCAAAGTCGTATTCATATCACAACCGTATTTTGAAAGATCATCCGTAATCCGGCTCATAACATCACCTTCCTTTATCTTTTTGTTCTAAGATACCCGGATATATAAATTATTCCGGGTATCCTTTCTTATGGTATATATAACTTTTACTGTGCGATAACTGCGTTTATCCTCTCGTTCATCTGCTCCTCGCCCATAATGTGTACAATAGACCAAAGGTCAGGTGTATTCGCACGGCCTGTAATAGCGATTCGCACTATCTCCGCTATGTCTGAGACATTTCCTTTATATTTTTCAGGATCAGCCTTGTATGCTTTCATATCAGATGCATAACCAAGCTTATCTGCTATCTCTTTAAGTTTGTTAAACCATTGCGAATTGTCATCATCGTGGCTGTAACTTGCCTGATATTCCCTAAGCACTTCATCAACCGTAGCCTTATCTGCCTTAAACTCATCTTTCTCCTGTTGCTGCTCAAGATCAAAGAAATAAGCTATCATCTCAAATACCTGTCTTGCATAAACAAGGTCTTTTCTTCTGCGTTTCATGCCAACACCCATATAAAGTCTCAATATTGCAAGCATTTTTTCCTTGTCTGCAAACCATACCTTACACTTTTCAGGCTCATTCCCGCAAGCCCAGTCATATAAGAAATCATAAACTTCATCTTCTGAGAGCTTTGAAAGTTCATTCTTACAAATGTTGTGAAGCTTGTCCTTATCAAACAAAGCACCTGATTTACTCATATTGTCAACTGAGAATGGGAACTCATTTATATCCTTGTCAGGGAATTTGTCATGCCACTCCTCAAAGTTTGAATTGAGAAGAGTGAGAAGATAAACTTTCATACAATATGGATGATAACCGTCTTTTCTGTAGTAATCAAGTGAGAGTTCAGGGTCTTTTCTCTTTGAAAGCTTTCTCTTTCCACCTGTCTCCTCATCAAATTTCATAAGATGTGCCGTATGTCCGTACTTTGGCATCTTAAATCCGAGAAGATTGAAAAGCTCATAGTGTGTAGGCACTGATGCGAGCCACTCACCACCTCTGATTACCATGGTAGTTCTCATAAGATGGTCATCAACTGCGTGTGCAAAGTGATAAGTCGGAACTCCGTCCTGCTTTAATATGACAATGTCGTGTATATTCTCAGGAAGTTTTATCTCTCCTTTTATGCTGTCGACAAATGTAATCTCTTTGTCAGGCTGTCCCTGTGAGCGGAGTCTTACGACATAAGGTTTGCCATCTTTAATATTCTTTTCAATCTCTTCATATGAGAGATTGCGGCAGGTTGCATATTTTCCGTAATATCCTGTAAGCACCTTGTCTTTTTCCTGCTGTTCTCTTACTTTTGAAAGCTCGTCCTCTGTACAGAAACAAGGATAAGCAAGCCCTTTCTTCACAAGTTCCTTGACATAAGTGTGATATATCTCAACTCTCTGTCTCTGGAAATAAGGTCCGTAAGCATTGCCCTCGGCTGAATCCTCAAAGCCTGCTCCCTCATCAAATTCAATATCAAAATAGCGGAGTACATTTATGATAGTCTCGACCGCTCCCTCTACTTTTCTCTTTGCGTCAGTATCTTCTATACGAAGATAAAACACTCCTTTTTTTCTGTGTGCGATACGCTCATCGGCAAGTGCACTGTAAAGGTTGCCAAGATGAATAAATCCTGTAGGACTTGGTGCCATTCTCGTTACTTCTGCACCCTTTGGCAGTTTTCTATATGGAAATTTTTCCTCGTAATATTCCGGTGTCTTTAACTCCTCCGGAAATAATAAATCTGCTAATTTCTGATTGTCCATTTTATCTCTCCATTTCTAACTGTTTTAAAATATGCATTATATCTTTTCTCAGATATTTAACTTATATAATCTATTTTACACATACGCAGACGGTTTGTAAAGAACGACCGCAAAATCGATGTCCTTTTCTATTTTAGTTTATCCTAATAAAATTTTACGCAGCTTGCAAAATCATAAAGGCAGTGTTGTTTATGTTTCTCATCTATATTGACTTACGATATTTTTGTGGGGTCATACTCATTTTCTCTTTAAACACCCTGTAAAAATAACTCATATTTCTAAAACCACAGTCGTAAGCTATGTCCGTCACACTTTCCTCTGTCTCCCTCAGCCTTGAACACGCATATTCTATTCTTATCGCATTTATATACTCCGTCGGTGTCATATGATATGTTTCTTTAAAAATCCTCAAAAAATGTCTCTGCGAATAACCTGCTTTTTTTGAAAGTTCCTCCACCGATAAATCCTGTCTGAATTTTTTTTCAATCCATGTTATGACCTCGCCGAACTTTAACGGCAGTATCTTCTTTTCATTTTCATCACTGTTTAACCTGTAAATCCTGGAAATCGTCACCAATAACTCCATAAATTTTGAAGTCAGCAATGTTTTATATCCCTCTTTTTTTAATTTATATTCATTGTTCATAACGGCAATCTCTGCCTTTATTTTCTCAAATTCTTCTTTTCCAAGTGACATTCTTCCGGTGAAATGATGATTTTTCACAAGCCCCGGTTCAATATAAAACAACGCCTGAAACCCACTCATCCTGCTTATGTCATATTTTCTCAGATTAAAATATTTCTCCCTGAACATGATATTGCATATCCTGAAATTATGCGTATCAAGATAACCATGCTTCGTATCGCCGTGCACGATAAAAACCTCGCCCTTTTTAACGGTCATCTTCTCATCCTCAACGACATGGCAGGCCTCACCCGAAAGAACTATCGTAAGCTCCGAAAAATCCCTATGACTGTGAACTGACAGACTGTCCTCGTGCCTGCCATACTGGATAAAAAACGGAAAATCACTGTCACTTGTAAACTCACTTAATTCGTAAACCTTAAAATTCTCCACACTAACTTCACCTCCTTACTTCCTATATAAAGCACTTGTGAAACTATCTTAATCTGTTATTAACTTGTGCAAATAACACAAACTACAATAAGTTTCGCAGCTTTAAAATTTCATGTCCGATTTGTATATTTTTGTGTCATAATAATTGATGAAAACCTATATTTTAACTGCTATCTTATTTGTATAGTAAGTTTATCTTAAAAAGAAAATTTTTACAAGATTTTTCACAAGCGTAACAGTTCAGCCATAAAAAGATAATCAATAATACAATGAGCTTGTTCATTGTATTATTGATTATCTTTTTATGGAAGAATAGCCTTTCATTTATTATATGAAATAAACAAAAGCTGCAAAGCAGCGACTG